>Ga0335076_10005237_pt1 | contig 13113 bp, 9 predicted proteins | sample Lox_Sample_25_FD_206717 | JGI IMG/M metagenome (GOLD analysis project Ga0335076, IMG submission 206717) | Soil microbial communities from Loxahatchee National Wildlife Refuge, Florida, United States - Lox_Sample_2.5 | ecosystem: Environmental > Terrestrial > Soil > Wetlands | place: USA: Florida...
TGTGATGATCTTCGTGGCAGGTGAGGCACGCGGTCGAAAGCCCCAGGTACGTGCGATTCGGATCTTTAATTTTGATTGTCGCACGCTCCTGGGACGAAACGTGAGAAGCAGTGTGGCACTTCTTGCACTCCAGTCCAGCGTGCTTGCCTTCCAGCAAGTAACCTGTGTCCTTGTGGTTGAAGGCCTTGATATCCCACTTGATCAAGGGGAAGTCTTCGCCGTTATGCTCCGAGTGGCAGCGGGCGCACTCCTTGCTGGAACCCTGCGGGATGTTATAGGTCGAGTGCAGGCCCTTTCGCGCCGCCATCCGTGAGGCAATTTCGGTGTGACATTCCAGGCACTTGAGGGTTGCCTGCCCGCCAAACGTGTGGCAACTGGAACAGTTCGTGGATCCGTTCAGGGACTGATGCGGGCGAGATAATGGGCCGGGCGAGATTTGGGCTGCTGCCGAAGGCTGGAATAGAACACAGGAAAAGAACAACACCAACGCGGCAATGATCCACCGCGCGAATGGTAAGCCGTGCACACCCAGGAGACAGCAGGTGTTTGCTCGCATAGGAGTTGGTATATGCCCTCGAACCTTGCCGCGCACTACACCCCTCGTGAGATGAAGAAAGTTCGCAACCCTTTTACTGCCGTGAGATTAGTCGCAGTCTATCTGCCAGGAGGAACCGCGGACTAGTGCCCAGAGGTGCACCCTCGGACTGGTGCAACCGGGCATGTTTGCGGCGCGTTTTGACGTTTTCTCATTGTTGCGCATCCTACAAAGATAGGGGGCATGCTGCAGGGACATCTCAATGCGCAGGTTGGCAAAGGAGTCCAGTGGAGTTCTGCCGACCGCGTGCGTTTTCTGGATATTCGGTTCCTGTTCTTATAGGCGATATTCCCAATTCGGGACGTGGAATCTGGTCCAAAGTAGCCGTCGATGAGGCCGCATTTCCGACCAGAACGCAGGCGTCCCAGCCTTCTGGCCGATGGGCGACGTCCAACCGGGCGTGGTTGCTTTAACGCAAATATCCATTGCCGGATGTGGGCGAGTATTTCACTGGTTCCACCCCTGCGCTGAACCGATGCGGCAGAGGTATGAAGGCAGAGCTTCATGGAAAGAATACTGGTCATCGAAGATGATCCGAAGATGCGGCGCTCTTTGTCTTCGAGCCTGCGCCAGGACCAGTTTCAGGTTTTCGAAGCAGGCAGCGTACAGGAGGCCATGCACCAACTCGCCGCGAACGATTTCGATGCCGTCCTCGCGGAGCAGAGGATGGGCGACGGCGACGGTTTCGTCCTGGTGACCGCGGCTCGCGAAGCCGATCCCAACTTACCTGTCATTCTGGTGATCGCGGCGACTGACGTGGAACTGGCGGTCGAGGGCTTGCGCCAAGGCGCCTTTGACTTTGTGATGAAACCACTGCAACCCGAAGTGGTGCGGGCCACGGTTCGCCGTTCCTGTGAGCGCACCCGACTCATTCGCGAAAACATCCTTCTCAAGAACTCGGTCGTTCGCCTGGAAGGAAGTTCCGAAATCTACGGTGAAAGTCTGGCTATGCAGGAGGTGCGGCAGAAGATCGCCGAAGTGGCTCCGACGCAAGCGCCCGTGCTCATCACCGGTGAAAACGGAACTGGCAAGGGACTAGTGGCACGCGTCATACATCGCAACAGCGCCAGAAATGAAACACCCTTCGTGGCGGTCAATTGTGCTGCGTACAACGAAACCCTGCTCGAAAGCGAGCTCTTTGGACATGAAAAAGGAGCGTTTCCCGGCGCCGATCGCCAACGGCAAGGTCTGTTCGAGGCCGCTCACGAGGGGACCATATTTCTGGACGAGGCGGGAGAGATGTCGCTGGCAGCGCAGGCGAAGCTGCTGCGCGTGCTGAGCGGTGGACATGTGATACGGGTCGGCTCAACCCGAGCGCGTCGCGTCGACGTTCGCGTCGTTGTCGCCACTCACCGCGATCTGGAAGGACGGGTCAAGGAGGGTTCTTTTCGCGAAGACCTTTTCTACCGTCTGGTAGGTGCTCCCATTCACCTTCCGGCACTGCGCGACCGCCGCGGAGATATCGCCGGACTGAGCGACATGTTCAGCCACCAGATCGCAACTGAGTTGAAAACACTCAAACGGAGACTCACGCAGGAAGCCCTGCAGTCGCTCGAACTCCATGATTTTCCGGGGAACCTGAGAGAACTGAAGAACCTGATCGAGGGGGCCTACATTCATGGCGGCGGTCCCGAGATCAGCGCGCACGATCTGCCGCTGCCGAGGCAGAAAACCGCGATGGTCGACATGGATGGCGCACACGATGGCGCCGTCTCCATTCCGTTCGCCGATTCATTCGATCTCACCGCAGAACTCGAGGGCGCCGAAAAGGCGCTCATCCTGCACACCTTGAGCTCCACTCGTGGCGCTCAAGCCGAGGCGGCACGTCGCATGGGTCTTTCCCGCAGCGCTCTGGCGTATAAGTTAACGAAGTACGGAATCCGTCCGTCGGATTGAAAAGCCGGCCGACACCAAGCTGGCCGGACTCCGATCCGATTTGCCTAGAGCCTGTGGTGCAGGGATTTCCGGCGCGCGAGTCCAGCGAGGCCGATAATTCCCGATCCGAATAATGCCAGCGTTGACGGTTCCGGCACCGTTCCCGCAATCGTGGTATCGCCGCCGGAAATTAGCGTACTTCCATTGAAGTATCCCTTGCCCACGTTGATCGTCAGTTGAACCGTGACGGCACTCACCGAGATCGTCCCCATCGTGCCCGACAACGTTCCGGTCAGGGTGTAGTTGTGCGTTCCGTTGGCGAGAGTAGTTAACGTCCACGAGACCGGCGACGAGAACGTCCCAGAGAACAACACCCCGTTGGGAACGCCATCATTGCCATTGCCGGTGATGGTAAACATTCCTCCCGCGGCGAAGGTCCCGCCCATGGTCAGGGACGATCCTGAAGTGAGCGCACCGGTGGAGAACGTCACAGTCCCCAAATCGCCCGTGACCAGTCCCATGCCGTTGAATCCGATCACCGCGGCAAGCGTCGATCCGGAGAGCGAGAGCCCGGCGCTGGTACCCGACAAGGTCCCGCCACTGTTGCTGAAGTCGATGGTTGAATTGGCGAAAGTCAGTGCTGGATTCGAAAGAGTAAGCAGCAGAAAGGCGGGAACCAGAAACTTTCCTGGCAGGTTCATCTTGCGCTCCTTGTGGCTGAAAAGTGGTAACCGAGACGAAAGCGCGGACCCCAGAATAGAAGCAAGAAAATCGGCCGCTCCATCGGGTCTTTCGCTTAGGCTTAATCAAGGAGTTACCTTAGGGCGAATACTCAGTAACTCTCTAGTACACCAGCACCTCGATCTTGAGACTGAACCGAGCCGGTCGCTCGCGAGCAATCGGCCTTCCCTTACCGGTTTTGACGCTGTCTCTAAGTTGTCATAAATTTGTCAAAACAGAATCCGAGGAGCGGTTTCGCTCGTCAAAGCGTTGTAAGCTTTCAAAAAATCGAGTCGCGACTGGGGCCCCTGCGAAGAAGTGACTCAATCTCCCCCCGAGAAAAAAGGAAGACCTATGGGAAACCTTGCTACTCCGATGAGCGCAGCCAGGAGTCTGAATCCGACCAATCTGGTGAAACCCTCCGGCCGCATCCTTGTGGTGGAAGACGATCCCGCCGTGCAGAAAGCGCTGCGGCGTCTCTTCGAGACCGAAGGCTACATGGTGGAAGTGCAATCTGACGGCCGGGCGGCTCTCGAGAGCTTCCAGTCGCTGCCCCCAGCGGCGATGGTTCTCGATTTGCGCCTGCCGAAGGTAAACGGGAGTGACGTCTGCAAGCAGATCAAAGCAGTGGCGCCCACTCTACCTATCGTCGTGCTGAGCGCGGCCAGCGATGTTTCCGACAAAGTTCTGCTTCTTGAACTGGGGGCCGATGACTACGTCACCAAGCCTTTCAGCCCACGCGAACTTCTGGCTCGCGTACGTGCCGCCCTTCGCCATACCGCGCGAACCCCTGACGTGCAGGTTGTAAGCTTCGACTCCATTTCGGTGGACTTCAAGAAGATGGAGGTCAAGCGCGACGGAAAACCGGTGGTGCTGACGGCACAAGAATTCAAGACATTTCAGTTTCTGGTGCAGAATGCGGATCGCGTCATCAGTCGTGACGAACTGCTGAACGAAGTGTGGGGCTACCAGAACTATCCGTCCACGCGCACAGTCGACAACCACATTCTGAAACTGCGTCAAAAACTGGAAAAGGACCCATCCAGCCCGGTACACTTCCGCACGGTGCATGGTATGGGCTACAAGTTCGTTCGCTGATGTCAGGGGACCCGTCTCAAGCCGTGCCGCAAATCAGTGGGCCCGAATCCGACCGACCGTGGTTGCCGCGCTTGCGGCTACGTACGCGCTTTCTATTGTCGATGGTGTTGGTCACAACGCTGTTGACTTCCACCAGTTTGTTGCTGGTGCAGCGCAGCATCCGCAAGAACGCGCGCGAAAATATCGCGGTTAACCTGCGCGATTCGGTAAACGCGTTTCAGGACTTCCGCCACGAACGCGAGACCATGCTGACCAGCGACGTGGCCTTGCTGGCCTACCTGCCGATCACCCGGGCCATCATGACTGGTCCCGACCCGGTAACGATCCAGGATGCATCGCAGGATGTGTCCCAGATTGCCCGCAACGATCTGTTTGTGCTGGTGAACCGCAGTGGCAAGGTGGTGGCGTTACACACCAAGACTCCGGGATTCACGCCGGAGGCGGCAGAGAAGTATTTTCAGCAGTCGATGGAAGAAGACCGCGGCGAAAGCAGTCATTGGTGGCTGGGCGACCACCACCTCTACCAGACGTTTATCGAGCCCATTTATAACGGATCGAAAACCGAGGGCAGCCTGCTGGGATTCCTGGTTATCGGCTACGAAATCAACGACCGGCTTGCTGCCCAAGTAAGCAAGGTTGCCGGCAGCGAGGTTGCATTCTCCTGTGGCGGGGAGATTGTCGGCACCACGTTGTCGGCAACGCAGGTGCAAAGCGGCAGCCTGCGGAACTGGCTCGCAGGATCTGCGCAGAATACTCCGCGCGAGATTGAAATCGGCAAAGAGACTTTCCTCGCGGCCTCGCTTGACCTATCCGGGTCCCTCACCGTCCCGGTCAGACTGACCGTGCTCGGTTCTTACGATCAGGCCACCCGATTCGTAAACCAACTGAATCGATACCTAGTGCTGCTGGGCATCGTCGCCATCCTGGCGGGGAGCGGCCTGGTCTTCTTTCTCTCGCATACATTTACTCGACCGCTGGGGAATCTCGTGGCCGGCGTGCGCGCGCTGGAGACGGGCGACTTCCATCATCCCCTGGATCCCAGCGGAGGAGACGAGGTTGCGGAACTCACGCATGCCTTCGACGGCATGCGTGCTAGTCTGCTCAAGACTCAGCGGGACCTGCTTGAGTCCGAGCAATTGGCCACGATCGGACGCATGGCAAGTTCGATCTCCCACGATCTTCGGCATTCTCTGGCAGCGATTGTCGCCAATTCCGAGTTTCTCTGCGATTCGCACCTCACCGCCGCGCAGCGCGAGGAGTTGTACCAGGAAGTACGTACAGGCGTGAATCTGATGACCGACCTGATCGATTCCCTGCTGGAATTTGCCCGGACTCGCGAATCGCTCACGCCGTCTTACGGCAATGTTTCCGAGACCATTCAACGTGCCGTGCAGGCCGTGCGGTTGCACCCGCGACATCATAATCGCTCCATCAACGTGGTGTGCAGCGGCCCGGTCTCAGGGTGGTTCGACTGCCGCAAGCTGGAACGCGCTTTATATAACCTTCTGCTCAACGCCTGCGATGCCGCGCCTGCGGTGGGCGGACTCATTGAGGTGACCGCAGGTGAGAGTGGCGGGGCGATGGTGATTGCGGTGTCGGACAACGGACCGGGCATCGCCGAGTCGATTCGCGACCGGTTGTTCCACCCGTTCGTCAGCTACGGCAAGGAAAACGGCACGGGTTTAGGACTCGCTGTCGTGCAGAAGATCGTGCAAGACCACAGTGGTGAGATCGCGGTGGAACGCACCGCGCAAGGCCGAACCGTTTTTCGCATCGTGCTGCCCGGGCGTCACGGGGGACCTGTCCGGGATGCACAAGAAGTGGTTGTTTCGTCTCTCGTAGCCGCACCCGGTGACGGTGCCGGCACTCAAACAATTTCACATCCGGAAATTTAGCCAGAGTCCCTTTCGTCGCATCATACTCCCCGGATGGCAAGCAGGAGGACGGTGTGAAGAGCCTTGCTATTTCTGCGGTTCGCGGCGTTGCCCTGTCGTTCGCCGCTTCCCTGTTGTTTGTTACCCCAACTCTGGCCCAGGATGCAGCCTCTTCGGCCCCCAACGTGGCCAGCTCGGTGCGCGATCTCCAGGACCAAGTGCGGGAATTGCGCAGCCTGGTGGAGCAGATGCGCGCCGAGAATCAGGAATCGCGTGCCGAAATGCAACGCTTGCGACAGGATCTGCAATCCACACGCGATCTGCTAGAGCGGCCTTCCGGCTCGAATCCGGTCACCGCCGCCATGCCGCCTTCCGCCACCCAGCCGCAACCCGAAACCGGGGCCGCGGCTGACACGCTCGAAAATCGCGTCCAGAAACTGGAGGAATCAACTTCCCTGATCGGGTCCAAGGTCGATGAGTATTATCAGACCAAGGTGGAGACGGCATCGCGCTATCGCGCCCGTCTGCACGGCATCGTGCTGATGAATGCTTTCCGCAACGTAGGCGGCTCTGACAATCTCGACTTCCCGACATACTCGCAGCCTCCGCTGCGGGCGTTCCCAAGGGCTACCCTGGGCGCAACTATGCGGCAGTCCGAGATTGGAATTCAGGTTTTCGGCCCGACCGTCTGGGGCGCGCGCACTTCGGCCGACTTTCAACTCGACTTCTCCGGAGGCATCCCGGCGACTGGCAATGGAATTGACTTCGGCATCGTGCGCTTGCAGACCGCCAGCATGCGCTTTGATTGGGAGCACACCTCGGTGGTCGCGGGACAAGACTCGCTGTTCATCTCGCCGCTTTCGCCGACATCGTTTGCATCTTTGGCGACGCCGGCCTTCGGATTTTCAGGAAATCTCTGGGCGTGGACGCCTCAGCTGCGCGTCGAACACCGCTTTGCGCTGGCAGATCGTCAGAGTTTCGTTATCCAAGGCGGAGTCTTCGACAATCTCGACTGGGAGCCGCCCTACAACTCGTTTTACCGGACGGCACAAGCCGGCGAACTTTCGGGACAACCGGCTTACGGCGCGCGCATGGCGTGGGTACGAGGGTCGGCCGATCATCCGTTGAGCATCGGCGCAGCCGGTTACTACGGCCGCCAGAACTGGGTGTGGAATCGTAACGTTGACGCTTGGGCCGGCATGGTCGACTGGCAGATCCCGCTGCTGCCGCGCCTGGCCCTCACCGGAGAGTTCTATCGAGGCCGTGGAGTTGGCGGGCTCGGGGCTGCTGTGGGAACTTCTGTCGTCTACGGCGGGCCTCCGACGAACCCTTTCAGCCCGCTTCGCGGTCTCAATTCTGCCGGAGGATGGGCGCAGCTCAAATTTCAGCTAACCCCAAAGATCGAATTGAATGGCGTCTTTGCCAACGATAATGCGTACGGCAGCGACGTGCGCGGCTTTGCCACGGACGAAAACAACTTCGGAGATATTCTCGGCAGGAACCGCGGGACCATGGCCAATGTCATTTTTCGGCCCAAGTCCGATTTGATTCTCTCGGCCGAAGTGCGGCGGCTCCGGACGTTCCCGTTCTATAACGGCAGCAGTACCACGAATCAGGTCAATCTCTCGGCGGGGATACTATTTTGAACAAAGACGCGATTCAGCGCTGCCTGACTTTCTGCCTGCTGGCTTCTGCTGTGGGTGCGTTTGCCCAACAGAGCGAGCTTAAGGCGCACCTTGACCTCACTCGCAACGGGCGTCGCCTCAAAGATGCTTCCCATGCGGTGCTTTGGCTGACTCCCATCGGGAGTTCGGTAGAGCGGCCGCGGCAAGATCCATCGCAAATTCCTCAACTGGTGCAGCGGGACAAGAGCTTCCATCCTCCGTTGGTGGTGATTCCGGTTGGTGGGAAAGTCGAGTTCCCCAATCACGACCCTTTCTTTCACAATGTGTTCTCCCTGTTCGAAGGCAAGCGTTTTGACCTCGGGTTGTACGAGAGCGGAAGCACACGCTTCGTGCAGTTCGACAAACCGGGCATTTCATTTATCTTTTGCAACATTCACGCCCAGATGAGTGCGGTCGTCATCACTCTGAACACTCCGTACTACGCGATCTCTGACGCGCGCGGAGAGTTCGTGATGCCTAAAGTGCCGCCCGGCCGCTATTCGCTGCAGGTATTTCATTCCGCCGTCGCGCCGGAGGTGCTCAAGGCACAGACCCGGGAGATCACTGTCGGGGAGGAAGAGGCATCCCTGGGAACAATTACCCTGTCGGAATCGAATGTGGAACTCGCCCATAAAAACAAATTCGGCCGGAACTACGATCCGCCGGAGCCGGACAGCCCGGCGTATAGCGGACACTGAGGAGAAGGCTTTCGGGTTCCGGGTTGGCGTCCATACAGCACCAGATTTCGCCATGGTTCGGCATGAAGAATGGCCTTCAAGACTCATAGCTCATGGCTCATCGCTCCTGACTTGAAACTCGAAGCTCGAAACTGATCTACAACAAAAGGGCGTGCCTTGTGGCACGCCCTTTTCGCCTCTTTCGTTTCACTTATCTACTGCAACTTCGCGGAGACACAGCTGCGAAGATTCCTTCTAGCGATGACCGCTCGAATGGCCGCCGCCTCCCGAGTGTCCACCGCCGCCACCGCTCGAATGGCCACCACCACCCGAATGTCCGCCACCACCTCCACTGACGTGACCGCCACCACTGGGCGCGCTCGGGCGGCCGCCTCCGTAGCTTGGAGCGCTGTGGCTCGGAGGACTGTAGCTCGGACCGCGCGATCCACCATAGCTGGGTGGGCTATAGCTGGGCACGCTGCGTGGACTGCTGTAGCTCGGAGTGCGGGAATAGCCTCCATTCGACGGACCGCGCACGATCGGCTGCCGCATGTCCAACTGCGGCCGCGACGAAGACGATCCGCGTCCGAAACCGTCCGAGTAAGAACGCGTCGACGGAGAACTCGGTGCGGTGCGGTTCCAGTAGCTGCCGCTATTGCCACGGCTCTGCGTCGGGCTCGCTTGCCCGCGGGATATTTCGCTGCGAGAGGGCGGCGTAAACGGACGGAACCCACCCTGGCTGCTCTGCGGTGCCCGGCCTACGTTCGAATTCATCGATTCACGGCCGGACTCCGGTCGCGACACGTTGCTGCTGGGCGGATTGAACGGACGGAAGCCACCCTGACTGCTCTGCGCTGTCCGGCCCGCGTTCGAGTTCATCGACTCACGGCCTGACTCCGGTCGCGACACGTTGCTGCCGGGCGGATGAAACGGACGGAAGCCACCCTGGCTGCCGGTCTGCGGAGAACGACCTGAATTCGCATTCACTGTTCCGCGGTTCGGCTCGGCACGTGATCCACGATTCTCCATGGCAGGCGCGTTCGACGCCCGGTTGCCCGGATTGTTCATCCCACGCCCACCGAACACACCCGCGCTCGGCTTCTGCGCCGTTCCGCGGGCTGGTGTGCCCCCAGCGGCATATTCGCCTCTGCGGCCACCCGCCGGGATTGCGCCTACATGGTTTTGCTGCATGGTCTGACGCAGGCTAGCAGTTTGCCGCTCAAACGATGCCGGCCTCGATATATTGTTGTGCGCGCCGAAGAAGCGCTGCGAACCACCATTGCGAATCGTCGAAGGCGCCGCAGCACGTCCGCTCGCTGACAAGCTCGCACGCGACGGAACCACGGGCAGGTTGCCCGCCATCATGCGGGCTCCGCCCAACTGTTCGCGCGTAGCCGCGCCCGGGCGCATTCTTCCGCCACCGAAGTGGGCAGCATTCATCGTCGACATCGCTCGAAATACGTGGTTGTCGTGAATGTTGCGAATGTTCGAGAACCGGTTTCCGCCGTGCAGCGGGCCGATCCCGCCCCAGCGTCCACCCTCCCAGCCTCGGCCGGCCCAGCCGAAGCGTCCGCGGTATCCACCCCACCACGGATGGAACCAATCACAGGGTCCCAGCGGCAGCCATCCAAAGCCGCCCCAGCCACCGAAGCCGACGCCGAAGCCCCAACCACCACCCCAGCCCCAGAACGACACGTATGCCGGCGCCCAGAACGGGCGATAGAATCCCGTGCCCCACAGCGGACCGGGCCACCAGGCCCACGAGCTGCCGTACCAGAACCAGCGTCCGTAGTGATACGGCGCCCAGCCCCAAGGCTCGTAGCCGACCCATGTCCAACCGTAGTACGGTTCATAAACCCAGTTGCCATCGCGATACGGAACCCAGCCATCGGGCTCGTTCGGAACCCACACGTCGCCGTAATCCGGTACGTTCTTCCACTGGCCGTACGCGTCCAGGTCCTCCGAGCCGGTGTAGTACCGGTTGGTGTGATGCCACGCCTGCGCGTTTTGAATCAGGTGATCGCGGTCCGAGTTCCAGCGATCCCAGTCATCGCGATCCGGAGCATCGGAAATCTTGTATTGAGCCTGGTCCGATGTGCCGCGTACCGTAGCCATCTCTCCCGCACGCACTTCGGTGCTGCCCTGCGGAGTGGCAATCTGCGCTTCACCCTTGCGCACAATCACGATCGTATCGCCATCAGGCCGCACTTCAATGCGGAGCACGCCATCGTGATGCGCCGGATGCACCGACACATTTGGCGTATCAATCTCGGGCTCGCTCTCGCTGTCCTTCGAAACCGTGTAGTTGGCCAATCCCTGACCGAGTTGAATGACAATGTTCTTCTTGGTGAGAGTTGCGAAGTTGGCCTGCGCATTCGGACCGAGGCGAATGATGTTGGCAAAGTCGAGCTGCAGCTCGGTACGGGCATCATTTGACGTGGAGACTTTGTCTCCGCCCATCACGGGCTGGTTCAGCGTTGCCGCCGACCAGTCTCCAGAGTCGCCACGCTGCGTGGAAACATCGCCGTGAATCAAGCTGATGCGAGCTACCGCCTGGTCGGTCGTCGCTGGAGCTTCCCCGCTCGGTCCACCCGGCTCCGCCTCCGTCGGCTGCGCCTGTGAGTCATCGTAGGGCTGGTCCGGCCCCTGCATGCTCGGCCCAGGCCCCGGGCCAGCTTCCATCGGAGAACTCGGCTGCTCGGTCGGCCCAGTGCCGTCGTCGGCCGTCTGCGACCAAGCGCTCAAAGAGAATGCGCTCGCCAGCGCTAAAGTCAAAATTGCCAGTTTGTTTTTCATAAACCACCTCGACCCACCCGACCTGATCATGGAAGACATAAAATCTCGCAAAGATAACTACCCAGGTTGTGGCAAATGCCGTGCCAAACCGGGCTGTGCATCGCATTTGATAAACTCTTTGTTTTCAGTGGATAAGATGACCGAAATCAACAGCAGGAAGGTCGAACTTAGCTATAGTGGCCGAGTTCAGCCGAGGGTGGTGGTTTTGAGCCACTTTCTAAGTAACGCGCTCGCGATTCGAGTATCAGTTGAGGGTGGCACGAGACTGGTTTAGCAATTGGAGGAGACGTTCGTCTGCTTCCGGTTCGATTTCCGCCAGGTCGCGTCGATTCAGGACTCCCCGCGCTCCAGGAACAGCCCATCTGCGATAGGCACCGAGATAGGCAGTCAATATCTTAGAGGTTTGGTCTCGTTGCCGGGTAAGTGCCTCGAGGAGCATATCCAGAACATCGGGAAAATCATTCAGAACGATGTGCTCGTCATCACTTGGCAATTTCACATCGGCTAAAGTCAGATTGCAGAATTGCACGTCCCGCAGCCTGGCACGAGAGAAATCCACATTGAGCATCGCGTTGGGCGGGAAAGTATTCTCGGGGTAACCGCGAGTAAACCAATCGGACCTCCAGAACCAAACCTCTCGCAGCTCGCCTTCGAATCTACAGTTCTCAAATGTGCTTGTTCCAAATGTGATCTTCTGGAGAAACGCGTTACTGAAATCGCAGTGGTTGAAGGCGGCGGCGATGTAGACCGTCTCTTTCAGATTAGCTCCTGAAAAATCGTCGTTGAAGAAGCTATTCCTTTTCCCGGCCCAAGGTCCGGTGACCGCAGCCGCACCTAGCACTACGCCTCGCAAATTAGCCCCGCGGAAGGAACATTCGCGGATCACACAAGCTCGCAGCCGCAAGCCTTGCAGATTGCATTGATCGAAGCAGCAGTTTCGAATTTCACACTCAGAGAAATGAATGGCGGGCAGATTACTTCCCGTGAAATCGAGGTTCTCGAAGGTTGTGTTGTAGAACGTACCGTTTGGCTCAAAGCGTTCGACGGTTGCCAGTGAGGTTTGACGCTTTTCCAGGATGGTTGGGTCTGGCAGTTGCAGGCCACTAAGGTCAATTCGCTTTCCCCTCTTCGCGAGCGGCAGCCCTTTGAGCGGCTCCTGGTTGGCCAACCGTCTCCATGCCTCGCTCTTCAGCAGTTGAGTATCGGCCGCACCTGGAGGAGTTCCTTTCACCCTTCCTTCTCCTCGTCCGCGATGCCGATCTTCGACAGCCGGTAGCGCAGCGCGTTGCGTGAAAGTCCCAGGAGACGCGCGGCCTGGCTCTTGTTGCCATTCGCGCGGCGTAATGCTTCCTGCACCATCTCGTCTTCCCATTGCTCCAGCGTCATGCCATCGGGGAGGAATCCCGGACCGCCGTTGGTGGATTTTGTTGGGCGCACATCCAGGTGAACGTCTGCAACTTCGAGCATGTTGGCTTTGGCCAGCGCACAGGCCCGCTCAACAATGTTCTGCAATTCGCGGACATTGCCCGGCCAGTGATAATTCACCAGGATCTGCATCGCCTCCGGCGTGATGCCTTCAATCGTCTTGCGTGACTCGCCGGTGAATCGCTTGATGAACAACTCCACCAGGTCTGGAATGTCTTCCTTTCGCTCACGCAGCGGAGCGATGTCGATCGGGACCACGTTGAGCCGGTAGTAAAGGTCCTCGCGGAACGTTCCCTGCTCCAGCGCTTCGCGCAGATCGCGGTTGGTGGCGGCAATCAGGCGCACGTCGACCTTCACTGTTTTCGTACCGCCCAGGCGCTCGAACTCGC
>Ga0335076_10005238_pt1 | contig 13112 bp, 16 predicted proteins | sample Lox_Sample_25_FD_206717 | JGI IMG/M metagenome (GOLD analysis project Ga0335076, IMG submission 206717) | Soil microbial communities from Loxahatchee National Wildlife Refuge, Florida, United States - Lox_Sample_2.5 | ecosystem: Environmental > Terrestrial > Soil > Wetlands | place: USA...
GGACCCTCGGCCGTGAGTCTCAAAAAATTAGGTCTCGCCGAGCAGCAAAAAGAATTTTGGGTTTCTTTTAACACTGCCTGTACGAACGAATCGACTTTTAAACATTTGATGTCCAAACATGGGTTCACAGACACTATGGATGTCCGTCAATTTTGCCCAGGAAGTGTTCCCTGCTGAATTTAATTTGCCCAGATGAGCAACCAAACTTGTTTAGATCCACGAGCGACAACATTCTCGATCTCGAGGCACATGTCAAGGGTTCCGTGAATATATTGCTATCCCTTTTCGCCACACATTGTCGATCACCGTTGATCTCGAGCAAAAAGTGTGGTCCGTGCGGGGCGTGATCTGCCATTTCCCTAGAGATGTGGGAACCATGACCGACCACCGATGAGTGGGAGGCTCGTGTGGGCCGCAGAGTTGATTCCGCAAGTAGAAAACCCAAAATAATGAACCGACCACAACGTTCAGCCGCAAAGTTTTTCTCTTTTTCATTTTTATTTTATTTTATTTTATTTCTTTTGCTGAGGCTGGTGAGTGTGGCTTCCGCTTTTTTAAGGGGTTGTTTGGCCTGGATCAAAATTCAAAGGTTTATTGCGGGCCGACGTCATTAATACAGGTAAATAATTTGGAACTCCCTTCCAGTCGTCTCTCCCGTGTTCCACCTGTCCTGGGAACAAAAACCCAGAAATGCACCCTTTCCGAAATGTCTTTTCGGGCCAAGAGCTCTCAAATTCCGCCAAAACTTCAACGGGATGCACGGAAATAGAGGTCCGACCGCACCGAGATCACGATAAGGAAACTTTTCAGCTTGAATGACAATAAGTGATTTGTCCTAAACCTCCTCGCAATTCCCAACCTTTCGGAACCTTTCGTTTCCGGCTTCCGCAAGAGCCTGACCCTGACGCATTCAGTTCTCCTCTGAAAGGTTTCGGTTTCGTGCCGCCGTTGAACCGTGCCTCAGATTTGCGACTTGGTTACCGATCCCTATGGTTCAATTGCTAAGTAGGGGCGGATTTCAGCTGATGGACTCTCCATGTCCGCCAAGCCAAGCAAGTCCTTTCTTACTTTGTTTTCCTTGTTCAAGTTAAGAGACGGAAGATGCAAAGTGTCAGGAGCGCAACCAGTCTCGGAAAAGTTGGGCTGCAATAGTGGGGTCCGCTTTTACAATAGGCGGTACCGTGAATTTTTTGAAACGGGCTGTGCACTCATTGGTTAGCCACATGGGCATTACGTAGCCTATTCATACCATTCTGTCCCTTCCGCCAGGGTATTCACACTTTCGACCGTTGTCTCTACTTAACAAGGACATTTTTAATACGAATGAGCTAGGATTGTTATTAATCATTTGACGGGGTCGGTTCCCCATCCTTTAGCGATCGATAGCCCCGCAACGTAATTATAAATTTACACGTTAGGGGCCCAAACCACACAAGCCTCCCCTTACCCGTTTTTCCTTACACCGCCACTTTCTTGCCGGGCTCTTCGTCTCGTAACTCTCCATTGCTCCCACGCTTGCGCGGGCTTGTGTTTCGCTACTCTCAAGCGACGACACCCTCTTTCGTAATTCTCCTTTGCCAACCACCACACTTTAATTCCCTGACACTTCCTCGCTCCTGACATACTCTCGTTTCGCACGCCACTCCCCGTTGGCTGACAGAACTGTCATCGCCGTGAGTACCCTTCATTTGTGCCCTATTTCGGCCATTCCTGAAAGTCTTGCTCCTCGCCGCCTCAATTTTGCTCTCCCGTCGTCAAGTGTCTTGTCCACTTTGATTACCCCCGCATAGTTCGAAAAACGGTCGCAGGATTCGTACATCGGTAATTTGCTTTCGAGCCACTCAAGCGCCTCCAACGGAAAGCGTTTTAGAACTATACCTCGAGCACGAAAGTCTCTCTTCTCATCTATTGCGCACCCGCAATCGACATCATCGCCCGCCGTGTCGTCGAACATCGGCTGTACATCGTCGTTTCGCAGATCATGCCCTCCCTTATCCCTCAGAATTTCAACACTCTTCTACTCAAGATACGTCAATTACAAGACTTAGTCATCCGAGCCCTAGTTTAACCTGGAGACAACAGGTAATGGACTCGGGAGGGCAGTTTTCTTCAGTACAAAGCGGTTCAGAACAGCGCAACCCACTTTTTCAAATCGCACGAGGCACCCGCGAAAATACAGAGCGAGAGCCGCGACAAGATACCCCAGACTCCACAAACACAAATACTTCTGCAAATCATATTGTTCCTTCGTTCTCAAATCAGCCTCAAGTACCTTCGGTCGCTCTAAACACCGTCAAAAGTACACCTGAAGTGAATCGTCCCGAATTCTCTATCCCCCAGCTTCCATCCAAATTAGCTACTCGACGTGCACACGACAATCCCGACGACAGAACTTCCCAGAATCCTGCCCATCAAGTCCTTTCCTATCCTATGAGTTATCCTCAAGACGCTCCAACCGACCATAAAATGCAACACGAACGACCCGAAGGAGAAGAGCGTCCGGCACAACGACGTAAGCTTAGCTCACCCGAGAGGGAAGGTAGGCCGGGGCGATCAGATGAGGAAGACGACTCTCGAAAAACGAGTGGCACAAACAAGGCCGGTTCTCTTTCCTATGATCCTGTTCATGAAACTCAGCACGCCTCTATGCGGCAGCAACAGCCCGGCCATTCGCGGCGTCCGTCGTCGGCTAATTCACAGCGGTCACACATATCGTCTTATTCAGGTCATTCTTCCAACCCGGACGCGGAAGGATCCTCGTCACCTATCACAGCAGATGCTGGAACTTTGAGGGATGGGAAAAAGCGAAAGCATAAATGTCCAGAATGTGGCCAATATTTCACAAGACTTCACAATCTAAAAAGTCATCTCTTAACCCACAGTCAAGAGAAACCTTTTATATGTGACGATTGTGGTCACAAGTTCCGTAGACTCCACGATCTCAAACGTTAGGCCACGGTCTTGAAAGTGACTAATTTTCAGGTCATCATAAACTCCACACGGGGGAACGACCCTATACCTGTCAAGGATGTAATCGCAGTTTTGCAAGAATGGATGCGTTGAATCGGTTGGCCCGTCACACGAAGAAGCTGCTAATTTGAGACACCGGAAACCTGGAGGCGAATGCTCGTTGCATAATATGTCAACATCGTCCACCCAAAACGACGTGGAACGGCGTATGTCCCTCCCTCCGGGATTTGGTAGACCAGGATCTTCCCAAGGTTCCACATCTCCGATGCCACAACCCAATTACCCACCATCTGAACTTAATATCAATCCAGCGCTCGCAGCAGCAAGCCATGGCCATTCATATCCTCCCACACACCTACCGCCGAAACAGAAACACCACTACCACCGGGACCCCGGAGACGCGAGTCCCGGGTTGCTGGCTCCTCCTGCTTCAACCACTCCTTTTGGTCGTAGTCCGCCACCGACGTTCGGACCTGGAGGCGATGGCCGGATACAGCCACCACCCCTCGTGATCCCAAACCCCAACATGCCCGGACCTACATTGAGTCCCATCCACTCACATCATCACTCGGCAGGGACAGCAACGGGCAGCAGCTCATCGGGAGGACGATCCGCACCTCCAGATCTCCGAAGTCCCATTCCTCCCATGGTTGATCAACCGGGTCCTCCATACGCCCTTGTCGAATCTCCCCGTGGAATGAGCCCACCTCCGCTTCAGCCCCATCAGCCTCTCTCCGTTCCTGCGTCCTCTCTCCCATTACCATCTCCTGGGACACTGATATCCCCCTCGCCCCGGAACTCATATGATCGCGCGTCGAGACAATCCGTCGAAACGCCGCGCCCATCAGAATCAAATAGAGGTTACTTCGACACACTGGTCGAGAGGAACGCGCGACTAGAAGAGCGGGTAAAACAGCTCGAGTCGTTCGTTCGGATTCTCTGGCAGGACAGGGAGAATCTCCTGCGACGGCAAAGCGGGGATGAACCCTTCTGACCTTCTGTCCGAACTTGTGTCACAAATTTGTACTTATAGTACTAAGCTATTTTCCTTGTGTTGGCTTGATCGCAACCTGCCTGTTCAGCAAATTTTTTGACTGCTTTTATCTTATTTCGTTTATAGATAACCAGAATACGTGGGAAAGGTCAAGTGATAATCTCGGAAAGTTAAGGGAAAATTTGTTGTTGCGCTCTGTATGGATATGCTGCTATCTTCTCGTATCTTCTGGTTTGTGTGCTGTTGGATTTTTGGCGGACGGTATAATCTTAGGGGTGACGGTTGACTGGACACGACACCTTCCATAGAACACATCTCGTAACAAATGGAGATTGTCAAAAACGTGAACTTCGGTTGTCATAGAATGACATCCAACAAAGACCGAAAAGTTGACAGATTCAAGTTTCGGATATAATTAGTACATGTAACCAATGGTACGATTATTATGCTAGTATTATTGTTCGTCGAATTCGCAAGTGTCCGTGCATCTCTATCCTACATCCCGCAAAATATCGTTCAGCCCACATTTTCACCACCGAAATTGTCAAAATTCAAAGGGTCGTATCTCATCCGCCCCTACCAAAAGGATTCTTAAAGCCCCGTATATAAGCAGACGAGGGACTCCACGGAGATGTCGAAGTGGGGACTTTGGTGTTAATTTTCAAGGGTGCCGTCGTTTGGCCCAATTGCACCATCAACTGAGCAATAACTTCGTCCTTTTCCTCCGCGATTCGCCTCCATTGTTTTATTTCGTTTTGCTTTTCCCGTTTCAGAGTCTCGACCTTGTTCTCCAGAACCTCGCAATAATCGTATCGCGTGGACAATTCTGATTCAAGGGCGAAAATAGTCTTTTATTAGCCTAAATAACGGAGCCGGGGGGGCGTACCTGTTGAACAATTGGATTTCTCGAATCCCCTGCGGCGAGGGCCAAGACGCTCAATCTTTCGATTCGATTATTTAAATGTTCCCGCTGAACCTTGAGTTCGTTGAGTTCGTCTTCATTGCCCTTTCCTGCTTTCGCGTTGGCGAGTTGATTCTTGAGATCATCTATCTGGGCTTTATACTCTGCCAATTGTCCTCGTAACTCTACTTCCCCTTCAAACCCCCCAACTGCGATTCTTTCTGCTTGAACGGCCTTGGCTGGTATCTTCTTCGCTCTTCTCGCAAATTGTAAGGTCGATAAAGTTTCGGCGCTGAATTTTGGACCATCACAAATCGTGGCGAGAAGGACGATATATCCACCTCCGCTCAGGAATGGTTGCAATAATCTCGTAAGTTTGGAGTCTCGGTATGGAATATGTGAGGTTGATGAAGCGTTCGGAGTAGCGTCACCTGGTGCTGAAGTATTGGGCTTCGTGAGACGTGAGATGACGGTACCGAGAGTGAGAAGCGACTTGTTTATGTACGCTCCTTCTTTACGGCGCACATCCTGCGTAGAAGCCTTTTCGCTACCGGCGAGATCGATCAAACTCTGCTATCAGCTTTGAAAGAAAAATCACAATACCAACGTGGACGTTCTCATACGATGAGATCGATCCTTTGATTCAATGGTAATTTGCATGACAGCGTGAGATCGCGAAGATACATTGTTGAATTCGGTGGCAGCAGTCATTCGAGCCGAATCTCCTCGAAGAAGGAGAAGTTGCATGTCGTCTGGCTTTGATAATTTGCATTCCGTCATTGGAAATACTTTCACGCGACCCTACTATTAGCGGAGATTTGATTACCCACATACGTTTTTCTCCGCTTGGATCTTGATTTCTTCTGGCTGCGGTAAATTGGGGTCCAGGAGGAGGTCCCGAATTTTCTCATTGTAAATCTCCATATAGGTCACTTTGAGAGTGAAGTCCTGGTCTCGTTGCTAGCAGTTAGCCGAATCCAGATTTTTTACATACCATGGATATTTCCTCAAACAAGTCGGCCACTGCCAGGGGAATGACCCCAGCTTCATCCGCGTGACCTCGCATTGTGTGTGTTTTCCCGGACGAAGTTTGTCCATATGCGAAAACGGTGCCGTCGTATCCATTAACAACCTTTCGTACAATTTTCTTGACACTGGCATCGTATACACCACAATTGGTGTCTTCTCCGGTATAGACGTAGTCTTGCGATTAGTTTCAGCATTAAATACCCGAGATACCAAAGAAGTAATCCCCGAGTTTGGATCCAATGAACCGTCGCACGGGATCAATGGTCCAAACTTCACGATCCTTGCTGAAGTTGGGTTTCATTCGGACAGCGATATGTACGTTATTATGATCATCGCTTGCATCATTTGACTCTGCCTCCGCCACAAACGATTCAAGTTCGCTGGTCACAAGATGCAGTCGCTCGCTTAAACGATATCCGTTGTTTGGATCAGACTTTCTGAGTGAGACAGGCTGCCTTTGAGTTGCATAAAGCGGTGGAGGTGTGCGGTCGCCAGATGAAGTGGTCGAATTGGATCGAGAGGATTTATCAGAGAAGATTGAAGTAGTGGATGAAATGGTTGGCGACAAGGTGGCCGGAACGGGAGGCGGAGGCATAGATGGTCGTGGAGTTGCGGCAGCCTGTTGCCTCAGGGCAACAGAGCTCTTTGCTCGCCTGGGCTGCGGAATCGTCATGTCGATCGCATGAATCTCCTGTCCAAAGAGATCGCTCTCTTTTTATGAGATGTTAATGAAGCGAACGCGGGAGGCACGAATGCCCTGGGAAGAAAAAAAGAGATGTTTCTTTGAACGATGGTCGGGAGCCAATAAGTAGGTTCGACAGAAATGGGCCTGTGCACTTCTCTACCCAAGGGTGGATGGCATATTATGAGTCGTTTTAGGGGAGGATTCATCATCCTATCTAGGCCCGTGCGTCAATAATTTGAAGCAATTTTGGCAATATGCCAATCAATTTTAAATTGGGATTACCCCAGCCGATGGGGCTGCCCCCTGTTTCACGAGATGATCAGCTGCCCCTGATGCATTTTAAGGTGTGGCCTTTGCTCCCGAAAATTTAAGGAAATGTGGTATAAATTGAGGGGAACCGATTCATCGCACAATCAGGAATGGATGACGACTCCCTTACGTTTTTAAAGTTGAAGGAGGCCCTGATTGATAATTCCGATGAATTGCTTTGTCGGCTGATGCTGCGGGTTGAAACACGTTACAGCCAAGCCTAGATTTCGTGCGTCAGTAAAATGTCCGTGGGTCTGAAACTCGAACGGTTGTAACTGAGGTTCCAGGTTAATCGATGTCAGTGCGCCATTCCGAGTTGCCTAACCCGTATATGATACCAGATCCATCCTGCCTTACTCCGATATAGACGTATTTCATCACTTTTCCAATCACTAAAATCTATTTTATTACATTCATCCTCTTCAGATCAGTAGAGCTTCTTCTCTGACTCAATCGCGAGCCCCAGGAGGCTGGTTCCCTAATTGTGTTTCCTCTGTCCATCTCCCTCATCCGTTCGGCGTGCATCTCAAAAACTTGTGCCGTCTCCGGAGAAATCCGATAACTCCCCAAATTGGAGAAAACGTTGACTGGAGTCTCCAAAATGGAGCCCTCCGAGGCTAGGGTGTGCACACCCGGTGAATGTCGAGGTGGTAGACTTTGTGCGACGTGGTGGTGTTGTAGTTGTGGAATAGGATCTTGGAACGGGTCTGCTTCATCCTCCTCTGGAATAGGGGCGTAATTTCGGGTGCCCGAGGGACCTGGTTCCGGCTCAAATTCGGGAGTCCAAAGGTGACCCGCTTGGTCGCTCTCTTGCTCAGGCCGTGGAACGAAATACTGACCTTCGTGCGTCACTGCATCAAATTCCTGGAAGGACCGTGTTCGCGATCGCTGTAGTCCGTTCGGAGGCGGTGGATCTCGTGGAATCAGAATGAAGTCCCTATTTGATGCTACCAGTCAGTATTGCCAAGTCAAGGGAGTCCACATGGTCTGCCGCGGCTAAAGCACGCTTTGGAAATCATATACAAGATCAAGGCGAGGAAAGCGAACAGCACCAATGTAGGTACAAGCACGTCGATAAATGCTAGCAATCCGGGCTTTCGGACCCACGTCCAACATTGGTATGGGACGTCCAGTGTCGCTGGTGTCTGGACTAACGGCGCCGATATATCCTTAATAGAACGATAACTGTCACCTGGGATCCTTCCGTCTGACAGTGGGGTATTCTGATAGGTAAAGTTGATGAAGGTGTTGTTGTGGAATATGTCAGTTGAATCGGCGAGGAGATCAGAATTGAGAAAGATGTTTTGGGAGCTGTTTTGACCCAGATCGAGATTTACGGCCCAATAGACTGCTTCAAAGAATTCTTCAGAGGTGTTAAAAATGTTCAATTGTCGCAGAAGCAGCTCTTGGCCTAGTGAAAATAGCGTCGAAGGTGGTCTCGTGAAGCTCGTTGGTGTGCTTTTATTTGATACAACAATTGCGGTGGTGATCGTGGAATCTGTATGGATACTGGCTTCAGTATTGTTAGGATAGAGTGCTTAAGGGTTAGCAAGCCAAACAAAAATTGCTACCCCGTAATAAAACACTCTGTAAATTGGAATTGAAATTCGCTTGGTTCGCTTGTGTCAAATTGACAGCCAACTGGTCCCACCAGTATATTACGACTGCTTGAGCCCAATAACTTGGGGGTTGACGGGTGATATCGACAATTGGCATAGCGTCTTGCTGTGCGGCGGCCAAGGGATCTGTATTCATATACGTGTATTCGGTCCAGAATTTCAGGTTTGGCTTTTGGCAGGCTATCAGGATCTGAGACTCAGTCGGAATTCAGAAGGTGGGAGTGCAACCTGGGCATTCGGAAAGAACCCAAACTGAGACGGTAAAACGGCGGTCAACTCCTTTGTATTCTGCACCAGGATTTCTTGCACAAAACAACCTTGAAGGGTGTCATTCGAATACGCAACATCCTCCGGTCCAATATCAATAGCCTTATACTCGAACATTTGATGATTCGTGCGAAACACTTCCCCTCTGTTAGTCATCATTGCCCTGGCAATCAAAACGACTGGATACCATCGCCTTGACGAATCAAATACGGCTCGCAGCCAGGCTGATCCTTCAAGCTGCCTCCAAAGAATCGTGCGGGGAAAGTCGGAGCATTGACGGTATTAGAATTGGATGTCGTGAAGCTGTGTCGTTCGTATCCCTGCCCAGCGATGTTGACGATAAGGATGCCTACAAAGAGGAGGAGAGCGGCGATGGCAGCGGCAGCAATCCACTGACGAGTCCACAATATTCGCCGTCCAAACATCATGACGAGTCAAATCGTGTCAGAGCGAAGGGCATCATCGTTCTTCGGTATTCGATCCGCAATGGGTAACTCGCAAACGGTAAGCACGTTTATTCGAGAAAGCGGTAGAAAATCGGGGACAAGGAGGCCATGTGTGGGCGATATTGGCTCATGAAACAGTTCCCCTGCTTTAAGGTAAAGGCAACAGAACAAGGATCGGGTTGACTGGGCCGCCACCACGATAAATTTAAATAGTGCGGAGGAGGCAAGCTCGGGCGGAGGCGATGTGGGGCGACCAAAAGCCAAAGATTCTGCGGACTGTAATTGATTCCAGTTCCAGGCCCGTGCCTCTGTGCCTAAATTTAGTCATTACGGTGGGCGGAAGTTCCCAATCAGGTTCGGTTTCCAATTCCTCACTTGAGCGACGCCTCCACCGACACCAGTGATGGAGGAAAGTAACAATCATCACATAAAGGCCCAACATGAACGTCCCTGGTCATGGCGAGTGAATCGTGGCAAAGCGGATGTGCCATGGACAGATATCCCAAAATATCGATCGTTCATTCAACTTCTGCTCAAGGTATTCATCTTTCAATACGTCAGATGCAGACTGATAAATGAGAATCTCCGAGAAGTAGGTCCAAACAGGTCGGCGCATTCCTTTCTTGGCTGACCGTCAAACTTTAGACATTGTGCGGATTGCGGGGTAAAGCATAGATGGGCGACCCCTTTGAATATCGACAATCCAGATTCTCAACATGTTGCGTTCGCGAACGCAATGCTGGGTGTCATAATTTGCACAGAGTGCCTCTACCGGACAATCTTACCCTTCCGGCTGATATTTCAGATGTGCGAAATGTCATAGACAAGTTCTACCGCATCATATTTCGAAAGGTAAAGTTCCTTTACTGCTGAGATTAAGAATGTTAAGTTTTATATACGTTTTATGATCTCGATCGGTGGAGTTTTGATGACATTGTCCAGATCACATTGTGGGGGAATGAACGGGCTCAAAGGTAAATAGTCCATCTCGGAGAAGGGATCTGATTTAGTTATTGGCTCGCCAAGTACGAACTCAGGACTGCATATCCCGCGTCAGTAATTCGGCCTGACCCGAGCGTCATGACCCGGTAACTTATCTCAACGAAATTCCATGTCGATTAATACGCATGTAGACAGGAGTGGATTACCAGAAAATACGTAAACCGACAATGGGCCATGGATACCCTGCCCAAAATCCGCAAACCCTATTGTCCAGCCGAATTGAAAGTCTTCTCATCGTTGACGAAAATCAGCTGGATGCCTCCGCCAAATATCAATCATCTCTATCTTCCGTCAGGCTTCTTGGTCAAAACGCCTTCTCCGAACACGCTGCCCTTTGGAAGTCGCCGTTTCAACGCTACACATGACCACACCAATACTAGCGGTAGTTCGATGAACCTCTCGCCATCCAATAAATTGCCCGTTCCGTCCGTTATGATCCAAGATGTTTCCGCCACGGACACTCTTCCTCGCATTTCGGTGAAGATGCAGCGTCGTAAACGGACACCCTCCCTCACTAAATCAATCTCTAGTTGGCGTGAAAATTGGATGGAAACAATGTCTAGGAGTGCCCTATCCAACCATGAAAAATTCGGATCGGATCGGGGTGAAGGACGTGATTTGATCTACAGCTCCCAGTACTCCGATGGCTCCTACGGCACTCCGATAAACACAGAAGACAGAGTCAAAGCATGGCAGACGTCCGCCTTGGGAAATCCTGAGGTGACCAAATTCATCGAAGAGACTTTTGAGTTTAAAGATCCCACATTTTCAAAACCTACTGGCATCTTCGGTCCCCTCATCGGAAATGACGTACCGGATTCCAAGAAAACGAGGGCCGCTTCGTTAGATTTGGATGTCCTCGCATCCATTTCGTCTTCGCCAAGTTCCGACGTCCCAAAAGTCCAGCATATCTCAGAAGCGCCCACGAAACTCGTCCAGGGTATTCTCACGCTTCCATCTGCGCTCGAAGCTGCACATGTCACCAAGATCCCAAAAGATGAGCCAATCAAAGGACCTCCTCCGGCAGTTGAGAACCATTCGTCATACCCTTCAAATAGCCCTTATTTGCATCTTACCAAGACAGAACCGGGAGGCAATTCCGTTGATTGTCCTCTAGCAACCTTGAATGTCTGGCCGGCTCCAAACGGTGATGCCCGTCAGGTTGGCCACAGTCCAGGATCTCAGGCCAAATTGCGTGCCGCACAGGTATGCTGTGGAGGTTTCGTCCCTGTAAAGTTTACCGAATCACCAGGACTAAAGGACCCTCCCGTTTTCAACCTTCGAGGACCCCGGCATGGATATGTTGTGGAAGTCCCTTCCTATGTTGCATATCAACACTCTAGCCCGAAGCCAGCCACAACTCAACCCTCCGACCCCAGCGAGGAAAATCTCCAGATCATCTCCCGCAAAGACCCCAAAGACGAATCGAAACCCGCTAGCAAACAAGTTCTCATCGAAAAGGCAATTTCGGTTCCCACGGGACTCAACGAAGAACAAGGTACAAATCAAAAAGACGAGGGTAGATCAGACGAGTCCAATAGTTGCAACGAAACAGCGACGGAGGAAGATATATTACTTTTGGCGGAACTCAATGCTGCCTTTATCGAGACTAGATATGCACATGTTTCCGTGGATTATCGGTGCTTATCAGATGACGAGGCCGAGATTGATTCGGAATCGGATAAGATTGAGTTTGAGTTTGGAGCTCAGGTGATATCTGGAACGAAGGACGAACCTGGCATGTCAGTCGGGTGGATGGAGGTTAACTCCGACGGGGTATGGATCCTTCTTCTGTGTTCGCTAACCGTTGAAAGGCCACGAAGGACGCGGCGATCCGAAAAACCGTCGACGACCCTGACCTCGATGAAAAGATTCCGCAACAAGAACGTGAAACGCAAAAGCCCGTTTCGAAACCACATCCGGCGAGCCTCAAGTCTCCTAGGATTAGCTTTGAAAACTATCTGGCATGCCACGAGCCTCCAATCCCAGCAGATCTTGAGAAAAGAGGTTTCCAAGAATCATCGCATGTCGAACAGCAAACGGACAACATATTGAAAACCCCCCATCCAGAACAGGTTCAAATGGCAGGCAGGACTTCGCAACTCGTAGCCATTCATGAAGACGCTGAGAGTGCAACCGACGACCCAGCTGTAAACTACACTCCATCATTCATACCCAGCATTGAAGATGGCCTCAAGACAGATGATGCTGAAGCAACTCCTACTGCAGACCCCCAACCATTGAAAGATTCCTCTCCCTTTGCGAATATGTTTGAGCTAAACCCTCAAAAGGCGGAAACAGATGTTGAAGGGGAACAAAAGGGTAGCGAAAAAGGTGCATCAGGAGGGTTGATCGATTTTCTGATCAAAAGTGGACTATTTTGAGTTTGGGGCCAGACTCCGATGCATTCTTATTTTTCTTCTTTTGTTTTATCGATGGAATGGTTTAGGGTCTGTACGAGGAGGAGGAAGTTTTGGATTGGGACAATCCCAAAGAGCTCAATTATATAGCCTCATAATTCGCATCGGCAACTGCCTCCTTTTGATGTAGCGTTGACATTTCGAGAAATCCTTTCCTTGCCTCATGCGAGAGCATGGACATGATTTGTTTCATTTTTGTGACTATTCAGTCTCATCGTTTTCAATGAATGCTTTATGCCCGTCTTCACCCAAAGATTCCCTTATCAGCTCTTCAATTATGATGCCTGACGTTAACGCAACCAAAGAAAAAAAAAAAAAAAACACAAAAAAAGGACTGCGTACCCATTGCTAATAATGCAGTTTCGTCGAATTGTCTTGAACATACATCTTCCAACCCCTGGCGATGGAAGAAATCAGAAACGTACTGATGCAAAGCCTTCAATAAATCCTGCACGTCAGGACTTATTCCA
>Ga0335076_10005241_pt1 | contig 13104 bp, 12 predicted proteins | sample Lox_Sample_25_FD_206717 | JGI IMG/M metagenome (GOLD analysis project Ga0335076, IMG submission 206717) | Soil microbial communities from Loxahatchee National Wildlife Refuge, Florida, United States - Lox_Sample_2.5 | ecosystem: Environmental > Terrestrial > Soil > Wetlands | place: USA...
TGGTCACTCCCTGGGCAATTCTGACGTAGCGCGATTAGGAAAGGCTTGCCGACCATCCAGAAGAAGGCCATTCTCCGCATTCGTGGGTCTCACCCAGCAATGCCTTAATTTGACGACAAGATTCGGATAGCAGAAGCTGCGCAACGTCCGATATCTTCCGTTCATGCATAGGACCATTGAACCGACCATTCTTTATTTCGGAACCCCCGTAGCTCTCATCAGTACGTTGAACCCAGACGGATCGCCAAACCTAGCGCCGATGTCCTCAGCGTGGTGGTTGGGATGGAGTTGCATGCTTGGGCTGGGCCAAATGAGCCAGACTTCCGACAACCTCATTCGCACGCGCGAATGTGTGATCAATCTGCCTTCACAAGACCTGGTCACGCAGGTTGATCGCCTTGCCCTCACTACTGGAAAAAATCCCGTGCCAGAAAGGAAACGCCAGTGGGGATATCGCTACGAACCGGACAAATTCAGAACTGCCGGGTTCACTCCGATGGAATCGGAGGTGGTTAGGCCACCGCGCGTGCGGGAGTGCCCGGTGCAGATGGAGGGCGTGGTGCACGATGTCCGTCCCTTCGGCAAGAACGTTAGTGCCAATGTGTTCGAGGTACATATCATGAAACTGCACGTCGACGACAATCTTCTGGTGGACAACGAATCACGCCCCTACATTGACCCAGTGAGTTGGCGTCCGCTAATCATGAGCTTCTGCCGCTTTTTCGGACTCGGAGGCGAAGTGCACTCGTCGCGTCTGGCTGAATCAGATTTCATGAGGTTTGTAGCGCGAGGACTGCCATCGCAATCGCCGGTCTCATCCGGTGTGCAGAAATAGAAATACACACCGATCCAACAAGTGCAGTGGTGCACCGTGCCGAGATGACTAGCGGATAAAGGGCAAACCTGAACTTGAGGCACGGAGAGCCAAGCTGCCAAGAAGTCGATTTCTGGACAACCTCATATCCATGGACTCGAATCTGGCAACATTGTCGCAGGTGCGTTTACGCCCGTGCTGGCCAAGCACTCCAAATCATTCTCGCTGATTGATTGCGTTTCGGTCGGTGTCGATCGAATGCAGCGGAACTTCGAGCCGATGCGGAAACAAATCGAAGCGTGGCAACGTTCGGAACTCACCGACGTAACCGCCAAGGTTGTGATCTACGAAGCTTCGTGGAGGGTAAACTGGAGGCTCCCAAGCATCTTGCGCTCACAGTACACGCCTTGTATTTCGAACCGAAGTACAACGATTTCCGGTCGCGGACGATCTGGAGCCTTTCGAATGCGTTCACATCGGCTTTCAAGGAACTGGAACCAATTCCACAGTTTAAGGCGACGGCAAAATCGGGAGAGTTTCTCGAAAAGAAGTTCTCGCAGTCGTTTTGACCACAAAAGGCGGTTCCGGCCGGACGCCTTTGGATCTTTCCTCGTTCACTGGCAGCCTTTGCGTGGACAAACTACGAAACGAGGCCATCGCAGATGTGTGGTTGTCTCCGAATCAAACCATCTCGTCAGACTCGCTAGCCTGGTTTAGCTCCAGGGGCTCGCTCGCCAGTTTGTCCAGCAAATCCGCCGCAATGCCAAGAATCTCTCGCTCCGCCTTGGTCGCTTTGGCCGTCATGACTTTGATCAGCCATTGCTCCTGGCGATACGCATCGATAATCAGCAGTTCCTGTCCCGCCTGCGTAATCTCGATCAGGATCTGCCGCCGATCCTCCACGGCTGGAGTTCGGCGAATCAACCCTTGCTCGTCCAGTTCGGCGATGATCCGTGTCAGCGACTGCGGCTGCAGTCGTTCGAGACGAGCCAGTTCGGTGGCAGTCATCGGGGTACCAGCGCGAAACAGCCATCCAAGGATCGCGAGCTTCGAGCCGCTGATCCCGTGGTCGGAGCGCAATCCTCGCAGTCGTCGCGCCAGGTGCGTGACGCTGCGTCGCACCTTGGTCGCCGGATTTACGTCTTCCTCATTCTTCGTCTGCTTCTCGTCCATAGGAAGCGGTCTAGCGACCGCATCACTCGTACCGCCGGAAATCCGGCCACGCCTGCTGCAGATTGCGGCGCAGGCCGCGGCATACCAGGATTGGCCGGTCCCGTTCGTAGGGCATCGCCAGCGGGACCCCGAAACGTCCTGCAATTTGTAGATCATTGCATGCCAAGCGCCAGTGGTCCGGGTCGCCGTTCACCACGACCATCACGCTTCCATCGGCGCCGCGTGGTCCCCACACATAGTACTGATTGCCTCCCCCGATCACGGGCGGCAGCCCATCCGCGCGACCAAAGAAATCGATCGCCGCAGCCTCGCCATAGCTTGAGGCAAAGATGGCGGCTTTCTGCCTGTCCTGTTCCGGCAGGGCATTGTAGGCTGCCGCTACCTGCTTCTCCAGCTCCTCCCAGCCCATCTCGTCGGAGAACATCTGCGTCAGAGGAGCGCCAATCGCTGCAGTCTCGTCGGGTCGCGGCCGCAGATGCGAATGATTCAGCAAAAACGCCAGTCTCTGAGGACGCATCACCGGCAGGACCACCGGAAGTGCGATCGCAAACTGCGCAGCAGCCAGGGCCATCCACAGTGCGACGGTCCAGCGTGGAATCCGCGGCGACAGAAGGCCTGCTCCCAGGGCGAACATGACTGGATATGCGCCGAAAAGATAGTAGTCCTTGCCCTGGCTCGCAATATCGATGATTGTCGCCACTACAAACCCAACCGCAAGGAACCTCGCCGGCTTGAGCTCTTTGATCACGAACGGCGCAATCACGCCCGCGATCCACAACGGCGCCAACACCAGGTTGTTGGCAAGGATCTGCCCGATCTCGAACACCAGAGGATTGCCAGTCAGGTCGAAGCCGATGGTGTGATGATGCGCGATCAGCGCCAAGAATGGCCAGTGATGCCCCGCCTGCCACACGAGGCTGGGAGCCGCGATCAAGGCACCAAGCGCGACGGCCACCCACAGCGTCTTCGTCAGCAGGACATCCCGGTGGAAGAGCAGCAACCCTAGGAATAGTCCGGCGAGCCACATCATGATCCCGTACTTGGCTTCCATCGCTAGACCCGCCACCACTGCCGCCCACAGCAGGCTGTTCGCGTCGCGCTTTACAATGTATCGCGCAATGAAGTACGCGCACCCTGTCCACGCAAGGGGCTCGAACGTAGTTGTGGTCAGGGTGGCCGTCATCGCCGCGAACGCCGGGCTCAACGCCGCCGCTAGTGCCGCGGTCACTACGACGGCTGTCCTCTGGCTAAACAGCCTCGCAAATGCCGCAGTCACAGGAACCAGCGCCACCATTGCCACCACCGCCGGCAGGCGGAGAAGCCAAAGACTGTGACCGAAGGCTTGCGTCACTGCCGCCAGCAGCGGGATCAGTGGCGGCTGATCCACATACCCAAACGCCGGGTGTCTACCGCAGTCGATGAAGTAGAGTTCGTTCCGGAAATATCCGTAGCGGTTCGCTACGGCAAGATGAAGCAGCGCGGTGACTGCCGCAATGCCCCACACCCACCATGCCTGCTGGCTGGAATGACCTCCTATCGCCGACGTTTCGGTTGAATTGCGCATAAATGTCCTCTGGAACGATAATAAGCATATGCTTATTATCTTGAAAAGCTAAATGCGATTACATGCAATATTTTCACTACACGGAAACATGCTATACCACGTATTAGCGTATTGCAATGGTGCGATTTAAGCATTCGATCTTCCGAAAGCAGGTGCTTCTCATGCGTGTTTTTATGCTCTCCGGCCCGAAACGCTCATGCGTGGTCCGAAGTCGCTCCTGCGAAACCCAAACGCTCACGGATCTGAATCTGGAAACATTGTCTCTGCTGTGCTTACGCCTGTGCTTGCCAAACATTCCAAGTCGTTTTCGCTTATCGATTGCATCTCAGTTGGCGTGGACCGAATGCAACGCAACTTCGATCCCATGCGCAAGCAGGTAGAGGCTTGGCAGCGGACTAAACTCACGGATGTCACGGCAAAGGTGGTAATCTACGAGGCGTTTGTGGGAGGCAAACTGGAAGCTCCGAAGCATCTGGCGCGGACGGTACACGACCTCTACTTCGAACCGAAGTATGAGGAGGTTCGGTCGCGGACAATTTGGAGCCTGTCGAATGCCTTCACCTCAGCCTTCAAGGAACTGGATCCGATCCCGCAATTCAGGGCGACTGCGAAACTGGGCGAGTTCCTGGAGGCCAGGCTCTCGAAGGCTCTTTAGCGACTCTTGGCGGTCTGACCGGACACTGGTGTAACCCTTCACTCGATCACTAAGCGCTAACGCTACAGGCCTAACTTTGGATTCGCTTGCAGACTGCCCTTTCACTTTGCGGCTACTTCAATGCGCGCGGCGTGCGCGGGTCATTGCTTGGATCGGAACCCACAGAACTACTACAATTACGCCTACTTGGAATCTCCTATGTGCCCGGCTGCGCCTATCCGCATCCTGAGTGTTGAAGACCATCCGGTTTTTCGCGAGGGTCTGAGCACGGTCATCAGTTCCCAGCCGGACATGGTTTTGGTTGGCCAGGCGGCCAATGCAGTCGAAGCAATGGCGGAATTTCGACGGCACCGGCCCGACGTCACGCTCATGGATATTCGCCTCCCAGGGGCGAATGGAACAGATACGCTCATCGCAATTAGAGGCGAATACCCTCAAGCCCGGATCGTTATGCTAACCACATCGGATAGCGATGGCGAGATTCAACGGGCTATGCGGTCGGGAGCGGCTGCATACATCCTGAAGAGCATGCCGAAGGACGAACTGTTGGGCATCATACGCGCAGTTCACTCCGGTCATCGGCATGTTTCACCGGAAGTGGCGGCTCGCCTCGCAGAACATCTGGGCGAAGAGGACCTTACGGAACGCGAATTAGAAGTGCTCCGGCTGATTCGCGATGGTTACCGCAATAAGCAGATCGCAGATAAGCTAGCCATCGCGGAAACCACTGTCAACTTTCACATCAAGAATCTGGTCTCCAAACTGGGAGCCAACGATCGCACGCATGCGGTGACGATCGCCGTCAGACGTGGCCTACTGCAAATCTGAAGGTACTGTAGAAAACTACGGGTCGGCGACTATTGATCTCAACGTATTGTCGAAGACACAAAAGCGATACAGTCACGTTATCGAAAAGGTGAGCTCTGGTTCCTGACGGTCGGTTCCCTCAAAGAGAGCAAGAACTGAGTAGGCCTAAACGTGAGCCAATGTGAAAAGAGATTGGTGCGGCGGCGTCGTGCAAGCGTCCTGGGTCTTTCGATTTCTTCTGCTCGCTTCCTTCTTTTCGTTTGGTTCGCAACGTCACTTTGGGCTGTCGATCCGAGCCGGCACATTACTCAATATGCGCATACCGCCTGGAGAATTCAGGACGGTGATCTCAATGGCGCTCCCGGCGCGATGACACAAACTGGCGATGGTTATCTCTGGATCGCCACACTGAGCGGACCGGTGCGGTTCGATGGCGTCCGTTTTCTCCCGTGGGAGGCAAGAGGGAGGAAACAGCTCTACGCCGTTTTTTCGCTGTTGACCGCGAGGGACGGCAGCCTGTGGATGGGTACGAACGGATGGATAGCGCACGTGAGGGATGGCACGCTGATAACCAGCCTGAAAACCTTTGGACGCGTAAACAGCATCCTCGAAGATTCCAAGGAAACGATCTGGATCGCCCGTTCGCGCGTCACCGATGGAGGAGGGCCATTGTGCAAGATCGCGGGCGAAAAACTTCGATGCTATGGGAAGACAGATGGACTCGACGTGAACGGCGGGGAGGTATTGGCCGAAGACCTCAAAGATAACCTCTGGATGGGCGGCTCGGACGGCATAGTGCGTAAAACAGGAGATTCGTTCACTGCTTACCACCCGAAGAGTCTGGAGTCGGCTAGCGGCTTGGGAAGTGTAGAGGCCCTTGCCGTCGACAAAGATGACTCTTTGTGGGTAGGAATCGGACGTCGCGGTCCATCCCTGGGATTGCAGCAGTTCACTGACGGTACATGGAGGTCCTTTGTCAGCCCGCAATTGAATGGAGACTCGCTCGTCGTTTCGGCGGTGTTCGTCGATCGCCAAAACACTCTTTGGGTGGGAACGGAACACGATGGCATTTACAGGATTGTTAATGGCAGAGCGGAGCATTTTTCCGCTACGGATGGTTTGTCCAGCGACTCGGTAACTGGCTTCTATGAAGACCGCGAAGGCAATCTTTGGGTTTCTACCTCGGAAGGTATAGACCGGTTCCACGATACCACCGTGCTGACTTTTTCCACTCGTGAAGGCTTGGGCGGGGCTGTGGTTTATTCCATCCTCGCCTCACGAGACGGCACCATCTGGATCGGCAATCACGATAGTCTCGATTCCCTTCGCGGGGGAACCGTAACCTCTATGGATGTATCGCGAGGCTTGCCTGGCCAGGGAATTACGTCGTTGCTGGAGGATCACTCCGGGAACTTGTGGGTTGGGGTCGACAACGGCTTATTCGTATATGAGCACGGGAAATTTACTCCGATCAAGCGACGCGATGGAACGCCGACCGGAATTATTCTCGCGATAACCGAGGATAGCAGCCACGAAGTGTGGGCGGAGGCGCTCATGCCTGCCAGGTTGCTGCACATCAAAAATCGCACCGTCGTGGGGGAATTGCCGGAACCGCAGATGCCCGCGGCAGACTCTCTTGCGGCCGATCCGGAAGACGGCATTTGGATAGGCTTCGTCAACGGCGGGCTGGCTCGGTATCGTCATGGAAGCCTTGAAAACTTTGTGACCAAGCCCAGTCGGAACTCCATGATCTCCCAGCTTGTTGTGAGTAGTCCAGGTTTGATGTTTGGCGCGAGCCTCGGCGGATTGGTGGCATGGCAGAACGGACAAGTCCGCACCCTCACCACTCACAACGGCCTTCCTTGCGATAGTGTCTACAGCCTGCTTATGGACAACTACGGCGCTCTCTGGCTGAACACAGCGTGCGGAGTGGTGAAAATTGAAAAGGCGGAGGTTCAAAGATGGCTACAGCAGCCTGATGCCACGGTAAAAACGCGGGTGCTTGACGTATTCGATGGCGCTCGACCGCGAAGCGTTCCGTTCTCGCCGCATGCCGTTCGTTCTCCCGATGGACGTTTATGGTTTGCCGACGAGACGGTGGTTCAAATGATCGATCCGGAACATTTGGCTCAGAATAGCGTCTTGCCGCCGGTGCACGTTGAGCAGATCCTTGTCGACCACAAGCCGCATTCGTCCGAGAACGGAGTTCGGTTGCCGCCATTGATTCGCGATCTTGAAATTGACTACACGGCATTGAGCTTCGTGACTCCGCAACAAATGCTGTTTCGATACAAGCTGGAAGGACACGATCCCGAATGGGTCGACGCGGGAACCAGGCGTCAGGCTTTCTACAACGAGCTTCGTCCGGGGCGATACCGGTTCCGTGTGATTGCCTGCAACAATGACGGCCTCTGGAACGAAGCCGGTGCGACCTGGGATTTCACAATAGCGCCTGCCTGGTTTCAGACAATCTGGTTCAGCACCTTGTGCGCTAGCCTTGTAGCTTGCGTCGTCTTGTTGCTTTACCTGCTGCGCATTCGTCAAGTGAAACGAACTCTTAGCGTTCGGTTCGACGAGCGGCTTGCAGAACGGACGCGCATGGCGCGAGAACTGCACGATACATTTCTGCAAACCATTCAGGGTAGCAAGTTGGTGGCTGACGATGCGCTGGAGAATATGCATGATGCTATTCGAACCAAGCGCGCTTTGGAGCAGTTGTCCCGTTGGCTCGATCGGGCAACACAGGAGGGACGGACGGCACTTCACTCGTTGCGGGCTTCGACAACGGAGGCCAACGATTTGGCCGCGGCTTTCCAGCGCGCCCTGGGCGATTGCCGCAGAGAAACCTCAATGACCGCCAATTTCTCGGTGGCGGGTGATGCTCGCGAAATGCATCCGATTGTGCGGGACGAGGTGTATCGCATAGGATACGAGGCCATTCGCAATGCCTGTGTCCATTCCGCCGGCAGCCGCGTGGATGTGGCTCTGAACTATACGGACGACCTTTTACTGGAGGTTCGCGACAACGGGATTGGCATTGATCCGGCAATCGCCAATGCGGGGAAAGACGGTCATTACGGGTTGCAGGGAATGCGCGAGCGCGCCTCTCGCATCGGAGCGCGACTCACGATTGCCAGCTCCGCCAGCTCAGGAACCGAAGTTAGCGTTATCGTGCCGGGTCGCGTGGTATTTCGAAAACCACGAGTCACTCCCGTTGAAAAGGTTAAGAGAGTGATTAAGCGTTTGATCGGTTTGATCGTTTGATCCACAACTAAGTTCTGTTCCCCGTACCGTAAAGTCATCGAGGCAATTCTTACCTGTAGAAAAATCCAGCACAAATTCTATGGTTTCTGAGGTTCCTTCAGACCAAGTACACGCTTAGCATCGCAAGCATGGCGGCCGTTGCTATATGCCAACGGATAAAGTCAAGAGCAGCCCTGGTCGATGCGAGTCGCAATCGTTTACTCACCTGCGAGGAAATCGCGGGTGTTGCGACGAGAGAACTGGCGGCATTTATGAGGGCTGTCAATCAGCGTTTCGGGCAGGCGCGGGCACGCCAGGCCGCTGAAGAATGGCTTCAAGAGTTAGCGTGTGCGGACTGCTTCGCGCAGGTGGGGACTCCGGAGTTCCGCCAGATCACCATCGCGGCTGCGAACAGACTTGTGCACCAGATAAATAAAAGCGATCCGGAAAGGGCGATCGCCCGCCGTCACGGCAGAAAGCCATTAACCGCAGTAACAAGCTCAGAAGGAAGAAATTCCGTCTGTCGACGGATGGAAGGAAGTCAACATGAGGCGCACAGAGAAGGCGTTTTTCTTCGAAAAGCATCGACAGAGGTCTAGCGACAAGGCGTGATGTTCTCATTGGCGGTACTGCAATTCTCGCCTCCATGTTCGTGCATTCAGCTTATCAACCGCAACCGTGGGCCGAGCCGGCTCGCCATCACCTAACGAAAATTCCAGCACCAGATCAAGGAGCATCTCAAATGAGCTACGCAACAGCCAAAGACGGAACGCAAATTTTTTACAAAGACTGGGGCAAAGGACCCGTCGTTACCTTCTCTCACGGTTGGCCGTTGAACTCGGACGCGTGGGACCCGCAGATGTTGTTTCTCGTTCAACATGGCTTCCGGTGTGTTGCACTCGATCGCCGAGGCCATGGTCGTTCCACGCAAACGTCCGTTGGCAACGATATGGATACGTATGCAGACGACCTTGCGGCAGTCCTCGAACACCTGAATCTCAAAGACGTCACCATGGTCGGTCACTCGACCGGAGGTGGCGAGGTAGCCCGCTACATCGGCCGTCACGGAACCAAGAGAGTAGCCAAGGCGGTGCTGCTATCGGCCGTTCCCCCGCTTATGTTGAAGACCCCGGCAAACCCGGAAGGCCTGCCCATCGAAGTATTCGACGGAATCAGGTCGGCACTGGTCGCGGATCGGTCGCAGTTTTTCAAAGATCTTGCGATCAAGTTCTATGGGGCCAATCAACCGGGCGCCAACGTGTCGCAAGGAATCCTGGACTCTTTCTGGGTCTGGAGCATGCAGTGCGGGATGTTGAATGCCTACGAGTGCATCAAGCAGTTCTCGGAAACGGACTTCACGGAAGATCTGAAGAAGTTTGATATCCCGACTCTGGTCCTGCACGGCGAGGCCGACCAGATCGTCCCGGTCAAAGATTCAGGCCAGAAAAGTGCTCGGATCGTAAAGAATGCCAAGGACATTTATTATCCCGGAGCCCCGCACGGGATGTTTGCTACACACCAGCAGAAGGTGAATGCTGATCTGCTCACTTTCCTGCAGGATTCGGTGTCCGCCGGCACGGAAAAACAAGGATACCGGCGCCCAACCGAGGCCGTCGCATAGCGGCAAGCCCTATTTCTCGGTGGCTTCGTTAACAACGAAGCCACCGAGAAAGGCGAGGAGGAGCATTTGCAGAGTTTGCTTCAGTTCCCGCAAAGCATTTGGCAGCGGCCCCGACCAATCTTTCGCTCGACGAGGCTGCGGGCTTGCCCACTGGAGCAGGCGCTGCGTGGCAAGCGCTTTTTGAAACCGCTCATCTCCAGCGCGGTCAAACCGTGCTCATCCACGGTGGCTCCGGTGGAGTGGGCGGCTTCTCCGTGCAACTCGCAAAATACATTGGCGCCCGCGTGATCGCGACTGCTTCGAAGACCAATGCTGAGATGGTCCACGAACTCGGGGCGGACGAAGTTGTTGACTATGAAAACCAGGACTTCGCTGCGATCGTTAGTAACATTGATGTTGTGCTGGATACAGTGGGCGGAGTGGCACACTCAAAGTCCTACAATGTGATCAGACCGGGAGGCGTGCTCGTTAGCATTGCGACATTTCCGGATCCTCAATTGGCCAAAGCTCACGATGTGACAGCGACATGGATGCTGCACCTGTCTGATGCGGCGCGCCTGAGTCTGATTGTTGGGCTCTGCGATGCCGGTGCACTGAAAGTTCCGGTGGACAGCACATTTTCGCTTAGCGATTTCCTGGCTGCGTTGAAACGAAGCGCTTCTGGTCGCGCCACGGGAAAGATTTTGTTGAAGGTCAGTCAATCTTAGAGGAATTGGGTATGCCAACAAATACGGTTGATCTCCGCGGTGCATGCGTCTTGATTACGGGTGGAAGCGAAGGAATCGGTCGAGGGCTTGCCGAACGCTTCCTCAAGGCGGGAAGCACCGTCGTCGTGACAGGCAGAAGCCAAGAGCGGCTCGAACGGGCGGCACGCGAACTGGCGGGCCTACACGTATTCCGTAACGACATTAGCCAGCCTGGCGAAAGAATTCGCCTTGCAGAACACATCAAATCCCAGTTCCCGAATCTCAACGTTGTCATCAACAACGCCGGCATTCAACGTCGCATCGCTTTGGCTGCGGATCTCGCTCCTTGGGCTGAGCGGCAGACCGAAATTGATACGCTACTCTCAGCGCCGATTCATCTCAACCACCTTCTGATTCCGCCGATGTTGAAACATGGGCGACCATGCTGGATGGTGAACGTGACATCCGGAGGAGCGTTCATTCCGCAGATTTTCGCGCCCATCTACAGCGCGTGCAAGGCTGCTCTTCACAGCTACACGATGACGTTGAGACATGCACTCCACGGCACTTCCATACGGGTCGTTGAGCTCATCCCTCCCGCCGTGCAGACGGGTCTCGCACCTTCGCCCCACGGCGCGCCATTGGATGAGTTCTGCGATGCAGTCTTCGCAGCATTATCATCCGGCAACGAAACCATTGGTTTTGGGCCGACAGACACCCCCGAGTTCCGGCAATTGATCGAAGTAGCCGAGCCCTTGTTTAAGCAGCGTTCTGCGAGTTTCCCAGTGCCAACCTACAGCCTGTCCACTAAGTAATATTTGGAAGCGGAGAACCGGCACGGTTCCAGTATTTTCTAAGTTTCGCTTGCGTCACTGGGCCCACCGGTTTAATCAGGTAGCGGAGCTTTGCCTAAAGTCTTTCGTAGTAACGGCACAAGTTCGCGACGAAATCGCGCGCGGTGAGAACGCCAACGTCCGGGATACGGCAACTCAAGATGAGGTCCTGACCAGCCGGCTTGCTCCTGAGCCCGCCTCACATTCGCACGAATCGATCGGACGAGCGTGACAATGACCTGTGGCCGCAGGTCTCGAAGTGTTCGGGCCAGGCGAGCTTCGCCTCCCAACCAGGCGTCGCGCCGGTCCTGCGGGGTCATCCTGTCCACGGGTTCACTACAAAGGTCCACGAGATAACAACCGAGAAAGTGAAAGGAATTAAGAAAGTCTGTCTTCCTTAGAGGCGGGACCGCGATAAGAAATGTTTCCCTAAGGGCGCGGTAAAGTCCGGAGTTCGCCTGATAGAAAAACCGCCCGGAAGCGGGTGGTGACTCTCCCACAAAGAGGATCTGTACACGGTCGGGACGGTAACGGTTTCTCAGGCGTTCTCTCGCGTTCGAATGCCTCGCCTTGTCATTGACTCGGCGTTTCGGCTTTCGACCTTTGAAAACCTGAATGCTCATCGGTTACATCCATTGGATTACTCGCGCATTCTAACGGCTGCTGAAAACCCATTCCAGGTGCATGTTGTGCAACAGCGCGCGAGGATCGGGATTTTCCGCAGCTCGCTAATAAATGACGACATGCTCAAGGATTGCTGCCTGCGGGCCGATGGAGTTACAGCTGGATCGAGGGCGGAAGATTGTCCAGGTGATGGAGAAACGTGACAACTTGCCAGATTTCACTGTCGGCCATGATATTCCCCCAGGCTGGCATGGCCGATCGGCGCACTCCGTTCTTGATGAGGTAGAAAATCTGGTTCTCGGGCAGGCGAGGAGGCGCCTGTGTGAACTGCGGTGCGGGTGGATTGAAGGATGCGCCGTAATCACTTACCGGATTGTCAGGTCGGCCGTGGCAGTCGGCACACTTGTCGCGATATAACCGGGCCCCGTCGAGCAGGTTGGCCTCGGTAGGCGCGATCGGATTCTGTCGCGCCCGGGCATGGCGTGCGGCAGAAGCATTCACGGCGCTGGCGGCGACCTCAGATTCAAGCCAGGAAGGGAGAACATTCGCGCGCAGATCGGCATAGCCGAGTTTGAGGTAAAGCCAACCGCCGAATGTGAAGAGGATCAGCGTCGCGACAATTCCGGCAACGAAGTTTTTCACCTTGGCCTCCGCCGGCCGCATTATGCGCCTTTTTTCCGGGCCAGTCCCTCCCTCAGATTCATGATGGAGTGGTTCGCACAGCGCGAAAAATCCCAGCCTGGCTCCGCGCAGCAACTTCACCGAGGCAGTCTAGGCGGTCTGCGGAATTCTGAGCAGACCGATACCCAGCGACAGGACGGCTATCGCCAGAACTAATGCTCCCACGTATATCAAGGCAACTGCGCTGCTCGGTTGCGTGGCGGCGGGTGGCAACATGGAGAAAAAGAAACCCGCCGAAATAAGGATCGCGGCAAAAGGGACTCCGATTCTCACGAGCCAGACCAAAGGTGTTGGAAGAATAGCCGCGTCCGCGAGAAGCTGACAAACGAGAGACAGAATCACGATCACTCCAGCATGGGCATGTCCCGCGCGGAAGAAATTTTGCCGAAGTGGATTATCTATG
>Ga0335076_10005242_pt1 | contig 13103 bp, 9 predicted proteins | sample Lox_Sample_25_FD_206717 | JGI IMG/M metagenome (GOLD analysis project Ga0335076, IMG submission 206717) | Soil microbial communities from Loxahatchee National Wildlife Refuge, Florida, United States - Lox_Sample_2.5 | ecosystem: Environmental > Terrestrial > Soil > Wetlands | place: USA: Florida...
GCGGTGACCGTGGACTTCGATGCCACCGCGGGCTCGGCGACGCTCGTCTACCAGGTGAACCGCAGTGCCGGCGTCGTCACCGTCACACCGCTCGACCTCGCCAACTCTGCGGACTTCACCACCTTCACCAACAACCTGACGGCGGGAACCCTGGTGAAGCTGTGGAGCGTGCCGCAGCCGGCCGGCACGGCGGAGAGCGGCGCGCTCAAGGCCTACGTCATCATCTACTACACGGGCACACTGCCGATGAGCTGATGCTCACCCGCGTGGGCGGCGGGCCAGGACGTTCCGCCGCCGACAGGGAAGGGCGCCGTGACGAGCGGCGCCCTTCTTTTTTGAGGGCGGGTATCATGCCGCGATGCCGACACCCCACGACCGCCAGGCGCAGCTCATCCGCATCGCGCGCCGCGCGATGCAGGAGCATGGACTCGAGGCGGATTTCCCTGCGGCGGCGCTCGCGCAGCTTGAGGCCATCACCGCGCCGCCGCCCGCCGCCGCGACCCTCCGGGATCTGCGCTCGCTCCTGTGGTGCTCGATCGACAACGACGAGTCGCGCGATCTCGACCAGCTGTCGGTCGCCGAATCGCTCGCGGGGGGCGCGACGCGCGTCCGGGTGGCCATCGCCGACGTCGACGCCACGGTCGCTGCGGGGTCGCCGCTGGATGCGCACGCGAGCGCCAACACCACCAGCGTGTACACCGCGGCGCAGATCTTCCCGATGCTGCCCGAACGGCTGTCCACCGACCTGACTTCGCTGGCCGCGGGGGCCGAGCGGCCGAGCTTCGTGATCGAATTCACGGTGAGCGCCGATGGCGCGGTGAGCTCCCCGGACGTCTACCCGGCGCGGGTCGTCAATCGCGCCAAGCTCGCCTACGACAGCGTCGCAGCCTGGCTCGACAACCGCGGGCCGATGCCGCCGCCGGTCGCGGCGCTGCCTGGCATGGACGAGCAGCTGCGGATCCAGGACCGCGCCGCCCAGGCACTGAAGCGCGTGCGCAAGGCACAGGGCGCGCTCGGCCTGACGACGCTCGAGGCGCAGGCGGTCTACGAGGGCGGCCGGCTCATGGACCTGCGTCCCGATGAGGACAACCGCGCCAAGGAGCTCATCGAGTACTTCATGATCGCCGCCAACGGCGTGGTGGCGCAGTTCCTCGAAGCGAAGCGCTCGCCCTCGCTGCGCCGGGTGCTGCGCGTGCCGGAACGCTGGGGCCGCATCGTCGAGCTCGCCTCCGGCCTCGGCGTGAAGCTTCCGGCGGCGCCCGACTGCAAGGCGCTGAGCGACTTTCTGCTGCACTGCCAGCAGGCCGCGCCGCAGCGCTTTCCCGACCTGTCGCTCGCAGTGGTGAAGCTCCTCGGAGCGGGGGAGTACGTGCTCAAGCGCCCGGGCGAGCCGGCCGAGGGGCATTTCGGCCTGGCACTCGAGGACTACACGCACGCCACGGCTCCCAACCGGCGCTTCCCCGACATCATCAGCCAGCGCCTCATCCGCGCGGCGCTCGCGCAGCGGCCCCCGCCCTATGATGATGCGACGCTGCGCACGCTCGCGCAGCACTGCACCGAGCAGGAAGGCAACGCGGCCCGGGTCGAGCGGCAGGTGCGCAAGTCCGCCGCGGCGATGCTGCTCGAGCCGCGCGTGGGCGAGCAGTTCGATGCAATGGTCACCGGCATCAACGAGGCGGGCACCTGGGTGCGCATCGCGCAGCCGCTCGCCGAGGGCCGGCTGGTGCGCGGCTTCGAGCATCTCGATGTCGGCGATTCCGTGCGCGTGCGTCTCACCCATACCGACATCGAGCGCGGCTTCATCGACTTCGCCCGCGCTGTCTGAGGTTGACGACACTCCCTGAGGCCGACGCCCGGTCAGTGGGCGCCGACGCGGCGAAGCCCTCATCTGGCGATTGTCCGCATGCCCCTGGCGGGGCTAAGAAGTGCGCGCGGATCGTTTGTGAGCCACAAAGGAGGTCGCCATGAAGCTCCCATTCCAGCTGCTGCTCATCGCAGCAACCGTTGCAATTGCACCGCTCTGCCACGCCCAGGCCGCAGGACAGCCGGCATCGCAGACTGAGGCTGCAGCCACGCCCGATCAGTCCATGGCGCAGTCCGCGCCAGCGGATGCGAGCACGCGGCTCGCCGCCATCGTTCCGCCCGGGCTGACGCCCCAGGCTGCGTGCGACGGTTTCAAGAGTCTCACTGACTGCTCGGCGGCGCTGCACGCCTCGCAGAATCTCAACATTCCGTTCGCGGACGTGAAGGGCAAGGTCACGAGCGGCAAGTCCCTCGCCGCTGCGATCAAGTCGCTGCGCCCCGAGGCGGACGCGAGCAAAGAGGAAAAGCGCGCCGAGCAGCAGGCGGCTGAGGACCTGCATCCGAGCGGTTGACGTTCACTCGTCAGCGGTGGGCGCCCGGCACGGCGTGCCGGGCGCTCACCGACCGGGCGATCGCTGACGACGGCAAGGGAGTTCCTCATGAAGAGCATCTCACCGTGGGTGGCGGGGTCACTGATCGTCCTCGCGGCGCGCTCGTGGGCCGAGCCGGCGCCGGACCCCGCCGCCGTGCCGCGCGCCACCGCTCATGCGGAGGTGGCGGGCAACATACGCGTCGCGGCGATGATTCCGGCCGGCATCTCGACCCGGGATGCCTGCGTGGGCTTCCGCAGCATCGGCGCATGCTCGGCGGCGCTGCACGCCTCGCAGAATCTCAGCATCTCGTTCGCGGAGGTGCGCGATCGCATGCTGGGCGGCGAATCCCTCGGCGCAGCGATCCACGCGATGAAGCCGCGGGTGGACCCGTTGCGCGAGGTGCGCCGCGCCGAGAAGCAGGCGCGGGACGACCTGCGCCCGCCAGGCTAGTACTCGAGGTGCAGCCGCAGGGCGTAGAAGCGCACCGGTCCGCGGTCCTGGTTGAAGCCGGGATTGCGGATGTACTGGAAGTCGGGGCTCAGCTGCAAGCGCAGGGCCACGCCGCCCGGCGACCAGCCCCACTGCGCGCGATAGTAGGTCTCGAGGATCTGCTCGTGAGCGTAGTCGAGCCGCCCGTCGCCCAGGAGAAATCCGGAGCCCCCCGCCGCGAGGTAGTCGCGGTGCACCGCCGAGAGCGCTTCGACGGCCGCCGCGACACCGAGCCGGTCATCGGGGCGTCGCCAGTGAACACCAGAGAGCTGGCCGCCGCCACTCGCCACCCGATCGTCCTCGGTGAAGGCGAAGTCCTCGGTCCTGCCGTCCTGCCAGCCGAGGCGCACGAACACCCCGGTATTGCCGTCATCGGCGAGCGGCTGCTCGGCGTTGATGCCGCAGCCCGTCTTATGCCGCCCCTGCCGATCAGTTGCTGCGATGTCGGGAGGGACGCCCGTGGCCGGCGCGCTGGCCAGCGCCTCGGCGTAGTCGCCCATGCGTGCGGTGTTACGGTAGGCGAGCAGCCGCACGATGGTCCCCGCAGCCACCGGCCCCAGTGTCAGCTCGAGATTCTGGCCGCGCGCCCGCCTGAGCGTCTCGAGAGTCTGGCCGTTGGCCGAGAGCGGCATGCGATAGACACCGTACTTCAGCGACCACTCGGGGCTCACATAGCCGACGACGAGCCCGTCGGTATAGCCGCGGGTATTCGCGGCAAAATCCCACGCGCTGTTGTTCCACAGGGCGGTGCTGAGGAACTGCGTGCGCGCGGCGTTGGCATAACTGCTCTTATCGAAGTCGTCCGACACCGACAGCCGGCCCACCTTGATCTCCAGCCGTAGCAGCGGCTCGGTGCCCGGGATCTGGTCCTGGCCGCGGGAAACCGGGGCTGCGTCCCCCGCCAGCGGCAGCACGAAACGTGCATAGAGTCGCGCGATGTAGAAGTCCTTCCTCAAACCGGCGCTACCGGCATGAATCACGTCGCCGTTGGTTACTGCGCCCACCCCGGTGCCGCCGCTGACTGCGGCGCCCATGAATTTCTCGGTGTCCAGATACAGCTGTGCCCAGCTCAAGGGCGCCCAGCCGCCGTAGAAGCCGAACGTATGGGTTGCCTGACGGTCGCCGTCGGGGTGGAGACTGCGGACTCCCTGGTACGGCGATTCGAGCGGGCTCTGCCACTGGTCGATGAAGGTATATTGCGCCGCGAGCAGCATCGGGCGCTCGCTGGCCGGCGCGAGCGTGCCGGGCGCTATGGGCTGATCGGCTCCGGCCACCGCCGCACAGGCCGCGAACGCCGCTGCTGCGCAGCGTGCCGTGCCCGCGAGGCTGTGCGTCCGCGCTGCCCGGCGCGGGATGGACGACGCCGACACGCTAGCGGTGCTGCGCGTTCGGGGCGCCTGGCTGCCAATCCCCGCCAAGGGCGCGTACCAGCAGCACCGTGGCGCTGACGCGGCGGACTTCGATGTCAACCGCGGCGAGTCGCGCCGCGAGCGCGGCGTTCTCGGTGGACACAACCTCAAGATAGGTCACCACTCCGGCCTTGTAGCGGTAATTTGCCTGGTCGAGCGCGCCCTGCGTGGCGCTGACCGCCGCCGCCTGACTGACGCTCTCGAGCTCGAGCTGGCGCAGGGTCGCCAGGTTGTCCTCGACGTCCCGATAGGCTGCCAGCACTGTGTTACGGTAATTGGCGACCTGCTCGTCGTAGGCGGCGTGGGCCGCGGCGGCTTGCGCCGCGTGCAGCCCCGCGTCGAAGACGGTGAGCACGCCCTGCGGCCCGACCGACCAGAAGCGGCTCGGTGCGCTCAGCCAGTTGCTCGCCTGCGTACTCTCCTGTCCGGCGCCGGCCGAGAGCGTGAACACCGGAAAATACGCGGCTCGTGCCACGCCGATGCCGGCATTGGCGGCGGCCACGCGCCGCTCCGCCGCGGCGACATCCGGGCGGCGCTCGAGCAGCTGCGAGGGCAGCCCCGGGTCCACCGGCGGCAGCACGATCTCCGGCTCGAGCGGGCGGGGATCGAGGTGGAAGCGCGACGCCTCGACGCCGACCAGCACCGCGATCGCGTGCTCGGTCTGGGCGCGCTTCAGGCGCGTCTCCTCCGCCTGGGTGCGCGCGGTCTCGAGTTGCGCCTGCGCCTGCTCGACGTCGGCGAGTGCCGCGGCGCCTCCCCGATAGAGATTACGCGTGAGATCGAGCGCCTTGGCGTAGTCGGCCACCGTGCGATCGAGGAGCTGCTGCTGCGCATCGAGGCCGCGCAGCGTGAAGTAGTCCGTGGCGAGCTCGGCATGCTCGCTCAGGTCGAGCGCCGCCGCATCGCCCGCCGTCGCCTGCTCGCTGCTGCGCGCCCCCGCCACCGTGTTGCGGATGCGGCCGAAGAGATCGAGCTCGTAGGAGAGATCGCCGCCGAGGCTGAAGGTGTTGAACACGGGCTTGGCGCCCGGCGTGAACCCGGGGGCGTCGACCGAAACACGCTGCCGGGTCGCGGCCGCATCCGCGCTGAGCAGCGGGAAGAAACCCGAGCGGGCGATGCGCGTCTGCGCGCGGGCGGCATCGAGGCGCGCGAGTGCGGCCTTGAGGCTCTGGTTGGCACTCGTCACCTGCGTCTCGAGCGCGTCGAGCTCCTCGTCGTGGAACATCGTCCACCAGGCGCCGCGGGCGCGCGTCTCGGCGGGTACTGCGATCTTCCAGCCGGCGAGCTCCCGGTAAGCATCCGCGGGTGGCGCGGTCGCGGGCCGCTGATACCGCGGTGCGAGCGAGCAGGCGGCGAGCGTGCAGCCGAGCGCAACGCCGAGGCCGATCCGGCGGCGCATCAGCCGTGTCCGGGGTTCGTGCCGCCGGTGCCGCCGGCGCCGATGACGCGCACCTCCGCTCCCTCGGTGAGTGAGTCGGGCGGGTTGACGATCAGGTTGTCGTCGGGCGCGACGCCCGAGAGCACCTCGATCTCGCGGCCGAAGTCGCGCCCCTGGGTGATGGGGCGCAGGTGCGCGTGGTGTTGCGGGTCGACGACCGCCACCAGCAACCCCTGGGAGCGGAACAGCACTGCGTTGGCCGGCACGCGCAAGCTGGAGCTCGCGCCGTGCAGATCGAAATGCACCTCCGCGTAGGAGCCGGGCAGGAGCTCGCCGCTGGAGTTGTCGATCTGCAGCTCCACCTGCAGCGTCCGCGAGCTGGCATCGAGGGCGCGGGCAGTGGAGGACACCTCTGCCTCGTAGCGCTTGCCGGGGCGATCGGCGAACACCAGTGCCGCGGCGAGACGCGGATGGATCTCGGCGGAATAGCTCTGCGGCACCGAGGTATAGATGCGCAGACGATGCGTGTCCGCCACGCGGAACAGGGCGTTCCCCGGCGCCTCGCCGGCGTTGATGAGGGCGCCGACGTCGGTATTGCGCTGGGTGACCACACCGTCGAAGGGGGCGAGCACGCGCTTGAAGGACTCGAGGTCTCTGAGGCGGGCGAGATTGGCGGTCGCAGACTGCGCGGCCGCGGCCTTCGCGGCGGCGTCCCCGGCACGCTCGTCGGCGTCCTGCCTGGAGACCGATTCGGTGGCGAGCAGCCCCTGCCAGCGCTCGTTGGTGGTGCGTGCGAGCTGATAATTGGCCTCTGCCGTGGCGAGGTCCGCCTGTGCCTGGCGCAGCTGCTGGTCGACCTCCGGGGCGTCGATCTCCGCGAGCAGCTGCCCTTTCTTCACGCTCGCGCCGATGTCGGTGTACCAGACACGCAGATAGCCGTTGGTGCGGGCGTAGATGGGTGCCTCGTAGAAAGCCTGTACGGTGCCGGGCAGCACCAGCAGGTCGGACCCAGGCCCGCGGCTCGGATGGGTGGTCGCCACGGTGAAGATGGCGGCGCCGGCCGCGGCGTGCTCGAGCGCAATGCGGGCGTACAGACGGCTGAGAATTCCCCAGGCGGCCAGCAGCACCGCTACGCCGGCGGCGATCAGGACGTAGCGCCTGATGCGCGGATCGTGGCCAGGGGAGGCGGGGAGCATCTCAGGCATCGGGGGCTCCGGGGGCACGCGCCGGGGCGACCCGTCCGTGGATGAGTGTAAACACCGTCGGCACGAAAAACAGCGTCGCCACAGTGGCAAACACCAGCCCGCCGATCACCGCCCGGCCGAGCGGGGCATTCTGCTCGCCCCCCTCGCCGAGGCCGAGCGCCATCGGCACCATGCCGATGATCATCGCCAGCGCCGTCATCAGCACCGGGCGGAAGCGGGTGACGCCGGCCTGCCTGGCCGCGTGGCGTGCATCATCGCCCGCGTCCATGCGCTGGCGGGCAAAGCTCACCACCAGCACGCTGTTGGCGGTCGCGACCCCCATGCACATGATGGCGCCGGTGAGCGCGGGCACGCTGACGGGGGTGTGCGTGAGAAACAGCATCCACACGATGCCGGCGAGCGCGGCGGGGAGCGCGGTGATGATGATGAATGGGTCGAGCCACGACTGAAAATTGATCACGATGAGCAGATAAACCAGCACCACCGCTCCCGCGAGCCCTATGAGGAGGCCGTTGAAGGACTCCGTCATGGTGGTCACCTGCCCGCGCACCGTGACCTTGGAGCCGCGCGGCAGATCGTGGCGGGTCTCGGCCACCAGCCGGTTGATCTGCGCGGACATGAAGCCGAGGTCGGCCCCCTGCATGGCGCCGTAGATGTCGATGACCGGCGTCGCGTCGTAGTGGCTCACCACCGCCGGTCCCACGCTGCGATGGAAGCTCGCGAGATTGGCGAGCATCTGCGCGCCGCTGCCGGTGGCACCCGGGCCGGTGATCGGCGTGGTGGCGAGATCCGGGAGCGAGGTCAGCCGGTACTGGGGTGTCTGTGCCGCGACGCTGTATTGAGTGCCGTTCCGCGGGTCGATCCAGAACGAGGGTGAGGTCTGGAAGCTCCCCGAGAGGGACACGAGGAGATTGGAGGCCACATCCTGCTCGGTGAGTCCGAGGAGCGCCGCCTTGTTGCGATCGACCACCACGTTGATCTGCGGGTAGTCGTAGGCCTGCTGGATGCGCAGGTCCACCGCTCCCGGGATGCTGCGCATCTTCGCGAGCAGTGCGTTGGCGTAGGCACGGTTACCCTCGACGTTGAAGCCGGCGACCTGCACGTCGAGCGGCGCGGGAAGGCCGAAGTTCAGGATCTGGCTCACCATGTCGGCGGGCAGGAACGCGAACGTGACCCCGGGGTATTGCTGCGGCAGCTGCGCGCGCAGCAGCTGCACGTACTCGTTCGTGGGCCGATGGCCCGTGGCGAGATTCACGAACACGTCGGCATCCCCCGGACCGACCGGCGCCGAGGTCGAGTAGGTGAGGTTGATGCCGCTGTAAGGCACGCCGATGTTATCGACCAGACTCGCAATCTGCGCCCGCGGGATCACCTGGCGGATGCTCGCCTCGACGCGGTCGCAGAGGGCGGCGGTCTCATCGATGCGGATGCCGGTCGGGCCGCGCAGGTGCAGCAGGATCTGACCCGCATCGACGCTCGGGAAGAAGTCCTGGCCGAGACCGGGGAGATAACGCCCGAGCGGGAAGGCCAGCACGGCGGTGGCGGCCATCGCGGCGAGAAACGGCAGCGCAAAGCGCCCCCGCGCAGCGAGCGCCCAATCGAGCAGCACGCTGTAGCTTTCGCGCAGCCGCTCGAAGCGCGCGCTGAAGGCGGCCTGCAGCTGCGCGAATCGGCCTTGCGGTTGCGCCGCTGCGTGGGCGTCGTGGCGCTGCAGCCAGTACCTGGCGAGCGTCGGCACCAGGGTACGCGACAGCAGGTAGGAGGCCAGCATCGCGAATACCACCGCCTCGGCGAGCGGTATGAAGAGGAAGCGCGCGATCCCGACCAGCATGAACATCGGCACGAACACGATGCAGATGGCGAGCGTCGACACCAGGGCCGGGAGCGCGATCTCGTGGGCGCCGGAGAGGATCGCCGGCTCCACGTCCTCGCCGTGCTCCAGGTGCCAGTTGATGTTCTCGATGGTGACCGTCGCGTCGTCCACCAGAATGCCCACCGCCAGCGCGAGGCCCCCGAGGGTCATGATGTTGATGGTCTCGCCGAGCGCCGACAGGCAGGCGATGGAAGCGAGGATCGACAATGGGATCGAGATGGCGATCATCAGCGTGCTGCGCCAGCTGCCGAGGAACAGGAGGATCATGAGCGCGGTGAGTGCCGCGGCGATCACCGCCTCGCGCACCACGCCCGCGATCGCCGCGCGCACGAACAGCGACTGGTCTCCTACCAGGTCGATGTGAAAGTCCGCGGGCAGCGCGGCGCGAATGCCCGGTAGCCGCTCCTTGATGCTGCTGATGATGTCGAGGGTGGAAGCTGCGCCGGTCTTGAGGACGCTCATCAGCACGCCGCGATGACCGTCGCGGCGCACGATGTTGGTCTGCGGCGGGTAGCCGTCGCGCACGTGCGCCACGTCGCGCACGTAGATGACGCTGCCGTTGCGCACGGTCACCGGCAGATTGTTGAGCTCCTCGATGGTCTGCGGGCTGGAATTCACCGCCACGAAATACTCGCGATCGCCGATCTTCTGCGTGCCCGCCGGCAGGATCAGGTTCTGGTTGCCGATCGCGCTGGTGACGTCGTTGCCCGACAGCCCTTGCGCGCGCAGCGCATCCGGATCGAGGTCGACCTGCACCTGGCGCTGCAGGCCGCCGTAGGGGTAGGGCATGGAGGCGCCGTACACGGTCGCAAGCTCGGTGCGGATGATGTTGTTGCCGAGGTCGAACAGCTCGGCCTCCGAGAGGCTCGGGCTCGAGAGTGCCAGCTGCAGGATCGGCACCGAGGAGGCGTTATAGGCAAGGATGAACGGCGGAGTCGTGCCGGGGGGCGCCTGGCGCAGGGCCGTCTGCGACACGCCGGTGATCTGCGCGAAGGACATCTCCTCCTTGGCGCGCGGCTGAAAGAAGTACTTGACCACCGCCGTGCCGGACAGCGACTGCGATTCGGTGTGCTCGACGTCGTTGACGGTGGTCTGCGCATTGCGCTCGGAGCCGAGCACCAGCCGTGTCGCCATCTCCTCCGGCGACAGGCCCGCGTAGCGCCAGATGACCCCGACCACCGGGATGTTGATGTTCGGGAAAATATCGGTCGGCGTGCGCGTGATCGCGAATACCCCGAGGAGCAGGATCACGATCGCGAGAACGATGAAGGTATAAGGGCGCCTGAGCGCCAGACTGACGATCCACATCGGCCCGCCACACTACATTAGGCCGACGCTGCGGCGCACCTCCCGAAAGGGCAGCGGCGAGGGCGGCGCGGACGGCGTCGCGGGCGCTCGCTTACAATCCCTTGCGGGCCCGCGTGACTGCGGCCCCGGTGGCCGTACTCCTTGATCGGATGAGGCAGCCGAAAGCCGCCCGCCGGCCCGCGTGGCGCGCCCGCATCGGCCTGCGGCGGACCCCTCAGGCGTGATAGTCGGTGGCGACTGTGGCGTCCGTCACGGGCGCCTTGCCGCGCATGGCGTTGAACACCAGCGTCAGCACCGCAGCCACCACCAGGTTGAGGAGCAGCGTGTAGAAGGCGGTGTACCCGGGGAGGTTCCAGTCGCCGACCTTCAACGGGAACGCCGGCTTCAGGTCCTGCGAGATCGCCATGGCGGTGCCGGCGTAGGTGCCGATCGCCCAGCCGATGAGCAGTGCCCAGTCGTTGAACCAGCGGGTATAGGCGCCGATCACCAGTGCCGGCAGCGTCTGGATGATCCAGATGCCGCCGAGCAGCTGCAGATAGATGGCGTACTTCGTCGGCACGAACAGGATGAACACCAGCGCTCCCGCCTTGACGATCAGCGACACCCACTTGGCGAGCTGTGCTTCCTGCTTCGGCGTCGGGTTGCGATTGATGAACTCGCAGTGGATGTTGCGGGTATAGAGGTTCGCCGCCGCGATCGACATGATCGCCGCCGGTACCAGCGCGCCGATACCCACCGCCGCAAAGGCGACGCCGACGAACCAGTCCGGGAAGCTGTGCAGGAACAGGGCGGGGACCGCGAAGTTGTTGCCGAACTGCTTGAAGCCCTCGGCGAACTCCGGGAGCTTGGCGACGCCGGCGCCGAGGGCGAAGAAGCCCACCAGGGCGAGGAGCCCCAGCATGAAGGAATAGCCGGGCAGCAGCGCTGCGTTGCGGCGGATGGCGCGCCCGCTGCTCGCGCTGAGAATGGCCGTGAGCGAGTGCGGATAGAGCAGCAGCGCGAGTGCCGAGCCGAGCGCGAGTGTGGCGTAGGCGCCGTAGGCGCCGGTGCTGTTGGCTCCCGGTACCGCGAGCAGCAGCTTCTCGTGCGGCACGCCGGCGAAGATCTTGCCGAAGCCGCCGAGCTGCATCGGGATCGCGATCACCGCGGCGAACGCGGTGATGTAGATGAGGATGTCCTTGACGATGGCGATCGAGGCGGGCGCCCGCAGGCCGCTCGAGTAAGTGAAGGCCGCGAGGATCAGGAAGGCGATGACGAGCGGCATGTCGGCGGCGAGCCCCGTGCCCGAGAGGCCGAGGCCCCCCAGCACCACCTGCAGACCGACGAGCTGCAACGCGATATAGGGCATGGTGGCGACGATGCCGGTGACGGTAATCGCGAGCGCCAGCCAGCGGTTACCGTAGCGGCCGCGGACGAAGTCGCCGGCGGTGATGTAGCCGTGCTTGTGGCACACATGCCAGAGGCGCGGGAACACCAGGAACAGCAGCGGATACACGACGATGGTGTAGGGCACGGCGAAGAACGCCACGGCGCCCGCGCCGAAGGCGAGCGCCGGCACCGCGATGAAGGTATACGCGGTATAGAGGTCGCCCCCCACCAGGAACCACGTGATCAGCGTGCCGAAGCGCCGCCCGGCGAGCCCCCACTCGTGCAGCTGATCGAGATCGCCCTTGCGCCAGCGCGCCGCGGCGAAACCGAGCCAGGTGATGAAGCCGAACAACAGCACGAAAACGCTGAGTGCTACCCAGTTCACGCCGTGCATGTCACACCCTCTGTGTTGTCTTTCTGGTGGACGGGGCCGCGCGCCGCGGCACTACCTCTCGGTGATGACGTAGATGAACGCCGTGATCACGGCGGCCACCACCACGCACGCCAGCTGATACCAGTAGAAGAACGGCATCCCGAGGAGCGCCGGCTCCGCCTTGTTGTAGAACGGCGGCCACAGCACCGCGACGAACTGCACCAGGAACAGCAGATACCACCAGCTCCAGGTGCTGCGCTCGCCGCGCTTGTCGGCAGGAGTATTCATGGTGTGTCCTCCTCGCTCCGGGGCGCGCTCACTGCACGTGCCGGTCTTTGGTCTCCGGCAGGAACAGGAAGCCGATGACGACGGTCATGAGCGAGATGATGATCGGATAACGCAGCCCGTAATACATGTTGCCGTTCAGGGCGACCAGCGCGAACGAGATCGCCGGCAGGAAGCCGCCGAACCAGCCGTTGCCGATGTGATAGGGGAGCGACATCGAGGTGTAGCGGATCTTCGCCGGGAACAGCTCGACCAGCCACGCCGCGATCGGCCCGTACACCATGGTCACATAGACGACCAGGATCACGAGCAGCAGCAGCACCATGACGTAGTTGATCTGCGCCGGGTCGGCCTTGGCCGGGTAACCGGCCTCCTTGAGCTTCGCGCCGAGCGCCTTGTTGAAGGCGCCGCTCGCCTCCTTGAAATCCGCCGCGGACAGCATCGCTCCTTCGACCGAGGCGATCTCCGTGGTGCCGATGCGCACCTTGGCGAGGCTGCCCGCGGGTGCCGCCTCGTTCGAGTACGGCACACCGGTCTTGGCGAGTGCGGCCTTCGCCACGTCGCAGGAGCGGCGGAAGGTCTTCTTACCAACCGGGTCGAACTGGAAGGTGCAGGCCTTGGGATCGGCCACCACCGTCACCGGGGACGCCGCAACCGCGCTCTCGATCGCCGGGTTGGCGAAGTGCGTGATGCCCTCGAAGATCGGCACATAGGTCACGGCCGCGAGCAGACAGCCCGCCAGAACGATGCGCTTGCGGCCGATGCGATCGGATAGCCAGCCGAAGAGAATGAAGCACGGCGTGGCGATCGCGAGCGCCGCAGCGATCAGGTAGCTCGCCGTCTTGACGTCGACCTTGAGGACCTGCTGCAGGAAGAACAGCGCGTAGAACTGCCCGCCGTACCACACCACCGCCTGCCCCGCGGTCGCGCCGAGCAGCGCCAGGATCACGACTTTGAGGTTGTCCCAGCGCGCAAAGGACTCGGTGAGCGGCGCCTTGGAGAGCGTCTGCCCCTGCTTC
>Ga0335076_10005243_pt1 | contig 13103 bp, 10 predicted proteins | sample Lox_Sample_25_FD_206717 | JGI IMG/M metagenome (GOLD analysis project Ga0335076, IMG submission 206717) | Soil microbial communities from Loxahatchee National Wildlife Refuge, Florida, United States - Lox_Sample_2.5 | ecosystem: Environmental > Terrestrial > Soil > Wetlands | place: USA...
TACTGGCTGACGTAGCCGGGCTCGTTGTGCGGCACAACGAGGAGGACCTGGGGCAAGCAATTCAGAGGTTGCTTACCGATGAGGGGCTGTATGGACGCCTGTCTGCTGGATGCGGCGCTGTGACCGCGCGGCTCGGGTGGGAAGAGCCCGTGCACGCGATGGAAAGTCTCTATAACAGGCTTGCAATTGAGAGCGCTGGCAGTGCAAAATTTGGAAGTTGAGGTACTCCATTGCTGACGTTACGACACCGGATCTTCCGGGTAGTGTGGCGGGGTGTGAACCTGATGCTCGCCATTGTCGCCGCGTCTTCCATCTACGCTGGATTTCGCGAGTATTCGGTCCGGCGGTACCTCGACGGCTTTTCTGACGCAATTGTTCCCAATAGCCTGCCCGAAGAAGAAAAACTGGAAGCCATTCTGAATTGGATGCGTGCGGAGCCGTCGCGCGCCGACTCGGCAAATCCGGATGAGCTGGCGAAGCGGGATCCTCTGACGACTTTAACTTACAAGCAACTCCTGGACGTCTGCGGAACGGCCACAAACGCCTTTCTGAACCTGGTGCGAAGCTCCGATCTCCGGGCTCGGCGCTTACTTTTGATGACGCCGGACAACAGCACAAAACACGTCGTGGCGGAAGTATTCATTGGCGGGCGGTGGATTATCGTAGACCCGACCTACCGGGTCATCATGAAAGATGCAGCAGGACATTTTTTAACGCGGAAGGACCTTCAAAATCCGGCAATCTTCGATCAGGCGGTGAGCACGATTCCAAATTATCCGCGCGAGTACACCTATGAGCACTTTGCGCATGTGCGGCTCGCCCGATTGCCAATGAACGGGCTTCATTTGCGAAAGGTCTTTGATGCACTCGCGCCCGGCTGGGAGGAAGCATTTGACTGGAGCTTGCTCCTCGAGCGGGAGTCATTTTTCTATTTGGTTGCCAGCGTAGCAGGGACGATCTTCTTCTTGATGTTGCGTGCTGTACTGGCCTGGTATGCGGATAGCCGCCTTAGAATTCCCCGCTTCCATTTCCGCGAGCATGCATTGCGCGCGGGAGTGGCCTTCTTTTCGACCCCGGAGATCAAACAATAGCGTGTGCGGTATTTGTGGTGTCGCGTTTGCAGCGCGGAGCACGGAAGCGGAGGCTCGCGTCCGGGCAATGACGGCGGCTCTGCGTCATCGCGGGCCGGATGAGGAAGGGTATCTCACGGCAGATTCGCGTGCGCCAGGCCTGGCCCTGGGGATGCGCAGACTCAGCATCATTGATCTCGCGACAGGCCAGCAGCCTGTTTGGAACGAAACGTGCGACGTCGCGGTTATCTATAACGGTGAACTATACAACTACCGCGAACTTCGAGAGCGGCTCTCGATGCTCGGGCATCGCTTTGCGACGCAATCCGACACGGAAATTTTGGTGCACGGCTGGGAAGAGTGGGGCGAGGAATGCCTCACGGAATTGCGCGGAATGTTTGCTTTTGCGCTGCTGGACATGCGCGGACGATTTGCTACCGCGCCGTTGTTATTTTTGGCGCGTGATCCATTTGGGATCAAGCCGCTCTACTACACGCAGTCGGAGGAGGGCTTTGCGTTTGCGTCGGAAGTGCGCGCGCTGCTGGCAAGCGGCCTGGCGCCGAAACAGATTTCTCAGGACTCCCTGACTTCCTATCTGTTGTTTGGCAGCACGTCCGAGCCGGTGACACTGCTGGAAGGAGTCTTCTCACTTCCGCCCGGGCATCGGATGCTGCTGTACGTTCCCGAGCGGCGGCGAGTGCCGCGCGCGCGCCCGTGGTGGGATGCGAAGACAAGTTCAGCGGCACGCGATCCGCGAAGGCCGAAAGACATGGCCTCGGCAGCGAAGAGGTTGCGGCCAATGCTCGAAGATGCCGTGCGCGCGCACTTGATTGCGGACGTGCCCGTGGGACTCTTTCTTTCGAGCGGACTAGATTCGGGAACTATTGCGGCGCTTGCAAGCCGCGCGCAGACAGGTATTCGCAGTTTTACGCTGGCGTTTCCGGGAACGGCTTACGATGAAGCTCCGCTGGCGCGAAAAATAGCGGAACGCTGCGGAACCCAGCACAAAGAAATTCCGCTGGATGGCGCGGCGATGCTTGGCCGGCTCGATGAGGCTGTTGCGGGACTCGATCAGCCAACGATGGACGGAATCAACACGTACTTCGTTTCGTGGGCGGCCCGCGAAGTTGGACTGAAAGTGGCGCTTTCCGGGTTGGGAGGCGACGAGCTTTTTGCAGGTTACGCAAGCTTCGCGAACACGGAATTATTGCAGCGCCTTACGCGTTTGGCGTGGTTTGTCCCGCAACCATTGCGACGCGCAGTGGCGCCGCTGTTGACGAGTATTCTTGGAACGCGGATGTCGCGCGACGCCGCGGGAAAGGCCGTGGCCGCGTGGACCGATCCCGACACCTTGCCGCATCCGTACTTTTATGCCCGCGCGCTTTTTCCGCCGGGGAAGCTCAATCAACTGGTGGAACCGCGGTTTCGGCCAAGTACGGTTGGCGCCGACGGCGTTACGCTCGAGCCGACCTGGCTCGGGTGGCTGGACCGCGCTGCCAGCGAAGCGGCAAAGTTGGAACCAGTTGCGGCAACCGCGTGGCTGGAAATGCGCTGCTACATGGCCAGCACGCTGTTGCGCGACACAGATTCGGTAAGCATGGCGCAGTCTCTCGAAGTGCGCGTGCCGCTGCTGGATACGCCCCTGGTGGAATTCGTCAGTTCCCTTCCCGACGTGGCGCGGCATCGCTCAGGGTCGCAGAAAGCACTGTTGGTTGAAGCACTCGGCGACATCTTGCCGGAAGAAATTCTGAACCGCCCCAAAAAAACATTTACGCTGCCTTGGGAGGAATGGCTTCGGGGACCGCTGAAGCCGAAGGTGGAAGCAGGATTTGGAGAAATCGCCCCGGCGCTGGCTCCGCATTTGAGGACCGGAGGAGTGCGCGGAGTTTGGAAGGCCTTTCTGGAAGGCAAGACGTCGTGGTCACGGCCGTGGTCGCTCTACGTACTCAACGAGTGGTGCAAGCATCACCTGGCGGCATGAGCGGCGCTCCTGAGGTAGACTGAATTATTCTGCAATGAACATTCTTGGGATCAATGCCTACCACGGCAACGCTTCGGCGGCTATTGTGTGCGACGGCCGACTTGTCGCCGCCGTCGAGGAAGAGCGCTTCAATCGTGTGAAGTACGCCGCCGGTTTCCCCGCGCAAGCCATTCGCTATTGTCTAAAGGAAGCCGGGCTCCAGCTGAAGGACATTGATCACGTCGGCGTTCCGCGCAATCCATACGCGAGGCTGGGAACAAAGCTCTATTACGCTTTGCGTATGCCGTCGTTTGCGCGCGAGCGAGCGAAAGTTCTGGTCAAATTCACTGGAATACCGGAAGCGTTAGCGCAGGCGCTCGATGCCGACCCGGCAAAGGTAGCCGCGAAGTTTCATCGCGTGGAGCATCACCAGGCGCATCTCGCCAGCGCATTTTTGGTTTCACCATTCGAGCGCGCGGCGTTGCTCTCCGCGGATGGTCTCGGCGATTTCGCGAGCACCATGTGGGGAAGCGGAACTGGCAACCGCATGAAAATCGCGGGAGCCATCGCGTTCCCTCACTCGCTGGGGCTCTTTTACAGCGCTGTCACGCAGTACCTCGGCTTTTTGAAATTTGGGGACGAATACAAAGTCATGGGGCTCGCCGCGTACGGAGAGCCGGAACAACTCGAAGCGCTTCGTGACGTCGTGCGCACGAACGGCAACGGCTTTCGCTTGGGCCTGGAATACTTCACGCATCATCGCAGTGGACCGGCGATGAGTTGGGCGGAAGCAGACAAGACGCCCACGCTTGGCAAAATGTTTTCGGAAGCTATGGAGAGACGGCTGGGACCCAGACGGAATCCGGAAGAGCCGCTCGAACAAAGGCACCGTAATCTGGCGTCCGGACTGCAAGCGCGGCTGGAGGAAGTCTACCTCGGCATGCTGAAGAAACTTTCTGAGCATACGAGACTGAAAGCGGTGTGTCTCGCGGGGGGAGTCGCGTTCAATTGTGTGGCCAACGGAAAGATTTTTGACCAGACAAACTTTGAGCAAGTTTACGTTCAGCCCGCCGCGGGTGACGCGGGATTGGCGGTCGGCGCGGCCTTCTATGTCTGGCATCAGATGCTTGGCAAGCCGCGGTCATTCGTGATGGACCACGCGTACTGGGGGCCGGGCTATACGAGCGATGACGTACGAAGCGCGATCGAAGCGAGAGGGTTTGCGCAAAGCCGCCTTTCGGTTGAGGAAGCTTCAGAAGAGCAATTGGCGCAGCGCGCTGCAGCAATCGTTGCGGATGGAAAAATTCTAGGATGGTTTCAGGGGAGAGCGGAGTGGGGACCGCGGGCGCTAGGAAACCGCAGCATTGTTGCTGACCCGAGGCGGCCGGAAATGAAGGATATTTTGAACCGGCGGATCAAGCATCGAGAAATCTTCCGGCCATTCGCACCTTCCATTCTCGCGGAAAAAACCGGCGAATGGTTTGAGAAGTCCCATCCTTCACCCTTCATGACGCTGGCTTATTCCGTTCGGCCGGAAAAGCGGGACAAAATCCCGGCGCCCACACACGTGGACGGCACTGGCCGTCTGCAAACCGTAACGCGCGAAGCGAATCCACGCTACTGGGGACTCATTAGGGCGTTCGAGCAACGGACGGGGGTCCCGGTTGTTCTGAACACTTCTTTTAATGACAATGAGCCTATCGTCTGCCGGCCTGAAGAAGCGCTGGACTGCTTCGAGCGCACGCAGATGGATGCGCTGGTCCTCGGCGACTTCCTTATCAACCGACCGTGAAGATCAGGGACATGGCGCTGGCATCTATCGCATGAAAATCCTGCTGTTGAATCTCTACTATCCGCCGGACACTTCGGCGACGGCGAAGATGGCCGCTACGGTCGTGGAAGCGCTCGCTGCAAAACATGAAGTTACCGTTCTCTGCGGACGCCCGTCGTACGATCCAACGGAGCGCCGGCCGTGGCGGCTTTGGCAAACGGAAATTTCCGCCCGGGCGAAAATCATCAGAGCCGGTTCGACGGATTTTCCGCGCTTCCATATGGCGCGGCGCGTCCTGAATTATCTCAGCTACGTTGCCCTTGCTGTTCCTCGGTCGATCTTCGTGCAGTGTGATGCTGTGCTCGCCATGACCGACCCCCCTTTCGAAGGCATCGTCGGCGCTTTCGTGGCTCTTCTGAAAAACAGGCCGCACGTCTACAACATTCGCGATATGTATCCGGATATGGCCGTTGGAGGCTCCATCGTTGAGCCGGGGCTTCTCGCGCGCGTCTGGGAGAAGATGCATCGCTGGGCGCTACGCCGCGCGACTCGCGTAATCGTGCTAGGCAACGACATGCGCGATCGGATTATCACGAAAGGAGTGGCCCCATCGCGGATCGAGATCGTTCGCGATGGGGCCGATATTCCCGCAGCCGATGAACCACAAGCTATGCTGGATAGTGAGGTCATTACGACGATTCGCGGCGGCGGCAAATTCGTGCTTTTGCACGCCGGAAACCTGGGGTTCTATGGCGCCTGGAAAACTCTGGTGACGGCTGTTCGGGCTCTTGCGGAAGAAGGGGCGAGCCTCGTGTTCGTCGGCGAGGGGGCGCAGCGCGCTCATGTTGAAGCGCTGGCACAGGGAGCCGCGAACGTACGGTTTTTGCCTTTTTTCCCTGGCAACAAGATCCCCTCGGTGCTGGCCGCACCTGATGTCCACGTCATAACGGTTAAGCGCGGGCTGGAAGGGGTTGTGGTACCCAGCAAAATGTACGGAATTCTTGCGGCGGGCAAACCCATCCTCGCTGTAGCGCCGGAAGAAACCGACGCCGCATCGCTTGGAGCAAAGTTCGGGTTCGCCGTTTCCGCTGACCCGGACAGTCCCGAAGAAACCGTCGCCGCGATCCGCTCCCTCATGTCCAGCGAATCGAGATTGAGAGAGATGGGCCAAGCCGCCCGGGCCGCCGCACCCGATTATGATAGAGTCAAAGAATTACGGAAATTTGTTCAGATTATCGAGGAGGCCGTGAAAGCGTGACATTGCCGGAGACTTTTTGGAGCGGGAAACTTGTGCTGGTCACAGGTGGAGCGTCGTTCATTGGTTCGACGCTGACGGATCAACTCCTCGCGCGAGGCGCTAAAGTTCGCATTGTGGATGATTTGACGAGCGGACACCTCGACAACATTCGCCAGCACACCGCCAGCGGAAGAGTTGACTTCATCCACGAAGATCTCCGGGAGCCCGGCGTCACGCGCGAAGCGATGAAGGGTGTGGACACGGTCTTCCATCTCGCGGCCGATCACGGGGGCCGCGGCTACGTAGATCTTCATCAAGCCGGCCCCGCATCCAATTTTTTCCTGGACGGCCTCGTTTTTGCAGAAGCCCTGCGCGCCAAAGTAAAGAAAGTGGTCTTTGCCTCTTCCGGTTGCGTCTATCCGAACTTCCTGCAGTCCGACGTCAAGAAAGAGCTTTACCTCACCGAAGAACTGACCAACGGCCCGAACGATGCCGACAACACCTACGGCTGGGCCAAACTGATGGGCGAATTCACGCTGCGCGCATACGCCAGGGAGCACAGTATGGGAGCGGCCTCTTGCCGCTACTTTACGGTTTATGGGCCACGTGGAGTTGAGAACCATGCGGTCATCGCCATGATTGCCCGGGCGTTTCTAGGCCAAAACCCCTTTGAAGTCTGGGGTGACGGAACGCAGATTCGCAATTGGACGTTCATTGACGACATTGTCGAAGGCACGATTCTCGCCGGCGAAAAGATCAATGACGGCACGGCCATCAATCTTGGGACCATGGAGCGCATCAAGGTCATTGACGCGGTGAAGATGGTCTGCGATTTCACGGGACACAAGGCGGAAATTAAGCTGCGGCCCGATATGCCCACTGGCCCGCTGAACCGTGTTGCGGACAACTCGCTTGCGAAAAAATTGCTGGGATGGGAACCCAAAGTCGCCTTTCGCGATGGATTGAAGCGAACGATAGATTGGTATTATGCGACCAAGAACAAAGAAGAAGTGAAGCGCACATTTGGCAGGATGCTTACGGAAAGATAGTCCAAGGGGACATGCTTCCCTTGCAGTAAGCCGCAGTCCTCTTCCTCTTGTATTTCTTTACAAGCCTGACATTCCCATCAACACCATCGTTTTGCGCATTGAAGCGCAACAAAATCCGCTGTAAGGTGTTATTGCTGCGTGGGGCAGCCATTTTCTCGGGATTTCTTGGGAGCTGGGCCCCCAACCCGGTAAGAATACGAAAGAGGCGCTGGCCGCTCCGTCACGGCCAGTTTCTAAAAAAAGACGAGGGAGCATGCCCGCAGGTCTGCTGGCCTTTCTCATTGCTTTATTTGCATCTTTAATGCTCACGGTGCCCGTGCGCGCACTGGCGTTGCGGGTCGGCATGGTGGATCTGCCTGGCCCGCGCAAGGTACACCTCAGCCCGATTCCTCTTCTGGGCGGAGTGGCGATGTATGCGGCCGTGGTTCTGGCCGTCCTGCTCACGTTTACCGGTCCGGCCCGCGCACAGATTGTCGGCATTTTGACAGGGGCGACAGTCGTCGCTGTTGTAGGAATTCTGGATGACCGCGGTTTGCTGCACCATCAGATCAAGCTTTTCTTTGGTATGCCGTTAGCCGCTTGCGTTTTGCTTGTCACTGGAATTCACGCGCAAGTTTTTGAAATTATTTTCAGTGGACGCGCCGCCTATATACTGGATGCCATCCTGACGGTTGTGTTCGTGGTGGGAATCACAGCCTCCTTCAGCATTCTCGATCACATGGACGGCCTCTGCGCAGGAGTGGCTGCGACGGCCTCGATCTTTTTTTCTGTGCTTGCCTTTCTGAACGGCCAGACTCTCGTCACAACTCTGGCCGCCGCCGTACTTGGCGCTGCCACAGGCTTCCTCCGCTGGAACTTCAAACCTGCCAAGATTTTTATGGGCGACGGCGGCGCGATGTTTCTGGGCTTCCTCATGGCCACGCTGGCCCTGAAGCTGCGGCTGGAACAAGCCAACCATTTTTCCGCGTGCCTGGCTCCGCTGCTGATTCTTGGCGTAACCATTTTCGACACCACCTTGGTGACCATTTCCCGATCGCGACGCGGCCTTCTGCCTTTCGCTACTCCAGGTAAAGACCATGCAGCCCACCGGCTTTCGAATCTTGGTCTTGGACACCGAGGCGCGGTACTCACCATGTATCTCCTGGGTCTGGTCACGGGTGGAGCTGCCATTCTTGTGAGCTATCTGGCGCCAGCAGGCGCCGTGATCGTAGCGTTTCTGGCCTCGGCGATTATCCTCACAGGTGTTGTTTTTCTCGAACGCGCCCCGTACGAACGCCAAATGAAGAAACCAGCAGCAACTACGTCCTGATCTTTTCCACAATGCTCGCTGTTTGCCGTAGTCGCGAAATCCCTTCGCGAGTTTGCCCGAGCAAATGGATTCGCTATACTTAATGGGTTGCCCGCTCGCTCAATTTTTGTAACTACCCCTTCGAGCTGAGTGGGATGCAGTCCCTACATTTGAGATTTTTGTTCGCGAATGCCTGGCCGATATTGGTTTAAGCGCGCATGAGCGACTTGGGAAAGCGAAATCGTGCCAAGCACTAACGAACGAACCCCTTCGAACTCGAAAAATGGAGAAGTCCTGGTAGTTGGTGGTTCCGCGGCAGGTTTGTTTGCCGCGGAGACGGTAGCGCGCGGCGGTCGCGCCGTACGCGTCTTGGAATCACGGCGCGACTTTGAACCGGCATCGCGATCTTTGATTGTTACCAACGAATTCCGCAACCAGCTTGGCCCCGCCGCCTCGGAGTCCATCGTCAACGAAATCCGAAGGTTCGAATTGTTCACCGACGGGCGTTCAGCTCAGGTGGCGCTGACGCGGCCCGACCTTATCATTGAACGGTCCAGATTGATCCCCGCACTGGCGCGGAGCGCGCAAAAAGCGGGAGTGAATCTTTCGTTTGATACACGCTTTCTTGGACTCGCCCCGAACTCGCGTGGTCTGTGCGTGGAAATTGACTCCGCAGGCAAGCGCGAGGAATTGCACGTGGACAGCGTCGTTGGCGCGGATGGAGCCGCAAGCCGCGTGGCTCGAAGCGCGGGCTGGCCTCCCGTGGAAACGGTTCCGCTGCTACAAGCCATTGTTCGTCTGCCAAAGGATCATCCTCCCGATACTACCCGCGTATGGTTCGTTCCCGACGACACGCCGTATTTCTATTGGCTGATTCCCGAATCTCCGGAACGCGGCGCTTTGGGGATTATTGGCGAGGACGGGCGGGACACAAAGCGATGCCTGGAGCGCTTCCTCGAGAAAAAACATCTCGAGCCGCTCGAATGGCAAGGGGCACGTATCCCGGTTTATCGAGGTTGGATCCCGGTACGACGCCAGGTTGGAAACGGCGAGGTCTACCTTGTCGGCGATGCCGCGGCACAGGTAAAAGTGTCCACGGTCGGCGGGATCGTGACCGGTTTACGCGGCGCGTTGGGCGTGGGGCAATCCATTTTGCAAAATGGTACCAGTAGAGAGCTGAAAGTCCTGCGGCGCGACCTCCGAACCCACTGGCTTATTCGCAGAGCGCTGCATCACTTTCAGCAGAAGGATTATTCCCAGCTCGTCGATCTTTTGGATACCTCAACCCGCAAGTCCCTGGGAGAAATCAATCGAGACGAGTCCACCCGGCTTTTGTGGAACGTCGTACGCCGGCAGCCACGGTTGATGCTTCTCGGTTTGCGGGGACTTTTGATGGGTAGAGGATTCCGGAGTTAGCCGGATTCCCCAGGAAACCCTTCGCCGCCGGGGAAGGAACCCAAGACGCATTGTAGAGGGCGCAACACGCCTCGATGACGAGCTTTCTTAGGAAAAGCGATTCGGTCAAAATAAAGTGATTGCCGTGAACTCGGAGTAGCGTTCGTATCTTCCCCAAAACGCTCCCAAGGAGAGCCTAACTTGCGTCTTTCTGTCATCGGATGTGGCTACGTCGGATTGGTAACTGGAGCGTGTCTCGCTGCCGCGGGGCATGAAGTGACCTGCACAGATATTGACGCGGACCGCATTGCCCGCCTGAAAGCGGGAGGCGTGCCCATCTATGAACACCACCTCGAGCAAATACTTACCTCGGCACACAAGGCTGGCCGCATTTCCTACACTGCCGACGCCGGGGAAGCGATTCGGGCTGGCGACGCCATTTTTATCTGCGTGGGCACTCCGCCGAAAGAAAGCGGCGAAGCGGACCTCTCCGCGATTGACCAGGTGGCGCGGCAGATTGCCAATGAGGCGCGCTCTCCAAAGCTGGTGATCGAGAAGAGCACGGTTCCGGCTCGCACGGGTCTGGAGTTGCAACGCGCGCTTGCCGCTTACGGCGGCAGTGGCAAAGTCAGTTTTCGTGTGGCATCGAACCCCGAGTTCCTTCGTGAAGGCACCGCTGTAGGCGACTTTTTTCATCCCGATCGCGTCGTTGTCGGCGTAGAAGATGAGTCCGCCGCTGCCGAATTGCGAGAGATCTATCGGCCTATTCTTGAACACCGCTTCCACTGCCCAATTCACAATGGAACTTGCCCTCCGGGCCATGACGCCGCCTTCCTTGTCACCACCATCAATAGCGCGGAACTCATCAAACACGCCTCGAACTCCTTCCTGGCCCTCAAGATTAGCTACGCCAACGTTATTGCCGACCTGTGCGAGCGCATTGGCGCGGACGTGAAAGAAGTGACCCACGCGATGGGTCTGGATCCTCGCATTGGCGGGCAATTCCTGAGCGCCGGCCTGGGATTTGGAGGGTTCTGTTTCCCCAAAGACGTGCAGGCGTTCATCCACCTTGCCGCTTCGGTTGGAGTGGACTTCGATATCCTGAAGGCCACGGAGCGCGTCAACAAGCAACGCATAGACCGCTTCCTCGAGAAAGTGCACAAAGCGCTGTGGGTCGTAAAAGGCAAGCATGTGGCCGTGCTGGGTCTCGCCTTTAAGGCCAACACGGATGATATTCGCTTCGCTCCCGCGCTGGAAGTGGTGAAGAGGCTGCTCGAAGAAGGGGCCGTTGTCCATGCCACTGATCCCGAGGCAATCTCCAGGACCAAGGCGCTGTTTCCGAAGGTGACCTACCATGAGGACCCCTATGAAACGCTACGAGGCGCCGACGCCGCCCTGGTATGTACCGAGTGGGACGTTTTTAGAAACCTGGATTGGAAGCGCGCCCGTCCGCTGATGGCTCGCGGCCTCGTAGTTGATGGAAGAAATCTCTACTCGCCCAAGCACATGAGAGAGCTGGGGTTTGAGTACTACTCTTTCGGAAGAGCCTAGTCCGGCCTCACGACGTCTTGTTTTTTGCGAACTCTTTTTTGAAGTAATCCAAGGTAAGGCGGAGCCCTTCTTCTAGGCCCACCTTGGGCTCCCATTTCAGAATGCGCTTAGCCTTGGTGATATCCGGGCAACGCTGCTTCGGATCGTCCTGGGGAAGCGGTTCGAGAATGATCGGAGGCGCATTCTTGAAGTGTTTGCGGACCCGCTCCGCAAATTCGAGTATCGTGATTTCCTGCGGGTTGCCGATGTTGGTGGGCAAGTGCTCGTCCGATAGCATCAGCCGGAAAATGCCTTCGATCAGGTCGGAAACGTAGCAGAAGCTTCGTGTTTGTTTGCCGTCACCATAGACGGTAAGGGCTTTTCCCGACAAGGCCTGATGCACAAAATTCGGCAAGGCCCGGCCGTCATTGAGCCTCATGCGAGGCCCGTACGTATTGAAGATGCGTACGATATGTGTGTCCACGCCGTGATACCGGTGATAGGCCATGGTCATTGCCTCGGCAAATCGCTTCGCCTCATCGTAAACTCCGCGCGGTCCGATGGGATTCACGTGGCCCCAGTATTCCTCGTTTTGAGGAGAGACTTCCGGATCGCCATAGCATTCGCTTGTGGAGGCCAGAAAAAACTTGGCCTTTTTCGCAAGCGCCAGTCCCAAGGCATTGTGCGTGCCAAGCGCGCCGACCTTGAGCGTCTGGATGGGAAGTTTCAAATAATCGACCGGGCTGGCCGGCGAGGCAAAGTGCAGGACGTAATCCACCGGCCCAGGCACCTCAATATATTTGGAGACGTCACATCGGGCGATGCGAAAATTCGCATGGCTCAACAAATGTCCAACGTTGGAATCCACCCCCGTGACGAGGTTGTCCAGCACCAGAACATTCCAGCCTTCCGCAATCAGACGATCACACAAATGCGATCCGAGAAACCCAGCCCCGCCGGTGATAACTGCTCTCATGCAGCCTCCTGCAAAATGTTGGCTCGCTAGTTTAGCGTGCGGCTCACTAATTGACCACTCCTCTGGCGAAGGATACGATGCGCCAGTTAGCAGGCGCATCGAATTCCTATGCGGGATGAAATCAAACGGGGGGAAGCTTCCCGAACAAAGGGAAGAAGAGGCAGGATTGCCCTCGGAATCACGACAAGTCTTTTACTCGCTTTCTTCGCCTGCTTTTTTCTGGTCGGGCACTGGCTCGTGGCGGAAGACCCTCTTGAAAAAGCGCAGTCTATTGCGGTTCTCAGCGGGCGAATGCCCTTGCGAGCGCTCGAAGCCGCCAAACTTTACCGTCAAGGATATGCACCGCAAGTCTGGCTGACGCATTCCACGGAGCCCGGTGCAACCCTTCAGGAAATGGGAATCGCTTACGATGGTGAGGACGCCTACAATTTCCGGGTCCTGGTTCACGAAGGAGTGCCGCCGAAAGCCATCCGCGTCTTGGACCGGCCAATCCTCAACACAGCCGATGAAGTGGCAACAATTTCCTCCGTGATGGGAGGCGAAAAAGACGCCACCGTAATCCTCGTAACCAGCAAGGTGCACACGCGCCGCGTTCGAATTCTTTGGCGCCGGCTCTCGAAGTCTCCGGAACGTGCCATCGTTCGCGCACCCTCTGATGACTCGTTCGATCCGGGCCACTGGTGGCGTACGACAGGTGACGCACTCGATGTTGTGCGGGAGGTTTTGGGAATCCTCAACGCCTGGGCAGGAATGCCGCTGCGCCCCGCAAGCTAACGCTTAAAAAAAGAAAAAGCGTTTGCGGCGCGGCACGTTGCTTTCGTCCAGCA
>Ga0335076_10005246_pt1 | contig 13101 bp, 11 predicted proteins | sample Lox_Sample_25_FD_206717 | JGI IMG/M metagenome (GOLD analysis project Ga0335076, IMG submission 206717) | Soil microbial communities from Loxahatchee National Wildlife Refuge, Florida, United States - Lox_Sample_2.5 | ecosystem: Environmental > Terrestrial > Soil > Wetlands | place: USA...
GCTTCGGCCTTTGCCTTGGCATCGTCTACCGCCTTCTGGTCGACTTTGCCGTCGGGACCGGGGTCGGGCGTCTTGATCAGGATGTGGCGAACGTTCACCTGGTCGGGAACGCGGTACTGCTCCTGGTGATCAGTGTAGTAGCGCTGCAGGTCGGCCGGGGTGACTTGCACCCGCTGCTCGACCGTCTTGGGATCGACCACGATGAACTGAATGTTGCGCTTTTCGGGAATCGAGTTGTTGTACTGCGCCTTGTGCTGATCGTAGTACGTCTTGATGTCGGCTTCTGTGGGATGAATGCCCTTCTCGATATCCTCGGGCGTCAGCACCGCGTAGTCGAACTTGATCTTGGTGTTCTCCTTCTGGTACTGCGCCAAGATGTCGGCGTCGCTGACGGTCACCCCGCCCTCGACCGCGGCCCGCAGCTTGCGGATGAGCAGGTCATCCTTCAGGGCGCGCTCGAACTGCGGCACGCTCATCTGCACCTGGTTTTGAATGAATGCTTCGTAGGCCTCCTGCCCGATGAAATTGCCGCCGGGGAAAAACTGCTCGCCATAGGGACCGTGCTGCAGCTCTTCCTGCAATTCCGCATCGGTGACCTTGAAGCCCATGCGATCGGCTTCGGCCAGCATAACCTTCTGGTTGATCAGCATCTGAGCCGCGCGCTCCATCAGGAACGGCATGAACTGGGACGGGAAACCGCGCGGGAACTGCTGGCGCCCCATGCGCTGGGCGGTATCGCGAACTTCGGCGACGCCGATGTCCTGGTTGTCCACCGACGCGATTACGTTGGCCTGTAGATTGTTGAATCCGAGGGCGTTGCCGAGCATGCCGCCGGGTACCAGGGTGATGACCATGGCGCCGCAGATGACGACCAACATCCCGCCAAGAACGATCTTCTTGGTCTTGCCGGGGGCTTGGAGAAATTTGATCATTTTGCTGGAAACTCCGTAAAAGAGGGCGTAAGTACAAATTATAAACCAGGGCGGCGGAACCGGCAGCGTCCCGGCTGGTGCCGCCTGAGTCCTCATGTTGTAAGCTGTGGGCTTTCGCTATGCGCGGCCAGCCCGCCATATACCCGATCATTCTCGCCGCCGGACCCTCCTCGCTCGGTGTTCCGAAGGCGCTGGCTCGCTTCGGAGATCGGACCGCCCTGGAGATCGCGCTCGGCAACTGCCGAGGCCTGGAGACGCCCACGGTGGTGCTTGGAGCCGGCGCAGCCGTCATTCGCCCGCATGTTCCCAAAGAAGCACGAAGCGTCGTGAACCGGCGTTGGCGCTCGGGCCAGATCTCTTCACTCTTATTGGCTTTGCGCTCTTTGCCGCGCGGTGCGGACATCCTGCTCTACCCGGTGGACTACCCGCTGGTGACGCGCGAGATGGTGGCGGCACTGGTAAGGGCTTTCGGCAATCGCGCTGCCGGTTTCGATATTGCGGTTCCCACTCATCGCGGGCGCACCGGACATCCCATTGTGATAGCCGGCAAGCTGGCCGGCGAACTGCGCCGGGCAAAGACGGCGCGCGAGGTCGTGTATCGCTTGCCGGAGCGATTGTTGAAGGTGGAAGTGAACTCGGACGCGATCTGGCGCGACCTCGACAGCCAAGCGGGGTACCGGCACGCGCGAAAGGAATACGGAAAGCGCGGGCAGCGAGCGGCGCACAAAGATGAAGTTGGGAGCCTGCTCGACGAGACTCGCTCCGGCCTGCCGCTCACGCCGTCGCTTGCGCTCAAGCTCATCAACTGCGCGGACTGTGACCTGCCTGCTCTGCTGGCCGCCGCGCGAGCGGTGCGCGATCAAGTCAAGCCGGGCGTGATCACCTACTCGCGCAAAGTTTTTCTGCCGCTCACCAACCTTTGCCGCGACTATTGCGGCTACTGCATCTTTCGTCGCGACCCCGGCCAGCCCGGCGCGCACACCATGACCCCGGATGAGGTTCTGCGCGTGGCACACGAGGGCGAGCGACTTGGCTGCCGCGAGGCTCTCTTCAGTCTCGGCGACAAGCCCGAGCAGATGTTCCCCGAGATGCGCGCGACGCTGCGGCGGCTCGGCTATCGCTCGACGCTGCATTATCTGGAAGCCATGTGCGAGTTGGTGCTGCGCGAGACCGCTCTCATCCCGCACGCCAACCCCGGCCTGATGAGCTCCGCCTGGCTGCGACGGCTGCGCGTGGTGTCGCCAAGCCTGGGGCTGATGCTCGAATCGACTAGCCGCAAGCTCCTGCGGCGCGGCGCTGCCCACGACCGCGCGCCCGACAAGCCACCGGAGCTGCGGCTGAAAACCATCGCCGAGGCTGGCAAACAAGCGATTCCCTTCACCACCGGCATTCTGGTCGGCATCGGCGAGACGGCGCGGGATCGCGTGGATTCGCTTTTCGCCATACTCGAACTACACCGCCGCTACGGGCACATTCAAGAGGTCATCATTCAGAACTTCCGGGTGAAACCGGCAATCCCGATGGCGGAGTGGCCTGAGCCCAGCCGGGGAGAGATGCTGCGCACCATCGCGGTCGCACGGCTGATCCTCCGCGATATGAACATTCAGGCGCCGCCGAATCTTTCTGCGCCCGACTACGAGGAACTGCTCTCGGCGGGTATCAATGACTGGGGCGGCATCTCGCCGCTCACCCCCGACTTCATCAATCCCGAGCGTCCGTGGCCGCACCTGGAAGAACTGCAGCGACGGACCGAAGCTGCCGGCTATCAGCTCAAGCAAAGATTGCCGGTGTATCCCGAGTTTTTGGCAATGGTGAAAGCTGCGGGCGGGCTCGGCGCCGAGAAGCTCGTCGTCGTGATCATGGACAAGGGTGAAAACGGTCCTGGGTGTTTCGCCCGTCCAGCCGAGGCGCAGTCTCAGAGCAGCCCGACCGCAGTGCGGAGCGCGTCATGATCGTCGTCCTGACCGGCGGTACAGGTGGCGCCAAGTTTGTGCAGGGGCTCGCCCGCATCGCGCCGCAGCGCGAGATTACCGCCATTGTCAACATTGGTGACGACCTGCGCTGGTGGGGATTGCACATCTCGCCCGACCTCGACTCCATCACCTACGCCTTGGCAGGCGTGCTCAGCCCAGAGCGCGGCTGGGGTTTTGCTGGTGACACCTTCACTTGCCTCGAACGTATGCGGAAGCTCGGCGCAGACGGCTGGTTCCAGCTCGGCGATCGCGATCTGGCCACGCACCTCCGCCGCACTCAGCTTCTGGAAGATGGTCTGACGCTCACTGCTGCCACCGCCGAGATCGCCCACGCGATGGGGGTTACAGCGCAAGTCCTGCCTATGTCGGATGACCGCGTCGAAACCCGCGTCCTGACCGCTCAGGGCGAGCTCAGCTTCCAGGAGTACTTCGTGCGCGAGCGCTACCGCATCGAGCCGATGGGTGTGCGCTTCGAGGGCGCTGGGCAGGCCAGTCCCGCTCCTGGCGTGGTTGACGCCATCTGCTCGGCCAGCGCTGTTCTGATCGCACCGAGCAATCCCATCACCAGCATCGGACCGATTCTCTCCGTGCCGGGCATTCGCCACGCTTTGCAAACTACTTCCGCACCGGTGGCCGCCGTCAGCCCGATCGTAGGCAATGCCGCGGTGAGCGGACCCGCCGCCGAACTGATGCGAGCCCAGGGATATCCCAGCAGCCCGGTAGAAATTGCCAAAATTTACGCTGACTTTCTCGACGTGCTGCTCATCGAAGAAACGGATTTGACCGCCGCGGCGCATGTCGGCTCTGCGAATGTGATCGGCGCGCGGACCATCATGAGGTCAGACGACGACAAAGCTTCGCTGGCGCGGGCGGCGCTGGCGGCGGCTGAGGCCGTGCGCAGCAGGGCGGGCGCATGATCCTGGTTCCAGTAAAGAACCTGAATGGGGCCAAGCAGCGGCTTGCTGCCGTGCTCGATCAGCCGCGCCGCACCGAGCTGGCCCGCGCCATGCTGGAAGATGTGCTGGAAGCGCTCGCCGCCTGCCCCGGACAGCCCTCCATTGCCGTGGTGACCAGCGATGAATTCGCGGTCGAAGCGGCGCGCCGTTTCCGCTGCGAGATCATTCCTGACACTGAAAATGGCGGCGAGACCGCCGCCATCGAAATGGCAACGTCGGTGTGCGCGGCTCGCGGCGCGGAGTTCACCTTCGTTCTCCCGGGCGACATTCCTCTGATCAGGTCGGAAGAAGTCGCGCATGTGTTCGCAACCGCGCCCTCCAGCGGTTCGGTGCTGGTGCGCGCCTCCGATCAGCGCGGAACTAATGGCGCACTGCGGCGCCCGTGCTCGCTGTTTCCACTGCGCTTCGGCAACGACAGCTTTCTGCCACATCATGCCGCCGCCCAGGCGACGGGTTTGCCATGCGTCGTGCTGGAGCTTCCTGGCATAGGTCTCGATGTTGATCGCCCCGAAGACCTCGACGCGTTGCTCGCCCAGCCCACGCGCACTCGCACCCAGCGCCTACTTCGTACCTGGCGCTTGTCCGAGATCGATGCGGCGCGATATGCCTGAGCTGCGCGCGATTCCGGTCCCAGGCATTCCCGAGATCAATCCGGGCGACCGGATCGCCCCGCTGATTCTGGCTGCACTCAACCAATCCAACACTGCACTCGCAGCCGGGGACATCCTGGTGGTGACGCACAAGATCGTCTCCAAGGCGGAGGGCGCGCTGGTCGCGCTCGACAGTATTCAGCCGTCGCGCTGGGCACGCGGCTGGGCGAAGCGTTTTCACCTGGACGCGCGAGTAACTCAACTCGCGCTGTCGCAAGCGCAGCGCGTCGTGCGTCGCAAGAACGGCGTGATCATCACCGAAACCGCGCACGGGCTGGTTTGCGCCAACAGCGGCGTGGATGTATCGAATGTCGATGGCGGGCGGAATGCCGTTCTATTGCCGCGTGATCCCGATGCGTCGGCGCGGCGGCTGCATCGCGAACTAAAAGCCAGTCTCGGATTCGCCGTACCGATTATTATTACCGACACCTTCGGGCGGCCATGGCGGGAAGGCCTGACCGAAGTGGCCATTGGCGTTGCCGGGATGAAACCGTTTCGCGACTTTCGCGCTCGCCGCGACGCGCACGGGTATCATCTACGGGTGACGCTGGAGGCCGTGGCCGACGAACTGGCAGGCATGGCGGGGCTGGCGTGTGGGAAACTGTCGGGCATTCCGGTGTGTATCATTCGAGGCTTTGAATTTGAAACTGGACGCGGAAGCGCGCGCGAGATGATCCGCGAGGCGAAGCGCGATTTGTTTCGATGAGATCCATGCAAGGTTCAATACCGGCTCTTCTTGACCGCGACCTCGCCGCGCAAGACGGCGTTGTCCTCACTCGCGACGAATGCCTGCGGCTTGCTTACGCCGAGGGCGACGACCTGCGGGCTTTGATTGACGCCGCCGACGAGCTGCGGCGACGCGTCGTCGGTGACGTCGTTACTTACGTCGTAAATCGCAACATCAATTTCACCAACGTCTGCTTTGTGGGCTGTAAATTCTGCGCCTTCAGCCGCGGCCCGCGCGAATCCGACGCCTACTTTCACTCTCCGGAGCGCGTGGGCGAAAAAGCTCTGGAGGCCCGCCAGCGCGGCGCCACCGAAGTCTGCATACAGGGCGGGCTACCGCGCGGCCTGCCGCCCTTCTACTACCGCGACATTCTGCGGGCGGTGAAACGCGCCGTGCCCGACATGCACATTCACGCCTTCTCGCCCATGGAGGTCGCCTACGGGCTGGAGCTCACTGGCATGCCCGTGGCCGACTACCTTTCCATGTTGCGCGACGAGGGGCTGGGCACGCTGCCCGGCACCGCCGCCGAAATCCTCGACGACGACGTGCGCTTCATCGTCTCGCGCAACAAGCTCACCACCGCGCAGTGGCGCGAGATCATCACGACCGCCCATCGCTGCGGCATCCGCACCACTTCCACCCTCATGTACGGCCACGTGGAGACGCCCGAGCACTGGGTGAATCAACTGCTGCTGCTGCGCGAAATTCAATCTCAGACCGGCGGATTCACCGAGTTTGTGCCGCTCGGCTTCGTGCACCAGAACACGCTGTTGTATCAGGAGGGCACGGCGCGCCCCGGCCCGACGCTGGACGAGCACCTGAAGATCCATGCTTTGGCGCGGCTTATGCTCGCCGGCTCCATCGACAACATTCAGGTTTCGTGGGTGAAGCTCTCGCGCGAGGTGGCGCAAGCCTGCCTACGCGCCGGCGCCAACGATTATGGCGGCACGCTGATGGAAGAGAACATCTCGCGGCTGGCGGGCGCGACCTCCGGCGAGTATCTGAGTCCGGCGCAGTTTCACGAGCGGATTCTCGAACTCGGCCGCATCCCCGCCGAGCGCAACACTACCTATACAAAGATCGGGCCGATCCTGGCGGCGACGGAGCGCACCGCTTGAACGCGGTCGCCATCGTAGGCGGCACTGGACCCGAGGGCAGCGGGCTTGCGCTACGCTGGGCCCGCGCCGGAGTGCACGTCATCATCGGCTCGCGCGATGAGTCGCGAGCGCAAAAGACCGCTGACGCCATCCGCGCGCGCGTTGGGGAGAACGCCAATATTGAAGGACACGACAACTCTGCCGCGGTGAAGGCCGCCGACATTATCGTGCTCTCGGTGCCCTTCGAGGCGCAGGTTGCGACTCTCAAGCAGCTCAAGGATTCCTTCCGCCCCGGCGCCATTCTGATTTGCGCGACCGTGCCGCTGGCCTCGGGCGCGGGCGATCGAGCTACGCGCACCGTGGGAGTCTGGCAAGGCTCGGCTGCCGAGCAGGCCGCAGAGTATCTGCCGGAGGGCATCAAGGTTGCCGGCGCCTTTCACAACGTCTCGGCCACGCTGCTCGACAGCGACCACGACGTCGATTGCGACGTCATCATCTGCTCCGACGCAGCCGAAGCCAAGCAGGCGGCCGGCGACTTGGCGCGCAAGATCCCCGGCGTCCGCGCGGTGGATGGCGGCAAGCTGGAGAATTGCCGCATCGTGGAGCAGATCACGGCCCTGCTGATCACGCTGAATATCCGCAACAAGGTGAAGCACGCGGGGATCAGGATCACGGGATTACCGGTATAGGTCCCCGAGGCGGAAATTGCCGGCGGCAGCTCCTCTTTTCGTTCTTCAGTCGCATTCGCTTCTTCAGCGCGAAATGCTTCCAGAGGTAACATCTGCGGCACGGCTGAAAGCCCTGCCCCTACACGAAGTCGCGGAATCTATCCGCCGGAAATTGCCGGCTTGCAGCGTGACATCCCCGCAATCCCTGACGCATAATCACTGCGTGGACCTCTACGAAGAGATCGTCAAGCTGCGCCAGCAGGGGCGGCGAGGAGCGCTGGCCACCATCACCAACGTGCGCGGCTCGATTCCGTCGTTCAACACCGCCAAGATGCTGGTTCGCGAAGATGGATCGATTCTCGGCACTATCGGCGGCGGCTGCGTGGAGGCCGACGTGTGGCAGGCGGCGCGCGAGGTGATGGAGAGCGAGCGTCCGCGCACCCTGACCTTCAACCTGAACCAGGACCCCAAGTACGATACCGGGCTGGTTTGCGGAGGCACTCTGGACATCTTTGTCGAACCGGTGCTGCCGGTGCCGGTGCTGTACCTCTTCGGCGCGGGACATGTCGCGGCCGCCGTGTACAAAGTCGCGCGTATCGCGGGATTCGAAGTGACCGTGGTGGACGACCGCGAGTCCTATGCCAACCGCGAGCGCTTCCCCGACGCGCATGACGTAATCGCCGAGGACTTCGAGCAGGCCATGGCGCGGCTCTCGCCAAATGAGTCTTCCTACATCGTGATCGTCACTCGCGGACATCGCGACGACATGCGGGTGCTGCGTTGGGCGGTGAGCACGCCAACGCGCTACATCGGCATGATCGGCTCACGGCGCAAGACCATAGCCATCTATAAGGAACTGGAAAAGGAAGGTTTCGCCGCGGCGCAGTTCGAGCGGGTGAACGCGCCCGTGGGACTGGAGATCGGAGCGGTCACGCCGGAAGAGATTGGCATCGCCATCGTCGCCGAGATGATCGCCTTCCGCCGCCACGCCGAGGGCGCGGTCGAGCACAAGCGGTACTCGAAGACGCGAGCGGAAGAAGAGCAAAAGATCTAGTTCGAAACTGCACAAACAGGCTGCGGTAGAATCCGCGCGCATGCCCAAGATCAATTGGAGCCGAGTCCTGCTTTGTGGCCTTCTTGCCGGTGTCGTGTGGATCATTCTCGGTTCAGTCGTTACCACCGTTCTCGGTGGCGATTTTGCGGCCTTGCCGAACAACCGCCTCGGCAGGCCAACTCCGGCCTTCGTCATCTTTAGCGCGATCGTTGATCTCGTCGAAGCAATCTCAATCCTCTGGCTCTATGCGGCGATTCGCCCGCGCTATGGCGCCGGAGCGAGAACAGCCATCATCGCCGCGTTCGCCTGGTGGTTTATCGTCTCGTTGGGGGACGCTACGTGGTGTTCCTTCGGCTTCTTCCCGCCCCAGACCGTTGTGCCACTCATGGTCGGCACACTGCCAGCGCTGATCCTGGCCACGCTGGCGGGTGCAAAGTTCTACAAGGAATGAACGGAGAGCGAGTCAGCATCGTATAATTTAGGCAAGCGCGCCCGTAGCTCAGCTGGATAGAGCGATTGCCTCCGGAGCAATAGGTCGGGAGTTCGAATCTCTCCGGGCGCGCCAGACTTCCCCAGACGCACTCTTGTTCGCGATCCTTCCTGCCCCTCTCGTATGTCGAAGCTGATTTACATCACCAATACGTCGCTCGACGGCTACGTGGAGGACGCAACCGGTGCCCTTGACTGGGTCAATCCCGATCAAGTCTTTGCGTTCATCACTGAGTTGTTGCAACCGATCGGAACCTATCTCTACGGGCGGCGACTCTACCAGACGATGGCCTATTGGGATGGGCCGGTGGAGGGCTACCCCGCCGAACAGCGCGACTTCGCCCGCACCTGGCAGAAGGCCGAGAAGATCGTCTTTTCACGAACCCTGACCGGCACTACGGCACGCAACACGCAAATCGAGCGGGACTTCGACTTCGAGGCGATTCGCAAGCTCAAGCGGGAATCGGAGCACGACATCAACATTGGCGGCGCCGACCTGGTGGGCCTTGCGCTCGAAGCCGATCTCGTCGACGAATGTCACCTGTTTCTCCACCCAGTGATCGTCGGCGGGGGAAAGCCGGCATTCCGGGCCGCTTTGCGACGGAATCTCGAACTGCTTGAGACGCGCCGGTTCGGCACCGGAGCAATCCACTTGCGCTATCGCGTACGAGGCGGTACTCCTTAGGGAGCGAGGCGGCATCGACTCCCTTCTCCGCTGACCTCAATCCCCGAGCGGCACGCCGCAAGCCAGAGACATTTCACCTCAGTTACGACGCTATTGCGCAGCGTTCATCCAAGTGAGTATGGCTGTTCACGTGACTTCTATGCGCTCGGCTTTCACCAGCCGAATGCCTCCCTCGCCAGGGAGCGCGAGTTCGAGGATATGTAAACTTCCGCGCATCTCCGCGCCCGACGAGCCGAGAGTTGTCGATGGCGCGGAAGATAGAACGAGGTTGCGCCAGGTTCCGATCCAATCCACGTGTCGGTGGCCATGGAGCACGATAACGTTGGAGGCATAAGGCGTAATGGCCGCCAGCACATCGGGGGCGTTGACCAACGCCAACCCGATGCGATCCTTCAAGCGAATCGAAGTATCGGGATATTCAACAAGCGAATGATGGAGCAGGATGATCCAAGCCCTGCGCGGGAAGTTTCGCAGGAGCGCCTTGAGCGCTCTCAACTGCGTAGGGCTTATTACACCGATCGCGTTGGTGAGAGAGAAGTGGCTGGCAGCGTTCGAGTCCAAGAGAACCAGACCGCACCCCTCGTCTCGGGCTGGTAGTTGGACCAAGGGAAAAATTGCGTCCCAGGCCTTGGCCATCGCCCAACGTCCCCTGATCGACCCGGTTTGCGCCAGCATTCGCAACGACTGTAGACGGTTATCGGCGCGCAGGAAGTCCTTCAGCGAAGGGCCCAAAGCACCGCAGGTTCGGTCGACCAAATGCACGCGATGTCCTTCGACCGCATCCAGAGCCAGAACGAAACGGAGTTTACGCAGTCCCTGTCCCGCGCTCCAGGGCAAGTCCAGTCGCCCGGGATTCGACCGATCGACAATGTTGACATCATGGTTGCCGGGCACGAAAGACAACCGTCGTTGCAAGTCGGGGTAGGTTCGAAGAATATCCAGGAAATCGGCCCATTCCGCCCGCGTTCCCGCATCCGTCATGTCGCCGGTCACAAGGACAGAGTCCAAGGGCGTCTTCGCATGGATGGCGGCCAGCTTGCGCAGGGTATTGCGAAAGCACCGGTTCCCCCGAGGTCCGTGCGTGCCGGCTTCCATTCGGTAGCCATAGCGTTCGCCAACAATATGCAAGTCCGACAGATGCGCGATACGTAACAATAAGGAAGGGGCTGGTAACGGTTCAGGCACCCAATCGAGAGCGGGACCGCCCAGCGTGAGCTCACGCCAGAACCAATGCAGACTCTCGAGCGCAGTGGACAGCCCCAGGATTACCGCCGCGTTTCCCAGAGCCGCTCGAACCACCGCCCACACCCGAACCTGTTCCACATTTACCAGCTTCAGGCCGAAGGAAAGCTCGACTCTGATCGCCAGAATCAGCCCTGCGGCGGCAAACAGCAGAGCGGCAAGTGCGGTCGCGATCTGACGAATGCGCCCAAGTTGCTCTGCCGTTATCGACGAACCACAAAGGCGTTCCGCACCAGTGCGAAGGAGTTCGCGCAGGGCGACGAAGATCGGAAAAACAAGGGTGTATTGCAGGTGCCGGAAGTTAACGAAGATTTTGGAGAATAGCGGCCGGCCAATCCAGTAGGCAATTCCCAGGAGAACGACAAGGGAGACGAATATGACGACCCAATTTTCGGCAAGAGTACCGGTGTGAGAAAGGAGTTGCCAGTACGTGGCCACAAGTGACGGAGCGACCCCCACGATCAGGGCCGGTCCGATAATCAAAAGAAGAAAGCCAACCGGCGCCTTCAGATAGTTGAACTCGAACAAGACTGACACAAAGAGTCTGTGCAGTCCGGCGGCATAGGGACTCAAGCGGTCGTCGTCGGCGTCGCCGCGGCGCAAATTCCAAACGCGTAAGACGCGCATTGTTCCAGACCTCTGGGCGCCAGTAGACGGCCCGTTCCGCGAACCTAAGCGGCGCTGCTCGGCTTCGCCTGTTTTGGCTCTTTCTCCACTTTTTCCACCGGTCGCAAGGATTGGATACCCACATTGATCTCTGCACCGAGAAGCAAACCAAATGCGCCCCAATTCAGCCAAATCGCCAGCGCAATCGGGGCGGCCATTGCTCCGTAAAACAGGTCCAGCTTCTTAGCCCCGAAGTAACGAAAATACAAACCGAGTCCCCCAGCCAGAGCCATCCAGATGGCAGCGGCTATAAGCGCACCCGGCACGGTTACTCTTCGTTTTGCAGGAACGTTAGGCGCGAGAAGATATAGCAATTCAATGGCTGCGAAGGTAGAGAACGCCGCCACCGCCCACTTCAGGTAGGGCCAGATTGACGTCCACAAAGATTCAACCGGGACAACCCTCGACAGCAAGGATTTCAGCAGCGGTCCGGCTAGAGTGAGGACAACCCCCAAGAGCAATAGCATTCCGACCGCAAAGGTCAGACCGAAGGCAATAAATCGGTTCGTCCAGACTCGACGTGGGACCGATACCTCGTACACCATGTCCAGGCCCGCAATAACTCCCTTGACCCCCTTCGACGTCAGCCAGAGTGTGGAAATGAGACCGATCGAGAGCAGTCCGCTGCGATGCGAGCTAACGGTGGCCAGCAATTCCTCCATCAGCGAAGTGCCCTGCTGCGGAATGATGTGACCTAGAAATGAGCTAGCTACCTGCATCCCATTTTGCACAGGCAGGTAGGCGATCACTGCCGTCAACAAAACCAATCCTGGGAAGAAGGCCATGAGGAAGTAATAGGCGAGACCTGCCGCCGCGAGTTCCAGATGCTTCCGTTCGAGATTTTCCAGAGTGCGCCTGATTACCGTGGCCGCGTTACTCTTCCAGCTCATACCACTCGGCCTGTTCCGGCATCTCAGCGGGTAACAACCAGGCTTTCTGACGGCTCAGATTTCCAGCTTGATTCACTGGTTGCTTGCGACTTTTCTGTGTCACTCCTTTGGCGAAGTTCGAGTCAGTCGAGCTGCAACTGCGCGCTACTTGAGTGAATCAAGAGTCTGTGTCTGCCCGCGTATCGACGTGGGAAAGGAACATGACGCGATTTCGCCAAAGCTGGAGATATCCACTTGTCGAAGCTGGGGCGATCATCCTTGTGATCTGCCTGTCTTTGTCCTCGGCCGCAGCGACAAACAAGGAAAAGGAGAACGAAAGCGATAAAGGCGCAGCCCACGCGACACAGACGCCTGAGCACAGCGACGAGACTCCACCTGAGCCAGCCGATCCACTGGGGAGAAGCACTCCCCATGGCACTCTGCTGGGCTTCCTGCATGCGGCTCAAACCGATAACTACGAGGCGGCAGCTCAATACCTGCAACTCTCGAAGGCGGAGCGCGCTGACAGAGGCGAGGCCTTGGCTCGGGAACTTCACGAACTCATGGACCAGGTATTCGTGGGCCGCATCGGCGCGGTGAGTGACGACCCCGAAGGCTCTTTCCAGGCTGGCGTACCGAGAGATCGTGAACGAATCGGCGTCTTCCGTATCAACCGCCAGGAAACGAACGTCGATCTGGTTCACATTCCCGATCCTAAAGCTGGAGACAATGTATGGCTGTTTTCTTCCGAAACTCTGGCCATGGTACCGGAGTTATTCGGCCAGATCGAAGGAAGCAAAATAGAGTCGGAGCTGCCGCGATTCCTGGTGGCGGAGCGATTCTTCAGCACGCCATTGTGGCGCTGGATCGCGTTCCTGCTGCTGGTTCCGCTGGCTCTTCTGTTGTCCTCGGCAGTTGTCGGTGTCCTTCGACTCGCATTTCGCATCTGGTCGCGGCAGCGGCCTCGTCCGGTGCTTAAGGATCTTCGCGACTCTTTTAAAACTCCCTCAAAGCTTATCCTTGCTGTCGCGTTCCATTGGATCGGGGTTGCCTTCCTCGGCCTTCCACTTCTATTCCGCGAATACTACAGCCG
>Ga0335076_10005247_pt1 | contig 13100 bp, 15 predicted proteins | sample Lox_Sample_25_FD_206717 | JGI IMG/M metagenome (GOLD analysis project Ga0335076, IMG submission 206717) | Soil microbial communities from Loxahatchee National Wildlife Refuge, Florida, United States - Lox_Sample_2.5 | ecosystem: Environmental > Terrestrial > Soil > Wetlands | place: USA...
TCGACGGCTGTGCGGCGACGCTGCCCTGCCATGCGCGTGGCGAGGCGCCGGTCGGTCTGATGGTCTGCGGCGTGGCGATGGCCGATCGCCACGTGCTGGCGACGGCCCGTGCCGTGGAAGGCGCGCTCGCGGGAGCGGCCGCCGCAGGTGCCTGAGCCGGGCGGCAGGCGCGTCCCGCAGGTCGATGCGCGCATCGCGCGCCGACGCTTCGAGCGCGCGGCGGCGACCTACCGCAAGGCCGCGCGACTCGAGGAGGAAATCGGTGCGCGCATGCTCGAGCGCCTGGACTACGTGAAGCTCGCGCCGCGGCGCGTGCTCGACGCGGGCAGCGGCCCGCCGCAGCGGGCGCTGGGCAAGCGCTACCCCGAGGCCGAAGTCGTCGCCCTCGATTTCGCGCTCGCGATGCTTCGGGCGCGCAAGAAGAAGCTTTTCGAGCGACGGACGGTCAAGGCGATCGGCGCCGACATGGCGAAAATGCCGATCGCGCCGGGGGCGATCGACCTGGTCTGGTCGAACATGGCGCTGCACTGGGCGGCCGATCCGCTCGCCGCGCTGCGCGAGTTTCACCGCGTGCTGGCGGTGGGCGGCCTGCTCATGTTCAGCACGCTCGGGCCCGACACGCTCGCCGAGCTGCGCCAGGCGGCGGGCGGCGCGCGCGTGCATGCGTTCGTCGACATGCACGACCTGGGCGACATGCTCGTCGCGGCCGGCTTCGCCGAGCCGGTCATGGACGCGGAGCGCGTGACGATGCTGTACGAGGACGGCGCCGCGCTGCTCGCCGACCTGCGCGCGAGCGGACAGACCTTCGCGCAGGCCGCGCCCGCGGGCGCGGCGCGGCGCGGGCTGGCCGGGCGCGGCTTTCGCTCCGCGCTGGTCGAGCGCCTCGCGGCGCAGCGCCGCGATGGCAAGCTCGCCGTGCGCTACGAGGTGGTTTACGGACATGCGTGGAAGCCGGCGCCGCGGCTCGCGCCGGACGGACGCGCTATCGTGCAGTTCGCGCGACGAAGCTGAACGATGCGAAAGCCCCGGAATTTCCAAGAGTTTTTTCTTGAGTAGGGTCAAGGGCTATGGTAGATTTGCCCGGTTTTTTTCACGCCACTTTCAAGCGGTATCGCTCGCAGGCGCGGCGGCCTGATGGACCACCTGGGGACAGAACGATGAAGTCAAGCAAGTTGGCACGCGGCATTGCAGCCTTCTGGGCTGCCATTGCCGGCTTCGCCTTTTCCAGCGCCGCGCTGGCGCTCGAGTGGAACCTGCGGCCCGCGGGCAGCAAGCTCGCCGAGGACATCCACAACCTGCACGAGTACGTGATGCTGCTGTGCACGGTGATCTTCATCGGCGTGTTCTCGTTCATGTTCTACGCCATCTTCGCGCACCGCAAATCCAAGGGCCACAAGGCCGCGCAGTTCCACGAGAACACGACGGTCGAGCTCCTCTGGACCGTGATCCCGGCGATCATCCTGGTGCTCATCGCGCTGCCGACCACGCGCACGGTGATCGCGCAGAAGGACACCTCCAACCCCGACCTGACCATCAAGGTGACCGGCTACCAGTGGAAATGGGGCTACGATTACGTGAAGGGCGAGGGCGAGGGCATCAGCTTCGTCTCCACGCTCGCCACGCCGCGCGACCAGATCGAGGGCCGGGCGCCCAAGGGCGAGCACTACCTGCTGGAAGTCGACAACGAGCTCGTGGTGCCCGTCGGCAAGAAGATCCGCATGCTGACCACCGCGGCCGACGTGATCCATTCCTGGTGGGTGCCCTCCTTCGGCGCCAAGCAGGACGCGATCCCGGGCTTCATCCGCGACCTGTGGTTCCGCGCCGAGAAGACCGGCACCTTCCGCAGCCAGTGCGTCGAGCTATGCGGCAAGGAGCACGGCTTCATGCCGATCGTGGTGAGGGTGGTGAGCCAGGAGGAGTACAGCAAGTGGGCCGGCGACAAGCTCAAGCTCATCGCCGCCGCGGCCGACGACCCGAACAAGACCTACACCATGGAAGAGCTCAAGAAGCGCGGCGAGCAGGTCTACGCCAAGACCTGCGTGGCCTGCCACCAGGCGAACGGCAAGGGCACGCCGCCCGCGTTCCCGCCGCTCGACGGCTCGAAGACGGTGCTCGGGCCCAAGGAAGAGCAGATCAAGACGGTGCTGTTCGGCCGGCCGAAGACGGCGATGGTCGCCTTCGGGCCGCAGTTCAACGACGTCGAGCTGGCGGCGGTCATCACCTACACGCGCAACAACTGGAGCAACAAGACCGGCGAGGCCGTGCAGCCCGCCGAGGTCAAGGCTCTCAGGAAATAGGGATCAGGAGACAGCCATGAGCGCAGTCATCGACAGCCACGGCCACGACCACGGCCACCACGACCACCACGGCGGCTACAGCGGCCTGATGCGCTGGATCACGACCACCAACCACAAGGACATCGGCACGCTCTACCTGTGGTTCAGCTTCACGATGTTCATGGTGGGCGGCGTGATGGCGCTGGCGATCCGGCTGGAGCTGTTCCAGCCCGGCATCCAGTTCTTCAATCCGGACCTTTTCAACCAGTTCATCACCATGCACGGCCTGATCATGGTGTTCGGCGCGATCATGCCGGCCTTCGTCGGCTTCGCCAACTGGCAGATCCCGATGATGATCGGCGCGCCCGACATGGCCTTCGCGCGCCTGAACAACTGGTCGTTCTGGCTGCTGCCGTTCGCCGCGTCGCTGCTGATCATCTCCTTCTTCACGCCGGGCGGCGCCCCGGGCGTGGGCTGGACGCTGTACGCGCCGCTCACGGTGCAGATGGGCGTCGGCATGGACCTGACGATCTTCGCGGTGCACCTGCTGGGCATGAGCTCGATCCTCGGCTCGATCAACATCATCACCACGATCCTCAACATGCGCGCGCCAGGCATGACGCTGATGCGCATGCCGCTGTTCTGCTGGACCTGGCTGATCACCGCCTACCTGCTGGTGGCGGCGATGCCGGTGCTCGCGGGCGCGGTGACGATGTCGCTCACCGACCGGCACTTCGGCACTTCGTTCTTCAACGCCGCGGGCGGCGGCGACCCGGTGCTCTATCAGCACATCTTCTGGTTCTTCGGCCACCCCGAGGTGTACATCATCGCGCTGCCGGCCTTCGGCGTCGTCTCGCAGGTGATCCCGGCGTTCTCGAGGAAGCCGCTGTTCGGCTACGCTTCCATGGTCTACGCGACCTCGGCGATCGCCATCCTGTCGTTCATCGTCTGGGCGCACCACATGTACACGGTGGGCATGCCGGTCACCGGCCAGCTGTTCTTCATGTACGCGACCACGCTGATCGCGGTGCCGACCGGCGTGAAGGTGTTCAACTGGGTGGCGACGATGTGGAAAGGGTCGCTCACTTTCGAGACGCCGATGCTGTTCGCGATCGGCTTCCTGTTCCTGTTCACGCTGGGCGGCTTCACCGGCCTGGTGCTGTCGCTGGTGCCGATCGACATCCAGCTGCACGACACCTACTACGTGGTCGCGCACTTCCATTACGTGATGGTCGCGGGCGCCCTGTTCGCCGCGTTCGCGGGCGTCTACTTCTGGCTGCCGAAGTGGACCGGGCGCATGTACGACGAGACGCTCGGCAAGGTGCATTTCTGGCTGACGATGATCTTCTTCAACATGATCTTCTTCGTGCAGCACTTCCTCGGTCTGGCCGGCATGCCGCGGCGCATCCCCGACTACCCGCTCATCTTCGAGACCTGGAACAAGATCAGCTCGATCGGCGCGTTCGGCTTCGGCCTCACGCAGCTGCTGTTCCTGTACATCGTGCTGAAGGCGATCCGCAGCGGCGAAAAGGCCCCGGAGAAGCCCTGGGACGGCGCCGACTCGCTGGAGTGGACGCACCTGCCGACGCCGGCGCCGTACCACTCGTTCGAGAACCCGCCGGTCCTGAAGTAAGCGTGAGCCGGAACCTCAAGACTGCGCTGCTGCTGGGCTTGATCGCGCTCACCACGTTCGTGCTGATCATCGCCAAGTACTGGTTCCTCAAGCCATGAACGCGCAGCAGGCTCTCGGCAACCGGCGCATGCTCACGCGGCTGTCGATCGTCGCGATGGCGATGTTCGGCTTCGGCTTCGCGCTGGTGCCGTTCTACGACCACATCTGCCGCGCGCTGGGCGTCAATTCGATGGTCGAGAAGAGCGAGTCGCCCGCCGACACGCGCGTCGATCTCGCGCGCACGGTGACCATCGAGCTGGACGCCAACGCGCACGGCATGCCGTGGCGCTTCCAGCCCACGGTGCGCCACCTCGAGGTGCACCCGGGGGAGCTGGTGCACGTGGAATACGAGGTCGCCAACGCGCGCGGCGCGCCGATGACCGGGCAGGCGGTGGTGAGCTACGGTCCGGCGCTCGCCGGGCGCTACGTGAAGAAGCTCGACTGCTTCTGCTTCACGCAGCAGACGCTCGCGGCGGGCGAGACGCGGCGCATGCCGGTCACCTTCGTGCTGGACGCCGGGCTGCCGGCCGAGATCAACACGCTCACGCTGTCGTACACGTTCTTCGAAGTCGCGGGCCGGAGCTGATGGAGGCCGCCGTGCACAAGCCCTCGTTCCTCGACACCGTGAAGACGGTGCTCGCGGGCGCGCTCGGCGTGCGCCGCAAGGCGGATCACGAGCGCGCGCCGCTCAATCCCGTGCACCTCGCGATCGCGGCGGTGATCTTCGTAGTGCTGTTCATATTCACGTTGCTCACGATCGTGAAGATCGTGCTGAGCTAGGCCCAGGGAGAGAAAAATGGAACACGGCGCATCCACCACCACGCGGCAGGGGCACTACTACGTTCCGCAGCCCATGCCCTGGCCGATCATGGGCTCGTTCTCGCTGTTCTGCCTGATCCTCGGCGGCGTGTTCGTGATGAACGGCGCGGGCGGCGGCTGGGTCGGCATGGCGCTCGGCCTGATGGTGCTGCTGTACATGATGTTCCGCTGGTTCGGCGACGTGATCCGCGAGTCCGAGGGCGGCAAGTACGGCGCCTGGGAAGACCTGTCGTTCCGCTGGGGCATGAGCTGGTTCATCTTCTCCGAGGTGATGTTCTTCGCGGGCTTCTTCGGCGCGCTGTTCTGGGCGCGCGTGATGTCGGTGCCCGACCTGTCGAGCCTGGAACACAACACCTACCTGTGGCCCGGCTTCACGAGCCACTGGCCGTCGGCCGGCCCGGGCTTCGAGGAGAAGTTCACGCCGATGGGCGCCTGGGGCATCCCGGCGATCAATACCGCGCTGCTGCTCTCGTCCGGCGTCACCGTGACGATCGCGCACTGGGCGCTGAAGGAAGGCAAGCGCGCGCTGCTCAACTGGTTCCTGTTCTTCACCATCGCGCTGGGCGCGATCTTCCTCGCCTGCCAGGCCTACGAGTACTCGCATGCCTATTCCGAGCTCAACCTGAAGCTCACGACCGGCGCCTACGGCACCACGTTCTTCATGCTCACCGGCTTCCACGGCTTCCACGTCACCTGCGGCGCGATCATGCTGACGGTGATCTGGCTGCGCTGCCTGTCGGGGCACTTCAAGCCGGATCACCATTTCGCCTTCGAGGGCGTGGCCTGGTACTGGCACTTCGTCGACGTGGTGTGGCTGGGCCTGTTCATCTTCGTCTACTGGCTATAAGCGGTGGTCCGGGAACAGCCCGAAGTAGTAGCCGAGCATCAGGAACAGGAATAGCGCGACCGAGAGGCCGACGCGGATCGCCAGCGCCTTCACCATGCGCTTGGAATTGCCCCGGTCGCGCATCATGAAGAACACAGCCGAGCCCAGGCTCGCCACGATCACCAGCAGCACCGCGATCACCAGGTAGCGCATTGCACGGCCAGTGTAGCGCGAGCGCATGCAAGCCGGCGTCCTCCGTTTCCGTCCCCCCTGGTGGGCCGCCGTGCTCGCCGCCGCCGGCTGCGTCGCCGGCGTGCTGCTGGGCAACTGGCAGAGCGGACGCGCCGAGCAGAAGCGCGCGCTCGCGCGCTCACAGCAGCTCGCGACCTTGCAGGGCAGTTTCGACGCGCAGCACACGGTGCTGCTCGACAACAAGCTGCGCAACGGCAGGCCCGGCTACGAGGTGGTGCAGCCGCTGCGGCTGGTCGACGGCAAGCTGGTGCTCGTCAACCGCGGCTGGACGGCCGCGGGTGCGACGCGCGAGCAGCTGCCCAAGGTGCGCACGCCCGCGGGCGTGGTCGCGCTGCAGGGCGTGCGGCTGGACCATTTTGCGCGCGCTTTCGAGCCAGCCGGCACGAAGCGCTCGGGCACGGTGTGGCAGAACGCCAGCGTGGAGGAGTTCGCCGCCTGGTCCGGCCTTGCGCTCGAGCCCTGGGTATTCGAGCAGCATTCGGCGCTGGATGACGGCCTCGCGCGCGACTGGCCGCGGCCGGACGCCGGCGTGGCGATGCACGAAAGCTATGCGCTGCAGTGGTATTCGCTGGCGGCGCTGTCGCTCGTTCTCTTCATCGGCTTGAACGTAAAAATTGACAAGCGACGCTCCTGAAGCAAGGCGGCGCGGGCGCGTCAAGCTCGCGCTGCTCGCGCTGTTCTTCGCGCTGCCGGTAGTTGCCGGCTGGCTGATCTGGTGGCTCGACCCCGCGCCCGGCGCCACGGCCAACTACGGCACGCTGCTGCAGCCGCAGCCGGTCGCCCTGCCGGCGTCGGCCGAGCTGAAGGGCAAATGGGTGCTGGTGCAGTTCGACGGCGGCGCCTGCAGCGCGGCCTGCGAGCGCAAGCTCTACCTGATGCGGCAGGTGCGGCGCGCGCAGGGCAGGGAGATGCAGCGCGTGGCGCGCCTGTGGCTGCTCACCGACACGGTGCCGCCCGCGCCCGCGCTGCGAGAGGCGATCGAGGGCACGGTGATCGCGCCGCGCGGCGGCATCGACGCGGCGAACGGCGCGTTTCCGGCCGAGGGCTCGGTGACCGACCACGTCTACCTCGTCGACCCGCTCGGCAACCTGATGATGCGCTTTCCGCGCGACCCGGAGCCGTCGCGCGTGATCAAGGACCTGCAGCGCCTGCTGCGCGCCTCGAGCTTTGGCTGATAAAATCCCTCCCCTTCGATGAGCACGCAATCCCTTCGCGAGGCGGCCTCGCGGCCCTGGTTCGGCCGCGCACGCGCGTTCTACGCGCTCACCAAGCCGCGCGTGGTGTCGCTGATCGTCTTCACCGCGGTGATCGGCATGCTGCTCGCCACACCCGGCATGGTGCCGCCGCAGCTGTTGCTGGCCGCTACCGCGGGAATCGCGCTGGTGGCGGGCGCCGCCGCCGCGGTCAATTGCCTGGTCGAGCAGAAGATCGACGCGCGCATGCGGCGCACCAGCTGGCGGCCGCTGCCGCGCGGCGAGCTGACGCCGCTGGAGACCGTGGTGTTCGCCGGCGCCGTGGGCGGCTTCGGCCTGTGGCTGCTGGCGCACTTCGTGAACGAGCTCACGATGTGGCTCACGCTCGCCACCTTCGTCGGCTACGCGGTCGTGTACACCGTGATCCTGAAGCCGCTCACGCCGCAGAACATCGTCATCGGTGGCGCTTCGGGCGCGATGCCGCCGGTGCTCGGCTGGGCGGCGGTCACCGGCGAGGTCTCCACCGAGGCGCTGCTGCTGTTCCTCATCATCTTCGCCTGGACGCCGCCGCATTTCTGGTCGCTCGCGCTGTACCGCACCGAGGACTACGCGAAGGCCGGCGTGCCGATGCTGCCGGTCACCCACGGCCAGGTCTATACGCGCCTGCAGGTGCTGCTCTACACGCTGATCCTGTTCGGGGTGTCTCTGCTGCCCTACGCGGCGCGCATGAGCGGGCTGCCCTATCTCGCGGCGGCGGTCGCCCTCGGCCTCGTGTACATCGGCTACGCGGTGCGCATCCACCTCGCCTACAGCGACGCGCTCGCGCGCCGCTGCTTCCGCTATTCGATCGTGTATCTCGCCGCGCTCTTCGCGGCGCTGCTCGTTGACCACTATCTGGCGTAGTAGCCTGCTGCTGCTCGCCGCGGCGCTGGCGGCCTGCGGCAATCCGGACGCGGCGAAATTCCGCGGCACCGACGTGACCGGCGCCGATTTCGGCAAGACGCTGGCGCTCACCGGCCATGACGGAAAACCCAGAGTGCTGGAAGACTTCCGCGGCAAGCTGGTGGTGCTGTTCTTCGGCTATACGCATTGCCCGGACATCTGCCCGACCACGCTCGCCGACACCGCAGCCGCGCTGAAGACCCTCGGGCCGGACGCGGCGCGCGTGCAGGTCCTGTTCGTCACGCTCGACCCGGAGCGCGATACGCCGGAGCTGCTGGCGAAATACGTGCCCTATTTCAACCCGGATTTCCTCGGCCTGTCGGGCGACGCCGCGGCGACCGAGCGCACGGCCAAGGAGTTCAAGATCTTCTATGAGAAGCGCCCCGGCGCCGCACCGGGCGCCTATACCGTCGATCACAGCGCGCAGGTTTACGTGCTCGACGCCGAGGGGCGGCTGCGCCTCGTAGAGCGGAACGAGCGCATCTCGCAGGACCTCGCGCCGGACCTGCGCGCGCTGCTGAAGGGTTGACAAGGCCAGCCTGCGCCCGCGCGAGCAATCTGTCGCATCCGCGGGACACTTCCCAAGCATTTCTTCACTGAAGACCCCGCTGCGGTCGTAGGCTCTCCTCTCGCGGGCGGAGTACCCTGAAAATTGACGTCGGGTAACAGTCTGGCTGTGCCCAAGGAGGCGCGCACAATGGCCTCGTCTTTCGGTTCCGTCCCGCTCGCGTCGAGCGACCCGCGCCTGTGGCCGCTCGCGGCGCCCGGCTACTGGCTCGCGATCCCGCTGGTCGCCGCAGCCTATTCCGGCGTTGCGGCAGTCTCGCTCGCGCTCGCGATCCCGCCCGGCTACGCGAGCGCCGTCTGGCCGCCCGCGGGCATCGCCTTGTTCGCCTGCCTCGCGCTCGGGCCGCGCATCTGGCCCGGCATCGTGCTCGGCGCGGCGATCGCCAACCTCGGGGTCATCGGCACGCCGGTGCTGGTCGCGCTTTTCATAGGCACCGGCAACGCGCTCGAGGCGGTTGTCGCCAGTCTGCTCATCCGGCGCTTCTTCCGCCTCCGGCACCGGTTCGAGGCGCCTTCCGCAGTCTGGAAGTTTGCCGCGATCGCATTCGGCGCGGCGCTCATCGCCGCCACCGCCGGCGTGGCGACGCTTGCATTCGCCGGTCAGGTGCGCTGGGACCAATTCGCCTTGCACTGGGTCACCTGGTGGCTGGGCGACGCCACGGGGATCGTGATCGTCGCGCCGCTGCTGCTGTGCTGGAGCGAGCCGGGCAACGGCCGTACGGCCGGCGAGAAACGCGTCGAGTACCAGTTGTTCGCGGCACTACTCCTGCTGTGCGGCGTGCTCGTGCTGGCGTCCCGCTACGCGAACGAGGCGGTGCAGACGCTCGCCTATCTCATGATCCCGATGGTCACCTGGGCGGCGGCGCGGCTCGACCAGCGGGCGGTGACCGCGGCGAGCTTCGCCATTTCCGCGGTCGCGGTGATCGATATGCTGGACGGCGCGGCGGCGATGTTCTCGCCGCTCGCGCTCAACGAATCGCTGTTGCTGCTGCAGCTGTTCGTGAGCGCGGTCGCGCTCAGCGGCCTCACGTTGTCTGCGCTCGCCGGCGAGGTCGTGCGCGCGCACGCGCACCTGGCCGATTCCCACAGGGCGCTCGAGCAGCTGCTGCGCGAGCGCACCGAGCAGCTCGACCGCACGATCGAACACCAGATCCTGCTCGCGCGGCGGATGGTCGGGATCCGCGACGAGGAACGCAAGCGCCTCGCAGCGGATCTGCACGACGGCGTGGCGCAGGACGTGACCTCGCTTGGCGTGAGCCTCGACCTGATGCGCAGCGAGGGGCGCGCGAAGGGTCAGCGCTGGATCGACGAGCGCCTGGACGAGGCGCTGGCGATCGCACGGCGTGCGGGCAAGGCCCTGCGGCAGGCCATCAGCGGACTGCACGAGCCGGGCCTGGACGGCAGTCCGCTGTCGACTGTGCTGAGGCGCTATGCGGCGGAGTTCGAGGCGCGCACCGGCATCCTGGTGAACGTGGTGGCGATGCCCGCGCGGGAGATCCTGCCGCTGAGCGCCAAGGTTGCGCTGCTGCGCATCTTCCTGGAGGCGCTCGCGAACGCGGAGAAGCATGCCGACGCGGAGTCTGTGCGCGTCGAGCTGCACCGGGATGCCCGCACCATTCGCCTGCTTGTCGAGGACAACGGGCGCGGATTCGACCCTGCGGCCGTGCGCGGCAGCAACGGGGGCGGCGGCGCCGGTTTGATGATCATGCGTGAGCGCGCAACCGCGCTGGGCGCGCGGTTCGCCGTCACCTCGCGGCCGGGTGCCGGCACGCGCGTCGCATGCGAGCTTGCCACGGAGCGCCAGTGATCCGCGTCCTGGTCGCGGACGATCACGGCGTGCTGCGCGACGGGCTGTGCCGGCTGCTCGAAACCGATCCGGAGATCCGCGTGGTGGCGGCCGCCAACGACGGCCACGAGGCGGTCGCACAGGCTGCGGCGACGCGCCCGGAAGTGGTCTTGATGGACATCTCGATGCCGAGGATGGGCGGCATCGAGGCAACGCGCTCGATCATGGGCAACGCCCCTGAAACCGGCGTGGTGATGCTCTCCATGCACTCCGCCGAGTGTGTGGTGCAAGAGGCGCTTGCTGCGGGCGCGCGCGGCTACCTGCTCAAGGAATCCGCGGGCGCCGAGGTGATACGCGCGGTGCGCGCGGTCGCGGCCGGCGGGCACTACCTCGGGCAGGGGCTCGCCGGCGCGCAGGGCGGCGAACCCGGCGCTGACGATCCGACGGCGCGGCTCACCGCGTCGGAACGGCGCGTGCTGCGCCTGGTGGTGGAAGGCAAGTCGAACATCGAAACCGCGCGCCAGCTGGGCCTATCGCCGCGCACCGTCGAGACCTATCGCGGGCGCCTGATGGAAAAGCTGCGCGTGCACGACCTGCCCGCGCTGGTCAAGTTCGCGATCCGCAACGGCCTCACCTCGACCGACTAGCGCAGCGTAGTGGGATCACGACGCCGCATGTCGTGGTTCCACGATTCTCAATGCTGCGCGACGTCCGTAGCATTGGCGACCGCGAATTCGCAGATCCGAATCGAGTCCAAACGACATGCCCAACCGCGGCGCGCCCGCAGCCGGCCGGAGCAAATCCGGCATTTCCGTCCTGGTCGCCAACGACCAGCCGATCCTGCGCGACGGACTGCGCGCGATCCTCGGCGGCGAGCGCGACATCCGGGTGGTCGCCAGCGTGCGCGACGGCAGCGAGGCGGTACGCGAGATCGAGCGCCATCGTCCGCACGTGGCGCTGCTCGGCATCGCGATGGCGGGGCTGAACGGCATCGAGGCGACGCGCATCATCGTCGAGCGCAGCCCCGCGGTCGGCGTGCTGATCCTCTCGGTGCATTCCACGCCGGCGGTGGTGCAGCGCGCGCTCGACGCGGGCGCGCTCGGCTACCTGTCGCGCGAGTGCACGGGCGACGAGCTGGTCAAGGGCGTGCGCAGCGTGGCGGCAGGCAACCGCTACCTGAGCCAGGGCCTGGCGGAGAAATTCCTCGATCACCACCGCGGCGTCGGGCGCGGCGAGGAAGCCGTGGAGAGCCTGACGGCCACCGAGCGGCAGATCCTCAAGCTGGTGGCCGAAGGAGAATCCAATCCGGCGGTGGCGAAGATGCTCGGCCTGTCGCCGCGCACCGTGGAGACCTATCGCCTGCGCCTGATGCGCAAGCTAGCGATCGGCAATCTCGCCTCGCTCGTGCGCTACGCGATTCGGCACGGCATCACGCCGCTCGACTAGCGCGGCGCGGGCAGCGCGCCCTGGCGCGCGAGCAGCGCCTTCTTCATCTTGTCGAAGGCCTTCGCCTCGAGCTGCCGGATGCGCTCGGCCGAGACCTTGAACTCGGCGGCGAGGTCGTGCAGCGTCGCGGCGTCCTTCTCCTTCAGCCAGCGCGCTTCGACGATGCGGCGGCTGCGCGCATCGAGCTCCGCCAGCGCGCCCTGCAGGCCAGCGATCTCGAGGCGCTCGCTTTCGCGCGCTTCGAGCACGCGCGAGGGCTCGGCCTCGGGGTCGGCGGCGAGATAGTGCACCGGCGCATAGGCTTCCTCGTCGTTCTCGTCGGCCTCGAACGCGAGGTCGCGTCCGCCGAGGCGAGTTTCCATTTCGGTGACGTCCTCGGGCCTGACCTTGAGATCCGCGGCGACGCGGCGCACCTCGTCCGCCGTCAGCGCGGCGCTGCCCTTCTTCATCGAGCGCAGGTTGAAGAACAGCTTCCTCTGCGCCTTGGTGGTGGCCACCTTCACCAGCCGCCAGTTGCGCAGGATGTACTCGTGGATCTCGGCCTTGATCCAGTGGATCGCGAACGACACCAGGCGCACGTTGCGCGCCGGGTCGAAACGCTTCACGGCCTTCATGAGGCCGATGTTGCCCTCCTGGATCAGGTCGGCATGCGGCAGCCCGTAGCCCAGGTAGCCGCGCGCGACCGAGACCACCAGCCGCAGGTGCGACAGCACCAGCGAGCGCGCCGCTTCCAGGTCATTGCGCTCGCGCAGCCGCAGCGCGAGCTCGCGCTCGCTCTCGGCGCTGAGCATCGGGATGCGGTTCACCGCCTGGATATAGCTCTCGATGCTCCCGGCGGAAATCGGGGCCGGCAGCGCCATGGGCAGGGTCAACGCAGCTTGCATCTTTTGCCTCCTGACTAAAGAAATTTTAGCACTCCGGTCTTTAGAGTGCTAAACCCTGCGCGGGTTCCGCCAGAGTACGTCTTAAGATGAGCTACCGTGGCTCTATTTCAAGTAAGTATTTGCTAACTGACAAATAGGCGCCGAACCAGCCGAGTCCGGCCGAGAAGAGCACGACCGCCAGGGCATCTCCCGGCGCGAGGAAGGCGAGGCGAAAGCCGGAACCATAGCTCGCCGCGAGCTCGGCGACGCCCACGTTGAGCGCGGCCAGGCTGCCCCAGAGGATGGCAAGCGCGAGCGCGCCGCCCGCCAGGCCCTGCAGCGCGCCGAGGTAGAAGAACGGCCGCCGGATGAAGGCGTCGGTCGCACCGATGAGCTTCGAGATCTCGATCTCGGCGCGTTGCGTGAGGATCTGCAGCCGGATCGTGTTGAAAGTGATC
>Ga0335076_10005248_pt1 | contig 13099 bp, 10 predicted proteins | sample Lox_Sample_25_FD_206717 | JGI IMG/M metagenome (GOLD analysis project Ga0335076, IMG submission 206717) | Soil microbial communities from Loxahatchee National Wildlife Refuge, Florida, United States - Lox_Sample_2.5 | ecosystem: Environmental > Terrestrial > Soil > Wetlands | place: USA...
TACCCGGCACCGCAGCCCGGCCCGCTACCGGTCACGCTGCCGTCTCAGTGCCACGACCGGCCGTGGACCGATCGGCTCAGCCCGGCCTAACCCTCCTTCCCGTCAGCGCCGAAGCCCGCCGGGCGCCCGCCCGGCCCATGCCCCGGTCCGGACTGGGGCCAGCCGCCTACCGGCTTGCCATGCCGAACGCTCACAGCTACCAGGCAAAACAGGCTCAGCGCGCTGCTCCTGCGCCGCCTGGTGCTCGTCACCAGTCTCGTTCATTCGGTCGATCCGCCCTACGCGGAGTAAAACCCTCGCTGCCGTGAGGCTAAGCGCAGATAACGATTTGGGCAAGCATGCAGCGGGTGATCTTACCCAAAGGTTGCCCAGATCAGGGATCCGACGGCGGATCGGCCACGGTCCCAGCGACGGGCCGACCAGGATTACATCGACGGGGCGATCAGGATTCCAGGGACGGTTCGTCGGGCGCTTCCTCGGGCTCATCGGGCGCGTCGCTCAGGTCGAGCCCGGCCCCGGCCAGGTCCACGCCCTCCTGCTCCAGCGCCTCGCGGACCAGCCGGTACGCCAGGGCCTGCGAGTACCCCTTCCTGGCCAGCACGCCGATCAGCCGACGCACCCGCCTCGGCGCGGGCTGGCCCCGGGTCGCCGCCAGCCGGGACGCCACCAGGCTCCGGGCCGTGGCGACTTCCTGCTCCGGATCAAGGCGGGCGACCGCGGCCTGGATGTCCCCGGAATCCACGCCCCGGTCCCGCAACTCGGCCGCGAGCGCCCGGCCGGACAGCCCCCGGCCATAGTGCCGGGATTCCACCCAGGCGCTCGCGAACGTGGCGTCGTCGATCAGCTTCACCTCGGCGAACCGGCCGAGCACCGCCTCGGCGGCCTCCTCCGGGACCCCGCGACGCCGCAGCGCGACGGCGAGCTGCGCCCGGGTCCTCGGCGCGACCGTCAGCATCCGCAGGCAGATCAGCTTCGCGACCGCCTCGGGGTCCGCCTCGCCCGCGTCGTCGACAGCACCGGGCGCGCTCCCGGAACCGCGGGCGATCCTCGTGCGGCCGCGACTGCCGGCCACGCCGGGGGCACCGGGCCCGCCAGGATCGCCGGCGGTCGCAGCTGACCGTCGCCTAGTCGCCACCGCCCGGAACCACCTTGAGCCCGGACGCCGGGTTCACCCCGGGAGCAGCACCGGCACCGGGACCGGTACCTGGTCCGGGATCAGGGCCGGGCGCGGCCGCGTCGAGGCGCGCGCCGACCCCGAGCTTTTCCTTGATCTTCTTCTCGATCTCGTTGGCGAGGTCCGGGTTGTCGCGCAGGAAGTTCCGGGCGTTCTCCTTGCCCTGGCCGAGCTGGTCGCCCTCATAGGTGTACCAGGCGCCGGACTTGCGCACGATGGCCTGCTCCACGCCGAGGTCGATCAGGCTGCCCTCCCGGCTGATGCCCACGCCGTACAGGATGTCGAACTCCGCGGTCTTGAACGGCGGGCTCACCTTGTTCTTGACCACCTTCACCCGGGTCCGGTTCCCGACCGCGTCGGTGCCATCCTTGAGGGTTTCGATGCGCCGGACATCGAGGCGGATCGTGGCGTAGAACTTCAGCGCCTTACCGCCCGTGGTCGTCTCCGGGCTGTTGTGGACCATGATCCCGTCGGCGAAGTAGTTATGCGATCCCTCGACCTCGATGTCGTAGCGGCTCATCATCGGATAGTCCCTCTTGACGGAGATGTCAAGGATCTGAGCCGGGACCGGGCGGATGACAGGCTCGACGAACTCGGGCTTGACCGCGAACTGGCCGCGGAGACGCGGTAGCAGCTTGTAGGCCATGGACGGATGAACGAAGGGAGCCACCAGCCTCTGGAACTTCTCCGAAGCTGACGTGGTGAACTGCAGGACCGACACTTGCTGCGCACCCCTAACACGGAGCCTGACGTCCAGCCCGTGGGTGTCCTGCAGATATTGAATGAGCCGTTCACGCGATCCTGGACTCATCGCCTCAACGCAGATCTCGATCCGGCCGCTTCCGCCTCGTGTCCTCTCCTGGACGCCCTTTGATCGAACGGTGAAGCAGCCGTCGTCCATGTACCAGACGGCAAGCGCGAACGGCGTGAGTTTCTTCAGGTAGTCCCAGCTCAGATGCTTCTTGCCATCGCCGAAGTAGACCGCCTCACGCAACTCGCTCAGCTCGGCCAGCGGTGTGAAGTCACTGAAGACGGCACCCTTGGCGTTCACGGTCCTGGTGTGCGGGATATTCGCCAGCAGCGAGAGCTTCCAGTCCAGGTAGGCGGTCTGCCGGGCGCCATGACCCATGCGGAAGCGGGCGCTGTGATCCTCCCGGCGAACCGGCCTGGACAGGTTGCCATCACCCATGAGGCTGCCGAGGATCAGCTGCTGCTGCGAGGGGCTGAGCAGGTGCGGCTGGGCGAGCATGACCCGGTCGCCGACCGCTATCTCGCCGGCCTCGCGCCATCCGCCGGGTGTGCGCACCAGGTGATTGTGGGTGAGGTCCATGATGGCCCGGCCATGCCCGGAGCCGCCTCCGGCCCGTTCGACCACGAAGTGCAGGAATTCTTCTGTGGCACCGTTATCGAACCAGTTAACGACTCTCTTTGGAACGATCTTGCCGAGTTCTGGATCGTATGAGAGGACCTCGACCGGCATCTTTTGATTGACGATCTTCCCTATTCGCTCCCGGCTGCCGTCGGCAAGGGTGACATATGTGTACCAAGATCCACATCCGAACATCACACCGATTTTTTCCCGCAATTGGTTGGTGAATATTGCGGTGGTCTTGGTCTGGTTCAGCGCGCCCGCGACCTTGCGGAGCGCCTGGGACATGAGGCGGGCCTGGAGGCCGACGTGGCTGTCCCCCATCTCGCCCTCGATCTCGGCCCGGGGCACGAGCGCGGCCACCGAGTCGATCACGATGACGTCGACGGCCCCGGAGCGGATGAGCATGTCGGCGATTTCCAGCGCCTGCTCGCCGGTGTCCGGCTGGGAAACGAGCAGCGCGTCGGTGTCGACGCCGAGGTTCTTGGCGTATTCGGGGTCGAGCGCGTGCTCGGCGTCGATAAACGCGGCAATTCCGCCAGCTTTCTGAGCATTTGCTATTGCGTGCAGGGCCAGACTGGTTTTCCCGCTGCTCTCAGGTCCGTATATTTCGACAATCCGGCCGCGGGGCAGGCCGCCAATTCCGAGCGCCACGTCGAGCGCGATGGACCCGGTCGGGATCACCTCCACCGGGGGGCGGGTGTCGTCACCGAGCCGCATGATCGCGCCCCGGCCGAACTGCCGCTCGATCTGGGCGAGTGCGGTCTCCAGGGACTTCTCCCGGTCGCCGCCCTTCGTGCCCGCCCTATCGTTCGGTGCCATGTGAACTCCCGTAGGTCAGGGTTCCCGCCCAGCCGTGCGACCGGGCGGTGCTTGGTGAATCGGGTACTGCCAGGCCCTGCTCCGCGGGCCTTCCTCGCTATCAGCGCCGACGTTACGCGCCACCGCCGACATTTTCCGGGAGGCCGGGGGCTGTGTTGCCCGGCGAGTCGCCGCGGCGATCGGCCCGGCAAAAGCGGCGCAGAACGGTCTGCACTTCCTACCTTAGACGAACAGCTGTTCGATCATGAGACCAACACGCCGACATTATCGAAAGCGCATCACCACGACGTCAAGCGGGTTCCCGCCAGCACTCCCGGACCCGGCCGGCCAGGGCCGCGACGTCCACCGGGCCCGTGGTATCCACGGTGATCAGGTCGCCGATGCCCACCGGACGGTCGAACTCGGCCAGGAAGGCCGGGGACACGGTGGTCACCACGTGCACCGGGTGGCTGGCCGCGGCGCGCTCGGCGTAACGCCGGGCGGCCAGCTCCGGCGGGCAGACGCAGTTCACCTCGACCGGGCTCGCGGACAGCGCCGTGATCCGGCCCCGCTCGTAGGCACTGCGCGGCCGGAAGTTGGCCTCGAGCACGACCGCGGGAGCGTCGGCGGCCAGGGCCCAGAGCAGTTCCATGGCTGCTCCCCCGAGCCGCCTCGACCAGGCCAGGTCCGGCTCGGGCGCCCCGAGGCCGTCGTGCAGCGTCTCCTTGATCCGGTCCTTGCGCAGCAGCGCGAACCCGAGCTCGGCCGCCAGCGGCACGGCCAGGCTCGTCTTGCCCGAGCCCGGGGCCCCGGAGACCAGCACCACGCGGCGGCCGGACGGGCGCACTGGGTCAGCGCAGCCGCTCGGGGACGTCGAAGGCCTCGGCCACCGCGCGCCAGACGGTCTTGACGTCCTGTCCGTCGGCCAGGGCCCGGTTCACGGTGCGGTCCCCCAGTTCGGCCAGCACCTGGTCTTTGGCCACGCTCTGCGCGTAGGCCTCCCCGAACTGCGCGTTCATCCGTTCCCAGAACTCAGTAAGGCGCACGGCGGTCAGGGTACCCGCCCCCGCCCGCCTGGCCGCCACCACGAGCCCAGAGCCGCCGCGGGCCACGCCGGGCACTGCGCCGTCCGTTATGGGCCCTGGACGGCTAGACGAACGCGCCGGTGCCGGTGATGGCGCGCCCGACGATCAGCGTGTTCATCTCCCGGGTGCCCTCGTAGGAGTAGATCGCCTCGGCGTCGGCCACGAACCGGCCCACGTGGTACTCGAGCAGGATTCCGTTGCCGCCCAGCAGTTCCCGGGCCAGGCCGACGGTCTCGCGCATGCGCACCGTGCAGAACGCCTTGGCCAGCGCCGAATGCTGGTCGTCGGCGGTCCCCGCCTCCTGCAGCTGCGAGAGCCGGACGCACAGGCAGGCCGACGCGGTCACGTTGGCCAGCATCCGGACCAGCTGATCCTGGACGAGCTGGAAGCCGGCGATCGGCCGGCCGAACTGCTGCCGCTCCTTGGCGTAGGCCAGGGCGTGCTCGTAGGCGCCGCGGCTGCAGCCGACCGCCATCCAGGCCACCCCGGCGCGGGTCAGCCGCAGTACCGCCGCGGTGTCGCGGAACGAGTTCGCGTTCTGCAGCCGGCTGGCTTCGGGTACGCGCGCGTCCTCCATGGTGATGTACGCGTTCTGCACCACCCGGAGCGCGATCTTGTCGCGCATCTTGGTGGTCGAGAATCCGGGCGTGGGCTGCTCCACGACGAAGCCCTTGACCTGGTTGTCCTCGACATCGCGCGCCCAGATGACCACGTAGTCGGCGAACGTCGCGTTCCCGATCCATTTCTTCTGCCCGTTGAGGATCCACTCGTCGCCGTCGCGGCGCGCGGTCGTGGTCAGGCCGCGGGCCGCGCCCGAGCCCACCTCGGGTTCGGTGAGCCCGAACGCGCCGATTTTCTCCAGCCGGGCCATGGCCGGCAGCCAGCGCTGCTTCTGCTCGTCCGATCCGCACAGGTAGATCGACCCCATGGCCAGGCCGCTGTGCACGCCGAAGAACGTGGCGATGGACGAGTCGACCCGGGCCAGCTCCATGGCCACCATGCCGTCGAGCAGGTTGCCTCCGCCCGCGCAGCCGTACCCGTCGTAGGCCAGGCCGACGATGCCCAGCTGGCCGATGGCGGGGATGAGCTCGCGCGGGAACTCCTCGCGGGTCCAGTAGCGGTTGATGACCGGCTCGATCTCCTTCTCCATGAACTCCCTGACCTGCTGCAGCTTCTGCCGTCCGGCCGGGTCGAGCAGCAGCTCGAGGGAGTAGAAGTCGCTGTCGGGCGCGCTGGTCATGAGTTCCTCCTGGGCGCGGGCAGATGGTCGGGGATGGCGGCCGGGTCGGCCGCGGTCAGGAACGCGTCCACGACCGGCGCGAGCTCGGCGGCCTCGGTGACCAGGCTCAGGTGCCCGCCGTGGTAGACGTGCAGCCGGGCGTTCGGGATGAGCCGGCGCAGCAGCCTCGCGTTGGCCAGCGGGATCAGCGGGTCGTCGTCCCCGGACAGGACCAGCGTCGGCTGGCGCAGCAGCGGCAGGAACGGCAGGCTGGTCCAGCCGGCCCCGGCGGCGAGCTGGTACAAGTAGCCGCGCGGTGACCCGACGCGGCTTTGCGCGTGCATCATCGTGGTGACCCACTGCGGGTCGTCGCGGGCGGTCCCGCCGTACAGCGTCGGCGCGACCCGCTGCAGGTGCCCGGGATCCAGGTAACGCCGCGGGGTGATCATCTGGACCAGCACCGCGGGCCGGGCCGGCACCATGATCGCGCCGGTCGCAGTGCTGACCAGCACCAGCCGGCGGCACCGGCGGCGCGCCGTGATCGCGAAGTGCTGCGCCACGCCGCCGCCCCAGGAGATCCCGAGCACGTCGACGGCCTCGTCGTAGCCGAGCATGGTCAGCATCTGCGCGGTCAGGCGGCACAGGCCGGTGAACCGGTACGGGCGGACGGGCAGCGGCGAGCCGCCGACGCCGGGGACGTCGAAGCGGATGACCTCGAGCGCGGGGTCGAGCGCGTCCACGAACGGCTGCAGCAGGTCGAGGCTGGCCCCGATGCCGTTGAACAGCAGCAGCGGAGCCCGGGTGCCGTCACCACGGCGCACCGCGACCCGGAGCTGGCGCCCGGCCACGACGATGCTGCGTACTTCGGTCTGGGCGGCTGGCTTGTCTCTCCTGATCAGCATGGGATCGCTAACGGTCCAGCACGTAGCTGCCGGGCGCGGGCGCGATCGGCTCCAGGCCCTGGCCGCCGCCGAGATGGTCGGGGCGGTCGACCAGCCCGCCGCTGCGCTCGGCCAGCCACTGCGAGTAGTCCGGCCACCAGCTGCCCTTCACGGTCTCGGCCGCGCGGAGCCAGTCCCCGGGGTCGGGCAGGTCGTCCGGGCCGGTCTGGAACGTGGCCTTCGGGTTGGTGGGCGGGTTGACCATGGACGCGATGTGTCCGCTGGTGGACAGCACGAACCGGGGCGTGCCGCCGAGCAGCCGGGCGCTGCGGTAGCAGGACTGCCAGGGGCACAGGTGGTCGGCGATCCCGGCGACCACGTAGGAGTCGACGTCGACCTTGGACAGGTCGACCGGCGAGCCGAGCATGGTGGCGTGGCCGGGCTTGGTCAGCGCGTTGTCCAGGCCGATCTCGATGAAGTCCCGGTGCACCGCGGCGGGCAGCCGGGTGGTGTCGGCGTTCCAGTACAGGATGTCGAACGGCGGGGGCGTCTTCCCCTCCAGGTAGTTGTTGACCCAGTAGTTCCAGATCAGGTCGTTGGGCCGCAGCCAGGCGAAGACCTCGGCCAGCGCGCGGCCGTCGAGGTAGCCGCGGCTGGCCGAGGCCGCGATGGCCAGCGCCGCGGTGCGCCTGCTGATCATCGCGGCGGCGGTGCCCGCCTGGGCCTGGTCCAGCACGGTCACGCCCAGGCACAAGCTGGCCAGCTCGTCCAGCTTGCCGGTGGCGGACAGGTGCGCAGCCACCATCGAGGCCGCGACGCCGCCGGAGCACAGCGCGCAGACGCTGGCCTTGGGCACGCCGCAGATCGAGCGGAGCGCCGCGAGCGCGGCGACGATGGCCGCGCCGTAGCTGTCCAGGTTCCAGTCCCGGTGCCGGGCGTCGGGGTTGCGCCAGGAGATGACGAAGACCTGGTGGCCCTGGCTCAGCAGGTACTCGACCATGCTGCGGCCCGGGGCCAGGTCGGTGATGTAGAACTTGTTGATCATGGGCGGGACGATCAGCAGCGGGAACCGGTGGACCTGCGGCGTCACCGGCTCATACTGGATCAGCTCGCAGATGTCCGAGCGGGACACGACCGCCCCGGGCGTGACCGCGAGGTCCCGTCCCACCTCGAACGCGTCCGGCCTGACCATGGCGGGGACCCGCGGCGGGGCGGTCATGTCCGACAGGAACGACCGGAGCCCGCGCACCGCGGCAAGCCCGCCGGTGTCGATGGCCGCCTTCCAGGCGGCGGGGCTGAACAGCGGGTTGTTGCTCGGCGCGGCCGCGTCGATCAGGTTGCTCAGCACGAACCGCAGCCGCTCGTTGTCGCGCCAGTCCAGCTGCGCGTCGCCCAGCAGCGACTCCGCGGTGCCGGCCCCGGCCAGGTAGGCCTGCATGATCCGGAGCAGCAGCGGGTTGCCGGCCCACGCCGGGTCGGCGAAGCGCCGGTCCCGCCGGGCCGGGGCGATGGCCGAGCGGCCGACCGTGATGCTGGCGAGCTGGCCAGCCAGAGACGCGCTGCGGCGCGCCACGGTCGCCGGGCGGCGCGCCAGGCTCACGCCGAGGCGCAGCGTCGATCCGTTGGGCACGAACCTGCGCGCCGTGCCCAAGGCCGCGTCGGTCAGCAGCAGGTCCAGCGGGCTGGCGGCGGCCTCCGCGGCGGCGGCCAGGCCAGGGTCGGGCTCGCGGCCGGCGCCGGGCGGGGTCATCGCGACTCCTGGGGCGGCGTGCTCCCGCCGGGCGCTTCGCTGCCCGGCTGCTCGGCGCCGGGCGGGCGCACCGCGCGGCGCAGGATCTTGCCGGTCGGGCCCTTGGGCAGCTCGACCTCCAGCCAGACATGCCGCGGGTACTTGTACGCGGCGACCCGTTCCTTCACGAAGGCCCGCAGTTCTTCCGGCGTGGCGCTGGCGCCCGGCTTGAGCGCGACGGCCGCGCCTACCTCCTCGCCCAGCGAGTCGTCCGGGATCCCGACCACGGCCGCCTCGGCGACCGCGGGATGCTCGTACAGGACCTCCTCGATCTCGCGCGGGTAGACGTTGTAACCGCCGCGGATGATCATCTCCTTCTTGCGGTCCACGATGAAGAAGTAGCCGTCCTCGTCCACCCGGGCCAGGTCGCCGGTCCGGAACCAGCCGTCCGGTATCGCCTCGGCGGTGGCCTCGGGCTTGCCCCAGTAGCCCTTCATCACGTTGTGGCCGCGGATGGCGATCTCGCCGATCTCGCCGGGCGGGACGTCGGCGCCGTTGGCGTCGACCACGCGCATCTCGACGCCGACCACCGGCGTGCCGATCGACCCGGGCTTGCGCTCGGCGTCCGGGTGGTTGAACGAGGCGACCGGCGAGGTCTCCGACAGGCCGTATCCCTCGAGGATGATGCAGCCGAAGGTCTTCTCGAAGGCGTGCAGGATCTCCACGGGCATCGCCGCGCCGCCGGAGATGCACACCCGCAGCGACGTGGTGTCCGCGTCCGCGGCGGCCGGGCTGTGCAGCATCCCGGCGTACATCGTGGGCACGCCCTCGAAGATCGTGACCCGGTCCCGCGCGATGATGTGCAGCGCCTGGCCCGCGTCAAACCGCGGCAGCAGGGTCAGCGTGGCCCCGCCGACGACCGTTGCGTTCAGGCCGCAGGTCAGGCCGAACACGTGGAACAGCGGCAGGCAGCCCATGACCACGTCGTCCGGGTGCGCGTGCAGCAGCGTCTCGGCCGTGAGCTCGGCGTTGCGGGCCAGGTTGGCGTGGGTCAGCTGCGCGCCCTTCGGCTGGCCGGTGGTCCCGGAGGTGTAGAGGATGACCGCGTCATCGTCGTCGGCCCGGTCGGCCCAGGTGTGCAGCGCGAACAGGCTGGCCAGCAGCGAGTTCATGTCGGGTTCGTCGACCGTGACCAGCTGGGCGCCGACGGCTGCTGCCCCCTTGGCTGCCTCCCCCGTCGCCGCGTACCAGGCGAAGATGACCTTCGCGCCGGAGTTGCCCAGGTAGAACTCGACCTCCCGGCTCTTCAGCAGCGGGTTCATCGGCACCACCACGGCCCCGGCCGCGAGGGTGCCGAAGAACGCCATGGGGAAGGCGGGGATGTTGGGGAGCATGATGCCGACCCGGTCGCCCGGGGCCACCCCGAGCGACGACAGCAGCGAGGTGACCCGGCCCGCCGACTCGCGCAGCTCGGAGTAGCTGAACACCAGGTCGTCCATGCGGACGGCCGGGTGGTCAGGACGCTCGGCCGCCGCCCGGTCGAGGACAGAGATGAGATTGGCCACGATGCCTCCCCGCGAACTCGCGCTATCGCCGTACCCAGCATCATGCTCCGATATGACCGCGCCGGACAGACCCAGGTCACCGAGCCGGACAAGCCCGGGCGAGCGTGGCAGCCCGCCGCGCAAGGTGCGGATCGGGAAGATCGACTCTAATCCGTGGGAAAGACCTATTGCCGGACCGGTTACACCGGTAGCACCATTGTGGCAAATGTCATAGCGCACTCGTTTGCACACCGCGGCCGGCCGGGGGGACGGCCCGTGGTGCTGCAGCACAATCCTGAGAGGATGCCATGGCCCAGTCCACTCCCCCGGGCATAAGCCCCGCCAGATTGATCACTGTCGCGATCCTGCTGCTCATCGCGATCTGCGGGGCGCTGTTCGTGCCGATCTACGCGCGAGCCACGCCGATGCTCGGCGACTTCCCCTTCTTCTACTGGTACCTGCTGGTCTGGGTGCCCGTGGTCGCGGTGCTGTGCATGATCTGCCACCTGCTGCTCAGGAAGCCGCGGAACGGCGGGGAGGAGGCCAAGTGAGCCACGTCGACGTAGTCTCGTTCATCATCGTCCTGGTCTGCTTCCTGCTCGTCACCGGGATCGGGTTCGCCGCCGCCAGATGGCGCCCGGCACAGGACCGGATGCACCTCAACGAGTGGGGCCTGGGCGGCCGCGGGTTCGGCACGTTCATCAGCTGGTTCCTGCTCGGCGGCGACGTGTACACCGCGTACACGTTCATCGCCGTGCCCGCGCTGGTGTACGCGGTCGGCGCCGCCGGATTCTTCGCGCTGGCCTACTCGATGATGGTCTTCCCGATCGTGTTCATCTTCGCCTCGCGCATGTGGTCGATCTGCCGCGCGCACAACTACATCACGCCGGCCGACTTCGTCAGGGGCCGGTACGGCTCGCGCGGGCTGAGCCTCGCAATCGCGTGCACCGGGATCCTCGCCATCATGCCCTACATCGCGCTGCAGCTGATCGGCATCGAGGCAGTGCTGATCGTGCTCGGGGTCACCGACACGAACGTGGCGCTGATCATCGCGTTCGTGGTGCTGGCCGGCTACACCTACCTGGCCGGGCTGCGCGCGCCCGCGCTGATCGCGTTCGTCAAGGACACGCTGGTCTACGTGACGGTCATCGTCGCGGTCATCTACATCCCGATGCGGCTGGGCGGCTGGGGGCACATCTTCGGCTCCGCGGCGACGCACCTGAAGGTGATCAACCCGCTGACCGGCAAGCCGCACGGCGGCCTGATCGTGGAGCCGGCCGGTTACTGGGCCTTCACCACCCTCGCGCTGGGCTCCGCGCTGGCGCTGTTCATGTACCCGCACATCATCACCGGGGTGCTGGCCACCAAGCGGCGCGACGTGATCAGGCGCAACCTGGCCGCGCTGCCCGCCTACACGATAGTGCTCGGCCTGATCGCGCTGTTCGGCTACATGGCGCTGGCCACGCCGGCGGTGAACGCGGCCATCAAGGCGCACGGCGGCAACACCCAGCTGTCGGTACCGCTGCTGTTCGAGAACATGTTCCCGAGCTGGTTCGCGGGGCTCGGCTACTCGGCGATCATCATCGGCGCGCTGGTGCCCGCGGCCATCATGTCGATCGCCGCGGCCAACCTGTTCAGCCGCAACATCTACACCGAGTTCTTCCGGCCCGGCGCCAGCCCGGCCGAGCAGACCAAGGCCGCCCAGTGGGCGTCGCTGGTCATGAAGCTCGGCGCGCTGCTGTTCGCGATCGAGCTGAACAAGACGTTCTCGATCAACCTGCAGCTGCTCGGCGGGGTCTGGATCCTCCAGACCTTCGTCGCGATCATTGCGGGCCTGTATACCCGCTGGTTCCACCGCTGGGCGCTGCTCATCGGCTGGGCCGCGGCAATGATCTACGGCACGATCGAGGCGTGGCGGACGCCAGGCGGCGGCCAGGCGCACTTCGGCTCCTCCACGGCCCCGATCCTGGGGCACGTCATGTACATCGGGTTCGCCGCGTTCGTCCTCAACCTGGTCGTCTCGGTCGTGCTCACGCTCATCTTCAGGGCGACCAAGCTCCCCGAGGGAACCGACGAGACCCGGCCCGCCCAGTACACCTACGACCCCGCGGACGGGGCCGAGGTCGTGGTCCCGACCGCGGCCGGGGTCAAGTCGCCCTGACCGCTAGCGCGGCGATCGCGATCAGGAACGGGCCGGCGGGCGGGCACTGACCCGCCCGCCGGCCCCGCTCCCGCCCCACCTCCCCGTTCCCTCGTCACCGGCCCCCGCATCGGGCCCAAGCTGTCGGCAGGGCAAGGCAGGATGGATACATGCCGGCGCCCTCTGTCGTGATGAGCCCGGCCCTGGACGGCTTCAGCGAAGCGACCAGGGCCTGGTTCACCGACGCCTTCGCCGAGCCGACGCCGGCCCAGGCGCAGGCCTGGACGGCGATCAGCCGGGGCGAGAACACGCTGGTGATCGCGCCGACCGGGTCGGGCAAGACGCTGGCCGCGTTCTTGTGGGCCATCGACAAGCTGGCCACCGAGCCGGCCCCGGCCGATCCGCGGCAGCGCTGCCGGGTGCTGTACATCTCGCCGCTGAAGGCGCTGGCGGTCGACATCGAGCGCAACCTGCGCTCGCCGCTGACCGGGGTCGGCCACGCCGCGCGCCGCCTGGGCCTGACCGAGCCGGACATCCGGGTCGGCGTGCGCACCGGCGATACCGCGGCGGACGAGCGCCGCAAGCTGTCCGCGACACCGCCGGACATCCTGATCACCACGCCCGAGTCGCTGTTCCTGCTGCTCACCTCGCAGGCCCGCGACGCGCTTCGCAACGTCGAGACCGTGATCGTGGACGAGGTCCACGCGCTGGCCGGCGGCAAGCGCGGCGCTCACCTCGCCCTGTCCCTCGAGCGCCTGGACGCGCTGCGCGGCGATCCGCGAGAGCCCGCACAACGGATAGGCCTGTCGGCGACCGTGCGGCCGCCCGGCGAGGTGGCCGCGTTCCTGGGCGGCAGCCGGCCGGTCACGGTGGTGCAACCGCCCAGCGACAAGCGGATCGACCTGCAGATCGTCGTCCCGGTCGAGGACATGGCCGACCTGGAGACCGCCGAGGGCGCCCCGGCCGACGGCCAGGCCGCGGGCGACCCGGCGCGAAGCCGGTCGATCTGGCCGCACGTCGAAGAACGGGTGCTGGACGAGATCGAGGCCCACCGGTCTACGATCGTGTTCGCGAACTCCCGCCGCCTGGCCGAGCGGCTGTGCGCCCGGCTCAACGAGCTCGCGGCGGAGCGCGCGGAGGAACGCAACGGGCAGCCG
>Ga0335076_10005249_pt1 | contig 13099 bp, 22 predicted proteins | sample Lox_Sample_25_FD_206717 | JGI IMG/M metagenome (GOLD analysis project Ga0335076, IMG submission 206717) | Soil microbial communities from Loxahatchee National Wildlife Refuge, Florida, United States - Lox_Sample_2.5 | ecosystem: Environmental > Terrestrial > Soil > Wetlands | place: USA...
GTGCGAAGCGCACTGTGCACATCTACACAGACGAAGAAGGTGTGTGGTGGGCGCGGGGTTGGATATCGAAAGCAGCACGCGCATTCGAAGTCGCGGTCGCGCTCGGAGCGTTGCCGTGAGACGCGAAGAAGTACGCCGCGTGACGTACGTCGACGCCAAGGGTCGCGTCGGTGCGCAGCTCGCTGTACACGATCCGGAAGGCGTGTTCCGCTTCATCGGTTGGTACACGTTCGACTACGGATCACGCAACAACGAACGACTTTGTACTGAAGAACACGCGTATCGATGCCGAGCGCGATCTATTCGTGTGCGTGCGCGTCTTGTTTAAAGCTAGCAAGCGTCTCGGCGACTACCCCGAATCGCTGCGTCTCGATGATCGTGGCATTTCGTGGGCGAAGGGCTGGAACTCCTCCGCAGCGAACGCCTTGCGTGTGAAAGCGGCGCTCACGTGAAGCGCGCCACGTTCTTCAACGCGCGCGGAAGTCTCGTTCGTGGCTTCATCACGGCTGAGACGGTGTGGAACGGTGACGCACGAGTCGTGATCCACGAAGTCGATTCGAAAGACCTTGCGCGTGTGTACCGCTGCGTCGACGAGGGCACGACGTGGGTGCGCGGATGGCATAGTCGTGCCGCACGCGCTCTCGCAGTCGCGAACGCGCTCGCGCCGTTGTGATACAGTTGCCGCTGTGAGATCGCGAGCCCGTTTCAACATCGGATCGTTCGCCGTCGGTTCGTTCGGTACGGCGGCGCTCGGGGGCCTAGCGATCGATCACTTCCACTGGCAGCTCGACGTCAGGCTCCGTCTCATTCTCGGTCTCGTCGCGGGCTTGTTGCTCGCGTTCGAAGTCCCGCCGCGCGAAAAGCGACGGCCGGAGCCGCCGGTTGGCCCACCGCCCGCGGCAAGGTAGACTAGTCTTATGGCCGCCGAGCACGTTCAAGTGCCGTGTCCAGGCTGCGGATTTGACAGGACGCTCGCGCGGCTCGGGCTCAACGCGGACGGAACCTTCGTCGCGTCGGACCGTTGGGCGCTCGAAGCGCGCGTTCGCACTTACGGCGGGCGAGGCAAGCTCACCTGTGAGCACCGCGATGTGTCAGTGCAGATCGCGCTCGGCCTCCGCGACATGTTGCGTGCGCGGCTCGGGCAAGTCGAAGCCGAGTTGCGCGCCGCCGGCATCGACTGTTAGAGTGTCAGCATTGTGAAGCGCGTGAAGCGTCCGCACGGCCTTTTGCCGAAGATACCTGAACGCGGTTCACCGATCACGGTCGTTGTCCACGAGGATGTAGTGCAGGCGCGCGTGCGCAACGCACCAGGCGGACGGCGGATCCGCTGGCGTGCGGTGGATCGGCGGCGTGGAGGCGGTGATGTGCGTCGCCGCGATGAAGGCACGACGTGGGTTCGCGGGTGGGACACGTCGGCCGCACGTGCGCTCGCCGTGGCGGTGGCGCTGTCATGAAATGGAGCAAGCACGAGATCCGCGAGCCGAAGCGCCGGCACAAGCCGATCGTGGCGCGTGTCGAAGAGCGCGAGCGCGTATCGAGCTGGAAGGCGCGCCCGGTTCCGGGCGATTCCGTCACTGTCGTATTGCGCGACGGACAGCGCTGTGCGCAGGTAACAGTACGAGAAAAAGGGCGGGGCGTCTCCGGTGGCTGGTTCGTTTACTCCACGAAAAGCGAGATCACGACAGCCACCAACAAGCCGCTGCTGTCCGGTGTCGTCGGGATGGCGCGCTACGCCGACCGTGGCGTGACGTGGGCATGGGGCTGGACGACGTCTGAGGCGCGCGCTCTTCAGGTCGCGGCGGCGCTCCGATGAAAGCTGGTGATCCAGTCTCTGCGATCATCTCGGGTGAAGTCCGCTACACCATCGCCTGGCGGCACGCGACGTACTTCATCGCTGCGCGCAACGGCATCGCCGCGTACGACTACCCTAAGCCGCTGCCGCTCTCGCCGGAGACAGAAGGCGTGACGTGGGTGCGCGGTCACGAAGGGTCAGCGGTCAACGCGCTCAAGGTCGTCGTCGCGCTCGCGAGGCCGTAGATGGCGAAGTGGAGTGCCCGCGTGCAGTCGATGCCGAAGCCGAACACGCCGGTTACGGTTACGCGCGCGTTTGCCGGCCTTGCACACGACGGCGTCAACTATCAGCTTGTGCACGGACGTCTCAGACGCCGCAACACAGCCGCTGGGCCGAGTTGGTGGGTCGACTACGTCTCGTTTCTCAGACGCCGCAACACAGCCGCTGGGCCGAGTTGGCGGGTCGACTACGTCTCGTTTAGACCGCTTGAGATCAGGCCCGAAGACGAAGGCATCACGTGGTGCCGTGGTCACCGGGGACCGCAGGTGGATCGATTGGCGGTGGTGGCTGCACTGGCGCCTCCATGACGAGCCGCATGGCCCGCATGCCGGCGGCGTCGCGCCAGCGCGCGGTCTTCGCCGCTACGGCGCTGCACGTGCGCGCGATGAAAAACCAGAAGACGATCTTCGCGCGCTTCATTGCGGCCTCTGGACTGGCGTGACCTCTTCACTCGTGTCGATCGCGCTTCGTTCGAGCCCCCACAGCAGCACGGCCTCGACTACGGGCGTGACCACGACGCCGAGAAGCGCGCCGACCGCAGCGTGGATCGTCCAAGCGTCGCGCATCGAGTCGTTGTAGAGCGCGGCGGGAATCGCCCAACCTGTGCCGGCGACGAGACCGCCGAGCCAAAATCCGCTGCAGCCGGCACAACGCAGTAGTCGATCAATCGGTCTTGGCGCCCGCGACCACGCGAAGCGTGTGATCTCCGCGCGCGCTATCAACCAGTGCAGGGCTGTCGTCAGCAAGCTGAACAGGAGCAGTTGCGATAGGTCGAGTGTCATCCGTAGATCCCCTTTTGTTCAAGGTGCGTAACTCCTGCCACAGTTCCAAGCGCAGCGCGTGCGTTTCTGCTACTTCAGGTCGCCCTAGACGAAGAACTTCTCTGAAGCGCAGGTACACCTCCGCTTGGCGTTTTCGTATGTGCATCCAAGGCAAAATTTGTGCAAGGAACCATTCCCCTGCGCTGTTGCGCATAGACCACGTCCAAAGCGGTTTATGTTGCGGATTTTTTCGTGCTTGTACGCGAAGCGAACCTACGCGTCCTGCTAATGCGTAGATTGTGTTAAACGCTTCACCGTTGGTGCCCGACAGAGTTATGTCGGCGCGCCAGAATTTGTGGTTTTTGTCCGGGTGGCGCAGAGAAACTGATCCTTCGCCGTCGAATAGTCCAGCTAAGTAGGCGCGTAAGTCGCGCGGCAGCTTAGGCAGCATTGTCCGCCCGTCTTTCGCGACACTCCCGCCTCGATATCCTGAGTTCCAGCGACGATTCACTCGCGGTGTCGGCATCGTCGGTGAGTCTATCAGAATCGACGGAAGTTCCCTCGACGAGCAGGACGAGACGTCACGTGGAAGCCGTTGCACGCTGTGCAGTGGTAGAACGATGCGTCGGCGACGTCCGTGCGCCAGAATAGCTTTCGTACGGCCCAGCGCGCGAGTGCTGCGGTTTTGTAGCGCTTCTTTTTGGCGCAATCGCGTGCGAGCGTCGGCATCAGTCGTCGTGTTTGGTCGTCGCTATGCGCACCACACCCGACGTGAAGAGGTCGACGATGCTTGTGTAAAACGTTGCGATGCAGACGGCGATGAGTGGATGGTGGTGTTCGTCCATCGCGATGTGGAAGAAGAGACCGAACGAGAGCGCCCACCAACACGCGCGGAACTTCGTGATCATCGCTTCATGCGCTGCTGAAAGTCCGTGAGTGTGATCGTGGGCGCCCACAGCTCGCACGTGTGCTCGTCTTCCGTCAGCATCGTGTGCGCGATGCAGTAGCCGAAATGCTTGGGGTCGAGCACCATCGAGACGCGCCCGGGGAAGTCCTTCGCGATCGGTGTGTCGAATTTGCCGTCTTCGCGCGGCGTGAGACCCTTCGCGAGCAGGTGACGGATGATCTTGTTCGTGTCGCTGTGCTCCCACCGCTTGCACATCATGCAGGGCTTGGCCTCTAGCCCCGTCACCATCTCGACTGCGCCGTACGCGCCGAGGTCTTGCCCCGTCTTCGTGTCGATCACCTCGGCTTGCGGGATGATCTGCTGCCAGCCCGTATCTTTGACGTCGTCGGCCATACGTTAGCACCCTAACATTTCGATTGACGCCGAGCCAGCGGGGTTTAGCATGGTCCGCACGATGGCAGTCTCGACAGTCACCCCGTTGCCCAAGTCGCAGCCCGACATCTCGAAGCTCAACACGTTCACGGGGTATATCGTAACGGTAACAAAACACCTCGGTCCGCGCGGCACCGTCGGTACCGGGATCATCTCGTCGAAGGTGATGTCGAAGGACGCGCTGCTCGCGCTGCCCGAGCAGTTGCCGAGTCTCCCCGGCGCCGGGCCCGGTTACTACTCGTTCACCGTCACCGACGCAGGCGGTACCGGCGACGACACCTGGCTCGTGAAGCTAGGTCCCGACATTCCCGCGGCTCAACAGCAGGAGGTTTTCTCGATGGCTGGTCCGAACGGTGTTTCTCCCGGCGGTTTCTCGGGCGCGTCGCCACCCATCGGCGAGGGCGTGATCCACCTCGGACACAACTTTTTCTACAACGAAGCGATGGGTACGCTCACGACACCGTGGCGCACGATCGTCTCGTGGAAGCAAGGTGATCCGATGCCGCAGCCACCGACGTCGGCCGCCGCGTCTTCGTTGACGATGCCGAATCCGTCGCAGTGGGGCGCCTCGCCATGGCCGCCGTCGACAGGCTGGGGCGGCTACCCCGTGAACGACGGTGTCGAGGCGAAGCTCAAGGCGGTCGAAGCGCAGCTCGCCGAAGAGCGTCAGCGCCGTCGTGAGGACGACATGCGCGCGGAGCAGGCGCGACGCGACACCGAGGTCCGGCAGATGATCGCCGACTCGAACGCGCGCTTCGAGAAGCTCATCGAGAAGCTCGCGACGAAGCCCGTGGGCGAGAGCCCTGAGATGCTCGCGATTCGAGCGCAGAACGAGACGATGCAGCGCCGGCTCGACGAGGAGAAGCGCGAGCGCGAGGCCGAGCGGCGTGAAGCCAGCATGCGCGAGGAGATCCGACGCAACCGCGAGGACTTCGAGCGCGTGATTCGCGATCTGAACGCGAACAAGAGCGATCCGATGCTGCCGATGCTCATGCAGATGATGCAGCAGATGAACGCTGGCGCGATGGAGTCGATCAAGGCCATCCAGACCGCGACCGCGACTGCGAACACGTCGGCTGAGCGTCAGACACAGTCGCTCGTCGAGCAGCTCCGCAGCACGATCATGAGCCCGATGCAGATGATCCAGCTCATGCAGACGTCGGAGGGTAAGGGCGCCGACATGGCGAAGATGATGATCGAGAGCATGAAGGAGACCTCGAAGATGCAACACGAGGTCTACGGTCAGCTCCTCGACGTCGCGAGCCAGGGCGGCAACCCGCCGTGGGTGACGGCGATCGAAGCCATCGCGAGCAAGGTCGGTCCCATCGGCGAGGCGCTGGCGAATCGTGCCGCGCAGCCCAAAGTCGTCGAGCGCGTCGTGCGCGTGGCCGTGCCGGTCGATCCGGCGACGGGTCAACCCATTCGTGTGACGCCGCCTCCCGCGGCGGCTCCGCCGGCCATCGCCGGTGCACCGGGTGCGGCTCCGGCTCCGGGCTCGACCGCGCCGACGGAGATTCGCAATACCGAGGTCGAAGCCGCGCCTGCCGGCAAGGGCAAGAAGGGGCGGAAGGCGAAGGGCAAGAAGAAGACCGCCGTGCCGACCGCCGCCGAGGCCGCGAAGATCCCCGCGGGCAAGGGCCCCGGCGGTGCGCTCACGATCGCGCAGATCCGCGATCTTGATCCGGACGTGCTTGCCGACGCCATGAGCAAGTTCTCGGACAACGTGTTCTTCGGCGATCAGCTCGGCACGTACGTCGCGCAGATCCGCCAGCGCGTGGCCGCGGGCGCCGCAACGCCCGAGGAGCTGGCGAAGTTCCTGCTCGACCAGCGCAACTTCCTCGCGACGATCGACCCGATGCCGCCCGCCGTCGAGCTGTTCCAGGCCGAGCAGATCGAGGTGCTCATCGAGCGCATGATCCCCGAGGCGGAGGACGAGTACCGCGAGAAGGTCGTCACGATCATCGAGGACGCAATCGAGGCGGAGGACGAGGGCGATGCCGAGGACGAGGCGTAGATCGTGATCTTGGAGTGCGTCTGCGACGTCGAGGGGTGTGGCGAGCGCGGCCGGCTCAAGCACGGTCAGTTGCCCGCCGGCTGGGTGTACTTCGTCATGTTCGAGAAGCGGAAGTTGTCACGGAAACTTCCTCAGTTTCCCGTCGACATCGACGACATGGTCTTGCGCGAGCAAGCGAACATGCCACGCATGCGCAAGCGCGCCGTCTGCGGGAAGCACGAGCTGCCGAAGCTCGTGATCTACGACGGGGAAGAAGACGACGAGCCGATGATGGGCCTCGGCGGATTGGGGATGTGATCATGGACGAGTTTGGCGCGAGTGTTTTTGGTGACGCGGATGTCGAGCCACATGATCCGAGCGGTCCGCGTTTGGAAGACGTGCTTACCGGCGGTGATCCAAGCGTCTCGGTTTACTATGTGCCCGGCCTCGACAAGCTAGCGCCGGTGTACAAGCATATGTCGGTCGATGAGTTGCGCGAGGCGTGTGTGAAGCAGCTCGCACAGATTGCGGAAGTCGACAACGGTCCCGAGTTCTCGAACAACACTCAGATGTGCGAGACGCAGCGTCGCAATGTCTGTGCGCTCGCGCTGGAGCAAGAACTCGAAAGTCGTATCGGTGCGCTTCTGTACACGGGTACAGCGGCCGATTTCACCTACGAAGAGTTGGCGAAGATGCGCGCGACGGCTGAAGAGGATCTCCAGCAGCTCGCGGCGAATCCGGAGCTGTTCAGTGAGCATCCGCGACGCTGGCACTACGACATGCAGGGGCAGCCCTGGTACCGCGGCAGCCGCGACCAGTTCGCGCGGCAGCTCCGCGACCTGGCGCCGGTTCTACCTCGCGAGGAGTACGATGCGCTCGTGGCGGCGCGGAAGGAAAAGACCGGAGTCTTCTCCGACGCGCTCGACAAGCTGCGGGCTCGTCGCGTGCGAGGTCTCGACGTCTACGGACGCACGCTTCAGACGACGGCGCCCGCGATTTGACACCCTCCCCCTTGCGCGCCTACCATCGTCCGCATGGCAAGATACGCGCGTAGTCACAAGCTCAGGCGGTTCATCTTCGGCGAAGGCAAGGCCCGCAAGCGGCGCAAGGCGTCCGGCGTCGCGGCCAAGGCCAAGAACGCGCCCGCCCACTGCAAGAAGGGCCTCGGGTCCTGCATGCGAGGCGGCGGGCGCGGCAAGGCCGGCCCCTGCATGAAGGCGTACTGGCGCTGCATCAAAGGTTCGTAGCCTGATCCGGACGTTCGTCTATCGCCTGCGTCCGACGGTGGCGCAGGCGAAGCTGTTCGAGACGTGGCTAGGGATCTGCTGCGACCTGTACAACGCGGCCTTGCAGGAGCGCCGCGATGCTTGGCGGCTGCTGCGGCGCCAGGTCACGTTGAATGACCAGTACAGGCAATTGACGGAGGTTCGCGGCGCTGACGCAGAAGTCGCCGCGATTCCCGCCTGGGTCACCAGATCACCGCTTCTGCACGTAGAGCGCGCCATTGCGACATTCGTCGCGCGCCGGCAGCGTGGTGAGCTTGTAGGGTATCCACGTTTCAGGGCGCGGAAGCGCTACGACACGTTCACGTTCCCGTTTACAAGCGTCCGTGATCGAGCGGTTCATGTGCCTACGCTCGGCAGTGTTCGCTTCGTGAAGCATCGAGATTTTCGTGGTGATCCGCGGCAGGTCCGCATCATGCGTCGCGCTGATCACTGGTACGTAGGCATCGTGTGTGATGTTGGCGATGCACCGGCGAAGTTGCCTGTGCGCAGCGCTGTCGGCATCGATCTCGGACTTCACAGTTTCGCTACGCTGTCGGACGGAACAGAAGTCGAGAATCCTCGCTTTTTCCGCCGCGCCGAGAAACGACTCTCATGCGCGCAGCGTGTGCTAGCGCGTAAGGGATCGGTATCTCGTGGACGCCAGCGGGCCCGCGTTCAGCTCGCGCGACAGTTGCGCAAAGTAAAAAATCAGCGGCGTGACTTCGCCTACAAGCTTACCCGCGCTCTGTTTCTGAAGTACGACATGATCGCGCACGAAGCATTGAACATCGTCGGTCTCGCGCAAGGTATTTGTAGAAAATCTGTGGGTGACGCTGGTTGGGGACAGTTCATTCGAATCCTGTCATGCAAAGCGGAAGAGGCTGGCAAGACAGTAGTCGCGGTGGACCCTTCAGGAACGAGTCAGCGTTGCAGCACATGCGGTGTGGTGGTCGCCAAGACGCTCGGAGAGCGCGTACACGCGTGTTCAACGTGTGGCAGTGTGCTCGGGCGCGACCACAACGCCGCGCTGAACATTTTGGCGCTCGGTAGGAGCGCGGTCGCAGTACGGGCCGAAGCGCTGAGCTAGCAGGCGCGCTACACATCAAGGGTGGTGGACGTTTTGACAGGCCGCCGGGCTATGTGAGAGGCTTACTCGAAGGAGACGACGATGAGACCACTCACCACGAACGGCACCTTGATCCTCGGCTTCGGCCTCGCCATCGGCGCGGTCGTGGTCGGCGTCTGGGGCGCCAAGGGCACGCGCGGTCTGAACGGCTACCGGAGGCGTTAGTGGCCATTCTGCGCCCACGAACGCGCGTCACTCTCGTGTGCTCGGCCTGGAAAGGCTATTCAGGGCGTGTCGAGAAGTACGTGCCGTTCAGCCACTACTACGTGCGCGTCGGTGGCGGCAATGGGCGGCAGTTCGTGCATGAGCGTTGTCTCGTGCCAGCGACGGCTCGCGGGAAGCGCGGTCAGTATTTCGAGGGCGCTCGGCGCCGAAGGAGAAGGCGATGAAGGGCCTCGTCGGTATCCTCGTCGCCGGAGGCGCAGTCGCGCTCGGCCTGTACGCCATCACCGGCGGACACCCGACGCGTGCGCTCGAAGGCTCACGACGTCGACGTCGCTCGGGCGGCTTCCGTGGTCACGCCGAGCAGGAAGAGCTGAAGGTCTTCATCGACAACGACGGACAGCTCTACCGGCAGATGACGACGTCGATCCACAAGAACCTCGTCACGAAGATCGCGAAGGGCGTCTACGACAAGACGCTCGCCGAGAAGGCGTGGGGGCATCTCGTCGAAGCCGGTGCGAAGAAGTACGCGAAGGACGCTGGCAGCGGCGCCGCGTGGCACACGATGTTCTCGGTCGCCGACCGTCGCGAGGTCGCGCGCGAGTTGAACGAGGAGTTCCTCACGGAACAGAAGCTCGGCAACTTCGACCACCTTCTGCCGAAGAAGTACCAGAGGGCGTGACGGTGAGGCCGCTGATGCGCAGGTTCGTCAAGCGCGTGCTCACGAAGCTGATCTACTTCAAGATGCCGAGGGACTGATGGCCGTCAAGCGCAAGATCGGCAAGGGCCTCGCGACGCAGATCCTCTGCGTGCTGAAGTTTCTCGGCAGCGCCGACGAGAAGTATTTCGCACGTCGCTTCGGCTATTCACGTGACGCCGTGGATCGCACGATAGCGTCGCTGGAGCGCCAGGGCATGGTGTCGACGAGCATGATGCGTCCAGGCGGATACCACCTGTCGCAGAAGGGCTGGATCGCCGTCGGTCCGCGAAGCGGCAGCAGCGTCGCGAAATACTGTTCGGTGATCAAGGCCGAGGGCGAGAAGCGCGACGCCGACTATCGACGCTGGGCTTCGCGCTAGTCCGTCTCCCGCGCCTGCGCCTCGATCTCGGGCTCGATCGCGAGCGTGCTCAGGCACTTCGGGCACTCGCGGAAGTAGAACAGCACCTCGCCGTCGAACTTCTGCGGTCGTCCGTGCGCCGGGGTCTCTACACGAAGCCGTGCAGGGCTCGTCTTGAGCGCCACATGGTCTTCTCGGCTGCAGTCAACCACGGTTACAGTCATCGGCGTTTTACCTGTTCGTCTTGAGGCTTGAAAAACTCGTCGAGCATCGGCTGCGCTGCCTGCAGGCCGCCGAGCATGTACGCAGACATGAGCGCCCTGGAGAACTTCGAGTCTTTCAGCCGTTCGATGAACGCTTGCACGTAGAAGTCCTCGTAATGCGTGCCGAGGTAGTCCGTTAAGATGTCGTGCAGAAGACGAATCAGCGGCGCGTCGTCGCCAGGTACGAGAAGCATCTTGGGCTGATCGTCGGAGCCTACACGGTGGGGGATGTCGAGCGTCTGACACACCGTCAGCATCAGATCGCGCAAGTGACCTTGTGCGACGAGAATCCAGCTCACGCGAATCCTCCCCGTACGAGTTTCATCGGCACGTACGGCCGGCGCTTCCCGTCGGACCCGATCACGTAGTCGATCGGCGCCAAGATCCCGCGGAGCACGTCCTCGGGCGCGTCGAGCCTCCGGGCCGTATCGAAGCGCGGGATCAGCTCACGGCGCTCGTGCAGTCGTCGCGCCGCCTCGGGGAAGCTTAGCGTGAGCAGCTTCGCGACGGCTAAGACGACGTCCATCATCTCGACACCCGCCTCCGTCGTCCAGGCCTGGTCGCCTTTGCCGCTGCCGCGGAAGGTCGGCTCCCGTGCGGCGCGCGTCGGGTGGATCTCGTGAGGCAAGTCGAAGAGCGCGAGCGCCTCGTCGACGTGCTTCGAGATGACGTTGAGCAGACGCGGTGGCTCGTACGGTATGAGCCCGCGCTTGCGCAGGCGCCGGGCGGCGACACGTGCGTTGCAGCGCTCGCCGTTTTGGTGCCTCGGCAACAGGAACGTGGCGACGAGCAGATCGCAGAGTGGGCAGTAGGAATCGGTGCCTGTCTTCGTCACTTTTTGTCCTCGGTGAGTCGAATCGCCGCGCAGCGCGCTCGAAGCATGGCCGCGACGTCGCCGACGCCGTGGGTCAAGTTGTTGTTAGACGCCACGGAGATGAGAAGCGAGATGATCGCGAAGCCGCCGCCGAAGTGAAACGAGCATGCATCACGCTCGCACAGTGGACACTTGGCGACGGCGCTGCTCGTGCAGACGTTCGGCGTGGCGAAGTCGCAGAGGTTGACGAGGCGCTGGCTCATACGCGTTTCTTCATCATGCCGGCCACTGCCTTGCGCAGCAGCTCTTTGTCCGTCTCTTCGCGCTTCTTGATCTCATTCATCTTCGTGACCTCGACATCGAGGAAGGTGCCTGAGACGGGCAGCTTCGGGATCGCGGCTGTCGGATCGATGACGATCCACCAGCCCGGCCGCGGCTTGCCGTTTCGGTCGAGTTCAGGCGCGATCTTCGGCATGTGCTAGAGTGCCAGCATAAGCCGCGCCAATGTTCCTGTCATCAGATCGCCCTATTTCGCGCTCGCAGGGCGCGGTGACTGTGCCGTTGCGGCACGGCACAGTGTATCCATCGCGCAACACCTCGTTCGAACATCTGCCGCGAAAAACCGAGGGCTTTTGTGGCATGCTGATAGCATGAAGGGAGGTTCAGCGTCGAATGCCATATTCTACTATAAGGTTCACTGTCTGCCTTGCGAGGCATAGAAAGCCCTATCGCGGAGGCTTTCGCATCGCCCCGTGCTTTAGGCCGCTGCGCGGAGCTGGACGGCTGATTGGCGTGTGCGATCAGTGTTTCGAGCACAAGTCTCGACCGGATGACGTGCTCTGCGATTCCAAGGGTAGGCGTATTTCGTTGGCGCGCGCTAGGGCGCTGATCATGACGCGGCACGGAGATGCATCGCTGACCGTATTGAGTGTGCCTCCGCAACCTCCGCGTGGATTTCGCCACGTTCCTAATTTTCCTGGATATGCCGTGAACCGTAATGGAGATGTCCAGTCGTGCAGACCGGTAGGATCTGCAAGTCGCGGTATGTTTATGGAACAGTGGCACGCGCTGAAATTGCTCTATCTGAAGCCTGCTGTACCGACAAAGCCAACATACGCGCACGTGCAGATGGTGTCTCCGGCAACCGGTAAATATCGCCCTTACCGCGTGCATCATCTGGTTCTTTGGGCATTCGTCGGTCCGTGCCCACCTGGGATGGAAGGTTGCCACAAGAACGGAAAATCTAAAGACAACCGGTTGAGCAATCTTCGCTGGGGCACAAGTCTATCGAATAGCGCGGATCAGATCAGGCACGGTAAGGTGTCACACGGTGAACGTCACGCGTTCGCAAAACTTACAGAGCGTCGAGTGAGATATATTCTCGCGTCACGCGAGTCTGACGCGAAACTTGCAAAGCGATTCGGTGTTAGTAACTCGGTTGTCAGCGATGTGCGAAACAACGTGAGCTGGAAACACATCGAGAGGAGAAATCGACGATGAACTCTAAGATCCTGCACGCAGCTCTTTTTTGTCCGTCGCCGGAAGGGCATCTCGGACTCCCTATCCTGCTTTGGGGGCGTCCTGGCTCAGGCAAAACCGCTTTCGTGCAGGATGCCGCTCTCCGCACCGGATTGGCGTACGGGCGTCTGTCTCCGGCAGAGCGAGGAGAGGCGCAGTTCGGCGTCGTGCCGATTCCGCACGCGGATGGCCTCTTGCACTATCCGCCTCCGGATTGGAGTCAGAAATTTTCAGGCGGCGGTGTGATTTTCGTGGACGAAATCGGAACCGCTGTTCCTGCGATTCAGGCACCGCTTCTCGGGCTGGTGCAGTTGCGTACGCTCGGCAGCTACGTATTCCCCAAGCGTACGCGGGTCGTGGCGGCGTCGAATGAGACGATCGACGGTGCAGGATCGTGGGATCTGGCGCCTGCGCTCGCGAACAGGTTCGGCCACTTCGAGTTCGAAGGACTTGATTCGACCGCCTGGGGCGTAGCGCTCATGTCGAGCTTCGCCAACATGGAAGGCGCGACTGGATCGAGCATCAACGCCGAGGTTGAAGAGAAGCGTGTCGCGGACGCGTGGCCTGGAGCGCTCGCCACTGCGAACGGTCTCGTGGCTGCATTCATTCAGCGCAAGCCGGATCTGTTGCACCGGCAGCCCGCCCACGGTGACGCTAAGTCGTCACGGGCGTGGCCTAGCCGACGTTCGGTCCACTACGCGGCAACTGCTCTCGCATCGGCGAAGGTGC
>Ga0335076_10005250_pt1 | contig 13098 bp, 10 predicted proteins | sample Lox_Sample_25_FD_206717 | JGI IMG/M metagenome (GOLD analysis project Ga0335076, IMG submission 206717) | Soil microbial communities from Loxahatchee National Wildlife Refuge, Florida, United States - Lox_Sample_2.5 | ecosystem: Environmental > Terrestrial > Soil > Wetlands | place: USA...
GACCCGCACGGCGCCCGAGCCGGCCCCCCAGGCCTGAGGCCCGGGCCACCGTGGTGACCCTGGGTGGCGCCCGGGCCGGCGCACCGGTAGGCTCGCGCCATGCGAGCTAGCGCCCTCCTGCAGTGGTGGCGCCGCCGGTAGGCGGTGACTGGCTCGCGTGCAGCGCACAGCAAGGAGCGACCGCCCGGCAGCGGCGGTCGCTTCTGACTTTCCCGGGCCGGGCCTCACCCAGGGAGCATCAGGTGGATCCGGCAGCAGAGGCTGATCAGGCGGGCCCGGCGGGCGCCGCCGTGACAGAGACGGTGACCGCGGGCGGGGTGCGTGTCACCAGGACCGCCGAGCCGTTCGGCGAGCAGGCGCTGGAGACCGTCTGCGCGCAGGTGGAGACGGTGCGCGGCGGCGTGCTCAGCTCGGGCATGGAGTACCCGGGCCGCTACAGCCGCTGGCATCTGGCCTACGTGAACCCGTGCGCCGAGATCGTCACCCACGGCCGCCGGATCCGCGCGCGGGCGCTCAACGCACGGGGCGCGGTCCTGCTCCCGGTGCTCGGCGCGGCCCTGCTGCGGGTGGGTGAGGCGGTGCGGGCCGCTCCCGGCGCGGACAGCGGGCCGGCGGGACAGGTGGAGGTGCTGATACCCGAACCCGCCGGCGTGCTGGCGGAGGAGGACCGGAGCCGTCGGCCCACCGTCTTCTCCGCCCTGCGCGAGGTGGTCGCGGCCATGGCGGGCGAGGACCCGCACCTGGGGCTGTACGGCGCGTTCGGCTACGACCTGGCGTTCCAGTTCGAGCCCGTCCAGCTGCGCCGCGAGCGGCCCGGCGACCAGCGTGACCTGGTCCTGCACCTGCCCGATGAGCTGTACGTGCTCGACCGCAAGCGCGAGACGGCCATCCGGTACCGGTACGACTTCGCGGTGGCGGGCGCGTCCACCCGCGGCCTGCCCCGCCACACCCCGCCCGCGCCCACCGCCGCTGCCGGTGACCACGCCGCTGCCGGGCCCGTCCCGGCCGGCCCGGAGCCCGGCTCCTACGCCCGCATCGTCGAGCAGGCCAGGGAGCGCTTCGCCCGCGGCGACCTGTTCGAGGTCGTGCCCAGCCACGCCTTCCACGCGCCGTGCGCCTCCCCGGCCTCCTTCTACCAGCGGCTGCGGCAGCGCAACCCGGCCCCCTACGAGTTCTTCTTCAACCTCGGGGAGGGGGAGTGCCTGGTCGGCGCGTCGCCCGAGATGTACGTGCGGGTCGCTGGCGACCGGGTGGAGACCTGCCCGATCTCCGGCACGATCCGGCGGGGTGATGACCCGCTGGAGGACGCCGCCAACATCCGCATCCTGCTCGACTCGGCCAAGGATGAGTCGGAGCTGACCATGTGCACCGACGTGGACCGCAACGACAAGTCGCGGGTCTGCGTGCCCGGCAGCGTGCGGGTGATCGGCCGGCGGCAGATCGAGATGTACAGCCGCCTGATCCACACCGTCGACCACATCGAGGGCCGGCTGCGGCCCGGGCTGGACGCCCTGGACGCGTTCCTCACCCACATGTGGGCGGTGACGGTCACCGGCGCGCCCAAGACGTGGGCGATGCAGTTCATCGAGGACCACGAGCGGGCGCCGCGCCGCTGGTACGGCGGTGCGGTCGGCGTGATCGGCTTCGACGGCGGCATGAACACCGGCCTGACCCTGCGCACGGCGCACATCAGGAACGGGATCGCCACCGTGCGGGCGGGCGCGACGCTGCTGTTCGACTCCGACCCGCTGGCTGAGGAGCGGGAGACCGAGCTGAAGGCGCGCGCCCTGCTCGAAACGCTGGCCGACGGCGCCACCGGCACCACCGGCGATGCCAAACGCCTGGCGGCCTCCCCGGGCCCTGGCCCCGGCGCGGGCCCGCTGCCGGGCGAGGGCATGCGGGTGCTGCTGGTGGACCACCAGGACTCGTTCGTGCACACCCTGGCCGGCTACTTCCGGGAGCAGGGAGCGGCGGTGCTGACCCTGCGCGCCGGCCTGCCGATGGCGGCCCTGGACGGGTTCGGCCCGGACCTGGTGGTGCTGTCGCCGGGGCCGGGCCGCCCCGCCGGCTTCGGCTGCGCGGAGCTGCTGGCCCAGCTGGACCTGCGCGGGCTGCCCGCGTTCGGGGTGTGCCTGGGCCTGCAGGCGATGGTGGAGCACGCCGGGGGCGAGCTGGCGCTGCTCAGCGAGCCCGTGCACGGCAAGCCCGGCACCGTGCTGCGGACCCGGCGGGACGGCCCCGGCGCCGGCCTGCTGGCGGGCCTGCCCGCCGAGTTCACCGCCGCCCGCTACCACTCGCTGTACGCGGTGCCGGAGCAGGTCAAAGGCGGGTTCGAGGTTACGGCGGTGACCGCGGACCAGGTGGTGATGGCGATCGAGGACGCGGCGGCCGGCCGGTGGGCGGTGCAGTTCCACCCGGAATCGATCCTGACCGCGGGGGGCCGGACCGGCCACCAGATCGTCGCCAACGTGCTGCGGCTGTGCCGCGCCCGCGCCGCCCGGCAGCTGGTGACCTGAGGAGCGGTGTCCCCGGCGGCGGGTATGGTGCCGTGCCAGGGGAACGTCCAGCCCGAGGAGGAGATCCCACAGTGCGGTACCTTCCGCCCGGGGCGCGCGAGCCGGACCCGCAGTACCGGCAGCTGCTCGAGCGCATCCTCGCCTCCGGCGTGCCGGTGCCCACCCGCCAGGGGCCCGCCGCCCTCACCCTCATGCAGCAGACGATGAGCTTCGACCTGGCCAACGGCTTCCCGGTGATCACCGAGCGGAGCGTGCGGTCGTTCTGGCGCAAGCCGATCGGTGAGCTGTGCGCCTTCATCAACGGCGCCACCACCCTGGACGAGCTCGCCGAGTTCGGCTGCGACTGGTGGGGGGCGTGGGCCACCGAGCAGAAGACGTCGTCCCGCGGCCTGCCGCCCGGCCACCTCGGCCCCGGCTCCTACGGCGGGGCGTTCGCGCACTTCCCGGCCGACGGCGGTGAGTTCGACCAGTTCACCCACCTGGTGGAGCAGATCAGGGAGCTGCCGGGCGACCGCACCCACTTCGTTTCCCCGTGGATCCCGCAGTACCAGGTCCGCGGCCACGGCAAGACCCCGCGCACGACGATCGCGCCCTGCCATGGCTGGGTCCATGTCCGGGTCATCGGCGGCGGCCTGCACCTGCACATGTTCCAGCGGTCGGGGGACGTGCCGGTCGGCGTGCCGGCCAACATGATCCAGTACGCCGCGCTGCTGCTGATGCTCGAGCAGCTCACCGGGATCACGGCGGCCACCTATTACCACACCATCTCCGACGCCCACATCTACGCCGACCAGGTGGACAGCGTGAAGGTGATGCTGGGCCGGCCCGCCCGCACGCTGCCGACCGTCGCGCTGACCGAGGCGGGCGCGAAGGTGAGCGACATCCACGACTTCCGGGCCGAGCATTTCGAGCTGAGCGACTACGAGCCGCACCCGGCCATCTCCTCGATCCCGGTCGCCCCATGACCGCGCCGGCGGGCGGGCGGCGGCCCCGGCCGTGACGCTCTACTGCTTCGGCAACGCCCGGACCGACGACCAGCTCGCTGAGATGCGCCGCCTCGACGCCGCGGGCATCTGCCTGTTCTGCCCGGACGGGCTCGCCCGCCAGGGCCGGCAGCGGATCCTGCTGCGGACCCGGCACTGGGTGGTCATCCCGAACGAGTTTCCCTACCAGGGCACCAGCCTGCACCTGCTGCTGGTCCCGGACCAGCACGCGGGCGACCTGCTGGGCCTGTCCGAGGACGTCCGGCAGGACTTCTGGGAGGCGCTGGCCGCGGTGGCGCGCGAGCACCAGCTGAGCCACTACGGCCTGGGCGTCCGCAACGGCGACTGCCGCTACACCGGCGCCACCATCGAGCATGTGCACGCCCACGTGCTCGTCGGGGACGCCGCGGCCGCCGATGCCCCGCCGGTCCGGATGCGGTTCAGCTCCCGGCCGGACGGCCCGGCTGACGGCCAGCCGGACGGGTATCGACCCAGATCAGGCTGACCCCCGCCGCCCGCAGCACCTGCTCGCCGTCGAGTACGGAGTACTGCCCGGCGAAGTAGCACCGCCCGAACCCGGCCTCCGCCACCAGCCGCGCGCACGCCGGGCAGGGGAACGTGGTGGTGTACAGGTCGGCGCCGGCCAGGCCCAGCCCGTCCCGCGCCGCCCGCGCGATCAGCGCCGCCTCCGCGTGGATCGCGGTGGACAGGTCGGCCCGCACGCCGCGCGCGAAACCGTCCCGCGGGTCGCCGTTGAAATAGGGCGCGTACTCCGACGGGCCGTGCCGGTTCCAGGCGCAGCCGATCAGCTGGCCGTCCCGGGCGGCGACCGCTCCCACCTGGCGCCACCAGTCCGAGCTGCGCTGGGCGATCGCGCTGGCGGTGCCGATCAGCTCGCGGGGGAGTTCCGCGGCGCTGATCTCGCCGTCGAAGCTGACCGGGGCCTGGGCCGCCGCCCACTGGCGGTCCCAGCGCAGGAACGTGCGGTCGAAGACCACCGACCGGCCCGCGCCGGGGTCCAGCTGCCGGGCCAGGTCGCGGGTGATCTCCTCGTCCGGCATGACGATCTGGTCGCCGGTGAGGGCGCCGGGCAGATCCGGCGGCTCGACCACCCGGATCGTGGCCCGCGGCGCGGTGAGCCGCAGGTAGCCCGCGGCCCGCTCGGGCGCCAGCGCCCGGATGTCCTTGGCCAGGCTGGGATAGGCCTGCCGGAAGCCGCGGCCGAGCAGCAGGATCTCGTCCGCGTCGCGGTGGCGGCTGAGGAAGTCCTCATATCCGGCGTGCAGCACCGGCAGGTAGAGCAGGACCTGCTTCACCCGGGTGCCTGGCCGGCCCCGGCCGGCCCGGGCGGACCAGGCGCTTCGCCGGGCTCGGGCAGGCCGAGCTGGATCCGGCGGAGCCGGGCCGATGTGCTGACCGTCGCCATCCGCTCCAGCACCTCCACCCGCCCGCAGCAGTGCTCCTCCAGCTCGGCGATCTCGGCTGGGGTGTAGGTGTCCTCGGTCGCCACCAGCACGTCGGGGTGGGTCGCCTTGATCAGGGCCCAGTGCCCGTGCTGGAGCTCTTTGAGGGTGACCAGGCCCACTCCCCGCTGGTGGGTCACCATCCGGAGCCGCTCCATCTCCGGGACGGCGGGCCGGTGCGGCCCCTTGCGTGCCCGGATCTTCGCGTCGCTGTCGAGGCCCACGATGAGGAAGTCACCGAACCGCCGGGCGGCCTCCAGGTACATGGAGTGGCCTTCGTGGATGATGTCGAAGGAGCCGCTGGTCAGGACGACCTTGAGCCCGAGCGTCCGCAGCGCCTGCACGATGGCGGTGATCCGCTCATAGTCCGGCACGAACCGCAGCTCGAAGTTCGAGGCGTCGGCGAACAGGCCGCTGTTGACCAGCGCCAGCGTGCCGGGCGGCACGTCAGGCCGCAGCTCCGGTGCCCGTTCGCTCACCGGTGCACCCCGCAACCACCTGTTCACCGGCCCGATCATAGCGGGCGTCCCGGCCGGAGCGGAGCGACGCGCGGATGCCACGCGGCAGGCCCGGCCGGAAGGCCTGGCCTGCCGTTAGCCGCCGGTCAGGGCTCTTGTGAGCGCACCGGGGTTCCCGTCATCGGCCACTAGGATGTGGCGGTGACCTCAGCCGGATACCTGCGGTTTCCCCACTTGCACGGCGACCTGCTGACGTTCGCCGCCGACGATGACGTGTGGCTGGCGCCGCTCACGGGCGGCCAGGCCTGGCGGGTGTCGTCGGACCGGGCACCGTTGAGCTACCCGCGGCTGTCGCGTGACGGCTCACTGCTCGCCTGGGCCAGCGCCCGCGACGGCGCGCCCGAGATCTGGGTGTGCGGGCTGGACGGCGGGCCCGCCAGGCGGCTCACCTACTGGGGCGACGGCGCCACCAGGGTCGCGGGCTGGGCCCCCAGCGGGGAGATCATCGCGATCACCGCGGCCTGGCAGCCGTTCGACCGGTTCGCCCACGCTTACCTGCTGAGCGCGGACGGTGGCGCACCGCGCCATCAGGCGTTCGGCCCGGCTTCTGATGTCGCGATCGAGCCGGCCGGGACCGTCCTGCTCAACGGGACCTACGGGCGCGACCCCGCGTACTGGAAACGCTACCGGGGCGGGACGGCGGGGCGGCTGTGGGTCCGCCCGGGCGGGCCGGGCGCGGCGGGGGAGTTCAGCCGGGTGCTGGCCGGCCTGGGCAGCCAGCTGGCCAGCCCGATGCTGGTCGGGGAGATGCTGGTGTTCCTGTCCGACCATGAGGGCACCGGCAACCTGTACTCGTGCCAGCTTGACGGCAGCGGGCTGCGCCGCCACACCGACCACGACGGCTTCTACGCCCGCAACGCGAGCACCGACGGCCACCGGGTCGTCTACCAGTGCGCAGGCGAGATCTGGCTGCTGGACGGCCTGGACAGCGAGGCCCGGCCGGTGGAGATCTCCTTCGGCGCCGCCGCCCCCGCCGCCGCGCCGAGGCTGATGTCGGCGGAGGACCAGCTGGACGGGCTGTCCTGCGACGAATCGGGCCGCGCCAGCGCGGTCGAGGTCGCCGGGACCGTGCACTGGCTGACCCATCAGGACGGCCCCGCCCGGGCGTTGAGCGTGGCGCCGGGTGCCCGGGCCCGGCTGCCCACGGTCCTCGGGACGACTGGCCAGGTCCTGTGGGTGAGCGACGCCGGGGGCGAGGAGGCGCTGGAGATCGCGCCAGCGGCCGGGCCCGACGGCGGGCCGCCCGCGCCCCGGCGGCTGGCTGCCGGGCAGCTGGGCCTGGTGGAGACGGTGGCCGCCGCACCGGACGGGGCGACGGTGGCGGTGGCGTCCAGGGACGGGCGGCTGTCAGTGGTGGACGTGGCCACCGGTGGCGTGACCGTGCTGGCGCAGTCGCAGGACGGCCCGGTGACCGGGCTTGCCTTCTCGCCCGACTCGGCCTGGCTCGCCTGGTCGCACCCGGGCCGGCCGCCGCTGCGCTGGATCCGTCTCGCCCGGCTGGCTGATGCGATGATCGTGGATGTCACCGACGGCCGGTTCAGTGACTCCGAGCCGGTGTTCAGCAAGGACGGGCTGTACCTCGCGTTCTTGTCGCGGCGCAGCTTCGACCCTGTCTACGACGCCCACTTCTTCGACCTGTCCTTCCCGTACGGGTGCCGGCCCTACCTGGTGACCCTCGCCGCGCTTACCCCGTCGCCGTTCGCCCCCCAGCCCGGCGGGAGGCCGGTCGGCGCGGGCGGGGCGAAGCCGGCGGATGACGGGAAGGCGGACGGGGACCGGTCCGCGCCGGGCCAGCCCGCGGGGGGACAGACCAAGGCGGAGCAGACGACCGGCGAGCAGACGACCGGCGAGCAGGCCACGGGCGAGCAGGCCACGGGCGAGCAGACGACGGGCGAGCACGCCAGCGGGGAGGAACGCGAGGGCGCCGCCACGCAGGACCAGGACCATCCGGTGGTCCGGGTGGACACCGACGGCCTGCCCGGCCGGGTGGTGGGCGTGCCGGTGGAGGAATCGCTGTACTCCAGCATGCGCGCTGTCGCCGGGGGCCTGGTGTGGCTGAAGAGGAGGGTCACAGGGGTACTCGGGGAGGGGGCCGTCGACCCCGACGACGACCCGCCCCGGCCGGCCCTGGAGCGGTTCGACTTCGGCCAGCGGACATGTTCCGAGCATGTCGCCGCCCTTGACTGGTTCGAGGTCAGCGGGGACGGGAACCGGCTGGTGATCCGCGACGGCGACGGGCTGCGGGTCATTTCCGCCGAGAACAAGGAAGGCGGCGAGGGCCCAGAGCCGGTGCAGGTGGACCTGTCCCGGGCCCGTTTCCTCGCCGACCCGCAGGCCCGGCGCGCGCACGCCTTCGACGAGGCGGGCCGCGTGATGCGGCACGACTTCTGGGTGCCCGACATGGCCGAGGTCGACTGGGACGGGGTACTCGCCACCTACCGTGCGCTGCTGCCGCGGATCCGCACCGCCGACGACTTCGCCGACCTGATCGGGGAGGTCTTCGGGGAGCTGGGCACCTCGCACGCCTACGTGCGGGCCGCTGACAGGCCGGCCGGGCCCGCGTCCCCGCCGCCCGTCGGCTTCCTCGGCGCCGACCTGGGCCAGGCCGCGGACGGCAGTTGGCGCGTGGAGCGTGTCCTGCCCGGTGAGTCCTCCGACCCCCGGGCCCGCTCCCCGTTGTCCGGGCCCGGCGCTGCCGTCCCGGCCGGGGCGACGCTGCTCGAGGTGGACGGGCAGGCCATCGACCCGGCCGCCGGGCCGGGCCCGCTGCTGGTGGGCGCTGCCCGCAAGCCGGTGGAGCTCACCGTGTCCGATGGCGATCGGCGCCGCCGGGTGGCGGTAATCCCGCTCGCCAGCGAGCGCCGTCTGCGCTATCAGGACTGGGTGGCCAGCAACCGGCGCAAGGTGCGTGAACTGTCCGACGGCCGGGCGGGATACCTCCATGTCCCGGACATGATGGGCGAGGGCTGGGCGCACTTCCACCGCGACCTGCGGGCCGAGATGGCCAAGGACATGCTCATCCTTGACGTGCGCCAGAACCGCGGCGGTCACGTGTCCGAACTGGTCGTGGAGAAACTCGCCCGGCGGATCATGGGCTGGGATCTGGGCCGGGGGCGGCGGCCGGGCACCTACCCGCAGGACGTCCCGCGTGGCCCGGTCGTGGCGCTCGCAGACGAGTTCGCGGGCTCAGACGGGGACATGATCACCGCCGCGCTGCGCATCCTCGGGCTCGGCCCGGTGGTGGGCGCCCGCACCTGGGGTGGGGTGATCGGCATCGACGGCTGGTTCCGGCTGGGTGATGGGACCCACGTGACCATGCCGAAGTACGCGATATGGCTGGACACCTACGGCTGGGGGGTGGAGAACCACGGCGTCGACCCCGACGTCGAGGTCCTCATCTCGCCCGCCGACTGGGCGGAGGGACGCGATCCCCAGCTGGCCACCGCGGTGCGGCTGGCGGTGGAGGCACTGGACAGCAGGCCCGCGGCGCGCCCGCCGGACACCTCGGCGCGGCCCTCCCGGCGCAGACCGCCGCTGCCCCCGCGCCCGGCCCAGCAGTAGGTCACGGGCGCGCCTTCCCCAGCCTGGCCCGGATCAGCACGCGCTACGCCGCATGGAGGTGCGGATCCCACACCATGCGCGGCGGAAGCGCGCGGCCGCCGGGGAGAAGCTCCCCGGTGTCGTCGAACAGGACGACCCCGTTGCACAGCAGGCTCCAGCCCTGCTCGGGGTGAGCGGCCACGGTGTGCGCGGCGTCACGGTCGGGGGCGGTCGCCGCCGGGCACCGGGGCAGGTGCGGGCAGGCTATATGCCAGGCGCTGGCGCCGCGGACTTCTGGTGCTCTGCCGGCAAGTGTGGAAACGGTCATGGTGGCCCCCTGATGGCCAGCCGTCCTGCCCGGTCGGGTCAGCGTGGCAGCGGTCTTTACTTGACAGGGCATGCGGGCGGCCCGCTTGATACAGATTCACCGGGACGGCCCACTTAAACGCTCCCACCCGCAGGCGGGTTAGCCAGCATGTCCACCAGCTGGGCGCCGCTCAGGGCCGCCGCGGGCGGGAAGATGCCACGTCCGGGCGGCGGAAGATGCCACGTCCGGCCGCGCCGGACGCGAAGGGCCGCAGCTGTCCGCGTTTCATGATCCGGCCACGGCCGCCCAGGCCCGGTAGCCGGCCTGGAGAGCCGCCCTCCGAGCTGGGTTGGCCAGCACGTCGACGCTGCTCACCCACTGCTCGATCGATCCGACCCCGGCCGGCAGCCCAGCCAGCTGCGGGTCGGTGATGTCCGCGAGCAGCGATGCGGAGACCGCGTCATCGACGGTGCGGTAAGGGCGGTCCCAGAACGGGATCACCGCGGCCGCGGGGCCGGGAAGACCGCGCGCGCGTTGCGCGCGCAGGAGTATCTCGCACGCGCCGGCCAGCCCGTCCTCGCGGTCGCGCCAGCCCGGCGCCGCGGCCGCCGCGGTGAGTGGGCCGGCCAGCTCCGCTGCGATCGGAAGCGCCCGGAAGGCCCGGCCGCGCCACTTCGGATAGGGCGGCCACTGCCGGCAGAGCGCGAACGCCAGCCACATCAGGTCCCCGGCCAGCCGCGCGCTCAGCAGCCTCGAGCCGGGCTCGTCGCCGTGCCCCGCGATGCGGCCGACGAACGGCAGCTCCTGCGAGATCCGCTGCCAGCCCGCGGCCAGCACGTATCGCTCGACGTCCGGCGGGTACCAGCGCAGCGCCGCGCGCACCCGCGCCAGCCCGGCGGTCCAGTCGGTGAACACCGGCCCGGCGGTCACCTCGAGCACGCTCTGGCCGGTGAGGATCAGCCAGTCCAGCACCGACAGCCCGGCGGTCGGGTCGATGCCCAGCCGGCCGGTGGCGAAGCGGGCCACGGTCGCGACCTCGACGTTGTGCGAGGGCGAGCGATCCCAGGTCAGCGGGAATCTCACCGGGTATCCCCGGTACGAATCCGGCAGCTCCCGCTCCAGCAGCTGGCTGACCCGCGGGACCACGTCGTGGTCGGGCTCGTCGACCAGGAGCGTCAGCCGGCATCCCCAGTCGTGGTCGCGGCTCATCACATCGTCGAAACCGAGCACGTCGGATCCTGACCCGAGCCGTCCGGCTGCGTACCGCAGCCCGGGAATGGCCCGCGCCAGCAGCGGCCCGACAACGTCGGCATGGAACTGCCGGGCCAGTTCGGCACCGCGCAGGATGCTGTCTTCCACACGACCAGCTGAACAGAGAAGGCCCGGACCGGCCAGCCATTTTCCGGCGGTACCAGCGGGCGGTCAGGCCGGCCCGGGCGTGGGCGCCGGGCACGGCCGGTGGGGGACGACCGCTTCCCCGGCCCTCAACAGGTCGATGGCGAGCGCGCCGCGCTCCAGGTGCAGCCGGGCCCGCCTGCCCGGCGGCCCCGCACGGCCGCCGAACGAGCGGGGCCCGAGGTTGTAGTAACGGCCGGCGCCGTAGCTGATGCGGATCTCCCGGACGCCGGGCCGCGGCCAGCGCCGCGGGCTCGGTCGCCAGGCTCAGGTCCCGGTCCCCAAAGCCGGCCACGGCGGCCTGGAGGTCCTCCAGCGAGGCGACACATGGCACACCCCAGGATGGCAGCACCGCCTGCCGATCCTGCTGCCGAGGCGGCATCTCCCCGCAGAACGGCGGGCCGGCGCGGACGTGCCTCAGGCGTTGAGGTAGGTCAGCACGGCCAGCACGCGGCGGTTGCCGTCCTCGTCGGGATACAGGTCCAGCTTGGTAAAGATGTTGCTGATGTGCTTGGTGACCGCTTTTTCGGTGACCACCAGCCGGGCGGCGATGCCAGCGTTGGTGCGCCCCTCGGCCATCAGCGCGAGTACCTCGCGTTCTCTGGGGGTGAGGCCGCTCAGCGGCTCGTCCCGGGCATGCCGGGCCAGCAGCTGGGACACGACCTCGGGATCCATGGCGGTACCGCCGCCGGCGACGATGCGCACGGCCTCGATGAACCGGCGCACATCCGACACCCGGTCCTTGAGCAGGTAGCCGAGGCCGCCCCGCGCCGAGGACAGCAGTTCCCTGGCGTAGAGCGGCTCGACGTGCTGGGACAGGACGAGCACCGGCAGGCCCGGTACCTGGGCCCGGGCCTCGATCGCCGCCTTTAGGCCCTCGTCGGTGAAGCTCGGCGGGAGGCGCACGTCCACCACGGCCACATCGGGGCGGTGTGTGACCAGGGCGGTCAGCAGTTCCGGACCGTTGTCCACCGCCGCCACGACGTCCATGTCGTACGCGGTGAGCAGCCGGATCAGCCCGTCCCGCAGCAGCGTCAGGTCCTCGCCAACGACAACTCGCACGGCAGCTCCATGGTGACGAGGGTCGGCCCCCCGGCCGGGCTGGTCAGGGCCAGCACGCCGTCGAAGGCGGCCAGGCGCCGCTCGACGCCGCGGAGCCCACCGCCGGGCCGTAGCGAGGCACCGCCGGTGCCGTTGTCGCCGACGATCGCGACCAGCTTGCCGGAATGGTATTCCACCTGCACCCAGGCCCGGTTCGCGGCGCTGTGCTTGATCACGTTGGCGAGCGCCTCGGCGATGGCGAAGTAGACCGCCGACTCCACCGGCGCGGACGCCCGGCCGGCCAGCTCGATCTGCAGGTCCACCGGCAGGGGCAGGCTCAGCGCAAGCGCTCGCACCGCCCCGTCGAGACCACGCTCGGCCAGCACCGGCGGATGGATGCCGCGGACGAGGGTGCGCAGCTCGGCCAGGGCCTGCCCGCTCGACGTGCGGGCCTCGGCGAGCAGGGTCAGGGCCAGGTCGGGGTTGTCCCGGAGCACCTGCTCGGCGAACCCGATGTTCATGCCCAGGGAGACCAGCCGCGCCTGCGCCCCGTCGTGCAGGTCACGCTCGATCCGGCGCAGCTCGGCCGCGGAGGCGTCCACCGCCTGGGAGCGGGACTCGGCCAGCTGGCCCACCTGCGCGGCCATCGCCCCCCGGGCCGGGGCCAGCAGCGATGCGGCGGCCCAGGCGTGTGCTCTCAGCAGCAGCGGCCCGATCACGACAACGAGCGGCAGCATGCTCAGAAAGAACACCTGCCCCCAGAAACCTGGCGGAGCCGTGTTCCACCAGCCGAAGAGCAACGCTCCGGCGTCGGCCACCAGCGTCCACAGGCCGGCGACCACCATGAACACGGGCAGCAGCCCAAGGACCACGCTCACCGGCACGCCGGCCAGCGCCCAGAGCAGGTCCCGCCAGGTCGCCGGGTCGGTCAGCAGCCACTTGCAGCGTTGCAGCCGCCCGATCAGCCCGTTGGTGATCTCCACCGGCCGGGCCCGGTAGGGCGTCGCGATCGTCACGCCCGACCACTGCCGCGCCCAGCGGCGCTGCCTGCTGGCCAGCCCTCGCACGGCCAGCAGGCTCTTCGGCGCGAGCAGGATCCCGATGCCTGCGGCCAGGGAGAGCAGGGAGAGCAGGGAGGCGAAGAACAGCAGGAGGCCAGCCAGCGAAACCACGGCCTGGACCAGCCCGCGAGCGCAGGTCACCAGGGTCAGCCGGGCAAGCCGACGGAAGACGCCTGTGCGATGACTCATCCGTACCTCCCGCGCCGGACCCGTCCCAGCGCCTCCATCATGCGGGCCGGCGGCCTGCATCTCGGTGGAGTTAAGTCCACCTTCT
>Ga0335076_10005251_pt1 | contig 13092 bp, 14 predicted proteins | sample Lox_Sample_25_FD_206717 | JGI IMG/M metagenome (GOLD analysis project Ga0335076, IMG submission 206717) | Soil microbial communities from Loxahatchee National Wildlife Refuge, Florida, United States - Lox_Sample_2.5 | ecosystem: Environmental > Terrestrial > Soil > Wetlands | place: USA...
AGGCCGCCTGGTGGACCGCTTCGGCGAGCCGGGGGTGATGGCGGCGGGCATCGCGGTGGTCGCGGTGAGCAGCATGCTGGCCGGCTGCTCCCGGTCCTTCGTGGAGCTCATGGTGCTGCGCGGCAGCGGCGGGGTGGGTTCGGCGATGTTCAGCATCAGCGCCCAGGCCCTGCTCCTCGGTACCGTGCCCGCCAGCCAGCGCGGCCGGGCCAGCGGCCTGTTCAGCGGCGGCTTCCTGCTCGGCGGGATCAGCGGTCCCGCGGTGGGCGGGCTGATCGCGGCGTGGTCGCTGCGCGCCCCGTTCTTCATCTACGGCTGCCTGCTCATCGTGCCCGCGATCCTGTCCGCGGTCGTGCTGCGCCGCGTGCCGAACCGTCACCGGGCCGCCCGGCGCCCGCCGGCCCGGTCGCTGGCTATCCTGGGCCGCGCGGTGCGCAGCCGCACCTGGCGCGCCGCCGCGTCGGCCAACCTGGCCGACGGCTTCGCCGCGCTCGGCGTGCGCGGCGCCCTGGTGCCGCTGTTCGTCCGGGAGGTCCTGCACCGGTCGCCGGTCTGGACGGGGATCGGATTTCTCCTGTTCGCCGCGCTGAACTGCGCCGCGCTGCTGCCCGGCGGGCGGGTGGCCGACACGCTCGGGCGACGGCCCGTCATCCTGGCCGGCTGCATCGTCTCGGCCGTCGGCATGGTCGTGCTGGCCCTGACTTCCGGCCCGGAGGCCTACCTGGCCGCGATGGCCGTGGCCGGCTTCGGCTCCGGCCTGCTCGACGTGGCCCCGGCCGCGATGATCGGGGACATCATCGACCGCGACGGGGGGACCCTGGTCGCCTCCTACCAGATGGCGGGTGACGTCGGCTCGGTGGCCGGCCCCGTGGCCGGGGGTCTCCTGGTCGACTCGGCCTCGTACGGCGCGGCCTTCGGGCTGGCCGCCGCGGTCCTGGGCGGCGCCGCCATCCTCGCCTGCGCCGCCCCGGAGACCGTGCCGGGCCGGCCGGCCATACCTCCGGCCGGGCACGCCGTCGCCAGCCCGGACACCAGGGTTCACTGACGCGAGCGGGAGGCTCGCTATGGTTGTCCGGTGGCGTCCTGGGCTGATCGAGCGATCTGGTGGCACGTGTATCCGCTCGGTTTCACCGGCGCGGAGAAGACGGCGCTGGCACCGGGCGAGCCCGTCCGGCACCGGCTCGGGCAGCTGGCGGCCTGGCTCGACTATGCCGTCGATCTCGGCTGCTCCGGCCTGCTCCTCGGGCCGGTCTTCGCGGCCGAGACCCACGGCTACGACACGGTGGACCACTTCGAGATAGACCCTCGGCTCGGCGACCAGGACGACTTCGATCACCTGGTGGCCGAGGCCGCCCGCCGCGGCCTGCGCATCGTCCTGGACGGGGTGTTCAACCACGTCGGCCGCTCGTTCCCGGCGCTGGCGGCCGCGCTGGCCGGCGGCCCGGGCTCGCCTGCCGCCCGCTGGTTCCGGTACGACCAGGACGCCGGCGAGTACGCCACGTTCGAGGGTCACCACGGCCTGGTCGTGCTGGACCACGAAGAGCCCGAGGTCGTCGACTACGTCGCCCAGGTCATGACGTACTGGCTGGACCGGGGCGCGGCGGGATGGCGGCTGGACGCGGCCTACGCGGTGCCGGCCAGCTTCTGGGCCAAGGTGCTGCCGGGCGTCAGGGAGGCGCACCCGGGCGCGTGGTTCCTCGGCGAGGTGATCCACGGCGACTACGCGGCCTACGCGGCGGACAGCGGCCTGGACTCGATCACCCAGTACGAGCTGTGGAAGGCGATCTGGAGCTCGCTCAACGACCCGAACTTCTTCGAGCTGGCCTGGGCCCTCGAGCGGCACAACCAGGTGCTCGACGGGGTGATGCCGCAGACGTTCACCGGGAACCACGACGTGACCAGGCTGGCCAGCAGGCTTACCGACGAGCGGCATCTCGGCCACGCGCTGGCCGTGCTGCTCACCGTCGGCGGGATACCGAGCATCTACTACGGCGACGAGCAGGCGGTCCGCGGGGTCAAGGAGGAGCGGGCCGGCGGCGACGACGAGATCCGTCCGGCCTTCCCGGCCAGCCCCGCCGACCTGCCGCCCGATGGCTGGCCGGCCTACCGGCTGCACCAGCGGCTCATCGGCTTCCGCCGCCGGCACCCGTGGCTGGCCCGGGCGCGGACCACCGTGGAGCACCTGGCCAACGAGACCATCGCCATCCGGGCCGCCGCGCAGGACGCCGGGATCCTCGTGCTGCTGAACGCGGGCGATGCCCCGTTCCGGTTCCCGGTCGGCGTGACCGGGCTGACGGCGGCGCAGACCCCCGATCCGGATTCCCGGCCCGCCGACCCGGCCCTGGTCCCCGCGCACAGCTGGATCATCCTGGACTGATGAACCAGCCCGCCCTGGCCTGGGTGGTGGCCGGGCCGCCCGGAGCCGGCAAGAGCACGGTCGCGGACCTGCTCCTCGCCGCGCTCGAGCCGACCCCGGCGCTGCTCGACAAGGACACGATGTACGGGCCGTTCGTGGCGGCCGTCCTCGCCTCGGCCGGCCGCCCGCCCGGCGAGCGCGAGGGGCCGTGGTACGACGAGCACATCAAGGTGCACGAGTACGCCGCGATGACGGCCACCGCCCGCGAGATCCGCATCCACGGCTGCCCGGTCCTGCTGTCCGGCCCGTTCACCGGGCAGATCCACGACGAGCGCCGGTGGCGGTCCTGGGTGGCCGAGCTGGGCGGCGGGACCGTGCGCCTGGTCTGGGTCAAGTCGGACGAGGCCACCCTGCGCCGTCGGCTCACCGCCCGCGGGCTGATCCGCGACACGGCCAAGCTGGCGGAGTTCGAGCGGTTCAGCGCCAGCATGCGGCTGGGCACCGAGCCCGCCGCGCCGCACTACGTCGTGGACAACCGCCTGACCGCCGCCGTGCCGCTCGGCGAGCAGGTCGCCGCGCTGGCCGGTTAACCCATCGGGTAGCGGTGGAACGCGACCGCGTACTCGCACCCGGCGCCCAGCCCGACGTAGCCCGCCATGTTCTTCAGGAACTCGTCGGGATCGAACTCGCGGCCCAGGCCCTCGATGTAGGCCCGGTGCTCGCGCAGCGACGCGACACCCGCGTCGATCGTGCCAGTGACGTCGACGAAGTGGGTCGGCGCGCCCGTCCCCGCCACGTAGGCGTCCCTGATGTCGGTCGCCCGCGGGCCCGCCTCGGGAAATACCCACTCGTTGGCCGCGTCCCGGCAGGCGTCCAGCGTGGCCAGCCCGACGGCCCGGTGGTCGGCGTGATTGACCGGGCCCTCCTCGCCCCAGGTGAGGTCGAAGCTCATCCCGATGACGACCTGAGGCTGAAGCCTGCGGAACGCGGCCGCCAGGTCGCGCCGCAGCGCGATCCCGTACTCCACCAGCCCGTCCGCGTGATCGAGGAACTCCACCTCGGCCACGCCCACGACCGCGGCGCTGCGCCGCTCTTCCTCCACCCGCAGCGGCCCGACCCGGTCCGGGGACATGCCCGCGATGCCGGCCTCGCCCCTGGTCGCGAGCAGGTAGGACACCTGCTTGCCCTGCCTGGTCCACCGGGCGACGGCGGAGGCGACGCCGTACTCGAGATCGTCCGGGTGAGCCGCCACCGCCACGGCCCGGTCCCAGTCTTCCGGCATCGGCTGCATCCCCGGCACCTCTCTCCCCATGGGTACTGCCGCAACTCTCTCACACCGCGCCGCGGGCGGGCGTCACGCGGGGCAGGTCCACCCTTCCGGACTGCGGATCGGGCCGGTGCCCGCGGCGTCCGGCGCCGGGAAGTGCTCCCTGAGCGTGAACGCGTACGGCGTGGGGCCGAACTCCCGCAGTAGGTAGTCCACGCCGTCATGGTGCCAGCCACGGCGACCTCGCGGCAACGGAATACCAGCAGGTCGCGTCCGCTGACCGGCCTGCCGGCCGGGCTGTCCGTCGTGACCCGCGGACCGCACGGGTGGCTGGCGGCCCGGGGCTGGTGCTCACCTCCGCCGACGGCACGACATGGCAGCCCGCCCGTACCATCACCCACGACCTGGCCAGCGTGTCGGCCGTGCAGGCCGCGAGCGGCCCGCGCGGCTACGTGATCACGGGCACGGTGGCCGGCCCGGGCGGCGCGTACGCACGGGACGTCTGGTGGTCGCCGGACCTGGTCACCTGGACGCGGGCGTACCTGGCAGCCGGTGCCGTTCAGCGCGCCGGGACCGGGTGTCAGCTTCACCGCGCTGACCGCCAGCTCGGGCGGCTTCACCGCCGCGGCGCAGTTCGGTCCGGCCGGCGGGGCCACGGCCGCCGCCGTGTGGACCTCGGCGGACGGGGACGAGCTGGGCGCGATCGCCGGTCAGCGGCCTGACCAACGGCGGCAGCCACGCCATCACCGCGCTGGCCGCGTCCGGCGCCGCGGTAACCGGCATCGACTCCGTCCAGACCCAGGCCAGCCAGCAGTTCGTCGTGCTCCGTCTTCCGTCCGGCTGACCGCCCGGCACGCATCCGGCCGATACGGTAGGAAAATAGCAAGCAGATTATCGTGCTGGCCTGCCTTGGACGCCGCATGAATCTCGGGAGGAGAATCTCGTTGGCTCGTACGCCTCTTCGGCCTGATGACCCGACGCGGATCGGGCATTACCGGCTGACCGCGAGGCTCGGTTCGGGCGGGATGGGCGTGGTCTACCTCGGCGTCTCCTGGGACGGCGGCCCGGTCGCGATCAAGGTGCTCCGCCCTGAGCTGGCGGGCGACGAGGAATTCCGGCACCGCTTCGGCCGCGAGGTCGCCGCGCTGGTTCAGGTCAAGGGCGTGTGCACGGTACGGGTCATCGAGGCCGACTCCCAGTCCGCCACGCCGTTCGTGGTCACCGAATACGCCGCGGGCCCCTCGCTGTCCGAGTACATCGACAAGCACGGATCGGTCGGCCCCGAGATGCTGTTCGGCCTGGCCACCGGGCTCGCCGAGGCGCTGACCACGATCCACGCGGCCGGCATCATGCACCGGGACCTCAAGCCCTCCAACATCATCCTGACCGACGCCGGCCCGAAGGTCATCGACTTCGGCATCGCCCGGCGGCAGGACACCACGGGCGTGACCAAGACCGGCATGATGATCGGTTCCCTGGGCTTCATGGCGCCGGAGCAGATCAGCGGCCGCCCCGGTCCGGAAGCCGACATCTTCGCCTGGGGCGTGACGGTGGCGTACGCGGCCACCGGGCGGTCGCCGTTCGGCGCCGGGAACTCCCACTCCATCCTGTACCGGATCATGTACGGCGACCCCGACATCGCCTCGGTCCCGGACTCACTCCGCCCGCTGGTCGAAGCCTCCCTGGCCAAGGACCCGCAGAGCCGGCCGACCGCGCGGCAACTGCTGGACCGGCTGACGAGCGCATCCAGCCGGTCCGAGCACGTCAACGACACTCCCACCCAGGTAATCCTGGCGCGGACCTGGCAGAGCGGATCGCACTCGAGCCTGCCGCCGGCCAGCAGGCCAGCGGCGCCGTACCCGGCTCCGCCCCGGCCCGTCACCGAAGCGCCGACCGCCGACCAGCCGAACCCGGTGATATCGCACGGGGCGGTGCCGTCCGCCGCGACGCCTGCCCCGGCAGCGCCTGCCCCTGCGCCGCCTCCCCCTGCGCCGCCCGCCCCCCAGAAGGTAAGGGTCGGCCGCCGGATGGCCACCATCGCCACGTCGGCGCTGGTCGCCATGCGCCTGCGCCGCCCGAACCGCCAGGCAGAGCCCAAGCGCTGACCCGGCCGTGCGCCCTGTCAACGTGCCGTGAGCGTGCCCTGGTGGTGGAATATCTGCCAGCGGCCGTCCGCCGTACGGCGCCACAGTGAGGTGCGATTGGCTCGCCTGCCCCGGTGCTCCGAGGTGTACTTGAGCATGACGAGGCCATCGGCCAGCAGCCATCCGCGCATGTTCTCCAGGCGGATCGGCTCGTCTCCGGGCCGGGTCGCCGCGGCTACCCGCGCGGCGGTTCCCTCGTAGCCGAGTTCGCCGCCCGAACTGCTGAACTCGTGGAAATCCGGCGCGAGCAGCCGCTCCAGCCGGGACGCATCAGCACGGCACTGCGGGCTCAGCGACTCCTGCTCAGCGGCGACGGCCGCGGCGATCTGCTGGTCGGCCTGAGCGTGTCCGGTGGTCGTATCCACGGCTATCCCTGAACCGGCTCGTCGGGCCCGGAGGTGGCCCGGCCCCTGATCAGCAGCGTAGCCAGGCCGAAGGCGAGCAGGCACAGCCCGGCTCCGGCGCCGGTAACCGTCGAAGGGGCGGTCGCAGACACGAGTCCTGCCGTCAGGGCCGCCGCGGCCACGGCGACGAGCAGCCCCCCGAGCAGCCGCAACGACCGGTTTTCCAGCGTCGAGGCCAGCGGGAAGAAATGCGCCCCGACACCGGCGCAGATCAGCACCGGAGTCCACCGGGACTGTCCCGTCGCTCCCAGTACGGCCGCGCCCGCCCCCAGCAGCCCGAACTCCAGGCCGACGATGATGCCGTAGCGGCGCCGGGCCCTCGGGTCCGCCATCACCCGCAAGCGCCCGGCCGATCGCCTGGTCACCACGACCCCCGCCACCGCCAGCAGCACGGCCAGCCCGGCGCCCACGGCGAGCGGGACAACCAGCCAGGAGGGGGCGGACGCCTGTCCCCAGCCGAACCAGACGAACGCGAAAAAGCCCTCAACGGCCACTGTTACCCCGCGGTCACGTCCGGTCGGGAAAAAGCCCCTCATGTGCTCGACCACGTCATTTCACACCGGTACCCGGCAGCTGACCTGTCTCAGGATCCACGGCAACGCCGCGCCGGTCAATATGCCGCTCAGCGGGTGGCACTGTCGCCGCCGCCGATCTCGTCGGGCGCATGGCCGGCCGATACCGGCTACCCGATGCGCTGCGCCGCGCCGATGCCCTCGTACGCCATGGCCTGCGCAATACTGGCGATCATGCCTGAGCTAATCCGAGAGCCGAGCCGGGTTACCGCGGCCGGCCAGCCGCCCAAGCTGATCGATGAGTACGTCGGACGGGCCAACACCGGCCAGGGCAGCCTGAGCATCGCGCACATGCGCAGCCCCTCTGGCTGGGCCGAGCCCGGACAGCGCCCGGAGTTCGACGAATTCACGATCGTGCTGCGCGGAGCCGTGGTCGTGGAGTCCGAAGGTGGGCAGCTGACCGTAGCGGCCGGCCAGGGCGTTCATACCCGACCGGGGGAATGGGTGCGTTACAGCACCCCGGGAGCGGACGGCGCCGAGTACATCTCGGTCTGCGTGCCCGCTTTCGCCCCAGACACGGTTCACCGGGACGAATAACCCAGCCGCTACCGATGCGCTCGATATCAGCGCCGTTACATAATGAAGCCGCAAGCTAGTATCGTCACCCGTCCGGCCTTGGGGGCAGGGGACAATTACCTGGTAATTCGATCGTCAGAATCTACCTAAGCGCTTGGCCGGACCGTCAGGGAAGGAAAGGCCAATGAGCGCAGAGCGACAGGTGATGCAGGACTACATCGACGCTCTGGTAAAGCGCGCCGACTTCACCAGGTACTTCACCGAGAACGTCGTCGTCACCTTCGAGGGGACGGACCAGCGCGCCGAGGGTCGGCAGGCCGCCGGGGAACTGATCCGGTACGTACATGAGATCGCGTTCGACGCCCGGCCGGAGTTGAAGAACATGCTGGTCGATACCGGTAAGGCGGCAATCGAGGCGGACTTCGCCGGCACCCACACCGGCGAATTCGCCGGACTCCAGCCCACCGGCCGCGTCGTGCGAGTCCCTTACTCGGTCATCTACGACCTGCGCGATGATCAGATCAGCGCACTGCGAATCTACTTCCCCATGAGCCTGCTAATGGAGCAGCTCACGAGCTGATCATCGCACCTGGTCATATGGCGTGAATGCCACATCCATGTCACCCGCGCCAGATCGTAAGGCGTGAATGCCGCCTTCATGCTGTTCCAGCGACGTGGATGTGGCATCCATGTCGTATCTGCGGAGCCGGAGAGGGCGGCGGGCCGGAATTACCAGCCACAAGAATGCTTTGGATACGCAAGGGCACCAAGGGTCACATTCCCGGTCCGTTCGGTCGACCCATGGCCGGCACAAGCTCACCGGAAATACGTTCCAGATGGTGCTGGCGTGACTGATGCCCGATTTGCGTCCGCGCGACGCCCCCACCGGGGGACGTACGGCTAAGCGGCAGGGAGGATGTGGGCCGCCGGCGGGCACGGATGTGTCATGATGTCGGCTTGGTGCGGGCTGCGGACGGTTGCGGCGATGCTGGCCCGCCGCCGGAGGGAACCCCTGCTATGAGAGCCGTGCTGGTCAGCGAGTTCGGCGGCCCGGAACGGCTGCGGCCGGCCCAGGCCGCTGATCCGGTCGCCGGGCCTGGCCAGGTACGGATCGCCGTGCACGCCGCCGGGGTCAACCCGGTCGATGCGGGTAACCGGGCCGATGGCCGCTGGGCCGGGCTGCGGGTGCCGTGCATCCTTGGCTATGACGTGGCCGGGGTCATCGACAGCGTGGGCCCCGGGGTCACCGGCCTGGCGCCGGGGGACAGGGTCATGGCGATGACGCACTTCCCGGACGGCGCCGGGGGATACGCCGAGCTCGCGGTGACCGACGCCGCCCTGGCCGCGCCGATCGGCTCCGCCACCTCGTTCACCGACGCGGCCGCCACGCCGCTGGCCGCGGGAACCGCGTACCTCGTGCTGGCCCGGCTCGGACTGCCCGCCGGGAGCCGGCTGCTCGTGCTCGGCGCCAGCGGCGGCGTCGGGCTGTTCCTGCTGCAGCTGGCGGCGGCCGCCGGGATCATGACGATCGGAGTGGGCCGCCAGGTGATGCACGCTCTGATGAGCGGTTCCGGCGCTACGGCCTGCGTCGACTACACGAGCGAGGATGTCGCGTCGCGAGCCCGGGCGCTGGCGGGCGGCCTGGTGGATGCCGTCGCCGACCTGGTCGGCGGCAGGCTGGCCCAGGCCGCCTTTCCCGCGCTGCGGCCCGGTGGGCAGATCGCGGCGATCGCGACACCGGAGCTGGACCTGGACCCGCTGCTAGACGCCAACGTCACCTTCCACGGCGTGCTCCTCCAGGATGACGGCGACCGCACCCGGGCACTTGCTGCGCTGCTTGACCGGCGCGCGCTGCGGCCCGTCGTCAGCCACGTTCTCCCGCTCGCGGCGGCGGCCGAGGCCCACCGGATACTGGAGGGCGGGCACCCGGGCGGCAAGATCGTACTCGACGTCGCGAGCAGCTAGCCCTGCACCGGCGCAGCCTGCTTCTCCGCGGCCCGCGCCAGGTCGCCGACGATCTGCGGGTACGCCTTTCGCAGCGAGCGATGCACCAGGCGGCCCCCCAGTGTCCGGTCCCAGGACGCGACCCATCGGATGCGGGTCCCGCCAGCGTCGGGTGCCAGGGTGACCTCGGCCCGGTAGTTGCGCACCGGGATACCGCCGATCACCGTGTACGCCAGGCTCCGCCCCTCGTCCACGTCGAGGATCTTCTCGACCATGACCAGGCGGCGCAGCCCGGAGCGACGCGCGGACCGCAGCCAGTACACCGCGCCGGGGCCGCCCGGCGAGGTATCGCCCGGGCGACGGTAGCCGGCCTCGCTCCACGGTCCCCATCGGGGATACATCGTGGCGTCGCTGACCAGCGCCCAGACCGTCGCGGGTGCGGCCTGAGCGGTACGTTCGGCTTCGACATGCAACCTGTCCATCAGCCGGCCTCCTCTCATGTACCATGTGGTACATGTACCGTATGGTACATTCGGCCATGACCACATCGCAAGCCCGCGAACGCCTCCTGGCCGCCGCGGTGGAGCAGGCCACGCGCGGCGGGATCGCCGATCTGAGCCTGCGCGAGCTGGCCGCGGCCATGGGCACCAGCCACCGCATGCTGCTGTACCACTTCGGCTCACGGGAGGGCCTGCTGACCGCGGTCGCCCAGGCCGTCGAGGAAGGCCAGCGCGCCGTGGTATCGGAGTGGGGAATCACCAGGGCCAACTCCCGACGGCTCTGGCAGCACTTCAGCGACCCGCAGCTATGGCCCGCCGAACGGCTGTTCTTCGAGTTGTACGCTCACGCGCTGCTCGGCCGCCCGGGCACCGAAGGATTCCTGGACAGCGCGATCGAACCCTGGGTCAGCGCGCTCACACCTGCTTTCGCCAGCGAAGCCGGGCTGGATGAGGCGACCGCGCGGGCAGAAGCCAGGCTCGCCGTCGCGGTCACCCGCGGACTGCTGCTGGACCTGCTCGCCACCGGCGACCGCGCCGCCGTCACCGAGGCCTTCGAACGCTACCTGCACCACACCGACACCGCGGGCCAGCCGCTACCCTAATCGCCGCGGCTGGCCGATCTCGGCACTGCCCACCAGACGCCCGTGGAGCCCACGGCGAGCGCCAGAACGCCGAACGCGGCCGAATACGAGGCCGCGGTCGCGATAGCGCCGACCGCGAACGCGCCGACCCCTGTCCCCGCGTCGAAACTCAGGTTCCACGCAATGCTGACCGAGGATCGCGCCGCTTCTCCCGCTGCGTTGAACGCCTGCGCCAGGGTCAGGTTCTGCAGGCCGCCGTAGGCGACTCCCGTCAGGAGCAGGCCGGCGATGACCAGAACGTGCCCGGGTGCGTCGTGAATGCTGTCCGCTCTCAGGCCGATCGCGGCGAGCCCCAGCGCGCCGGTGAACAGCAGCGGAGCTATCGCCGCGGTGGCTCCGAAGCGGTCGGCGATGCCGCCCGCGGCCCACCTGCTGGCCGCGGCCGCTCCGGTGAACGCGAGCAGCCCTGAGAACCCGAGCGCGGGGCTGGCGAGTATGTGCGGGGTGAACGTGAGGATGGCCCCGCCGGACGCGGTGATCACGACCAGTGCCGCGATCGGCCCGGCCAGTGCGCGCCGGAGCGCGGCCGACGTGCCCCGTCCGCGGCCATCGGCCGGGGCGCGGTCGGCGTCTGTTAGGGCTCGCGCGATCGGCCAGGCGAGCGGTATGGCGAGCGCCGGGAGGACGGCGAGCACGAAGACAAGCCCGAACCCGGCCCGTTCGGCCAGCCAGGGCGCGACCGGGACCAGGACGAACTGGGGTGCGGCGCTGGCCAGCCCGAGGGCACCGATGGCCCGTCCGCGGCGTGCGGGCTCCACGAAGGCGGCGACCGCGGTCGCCCCGCATACGGTAACGACGCCGAACCCGAGTCCGCGCAGCGCGGCGAGCGCCGTGACGGTCCACAGCCCGTCGGTTGCGAGGTGACCCAGTGCGGGCAACCCGAGCAATCCGGACCCGAGCACGAGCGTCCAGCGCCACCCCAGGCCGGCCAGCACGCGGCGCATCGACAGCTGGGCCAGGACGGTGCAGGCCATCATCACGCCGGTGACCAGTCCGGCCCCCAGGTCGTCGCTGCCGCCGCGGATCACCCACAGCGGCGCGACCGGCACGAGCAGCGCGAAGCCGGAGAACCACAGCGCCGCGGAACCGAGCAGCCAGGGCATGCCAGGTACCTGCCAGACCGAACCGGACCCCGGCGCAGGTGAACGCCTCGTCACGTGATCACGACCATCTGGTCCTGACCGTACCCCTGACACCGGCCCAGACCCCGTTTTCACCTGCAAGGGGTGAACCGCGGCGCGGGAGCATCGGTTTCAATGACCGCATGGTGGTGATTTTCGGATTCGGGCCAGGCAGTCCTGAGGACCAGGGCGAGGTCGCACCGTGCGTGTGCCCGAACTGTCATAACCAGGTGTTCCTTCACCTCATCCGGTCGAAGAAGTCGGTGCGCCTGTACTTCGTGCCTGTCGTGCCCTACGGGACGGACAACTACCTGGTCTGTCCGGTGTGCAGCCGGGGCCTTCAGGTTAGCGATGCCCAGCTCCGTCACGTCCGTTCGATGTCGAGCGTGACCGCGTCGTTTCGCGCAGGCCGGCTTCCCCAGGCTCAGTACATGGCGCAGGCCGAGCGGTTCTGGCGTCAGCTCGGGGTGAACCCCGCGGGCCAGCAGATGCCGGCCCCGGCCGGTCCCGGTGCTCCCGTGCCTAGGCCGCCGGCTGCGCCGGCCAGGCCAGCCGCGCCCGCCCCGCCCCCGGCTACGGCCGCGGATGACCCGACGTCGTGGGTATCGCAATTGCGCCAGCTCGCGCGGCTGCACAACCAGGGCGTGCTCTCCGACGCTGACTATGCGGCCGCCAAGCAGCGCATCCTGGAACAGGACCAGCAACCTCAGCCGCCGGCGCCGCCGCCCGGCTGATGCTTCCGCATCGGAACGAGCGCCTGCGCTAGTCGAATTCGGTGGCCAGGGATGGATCCCGATGGTGGGCCAGCGCCCGCTGCAGCTGGCGGTGATTGACGCGGCCCAGAGACAGCGGTGGTAGTTCCTCAAGGCCGAACCAGCCGACATCGAGGGTCTCCAGCGCCTGCGGTGGCTGCACGGGGCCGGTCCGGCGGCACAGGAAGAACAACTTGTAGACGTGCACCGGCAACGGCGGCGGATTGCCCTGGAGCTCGCGATCCCAGCAGGCGATCAGCTTCACCGCCGAGCACGCGTACCCGGTTTCTTCCAGGATCTCCCGGGTGGCCGCGACGGAAGGGGCTTCCCCGGGATCGGCCCAGCCGCCCGGAAGCGACCACCGGCTGTCGGTCTTCTCCTGCATCAGGAGCACGCGTTCGTGCTCGTCGAAGACGGCCCCGCGTACGTCGATCTTCGGCGTGGCATAGCCGGAATCACGGCCGAGCTCGACCGTCAGCTCGTCAGCCGGACGGCCGCTGAGCGCCGCCAGAAGTTCGGCGGCCAACCGGCCTACCTGCCGGTACCGGTCCTGGTCATATCCGGAGGGAGCGAAGGTCAGCCCGTCTTGCGCGAGCGCCGAAAGCCTGATCCCGATCCGGCGCATCGCGTCGGCAGCACTACTGGGCACCCGCGCATTATCGCCTGCCCCGGCCCGGGCACCGCGACAGGCCCCGCCGGCTGGCTACCCTCGCAACACCGGAACCGCATCCGGTTTCCCTTCCCGCCGGGACGGGTGGTCGATCAGCCTGGTGTCCATTTACGGGGTCTGAGCGCGACACGCCGACGTTTGCCGGTGGTTGAACTTTTAGTTCAGGTTGAGCATGCTTGCGGCCCGTGTCCCAAGAGCCTGGTGA
>Ga0335076_10005252_pt1 | contig 13092 bp, 10 predicted proteins | sample Lox_Sample_25_FD_206717 | JGI IMG/M metagenome (GOLD analysis project Ga0335076, IMG submission 206717) | Soil microbial communities from Loxahatchee National Wildlife Refuge, Florida, United States - Lox_Sample_2.5 | ecosystem: Environmental > Terrestrial > Soil > Wetlands | place: USA...
GCCGCGCTCGGCGACGCCTCGGAAACGACGACGACGGGTTTCTCGGGCTCGAAACTCTCCGGCTCGGGCGGCTCGGCGGCGGCCGCGGTCGGTTGCGATGGCGTCGCTCGCGATGAGCTTGCGTCCGTCGGCGCCTGCGGGCTCGTCTGTTTCGGCAGCGCGCTCGGCTCTTTCGAGACCGGAGGAGTGACGGCATGGGCGACGCTGCTCGACGGCTCGGGTGTAGACAATGCAGGGGCCGGCGCCGAGATTGCGGGCGCTGCGTCCGGCGCTCGCGGGCTGACAGCCGCCGCCCCCTCGGCCGACGCCGCCGATTCGCTGTCGAGATGTGGCGGCGCCGTGACGTTGCGCTGGGCCACTCTATCCACGAAACCGCGCCCCATCTCGAACCACTCCGGACCGTGCTCCTGCAACCACGCGTGGTTCCAGTACGCGGCGGCCGCGATTCCGATCGCGAGCGCGGCGGCCCCGAGCCAACGACCCGTTCGTCTCACTGGCTGCTCTTCGCGGCGTATTCTGAAGAGGTCGTATCGGTCGCCCTCGTCCACCGTTCTTGCGCCGACGGCGCGCCCGCCGGCGGCGGACGCTCGCGGCGCCGGCGCAAACGTCCGAGGGTCTGTCGTCGCATCGAGCGGAATGGCGCTCTCATAAGCAGCCGCGGTATCGGCCGCGCTCGTGTCCATCCGATCGTCGTCGCCGTCGCGTCGCAGCCGCTCGCGTCCCGTTACGCCGAGGCCGGCGAGAAACGCCGCAACGGTCGGCGTGCGCTGGTCGCGCCGCAGCGCAAGCCCACGCACGAGCGCATCCCACGACCTCGCATCCAGGCGCGGAATCGGCGCCGGCTTGAGGCCCGCAGCCAGCGCCTCGAGCGCGGTGTTCGAATTGAACGGGTGCTTGCCCGCGAACAGCTCGTAGGCGACGCATGCGAGCCCGTAAACATCGTCCCTCGAGTCCGGCACCGCGGCCGCACGCGCGGAGTTGTCCTCCGGGAACAACGACACCGTTCGCGGCATCGTCGCGGGCAACAGGTCGAGCACCTTGACGACGAGGTCGCGCGTCACGAAGACGTTCTCGGGACGAATATCTCCGTGCACGACGCCCTTCGCGTGCGCGTACTTGAGCGCGTCGCCAATCCCGGAAAGCACGCCGAACGCTTCTTCCACCGAGAGCAATTCCGGTGCGACGTCGTCGAGAATCGTCCGCAACGTCCCGCCGTCGAGCGCCTCGGTGACGAAGAAATACTCGCCGTGGTCGGATCCGAACCCGAGCACACCGCAGAGATTGCGATGAGCCCAGGAATGCGGCTGGTGATAGCTCGTCTCGAGCTTCTGCAGCACGCGCGTTTGTTGCGCGACGTGCGCGTTCAAGAAGTGCAGCACGACGCAGCGCTCGGTGGGCACGTCGGGATCCGACAGCGAACGGTCGACCGCCTCGTAACGCTCGCCGCTGCGCGCTCTGCCGAGGTGAGCCTTGATCACATATCGATCGCCGATGAGGCTGCCGACCGGCCTCGCGATGTGCACGCGACTTCGCGCCGCGCCGGCCGCGTTGCCGGCGTTCGAGCGAACGTCCCGCGAGGCGTCCTCGCGAGGCGCCGATTGCGGGTTCGGCTCCGTGCCGTCGTCAAACGGCACTCGGTCTCTTTTGCGACGCATTCTGGCAGCTTACCGCGCGCTGATCGTATCGACCATGACCCTTTTTTAAGGCAAGCGAATCCTTATTTAGATCCGTCAGCTAGCAAGAGATCCTCTAATCACTTGTGATTAAAAATTTTCCGGCGCCGATGCGCCATATGGATCAGGCGACGAGTTTGGTGCGGCGCGTTCAGGTTACGTTCATCCGACTTCTCATCGCGCGCCACCCAACGTACGATGCAACGTCAGCGACAACAGGAATGCCGCGATGCAAGAAGACGAGAACGAGAACCAACCGAAGACCGAGGTTCAGAATCCATACTGGGGCCGTCAGATCGACGCGATCGTCGGCGAGCTGTCGAGACTGGCCGTCGCGTGCGACGTGGACATTCTCGATCCCAACGTCGCGTTGAAGGCTTTGCGCGGCGACGAGAGCGTTTGCAAGCGTAAGAACCCGGCCGCGTTCAAGCGCATTCACGAGCTGTTGATGCTGCTGTTCACCGTGAGCGGCAAGTCGATGGATCGGATGGGCGACACCGACTTCGCCGCGCTCGCGGGTCCTGTGCTAGACAAGGTTCGCGCGTTGCGCGGGGGCCAGAAGTAGCGCACGCTCGCTCGCGCCTTGCGGGGAAGGTCAGCCATGCCAGGAGATCGTGACCACGCTCAGCGACGGGCGCGATCGGATCCCCGCGTTCGGGCGGGCGTACAAGCCGGAGGATCTACAGGACGTCACGACGTACGTCCGGGAAGAGCTCGCGGCGCACTAAGCGCGCGCCGCGAGCCGGGGGACTGACTTAGAAGTTCACCAAGCACCAGATACCGAACTCGTCGTACTTGCCGGTGTTCTTGCCACCGATCACGCCGTTAGCCGTGTTCCACGAGCCGTGTTCCATGTCCTCGTGTTTGTAGACGAGGGAGAAGTCGACGTTCTTGCGCGCGTGGATCGCGAAACCGGCGTTGTAGTACTTGTCCTCGAGAGCCGGGTTGAGCGTCTTGCTCAACTTCGCGTTGTCGGCGCGCGCGAAGATTCCGTACTTCGGCGAGAAGTCGAACGACCCCCACACCGAGTAACCGTCCGCTTTGTCCTTCGCCGCGGTCGTGACCTGGTTCCAGTTGTCGGCGCTGAAGTACTCGAGCCCGACGCGCACGCTCTTCTTGACGTAAGTGACCATCGCGTCCTCGCGCGAAGCCGTGTGTACCGCGGGCGTCGCCGAGCCTTCGATGTCCTTGCCGAGCTTGCCGTTGTAGAAGCCGAGCGTGATCGTGAAACCGTCGAACGCCATGAAGCCGATGCGCCCCTCCTCGTCCATGCCCTTGCTGCGCGTCGGGTTCTTGTAGCCGCCGCCGTTGACCAGCGAGACGGAGTAGTTGACCCTGCTGTTCATGGTCTTGCCGTTCGCGTTGAGACCCCAGTCGGACGAGGTGCCGAACTTCAAGCGATCGGTGATCACCTGCTCGACGTAGCGATACCCGTAGAGATCTTCGACGTACGGGATCCATGGAGTGTCCGCCGCGCCGAGGCGCCCGATCAGAGCGTCGGAGACCTTGCCTTGAACGTAGGCTTTTTTCACGAAGAGTTGGGTCTCGCCGTCGTTGGAGACGTAGTTGAAGTCCGTAGTGAGGTTCGCCGCCCACGTCTTGTCGAAGTTGTGCTGCACGATGAGGTAGCCGCGCTTGACGTCGACGCCGTAACCGTCCGACGGCTGTTTGACGTCATCGTTCTTGAGCGTCACGTCCGTGAGGTCGATGAACAACCTTCCCCCGATCGTGGTCGATTCGTCTTGTGCGTAAGAATTTGCCGCAGCGCCCGCGGCAGCGATCACCAAGGCGGATCGGAGCAGAGTGCGTGTCGTTGACATGTGAAACTCCAACTGGTCGTTAGTGAAAATGGGCACACGCGCCGCACTTGGCAAGCGTCGTACAAATGTGTTGCATTTGTACGGCATTACATAGCCGCTCTGTTACGGTTTTATGACGACGTGATTTCGGATTGGTTGAAGTGCGATTTCCGCCGGGGGAATTGCTGGCGGTTCGCCGTATGTCGCCTCAGCTATTGAGCGTGCCCAACCAGCGGAGTTCCCTTTCCGGGAGTCGTCCCAAAACGACAAAGTAGTCGTCGCAGAAGCCTGGTCGTTTGCTATGCCGCGCGCAGTGTAGAGCCGTTGCGTGAATGCGTTTGTGAAGAATTTCCGAGAAACGGCTCCGCGCAAATCGCGCTGCGTGACGAAAACAAACATCATCACGCGGAGATTGATCGTAGCGGGAAAGTTCGGATATACCGAACAGAGTAGTCCTGAAGGAATACTCGGGACCTGCGCCGCGGCATGACTGGAACTAGCGACTTGCCTTCCAGGCTTCTGACCTGATCGCCCAGCGCTCGTGGTCTCGCCAACGGCCCGCGATCTTCAGGTACCGCCGCGAATAGCCTTCGCGCTCGAATCCCAAACCGCGCACAAGCGCGATCGACGGTGCGTTCTCGGGCTGAATGTTCGCCTCGAGCCGATGCAATCGATATTCCCGGAACGCGAGGCGGATCATGGCCGAAACGCCGGCACGCATGAATCCGCGACGTTGAAGCGGCTCGAACACGTAGTAACTCAGGTATGCCGACCGGAACGAGCCCATTACGATCTCGGAGATGTTGACGACGCCGGCGAGCTCGCCGGCGCCGGTTCGCACGAGGCGGCTGACTCTGCTGGGAGTCCGCGAGCGCCGCAGAAAATCCTGGTACTGGTTGTGCGTCGACGGCGCGTTCGTCCAGCGGCCGTGCAGGCGGCGGCTCCTGCGCACGGCGGCGATCAGCTCTTCCGCGTGTCGTGCGGACGGCGCTTCGAGCAGGATCTTCGGCACTGGCTATCTCGCGCTCAGCGCGACGCGGCAAGCTCCATCAGCAGCTTCGCGGTGTCCGAGTGAACGGCGCTTGGGCCCCGTCCGCCGCGCAACTTGCCTAGCGCCGCATCCACCGGCAGCACACCATCGTTGTCGGCGGCCTTGAGGTCCGCGCCGTGCTCGACGAGGAACTTCGCGACGTCCGTGTAGCCCTGAGCGGCCGCCGCGTGCAGCGCCGTGCGGCCGCGCGTGTCGCGCGCGTTCACGTTGGCGCCGGCGTCGAGCAACACCTGCGCGGCGGCGAGCGCGTCGCTCTGCGTGCGGAACTTGCCGCGAGTATCCGTCGGAACCGCGAGACCGACCGCAACCATCAGCGGCGTCTCGCCCGATGCCTGGGGCAGATCGACGAGCGCGCCGTGCGCGAGCAGCAGCTTCATCGAGTCGACGTCGGCGCCGCGCGCGGCCCGCAGCAGCGGCGTCGTGCCGATGTCGAGGACCCCGTCCGCGCCGCGGTCCATCCGCAGGCTCCGATACGGCGGAAACAGCTTGAGCTGCGCGTTCACGTTGACGCCCGCGGCGAGCAGCATCTCGATCATCTGCAAGCTCGTCGTGTCGTCGAGCGACGGCCGATCCGGCCGGCCGCCGTGCGGCAGGGTGTTGTAGTCGACGGCCGCATAGAGCGGCGTGCGGCCCCACCAGTCCCACTTGTTCGGATTCGCCTTGGCGGACAGCAAATACTTCGCGGTATCGAAGTGAGCGCTGAGCAACGCGCTCAGCAGCGGCGTGATCCCGTCCGGATCCGTCATGTCGACCTTCGCGCCCGCGCCGACGAGCTCCTGCGCGCACTCGAGGCAGCCCTGCCGCGCGGCGTACAGGAGCGGCGTGAAGCCGCCCGACGGCATGTTCTTCATCCTAGGCTCGGCCGTGACGCGCCGTTCCCAGTCGTACACCGTCGAGCGCGCGTTCGCGTCCGCGCCGTGACTGAGCAGCAGCTTCACCATCGCGGGCTGGCTTTCGGCCGTCGCCCACATCAGCACCGTCTGGCCCTTGCGGTCCTCGCGCGCGTTCACGTCCGCGCCGTGCTTGATCAAGAGCTCCGCGGCCGCGACGTTGCTCGTGCGCGCGACGACCATGAGCGCGCTCTGGCCATCGGCGTTCTTCGACTCGACGTCGGCGCCCGCGCGCAGCAGCGCCTCGAGCACGTCGGCGTTCGCGACGATCGCGGCCTCGGACATCGGCGTCGCGCCGTACGCGTTCGCATTCTCGGCGTCGGCGCCCGCGGCGAGAAGCTGCTTGACGAGCTCGACGTCGTCGTTGTGCACCGCCCAGAGCAACGCGGTCGAGCCGTCGGCATCGGCCAGGTTCGGGTCGGCCTTTTGCTTGAGCGCATCGAGTGCCGCGGCGTGGTCCGCGGACTTCGCCGCGGCGACGAGCGTCGTGCCTTCCGCGAGCGCGGCACCCGCCAGCGCGGCGACGACCGCAGCGACGACGGCCGATGCGGGGTGTCTCCACGCGCGCATCAAACCTCCGCGATCTCGCCCGTGCTGTCGCCGAGGGATTCCACCGGCACGCCCGCGCGATTCAGCACGGTGAACACGAGGTTCGCGTGCGGCGTGCGATCCGGATAACGCACGTGCTGGCCGCCCTTGAGCTTGCCGCAACCGCCGCCGATCACCGCCGCCGGCAGCGGGAAGTGATCGTGCGCGTTGCTGTTGCTCATGTTGCTGCCGTAGAGAAGGATCGAGTGATCGAGCAGCGAGCCGTCGCCGTCCGGCGTGTCCTTGAGCTTCTGCACGAAGCGCGCGAAGATCTTGGTGTTGTACGTCTGCACCTTTTGCAAGCGCTGGAGCTTCGGCCCGTTGTTCTGATGGTGCGACAGCGCGTGGAACGCGTCCGGCACGTCGATTTGGTTGAAGGTCATGTTGCTGACCTCGGCCGCCATCATGAACGTCGTGATGCGCGTGAGGTTCGCCTGCCACGCGAGCGCGACCGTGTCGAACATCAGGTTCATCTGATCCTCGAACTTGTTCGGAATACCGACCGGAGCATCGGGCAGATGGATGTGCGACAGATCGTTCGCCTCCATCTTCTGTACGCGGCGCTCGATCTCGCGCACGCTCTCGAGATAGTCGTCGAGCATCGCGCGATCCGAAGGCCCGACGCGCTTCTGCAGCGCCGCGGCCTTGGCCGCAACGACGTCGAGCACGCTCGCATACTGCGCCGCGAGCGCCTTACGCTCCTCGGGCGTGTCGCCCTGGCCGAATAGCCGTTGGAACAGCTTGCGCGGGTTGAACTCCATCGGCAGCGGCGTCGACGGGTTCCGAAACGCGATCGTCGCGCCGTAGCTGCACCCGTAGTTGCGGTCGCAGGCGCCGCCACCGACGGGCTCCTCGGTCGACACCTCGAGCGACGGCAGCGGCGTGTCCTGGCCGATGTGCTGGGCCGCGATCTGATCGGCCGTCGTGGCGCCGAACGGGTCGTGGCTGATCCGCGGGCTCACGCTGCTCAGCCAAGTGCCCGGCGTGATCGCGTGCGTGGGCCCGGACGCATGCTTGTTCTCGAGTCCGCTGACGATCGTCATCTCGCTCTTGAACGGCTCGAGCGGCGAAAGGATCGGCATGAGGTCGAAGGTCTTGCCGTCGGCCGACGGCGTCCATTGGCTCATGATCGCGCCGTGCGGGAAGTAGACGAAGCCGAGCTTCACGAGCGGCTTCGGCGGCGCGCTCGCGAGCGCGGGCACCATCGCATCGAGCATCGGCAGCGCAACCGTCGCGCCGATGCCGCGCAGCACCGTCCGCCTCGAGAGATGTTTCTTCGTTACGAACATCGGTTCCTCCTGCCCTTCTCGCTCAGCGCGTCGCCGCGGCGTGCGTCTCGAGCTCGCCGTCGGCACCGGGCACGGTGCCGTAACGGAACGGCTCGCTCTCCGCGATCGCGGTCAGCAACGTGGAGAAGCGATAGTTGTCGCGCGCGGCCTCGCGCACGACTTTGCGCACGGCCGGCATGTCGTTGTAGTCGATGCTGCGGCCGAGAGCGAACGTCATGAGCTTCTCGGTGAGCGTCTCGACGAACTGGTTCGGCTTCGCGAGAAGCGCCTTGCGCAGCTCGACTGGGCCGTGCACCACGGTGCCGTCCGCGAGCTCGCCCGTCGAATCGATCGCCGTCGCGGTCTCGCGATCCTTCGTGCGCCATGCGCCGATCGCGTCGAAGTTCTCGAGCGCGAAGCCGAGGGGGTCCATCACGCCGTGGCAGCCCTTGCAGGTCGGATTCACGCGATGCTGCTCGAGCCGCTCGCGCACCGTTTTCGGCGCCGCGCCTTCTTGGTTCTCTGGGAACGCGGGCACGTTCGCAGGCGGCGACGCCGGCGGCGTGCCGAGCAGCGCGTCGAGGATCCACTGGCCGCGCAGCACAGGCGCCGTGCGGTTCGGGTACGAGGTCGCCATCAAGATCGCGCCCTTGCCGAGCAGGCCGAAGCGATTCTGGTCCGTGAGCGTCACGCGCCGGAACTGGTCGCCGCGCACACCGCTGATCCCATAATGCAGCGCGAGCCGCTCGTTCACGAACGTCTTGTCCGAGCTCAGGAGCTCGAGCACGCTGCGGTCCTCGAGCAGCACGCTCTCGAGGAAGAGCTGAAGCTCCTTCGTGAGCGCGTCGTTGAGATCCGGATTGCCCTCCGGGAACAGCACGGGGTCGGGCACGAACTCGGCCACCTTGCGGGTCTGCAGCCACTGCGCGCCGAAGTTCGTCGCGAGCGACTCCGCGCGCGGGTCCGCGAGCATGCGCTTCACCTCGCTCGCGAGCACGGTGTCGTCGTGCAGTTTGCCGGCTTCCGCAAGCTTCAACAGCTCGTCGTCGGGCAACCGGCTCCAGATGAAGAACGAGAGCCGCGACGCGAGCTCGTAGTCGTCGACGGCATAGATCGTGCCCGGCGCGCGGTCCTCCGGCGGCGCGCCGACGCGAAACAAGAACTCGGGGCTCGCGAGGATGATCATCAGCGCGTTGCGGATGCCGTTGTCGAAGCCGCCCGCAGCCTTGCCGGTCGCGAAGAACTCGAGCGGGGTCTGCAAGTCCGCATCGGTCACGGGTCGACGGAACGCGGTGCGCGTGACTTTCGCGAGGATCTTACGCGCGCACGGCTCCTGCTCGGCCTCGCTCGACGGCCGGCAGACGAAGATCTTCTCGCGGCTCGGCGTGTCGCCCACGCCCGTCGGATTGATCGGGCCGTCGATCTGGAGACGCTCGATCTTGAGCGGGCTCTCCTCGCCTTCGATGGTGCCCACCTCGCCGCCGCCCGGCACGAGCGGCTGCAGAACCGCATCCGACTCCGACATCGTCCGCGCGACGAACGTCGCGGCGACCGTATGCGGACCGGCCGGTACTTGCACCTTGATGTGCTGGAAGCGCGAATTGATCTTGCCGACGGCCGCGGCCTGATGCAGATCGACGTCCTCGAGGTCCTCCGGACCGCCGATCTCGTTCGCGTACACCTCTTTGCCGTCGATCGCGACGATCAGCTTGTGGCGATACTCGAGGCCCTCGACGTACCGGGCTCGCGCGAGACCCCCGAGCGAGATCTCGTACGCGCCGTCGGCCGGGAAGAAGTGCTCGACGAGCATTCCGCCGCGCGTGCCGAGCGGCATGCCGACTCGATAGAAATTCTGGTTCGTGCCCGGCTTCGCGTAGAACACGCGACTGTCCATTTTGGCGTGGCCGTTGCCGACGGCCATCTCGCTCACGACGCTCGCGGCCGAGATGTACTGCTCCAAGAACGACGGCGACACCTTGAGCACGTTCGCGATGTTGTCGAAACCGTCGCTTTCGTCGTCCTTCGGCAGCAACGCCGCGACGTCGACCTTCAGGCCGAAGAGATCGTTCACCGCGTTCGCGTATTCCGTGCGGTTGAGCCTGTGCAGCGCTACGCGCCCCGGCTTCGGCGCGCGCTCGGCGGCCGCGTCGAGCGTCGTCTCGAACCAGCGGACGAGCGCGTCGCGCATTTCCGGCGGAGGCCGCGCAGAGCCCGGCGGCGGCATCTGATTGCCGCGCAACTTGCGGATCGCGGCCTCGAACACTTCCGGATCGCGCGCGATGTCGGCGGGCGACATCTTGTCGAACGCGATGCCGGCGGTGAGGTCGTCGCGGTTGTGGCAGTCGACGCAGTACTTGCCGAGCTGCGCCCAGAGCTGCGCGGGCTGCGGCTGCGGCTTGCGATGCAGGAAGTACATCGCGGGCCCGATCGCAAGCGCGGCGACGACGGCGATCGACAGCGTGATGGTTTGGCGGCTCGGCATGACCCGGTCGATTCCTCTTTAGATCACGCCGCCGAGCTCGCGCAAGTGTGCCCAGGCGCCCTTGTGCACGAGCTTCAGGAACAGGGTCGGGTCGCCGCGCGACGCGTCGAACTCTTGCGTCGGATTGGTTGCGACGAACTCTTTGAAGCTGAGCCCGTGGCGATACGCGTCGGCGACGCGCTCTTTCACCGCGGTGCAGAGCTTCAGCTGCGCTTCGAGCTCGGCGCGGCCGCAAGCCGGGCCAAACGCCGGCACGATCTTGGTCGAGCTGTCCGTCGCATCGAGCAGCGCGCGCGTCGCGGCTTCGAGCCCGCCGATCCAGCCGCCGGTCGCATAGTCGGGCACCGGATACGATCCGACTGCGAGCAGCGCGCCAACTGCGAGCACGTTCGCGTCCGGGAAGAAGACCGCGATGTCGCCGTCGGTGTGTGCGCGCGGCAGATACCGGTATTCGACCTTGCGCCCCCCGAAGTCGAGCGAGCCCGATGTGTAGAACGTCATAACGGGCAACGCGGCCGCGGGCCGCGGGGCGTAGTGGCGGTTCTCCCAATCGACGTCGAAGTCGCCGCCGAGCCAAAGCTTCGTGTTCACGTGCGCTGCGATCTTGACGCCCCGAGCGCCGAGCGTCTCGTTCGAGCCGGTGTGCGCATCGCGCCAGCTCGTGTTGAACAAGAGCTCGACGGGGTGCCCGGAATTGCGCCGGTCGAGAAGAGCGAGCAGCTCCTTCGACTGCTGCGCGACGCCGCCGTCGACGAGCAACAGCCCATCGGATCCCATGAGCGCGACGACGTTCGCCCCGGCACCCGCGATCGTGACGAGATCCGGAGCAAGCTCCGTGGACGCGAGCGAACCGAGCGCGTCGGCGCGGACGAAGCGCGGCGCTGAGGCGACGCAGACCGCGGCCGCGATGTTCATCAAAGCTTCACGCCGACTAGGCAATGCTTCGCGACTCCTCGAAGCGCCGAACCCATACCCGTTGCGGCATTCTCTGCGCGCATCGTGCCACCGACAACCTGCCGGCTTCCGCAGCTCGCGGATCGAGGGAATTCTTTAGATCCGTGGGCGGGTGGAGCGACTACTACGCGCGCCTGCTTTATCTTCGAGACACGCCTGCCCGAGCTCAGTGCTTCGGCGCGGCAAGAAGCCCTTGCCGCTCGAGCTCTTTCGTGACGTTCTGCGCCGTCTCGTGCACCAATCGATCGACGCTCGCCGGATTCGTCGTGGTGCTTTGGCCGCCCCAGACGAGCATGTTCTGACGCAGCGAATAGACGAGAGTCTCGACGGACACGACGGTGTTCGTGTGGATCTGCACGCCGCCGTACCACGGCATCCCCCAGCCGTAGCCGTAGTAGCCACCCCAGTACATCGAATATCCGGGACCCCAGTACATCGGCGTCGAGACGATCTCGCGCTCTCGGCTGACCGGACGAAACACGACGAGGCCCGTGAACCCTTGCCCCTCGAGCGCCGCCCGGGCCTCGGGCTCGTCACTCGGCTTCGCGTTCGGGTAGACGGAGTACATCGGTACGCCAACCGCGCCGCGCGCCGTGAGCTCTCGTGCGATCGCATCCTCCGCCGCTCGGCGCGAGGCGACCTGATCGATCATCGCAACGGCCGCGACTTTCGCGCCCGCGATCTGAAGCGGCTCGGCGTCTGGCGCACGCCAAGACGAGACAAACGGCGTGCTCGCACACGCCGTGCATACGAGTGCGGCGACGATCGTGATGCCCACGGTTCGCGCTCGCATTGACACCTTCATTGGCAGAGACTCCGGCGACGTCGGATCGCGCCGTTACTTTTGCGCCTTTCCGGCCGCCGCGATGAGCTTGTCCATCTGCGGCTTCGCGCTGGCCGCGGCCTTCTCGACGCAGTTCGGCGGATTCTGGCCCGAAAGCGGATACATCTTCGCCAGTTGCTCGCACGACTCCTTTGCGATATCGCTGACCCGCTTTTCGAGCGTCATCACATCGGCGTGCTTGGCCAAGTCGAGATCACCGTAGTAGACGTAGCGGGTGAGTGAAACCAACTCGTCTTTGCCGGTCGGTGTTTGGTTGACCACCTGCTTGCCGACGGACCACGGTGCCGTAACCGTGATCTCCTCGATCTTCTGGCCGCTTTGCTGGGCAGACGCGGCGCACAAGCCGAATACGCCGGCTCCGACAGTAACGAGACTCGCTGCGCGTATTGTGAAACTATGATTGACCATGGCTCGCTCCCCTCTTAATCGAAAAGCCGCCGCTCCGAAGACGATTCTGGGCAGAAGACTCGCGCGAGAAAATACGTAGTCGCCGCACCGACCTGCGTCGACGCAGGAATCGCGAACGAGGGCAAGTGCTGAACGACGAAGCTGAGCCTATCGGCGCGCCAGAAAGAAGGGATTAAGGAGGAGACGGACTGGCCCGTCGTCGGTGTGCCAGATCACGTCGGCGGTGCTGGACCGATCGACCGCGCGATCATGATCACGACCGCGCGAAGCGCGCTAGACGAGGAACACGCGATCGACAGGATGCGCGAGCGCTATCCGCTCGTCACCGCGATGTCGCGGAACGCACGGAATCGCGTCCCAACGCGGGACGACGCCCCACTGGTCGTCGATCGACCAATCCGCGAGCGGCTCTCGCACTTCGGGCGCGCCGAGAGCCGGCGTTGCGAGCGAGCGCAACGGTAGAGACGCGACGGCTGCCGCGCTCGCGGCCGCTGCGAGGATCTCGCGGCGATCAAAGAGACGCGTCGTGGTGCTCATACCGTGGCCGCCTCCTGCGCCGCGAGCTCGTCGGCCGAGTACCAGTTCACGTGCGTGCCGCCGCGTAGGCGGAACGGGATCTTCACGACCGCGATCGCGCCCTGCTCCATCTTCTTCGCGTCGACGATGTGCAGCTCCGACAGCATCTCCGCGTAGTTGCTCGCGACGCCCATGACGTAGCCGTCGCCCTCTTCCTTGCTGCCCTTGCGCGGCACGAACATCGATTCCTGGAGGCTGTGCGTCGGGCCCGCGAAGAACACGCTCTCCTTGTCGAACCCAGGGTTCTTGAGGTCGAAGCGCCGATAGGTGTTCGTCACGCGCCCCGCTCGGTTGCCGCCGGTCGCGGTGTCGTACGGCTTCGACGGGTCGTTGTTGCCGACATAGCCGTAGCGGTACGGCAGCGAGAGGTAGCGGTCGTCCATCCGCGCGAGCACGCCGTTCGACGTCGAGATCACCTCTTCGGCGAAAGCGTCGCTCTTCGAGTTCAGGTTGAACGTCCAGCGCTTGATCTGCGACGGCGAGCGCTCCTCGTCGGAGACCGGCAGCTCCATCGTGATCTTGTTGCCGTCGTCGGTCGCGTTCAGGAAGTGCAGCGTGA
>Ga0335076_10005253_pt1 | contig 13091 bp, 14 predicted proteins | sample Lox_Sample_25_FD_206717 | JGI IMG/M metagenome (GOLD analysis project Ga0335076, IMG submission 206717) | Soil microbial communities from Loxahatchee National Wildlife Refuge, Florida, United States - Lox_Sample_2.5 | ecosystem: Environmental > Terrestrial > Soil > Wetlands | place: USA...
CGCCTCCACCGCCGGAACCGGTGCCGCCGCCACCACCACCACCGCCGCCGCCACCTCCACCACCGCCGCCACCGCCGGGACCCTGCCCTCCGGGGCCCTCACCGATCGGGCCGCGCGTCGGACCGAGGGTCAGCCCGGCGTCGGAGACATCACCGATGAAGGTGGTCAGGAGGGCGCCTCCGGGAACCGTCGCGCCCAGCCCGATCTGGAGTCCGGGACCGGCCGGGCCGACCCCCAGGATCGGGGGCAGGAGGCCTCCCGAGACGTCGCCGGAGCCGCCGCTCGTGTCCGCACTCGGGCCCCGGCGTCCGCCCGACGCCATGTGAGAGCCGACCATTGCCTGCGGCAGGAAGTACATCAGCGATACGACGACGATGAGGAGCACCGCAAGCAGGAGCGGGCCCCGCTCGCGCCGGGCGGCGCTCCACGCGCCGCTCCCGACGGGCGGACCCGCGGAGAACCGGGCAGCCTCGGAACCGGCGGCAGGGGCGATGGCGTGGGAAGAAACCGCACCGGGTTCCGTTCGACTGCCGCCGTTCTGTGTGCCTTCCCCGGGCAATGGGCAACACTCCCTTTGGCGGTCCGAGTCGCGAAAAAAGTCTAGGCATCCGCAGTGCGAACAGACAATGCCCGAAACGGGGGACCATCGGCACGCCGCTCGGCCGACACGCGATGTGGGCCGGCGTCCCCCCGAATCGCCGACGCCGCCCGGCCAGGTGGGGGGTGCCACGAACAACCTACCGGGGGGTAGGTGCCCGGGTAGACTGCCTCGAATGCCTCCTCACGCGGCGGCGGATCCCGCACGGCGCAGGATGCGGGCGCCCGAGCGACGAGCGCAGATCCTGGACGTCGCGCGGCGGGTGTTCGGCTCGTCCGGATTCCACGAGGTGTCGATGCAGGACGTGGCTCGTGAAGCCGGCGTGACCAAGCCGACCCTTTACGACCACTTCCCGTCCAAGAAGGACCTGTACCTCGCCCTGATCGACTCCGATCTCGAGTCGCTCCACGAGCGGGTCGGCGACGCGCTCGAGGGATCCTCCGGGAACCGGGAGCGCATTCGCGCCTCGTTCCAGGCGTACTTCGACTTCGTCGACGAGCACGCGGCGGGGTTCCGTCTTCTCATGCAGGAGGCGATCGGCGCCGACGCGGACGTGCGGGCGCGGATCGGCCGCGTCCGCTCCCAGATCGCGAGGGAGGTCGCGGACGTCATCGTCCGCGAGTCGGGCGGCCTGCTGACGAGCGGCCGCGCCGAGACCGTCGCCTTCGCGCTCGTGGGGATGGTCGAGACCGTCGCGGACCGGGAAGCCGGGTGGAGCCCGGCCGCGCGCGACGAGGCGGTGGACACACTGGTCCGCTTCGCGTGGAGGGGTATCACCGGAGTCGCGGAGGACTGAGCTCGAGGAAACCCGTGCGTGGGCCGGCGCCCGGGTCCGGCGCTCAGGCGCTGAGCGGTTCGGCGGGGTCCAGTGGGGCCGGGGCGGCCTGGGCGGCCGTCAGACGCCGCACGATCCGGGGAACGCTCCCCCGGTCGCCGAGCGCCCGCAACACCCACAGGGCGACGACCGCGGCCGCCACCGCGGCGAGGCCACCGATCGCGAGCGCGAGCCGAGCCGACGACTGCTCGGCGATCCACCCGGCGATCGGGCCCCCGATCGGCGTGCTCCCCAGGAACACCATCGCGTAGAGCGCCATCACGCGTCCGCGCATCGCGGGCGCCGACCCGAACTGCATCATCGAGTTGCCGGTGGCCATGAAGATCATGCTGAAGAAGCCGACGACGGGGAGGGCGGCGAGCGCGAGCGCGGGCACGGGCGCGACGGAGACGGCCAGCACGGCGACACCGAACGCGAGCGCCGCTCCCGCCAGGATCCGCGGCGAAGGGCGCCGCTGATGCGCGATCGTCAGCGCGCCGGCGAGCGAGCCGGCCGCCATCACGGAGAAGAAGAGGCTGTACAGACCAGCGCCGCCGCCGAACGAGAACCTCGCGAGCAACGGGAGGAGCACGGTGAAGTTGAACGAGATCGTGTACAGGACCGCCATCAGGGCCAGCGGCCACCGCAAACGTGGCGTCGACCACACGTATCGCAGGCCCGCGACGACCTGTCCCTTGCCACGCGGAAGCCGCTGCTGCCGGTACAGATCTCGCGGCCGCATCGCGAGCAGCCCGGCGATCACCGCAAGATAGGAGAACGCGTTCACGAAGAAGCACGTGGCGATGCCGCCCGTCAGGATCAGCGCGCCGGCGAGCGCGGGCCCGAGCACGCGGGCGCCGGTGAACACGGCGCTGTTGAGGCTGATGCCGTTCTGCAGATCGTCGGGCCCGACCATCTCCATCACGAAGGACTGCCGGGTCGGGTTGTCGACGACGGTGACGAGCCCGAGACCGAAGGCAAGCAGGTAGACCATCCACAGCTGGACGACGCCCGCGAGCGTGAGGGCGCCGAGCACCAGCGCGAGGCACGCGTCGGCCGCCTGCGTCGCGATGAGCACCTTCCGCTTGTCGAAGCGGTCGGCGACGACCCCGCCCCACGGCCCGAGAACGAGGATCGGCAGGAACTGGAGCCCCGTGGTGATCCCGAGCGCCAGGGGGCTGCCGGTCAGCTTGAGGACGAGCCAGACCTGCGCGACCGACTGCATCCACGTGCCGGTCACCGAAACGATCTGGCCGAAGAAATAGAAGCGGTAGTTCCGAACTCGGAGCGATCGAAACGTCGTGCGCGTCGCGGCCTTCAGCCGGGTCAACGCGCGTCCTCGATCAGCCGCTCGAGGATGGGGATGGCGCGCTCGAGCGCCCGACGGTCCGCGTCGGAGAGTGCCCGCAACCGCTTGGCGAGATAGGCGTTCTTTCTCGTTCGCGTTCGGTCCAGCAGCCGGCGACCCTCGGGCGTGACGCTGATCCACGCGACGCGCCGGTCCAGCGGATCGGGCGCGCGGGCGACGAGCCCCCGCTCCTCGAGGGAGGCGGCGATCCGAGTCATGGTGGGGGGTTGTACCCGCTCGGTCGCCGCCAGCTCCCCGAGTGTCATGCGCCCCGCGCCGTCGACCGCGACGAGCGCCGAGAACAGGGATTGCCCGATCCCGACATCTGCCTGCTGGCGCATCCGGCGGGCCAGCCGATTGACGGCCAGCCGCAGCCGGGAGACGACCTCGGTCGTCTGGGGGGATCCGGCTACCGCTACCGGAGCGATCGTGGCGGACGTGGGCACACGCCTATTATTTCACAAAGCTAATTAGCTTGACAAACTGTTTGGGGGTGTCGCCGGCCGGAGCGATGGCAGGAAGCGCTCGGTCATGGCCGCGGCGAACGGCGAGGACGGCGAGGGCCCGTGACCGCTAGGCGATGAAGCCGAAGTAGATCGTCATGATCCCGCCCACGACCAGGCAGTAGATCGCGAACGGCGTGAGGGTGCGGGTCTCGAAGTACTTCGTCAGGAACTTCACCGACAGGTACGCGGCGATCCCCGCCGCCACGGCACCGACGATTGCCTGTCCGCGGATGTTGCTGCCCAGCGGGCCGGTCAGGTCGGGGATCTTGTAGAGCCCGGCCGCCAGGATGATGGGCGTCGCCAGAAGGAACGAGAACCGGGCCGCGTCCTCGTGGCTCAGGCCGCGCACGAGCCCGGCGACCATCGTGATGCCCGATCGGCTGATTCCCGCCAGCAGCGCGAACACCTGCGCCACGCCGATGACGACCGCCTCCTTGAACTCGAGCGTCTCCAGACGGCGGGATTCGGTCCCCTCGTACGTGCCGTGGGTGAGCGCCAGCTCGCGGACCTCCGAGCGCCGGCGAACACGTTCGCCGAAGGTGAGGATGAGGCCGTTGACCATGAGCAGGATGGACGCGTAGAGCGGCTTGGCGAACACCACCCGAAGGGCGTGCTCGAGCAGCAGGCCGACGATTCCCGCGGGGATCGTCGCCACGATCAACAGCCACGCCATCCGCTCGTCGGGCGTCTCGATCCTGCGCGTCCGGAGCGTGCGGAAGAACCCCCCGATGATGCGGTACCACTCCTTGCGGAAGAAGATGAACAGCGCGACGCCCGTCCCGACATGGAGCGCGACGAGGAACGCGAGGAATGGGGATTCGGGCCGGGATTGCATGAGCGCCAGTGCTTTCCAGCCGGGGATCAGTGCCGGGAGGATGACGGAGTGGCCCAGGCTCGAGATCGGGAACAGCTCGGTCACGCCCTGCAGCACACCCATGACGATTGCCTGGAGGTACGTCATCGCTCCCTGGACTCCCCCCGCGCTCCGCGCGCGTCGGCGGAGGCTACCAACGCAACCCGAGGCGGAGCAATGAAGCGCCCGTTGAGGCTTTGTGACGAAGGTTCCACAAACGGCGCTCCCGATATCCTTCCCGCGTGACCTTGCTCCTCTTGATCCGCCACGCGCTGACGGACGCGACCGGGAAGCGGCTCTCCGGGAGGACCCGCGGCATCCACCTCTCCGAAGCCGGCCGCGACCAGGCCCTGAGGCTGGCCGAGCGCCTGGAGCCCCTGCCCATCTCGGCCGTCTACGCGAGCCCCCTGGAGCGGTGCGTGGAGACGGCTCGGCCCTTCGCCGCCGCGCGAGGGCTGGACGTCCGAATCGAGCCGCGCCTGATCGAGGTGGCGTACGGAGCGTGGACGGGCCGCTCGATGGGCCAGCTCACCCGAACCACGCTCTGGAAGCAGGTGCAGTCCTCCCCGTCGTCGGTGCGCTTCCCGGATGGGGAGTCGCTCTCGGAGGTGCAGCAGCGATCCGTCGCCGCGCTCGGCGACATCGCGGCGGCGCATCCGCGCGGCGTCGCGGCCGTCGTGACGCACGCCGACGTCATCCGGCTGGCCGTGGCCCACTACTGCGGGGCGCACATCGACCTGTTCCAGCGGTTCGTCGTCGGCACGACGTCGGTGTCCGCGGTGTTGCTCGGCGACCGGATCCCCCGCGTCCTGCGAATCAACGACACGGGAACGCTCGAGGACCTCGCCGTCCGCGCGAAGCCGAAGGCCGCTCCCCGCGGCGGGGGTTCGCGCCGCGGCGGCACAGTGCGAGGATAGGCGGCAGCGATGCTCATCGAGCTCGATCCGGTGGACAGAATCACGGCGGGAGCCGTCGGCGAACCCGGCATGCGGACGTTCTTCCTGCAGGGCCGCAAGGGCTCGCAGCTCGTCACCCTCCTGGTCGAGAAACAGCAGGTGCAGCTGCTCGCGGCGTCGGTCGTCGAGATCCTCGCGCGCGTGAGCGGTGAGGCGGCGACCGAGACCGACGTCGAGACGATCGACGAGGGGATGGACCTTGAGGAGCCGCTCGTGCCCGAGTGGCGAGCGGGGCGCCTCGCGATCGGGTACGAGGAGGACCGCGACCTGCTGATCCTCGAGGTGGAGGAGCTGCTCCCCGACGACCAGGGCGAGGACGAGCCCGGTCTCGCCGAGATCGCCGAGTCCCCGGTGGGGCCGGACGACGAGCCCGAGACCGGGAGGGTCCGGTTCTGGGCGACCCGCGACCAGATGCTCGCGCTGGCGCGACACGGCGTCGCCGTGTGCGCGCAGGGGCGGCCGACGTGTCAGTTCTGCGGCAACCCGATCGACGCCGAGGGGCACACGTGCCCGGCGATGAACGGGCACCGCGAGCTCGGCGAGTGAGCGGCGCCGACCCCCGCACCCTCGAGCTGCTGACCGGCGGCGAGATGGAGTTGATCGGCCTGCTCCCCAACTCGTCGAACTACACGTTCCTCGCCGAGATCCACCATCCCGACGAGGACGTGCTCGCCGTGTACAAGCCGCGTGAGGGCGAGACGCCGCTCTGGGACTTCCCGGAGGGAACGCTCTACCGCCGCGAGGCGGCCGCGTTCGAGCTCGCGTGTGCGCTCGGGTGGCCCGCCGTCCCGCCCACCGTGATCCGGGGCGGGCCGCACGGCCCCGGTTCCGCGCAGCTGTTCGTCGACGCGGATCCGAAGGAGCACTTCTTCACGCTTCGGGGAGAGCGGCTGGAGGACTTCGCGGCGGTCGCCGCCTTCGACGTCATCGCGAACAACGCCGACCGCAAGGCCGGCCACTGCCTGCTGGCGCCCGACGGGACGATCTGGGTGGTCGACCACGGAGTGTGCTTCGCCGCCTCGCCGAAGCTCCGAACGGTGATCTGGGAGTTCGCCGGCGAGCCCGTCCCCGAGGCTCTCGTCGCCGACATCCGCCGCGTGGCGGCCGAGCTTCGATCCGGCGCGATCGAGGAGACCCTTCGGGGGTTGCTGGCGCCGGATGAGGTTGGGGCGACGGCCCGCAGGGCCGAGGCGCTCGCGGCCTCGGGGCGGTTCCCGCAGCCGGGCGCCGGCAGGCCGTATCCCTGGCCCCCCGTCTGAGCCGCCACCCATTTCACGCCGCGCTCGCCGCCGGCGTTTTCCTTGACCGATGGCGCTGCATACGCTGATCGGCATGGTGGACGTGGAATCGCCGCCCGGGCGGGGCGGTGGTGGCGGCGGGCGGGCGGAGCCGGCACGGGCCGGTTCCGAAACGCTCCGGCCGCCGCCGTTCGAGGAGTTCCTCGAGTCCAACCGGACCGCCGTCTACCGGTTCCTGCTGGCCTCCGCCGGTCCCGACGCGGACGACTGCTTCCAGGAGACGTTCCTGTCGGCGCTGCGGGCGTATCCGCGGTTGCGCGACGGGTCGAACCTGCGCGCGTGGGCGCTCGCCATCGCGACGCGCAAGGTGATCGACTCGGCACGGGCGCGCGGGAAGCGCCCCGTGCCGGTGCAGGACGTCGGCGAGCGGGCCTCGCCCGAGGACCCCGCGCCGGTCGACGCACGGGAGCCGCTCTGGCGGGCGCTCCGCTCGCTGCCGCCGCGGCAGCGAGCGGCGGTCTCGCACCGGTTCGTGCTCGACCTGTCGTACGCCGAGATCGCGGCGGCGCTCGGCAGCACCGAGGAAACCGCGCGAGCGAACGTGTACCAGGGGCTGAAGAGGCTCCGTGAGCGATTGGGGAACGACGATGCCTTCCAGGACCGGGAATCGGGAAGCCGGCGCCGGCGCGGGTGACGCCGACGCGGTGGCGGCGGCGCTGCGCGCGATGACGGCGGGCGCCGCGGCGGGCTCGCGCCGCGCCGCGAGCCGGATCGGCGACGCCGCCGACGCGGCCGGGTTGATCGACATCGCGTACGGAACCGTCGACACGCCGATCGGCGCGTTGCTCGTCGCGGTCTCGCGGCGCGGCCTCATGCGGGTCGCGTTCGAGGAGGAGATCGACGACACGGTGATCGAGCTGTCCGACGACACATCGCTGCGGGTCATGGGGTCGGCGCGCGGGACCGACGAGGTCCGGCGCGAGATCGAGGACTACTTCGGAGGTCGCCGTCGTTCGTTCGACGTCGCCGTGGACTGGACCGAGCTGCACGGCTTCACGCGCAAGGTGCTGCGCGAGACCACGCGAATCCCGTTCGGGATGGTGCTCACGTACCGCCAGGTGGCCGGGCGAGCGGGGAACTCGCGCGCGATGCGCGCCGCGGGGAACGCGCTGCACGCGAACCCGGTCCCGATCGTCGTTCCGTGCCACCGCGTGATCCGCACGGGCGGCGGGCTCGGCGGCTACGGCGGCCGTCTCGACCGTAAGGAGGCGCTGCTGCGGATGGAGGGCGCGCTGCGGTAGCGGTCAGTCCGGCTCGCCGAGGCGGTCGGCGAACACCGCCAAGCTCGCGGTGAACCCGTGCAGGAAGTTGCGCCCGCCGACGGGGCCGAACTCGCCGGCGCAGAAGCCGCCGGCGACCGCGGCGCCGCCCAGGTAGGACGACACCACCGCGGCGTCGTGGTCGGGCTCGGAGAACAGGCGCGTTCCGCGACCCGTGCAGGTGAACAGCAGCGCCCCCGCGGCGGGCCGCGGCAGCTCTTCCGCGGCGAGCTGCAGGAGGGAGCGCAACTCGTCGTCGGCGGTCGCCGCGTCGCGGACGTGGAACCGCACCATCTCGCCGACCTCCACGCGATCACCCACGGCCATGGCGCCGTTCGACGGATCCACGCCGAGGACGCCGCGGACGACGAAGTCGCCCTGGCCGTGCTCGGTCTTGTACTCGTCGATGGCGCGGCCGACGTGCAGACCGGACGTCGCAAGCTCGCGGTCGGGCGCCGCCAGCGACTCGAGGGCCTCCTGCAGACGGTCGAGCGGCGGACGCCCGCCGAGCTCGAGGACGAAGTTGTCGCGCGCGCCGGTGACGACGAACGGCGACCCGAAGGGACGGCAGCCCTGCGAGACGATGGTCTTCACGCGCACCGACGGCGGGAGCTCGGCCCCGACCGCTCCCGTCGCCAGCACGTCGTGATCCTTGAACAGGATCGTCTCGCCGGGCGACGCGGCGCCGCTCGCCATCCCGCCGACCATCAGCGGCCGGGCCGGCGACGCGTTCAGGTGGGTGAGGAGCGAGTCGGCCGGGAAGCTGTACGGGTCCGCGATGAACAGGTGCGGGGTTCCCGCCTGCGCTTCGCGATCGAACGTCCACCCGCCGAGGACGCCCCCCGAGTCGGTCGGGTGAAACTCCATGTGGAAGGTCGGCGCCGGGCCGGGCATCGCCGCGAGCCACACGGCGACGGCGGGCATGCGCTCGACCTCGCGCGTTCCGGCCAGCACCGATTCGCTCGTGCACCCGATGAGCCCGGCGGGCTCGGCGACCTCGTGGACGGCCCTCAGCACGCCGGCCGCGCTGCTCGCGTGCGCGGAGGACGCGAACAGCACCGCCAGCGTCGGGGAGTCGCCGCCGAGTCCGGCGAGCGCGGCCTCGGTGGCCGCGCGAGCGGCATGAGCCCCGTCGTCGAGCGTCGAGAGTCCCGCTCCGGCCTGCATCTGCAGCGAGTGTACGATCGGGCACATGGCACAGTTCGGCGGCCCCGAGGACGGGCACCCGACTCGGCCGGACGTCCCGCCGAACGACCCTCCGCCACCGGCGCCGGGTTCCGCGCAGGCGCCCGCCGACGGCGAGCGGACGAGCGGTCTCTCGCTCGAGACGTGCTTCCGGCACCCGGACCAGATGACCGGTGTGCACTGCACCAGGTGCGGCCGGCCCATCTGCACGGACTGCATGCGCCCGGCCGCGGTCGGGTACCAGTGCCCGGACTGCCTCAACGAGGCGGGTGCTTCCATGCCCCGGCGGCGCAGGACAATCACGCTGGGGGGAACGGGGAGGATCACGAGGATCCTCATCGGGATCAACGTCGCCGTGTTCCTCGTCGAGATCAGCCAGGCAGGAGGGGCGACCAATCGGCACCTCCTGGACATGGGGGCGCTCTTCCCACCAGCCGTGGCCCAGGGCGAGTACTGGCGCCTCGTCACGGTCATGTTCCTGCACGCCAACGTCATTCACATTGGGCTCAACATGTGGGCGCTGTACATCCTCGGCCCGCCGGTCGAGAACTGGTACGGCGAATGGCGCTTCCTCGCCATCTACCTCGTGAGCGGCTTCCTCGGTGGCGTCGCGTCGTACGCGTTCGGACCGCTCATCGAGATCGGGGTGGGCGCGTCCGGAGCGATCTTCGGATTGATGGGGGCCTGGCTGATCTACAACTTCCGCCGGCGCGACAACCCCCTCTCGTACTCCAACATGCGCGTGGCGATCATGCTCATCGTCATCAACCTGATCTTCAGCTTCTCCATCGCCGGCATCGATTGGCGGGCGCACGTCGGCGGGCTCCTGGGCGGCATCGCCGCCGGGTACGTGGCGGAGGGCTTCGGTCCGCGGTCGAGCCGCACGCTGGTGGCCGTCATCGGCTTCTGCGCCCTCGTGCTGTTCGGCGTGGTGATCGCCGCGGGCCGGACGGCCGCCATCCGGCACACGCTGGGCCTCTAACCTCTCCGGGGGTCCCGAACGCCGTGGCGGGGAACGACTTCGGCCGAGCGCTGCGTGTATGCTCCGAGCACCGAGCGTCGAGGAGGGAGCGAGCGTGACCGAACCCGCAGTTGTCGCCTACCGGCCGGACCCTTCCGAGTTCGCGTGGACGTTCGGCGGAGTGAGTCCGGTCCGCAGGGTCCAGCCCGGCACGATCCTGGAGCTGTGGACCGAGGATGCCTTCGGCGGCAAGGTGCGGGGACCCGACGACGTCATCTCCAAGGTCATCGAGTTCCCCTTCGTCAACCCGCAGACGGGTCCCTTCTACATCGAGGGCGCCGAGCCCGGTGACACGCTGGCGGTGCACTTCGTCTCCATCGAGCCGACGCGGGACTGGGCGACGTCCACCACGGTGCCGCTCTTCGGGGCGCTGACGGCCACCCGCGTGACGGCCATGCTGCACGAACCGCTGCCGGAGGTCGTGTGGGTCTACGAGGTCGACCGAAAGGGACGCACCGTGACGTTCCACGCGAGGTACGGCGACCACTCGGTGCAGATGCCGCTCGACCCGATGCACGGGACGGTCGGCGTCGCGCCGGCCGCGTTCGAGGCACGCTCGTCGCTCGTCCCCGAGTCCCACGGCGGCAACATGGACACGCCCGAGATGCGCGCCGGCGCCACCTGCTACCTCGGCGTGAACGTTGAGGGTGCGCTCTTCTCGATCGGCGACGGACACTGCCGGCAGGGCGAGGGCGAGACGTGCGGCGTCGCCGTGGAAGCGGCGATGGACACGGTCGTGATCGTCGACGTGATCAAGGGCGTCACGACCCCGTGGCCCCGCCTCGAGAACGACGACTACGTCATGAGCACCGGATCCGCCCGGCCGCTCGAGGACGCGTTCCGCATCTCCCAACTCGATCTGGTGCAGTGGCTCGGGTCGGAGTTCGGGATGCATCCGCTCGACGCGTACCAGTTGGTCACGCAGGTGGCCGAGACGCCGGTCGCCAACGTGTGCGACCCCAACTACACGTTCGTCTCGAAGATCGCCAAGCGATACCTGCCGAGGCCCGACGTGTACGGAAGCGTCCACGGCAGACTTCGCGACGCGGCACGCGCGTACCTCAGCGACCGCCGCTGAGGCCCACGCGGTGCGAATCCGCCCGGCGACCGTCGACGACGCCGAGGCGCTGGCGGGAATCCACGTTCGCGGATGGCAGTGGGGCTACCGGGGTCAGCTGCCGGACGATTACCTGAACGGCCTCTCGGTCGACCGGCGTGCCGAGCAATGGCGCGGATGGCTGCTCGATCCCGGCGACACGGCGACCTGGGTGGCCGAGGACGAGACGAGTGACCCCGCCCGAGCGCTCGGGTTCGCCGCGGCCGGACCGAGCCGCGATCCCGATCACACGCCCGGCACCGGCGAGGTGTACGCGATCTACGTCGAGGAGGACGCGGCGGGGACGGGCGCAGGTGCCCTGCTGCTGTCACGAGCCCGCGAATGGCTCGCCGGCCGGGGATTCGCGCACGCCACGCTCTGGGTGCTGGCGACGAACGCGCGAGCGCGGCGCTTCTACGAGCGAGAAGGATGGCGACCCGACGGCGAGGCGAAGACCGAGCCGCGCGAGGACTTCGAGATGCGCGAGCTTCGATTCGCCGTCGACCTCGCGACGTCCGGCGGGTGAGCGGGTCCGCGTCAGTACGAGCAGCGAACCGACGTGACCGGCGGGAGGTGGGCGGCCACGACCGTCCACGTCGCTCCCCCGTCCGGCGAGCCGAACACCTCGCCCGACTCCGCGCCGAAGTAGAGCCCGAGCGGCGAACGCCCGTCGTGGGCGAACGCCTGCCGCAGGATGGTCAGGTACGCGCTGTCGGGCAGCCCGAGGGACCGCTCGATCCACGTGGCGCCCCGGTCGCGCGTCTCGTAGACGGCCAGCCGCCGGTTCGGCGTCACGCGATCGAAGTCGCCGCGGAGCGGAACGACGAACGCCGAATCGGGGTCGTGCGGGTCGACGACCATCGGGAAGCCGAAGTCCGACGGCAGGCCGCCCTCCGTGCCGATATCGGTCCACGACTCGCCGGCGTCGTCCGAGCGGTACACGCCGCCGTGGAACTGCATGTACAGCGTCGAAGGCTCGAGCGGCGCCCGGTGCATGTTGTGGACGCACAGGTCGACGGCGCCCTCGCGCGCCTCCTCAGGAAGGTACCGCGGGACGAGACCCGTGTTGCCGCGCCGCCACGACTCGCCGCCGTCGTCGGAGATCCACACCCCGGCCGCCGAGATGCCGACCGCGATCCGCGACGGATCGTCGGGCCACGTGCAGATCGAGTGGCACGCGAGGCCGCCGGCCCCCGGCTGCCAGTTCGGCCGGGAGGGGTCGTCCCACAGGCCGCGATTCAGAGACCAGCTGCGCCCGCCGTCCTCGCTCTTGAACAGCGCCGCCGGCGCGACGCCCGCCCACAGGACCCCGTCCTCCTCGCCCTTGCGAATCAGCCAGATGCGCTCGACGGCAGTGCCGGCGTCCTCAGGAAACGCCGGTCCGTCCGCGACCTCCCACTCCTGCGCCAACGGGTCGTCGCTGTAGTACACGCGGGGACCGAACTGCCCGTGCGTGACGGAGGCGAAGTACCTGCCGGTCCTGCGGTCGCGCATCGCGAACTCGGCGATCGCTCCCGCGAAATGCCGTGCGGCCACCTCCATGGTGCTGCCCCTGGCGCCGCGGAGCACGATCAGCCCCTTGCGGGTCCCCACCAGCAACTCGGCCTGCTGGCCGGACTCGGATTCCCGGTCTTGCGCCGACTGCGGCATCGTTTGCATGGCACCCCCCGAGATCGCGGGAAGGACGTGGACGCGGTCTTCCGCCGCGACCGGCGCGTCCAGCCCCGCTCGTTCGCCGTTGACGAAGACGACCACGTGCTCGCGAAGCTCGCCTCGCTCGTCCAGGACCCACCCGGTGAGCTTCGGACTCCCCGCCTCGAGGCCGCGAAGCACCTCGCCGACGGTCGCGCCGGCGACGTCCAGATCGGATGCCCCGGCAAGCTCGCGGAGCGGCGACCGAAGCCGCAACGTGGCCATGGGTGGGAGTGTAGCCCTCGCCTCGGACACCACCCGCGCCGACGTCAGAACCCCCCGACACCCTTCGGCACCCCGAGCCCCGTCGGCCCGTCGTAGCCCGCACCCGCAGTGCATAGGTACGCCGGAGAGCACGAGCCGGTCTTGCCGCTCTTGATGTCGCGAAGCTTGCTCGGGTTTGCGTAGGCGATCGACGCGGGCGTGGTCGCGCCGGACGCGTTGCCCGCCAGCCCGTACGCACCA
>Ga0335076_10005254_pt1 | contig 13087 bp, 10 predicted proteins | sample Lox_Sample_25_FD_206717 | JGI IMG/M metagenome (GOLD analysis project Ga0335076, IMG submission 206717) | Soil microbial communities from Loxahatchee National Wildlife Refuge, Florida, United States - Lox_Sample_2.5 | ecosystem: Environmental > Terrestrial > Soil > Wetlands | place: USA...
TGCTGTCTTTATTAACCAGTCCATTTGGCTGGCGAATAACTGCCGTTCGGTGTCACTCACCGAGTGGTAGGCCAGCACCACGCAGGTTGCGCGTCCGCCGCCAAACAACCGGGCCATGCCACCGCGCAGCCAGTCCACAAACCTGACCAGTAAACTCACCAACAAGTTAAATACTCTCTTCGGCATCCAGTATTGTCCTTTGATTTTACGTGCTCACTTCCAGATCGTCTCTCGGCCAGAAAGCCTTGCCAGTTGCTGGGTTTGGAGATATCGAATCAGTTCCGGATCGTCCACCCGCGGAGCTTTCTCCAGAAACGCCGCGACATATCCATACATCAGCGCCAGCGATCCCACCACATACGGCCGCTGCACCACGCGGGCTCCGCACTTCGCCAGCATGAACAGCGGATGGTACCCGCAAACATAATCCGTTTTTCCGTTCTTCGCCAACCCGCCCCAGCGTCCGTACGCCGCCCCGGTCCAGCGGTGGTGCTCAATCTCGAGATCGGGAAAGCTTCGCGTGCTCCAGCCGAGCATATTGGCCTTCACCTCATCCAGCGTGTCCGAACCCGGACCCACCCACAGTCCGCCCAGCGCGTCCCAGCACTGCCTGCGATATACCTTCGCTCCTCCGCGCACGTGAAAGGTCGGATGTCCTTCGACCGTCTTCCGCCCGTTTTCCACGTGATATAAGAAACCGCCTCCGATACCCAGCCGCGGATCGTCGGCAAACTTCCCGAACACGCCCTCGAAATACTCTGGTGCGAACGATAGATCGCCATCCATTTTCGACATGAATTCCCAATCCCGGCAGGTCAGGGCATCGAACCCGGAATAAAACGCCTCAATAATCCCGGCGCCCCACTTCCGGTATCCGCGATCCTCCCGGTGCACCGCCCGGATCCAGGAATATTGCCGCGCATACTCTTCAATGATCTGCCCCGTCCGGTCCTTCGAGCCATCATTGACGACCACATATTCCACCGGACGCACCGTCTGCGCGACCATGCTCTCGATGGTGCGCCGGATGTACTCTTGCTCGTCGCGAACCGGGGTCACCACCACATATCTTTTCTGCTTCGGATTCATTCAGGAAGTAGTTTCAGCGGCTCGCCCATATCTTCGGCAAGGCCAGGGCATCGCCCGATGGCAACGCCGGTGTCATCTCCTCTCTCGTATCCCCGACTGGCACCTCGTCAACCTGCGACTCTCTTGATTTCCATACCCTCGCGGCCGAGACATACGCCGCCGAAATCATCGCCAGCACCAGGAACCATCCGATCCGCGACTGATCGAACAGGTTTACGCCAAAAAATCCCACCAGGTAAGCAAACAGCGACGCCCCCAGGAACCAGACCATCCATTCCCGCTTGGTGCCTTCCACCAGCCGTCGCGCCTTGCCCACCCTGGCGCACGCCCGGGAAATCAGCGTAAGGAACAGGGCGAAGGCCCCCAGTCCGCCCACTTCACCGATGCTCACATACTGATTCTGCTGGTCCCACAGGTCGAATCCCCAGTTCGCAGCGTCCTTGGTCCCAATCAGCCACCAATCGCTGAAATGGGTAATGAACTGGTCGATGAGTTCTGCCCGGTGATAGCCAGAAGAGCCGCCCGTGAGATCAATATGTGCGATCGCGAACCAAACCGGTGCCTTCATGGCCAGGTGCAGCGCAATGATCGCCACCACGAGTCCCCAACGCACCTGCCGCATCTGTTTGCGAATCGGCCACAGGCAGATGGCGAACACCGCGGCCACGTATGTCAGCAACGGCGTGCTGGAGTTCGAGCAGATGGTCATAACCGTGCACCCAGCTACTCCTACAACCGCCAGCACCTTGGCCTTCGCATTCTTCCACAGAATCAGAAACAGCGGCAGCATCGCTGCCGCAAACACTCCCGCGGTAAGCGAGTGCTGGAAAGCGCCTTGGGAGCGAATCTTGTCCAGGCGAACTTCCGGGGTCAGATTGACCCCGCCGAGCAGCCCAAAGATATTTTGAGTGGTCAGTTGCTCCCGGACCATGCCGATCGACAGGACGACCGTGATCACAGCCAGACACTTCAGAGCCCGATAAAGGTCTGCCTCATCCTGGATCAGGGCCCGCACTAGAAAGTATCCGCCGAGAAAATCGATGAGATAGCCGAACTGGTTGTTGATCGCGTCCATCTCATGGTAGAGCAGGATGAAGCAGATCGCCTGCAGCAGCACGTAACCCAGGAAGGCCTTGTCGATGTTATTGAAGCCGCCTCCCAACACTTTGCCTTTAGCACTGAACTTGATGACGGTAAGTCGCGCCAACCCGCACAGAATCACAATCCTCAACACCAGCCAGTGAACGCCGCCGATCACCAGTTGCTGCCCCAACGGAACCAGAAACGCGAACGTCAGAAATGGAATCAGCAGGTATTTCCTCGGCAGCACAAACATCAGCACCCCGGCGAGAATCAGCGCCACCAGCACCGCCGGGTGCAGAATCGACGCGCTTGCCCCTCCGCCGAAGATGTGATCTTGTCCGGGAATCCCGTCTGGCATGATCGTAGCGCCTGTTTACCGAGTCTTCTGGAAAACTGCGTGAATGCTCTCGCCGTCTCCGGCGAGTCCGGCAAGACCGTTCAACACCGGGAGAATGCTCAGCCGGAAACCCTTGCGGACAATTCTCCACGGGAGGCTCGGCCGGCCGGTTTGAGCCAACGGCAAGCGAGCAATACCAAGTCTCGCGCACACCTCATCCAGCACGTAGCGCGTGCTGTATTCGATGAAGACCTCGCGATGTGTGGTTACCGACACTTCCCCCAATCCTACCGATTGCGCCAAATTGCCCAGCGACTTCGGCGAGAACTGATAGAGATGCCTCGGCAATTCCAGAGCGTACCAATAGGATTTGAAAATGCGCGCGCCGGCAGAATCGATGTTGGGCATCATGGTGTAGAAAATTCCGCCCGGCTTCAGCCAATTCGATACCCGTTCCAGAACCTCGCGTGGATGATAGAGATGTTCAAACACATGGAAACAGGTGATTGCGTCAAAACTCTCCGCGGCAAACGGAGCATCCAGGATGTCTCCTACGAAAACCTGAGCCCCGCACCGCGCCTCGGCTTTCCGGGCCACCTCGTCTGACATCTCGATGCCATGAAGCTTCCACGCCGGACTCTTCATCGACGTCAGGAACCCACCAGCGCTACAGCCAAGGTCAAGAATCGAACCGCCAACCTTATATTTCAGCAGCGTATTCCGCCGTTCCCGCCAGTGGCTTGGATCCTCTCCCGCACCGCCGATCCACCGGTCATAGTCAGGCCCGTAGTGCTGCCCCATCTCCTGGGGGCTCGGGGGAGCGTCGAGCCAAACCAATGAGCAGTTGCCGCAGCGCCGCAAAGTATAGTCCCGGGCGCGGCCGTGAAAGCGGTCACGAGCGACCAGAAAAACATCCGCTTTCGAACTGCCACAGCCTGAACAGCTGGCTATGTCGACTGAGTCCAATTGGTTGCTGCGTTGCTCAATCACGGTCGATGAACTCACATGGCCCCTCGGACGTTGATATCACTGGCAAACCGCCGCCGCAGGAAGCTGACGCTCGGGCTTGCCATAACGCTGCATCGCTTCCTGGTAGCTCGTCTTAAGCTTCTCGCCGGCAACCTTCCAGGTAAACTGATTCCTTTCACGGATGCAGGTATCTCTCAACTTCTCCAGCAGAACGCGGTCCTGATACAGCACCGTGATGTGACGGGCCAGGGTCTGCGTGTCCCCGATGGGGTGAACCAAGGCATTCTGCATGTGCATGCAGATATCGGTGCACGCCTCGGACACCAACGGCACACATCCACTCCCGATAGCCTCCGCACACACCAACCCGAATCCCTCCTCCAGACTGGGCAGCACCAGCACGTCGGCCTGTCGCATCAGATCGGGTATGTCGCGCCGATGGCCCAGGCAAACGACGCTTCGGTCCGACAAGATGTATTGCAAATGCCGCTTGTAATCGGGCGCGATGTCCCCCGCGATCATGAAAACTCCGTCGCGCATCGCCGGTGAGTGCATCCAGGCATCGAGCGCGATGTGAAGACCTTTGCGGACGGCAGCTACTCCGGCGAACAGAACGGTGAACTTTTGGCGCCGCAGCGCCGGATCGGGCCAGAAACGGCTCTCGTCAAAACCGTAAACGTGGCGGATGATCTTCTCCGCTGAAAACCCGCTTTCGCGAAAGGTCTTCGCACTGAACTCCGAAGCACACAGCAGGTAGTCGGACAGACCAAACTCCTCTTCCTCCTGGGCCAGAACATCATTCCGATAGGTGTAATCGTCGCCCGGTGGCAGTTGCACGCCAATTCGTTGGCATTCCGCCTTCACAATCTCATACGCGTAACGCGTATGCGCGTTGGGGCGCTCCATCACGGTCGGGATTCCCAGGCGCTTCGCCACTCGCAGGGTCTGCAGAGCACCCGAGGGCCAAACGTGCACCAGGTCGACTTGATGCGCCAGCTTCTCCAATCGCCTGGCCACAATTCGATCGTGGAGATGGAATGTTCTGAACCGGCCCAACAGCTTCGCAGGAATGCGAACTCTACCCCACGACAGGGTTGGGATCACTTCCGCCGGGACCGCACGAGCGACGGCGACTGGCATGGTGAGGACATCGACGCCTGCCGCCACCAACCCCGTCACCTGCTGCCACGCCGTATAGCAGATGCGGTCTGCCCCGAGTTTATGAGGAAAGCTGTAGAGAACCCTCATGGCACTTCCCTCCTCAAAAAAGCATTCATGCTAAACCGTCCGGGGCGACTTGCCGCCGGCTGAGCCGTCTTTGCAGCCAGCTGCTCAGATAGCGGCGCAACTGGGGCTCGAAGCTGAGCAGTGCGGCTACCCCGACGATTCCGCCAAATGCAACCTCGGCAATCAGGTGCACTATGGGTTTTGTATTCGTCAGCCACCCGCTCGATTCCAGCAACACCACCGCGAGCACGATACTGATTGCCGCGGCAACCGAAGGAGCGATCGTTGCAGTCAACTCGCGAAACGATATTTTGCAGAGCCGCATGAGTAGGTAAACAAAGATCGGCGTGATGAGAAACACTCCGGTGACAAAGCGCGCGCTGGCGATGGCGATCAGCTGCGAATTCACTGGGCTATTGCGTACCAGAAGTCCGGCAATTACCAGGATGACCGTGCCTGCCGCGGTTCGCGCCCACTCCAGAATGGCAAGATGGTGGGGCCGTGAGAGTGCCTGCAACAAGGGTCCGGTGAAATATGCCAAGGTGATTGCAGTGCCAAGCACGCATAGAATTTTCAGCACGTCGGCGGCCGGCATCCAACTCGGCCCAATGGCGGCCATTAATGGAGTGCTTACCGCGGCGAGCCCGGTGAGCGCAGGCACGGTCACAGTCGCGCTCAGGCGGACACAGGACAGCGCACTCTTCCTCAACTCCTCCGGCTTGTCCTGCAACCGCGAGAACTCCGGCAGCGCAACCGACTGGATCGAGGACGTGGCCATGGCCACAACCGTATTCATGAAACGATCCGCCAGCCGGTATAAACCGACCGCTACCGGTCCGAATATCAGGCCCAATATGATCGACCCAGCCTGCATGTCCGCGAAAATCCCCAGCTGAGCCAGAAAATTGGAAACCGAAAAATGCATCAGTTCGGTCAGATGTTTCCAGGAGAATTCCAGTCTTGGGCGCCACGGGCTCAGCTTCCACAAAAGCAACAGCGTGGTCGCATCCCGAACCAGTTGCTGTCCCACCAGGGCCCAGGCATGGAATCCGCCGAAGGCCATGCTCAGTCCGACCACCCCGCTGACGATTACCGAAACATTCGACCGTATCGACAGGCTCCGGAAATCCATTTCCTTCTGCAGCAGGGCGTTTTGCACGACCGATAATCCCTGAATCGGAATGCTCAGAGACAACACGAAAATAAAGGTGGCAGCTTCCGGAGAATGGTTCGCCCTCGCCCACCAGCTGCCCAGCAATGCGCTGATCCCCACCAGCACCAGACTTAGCACCACGTCCATCCAGAAGACTGCATCCAGATGCTCCGGATCCAGGTGCTTCTTCTGAATCAGCGCGGCGACCAGTCCCTGGTCGAGAAACATCTGGAGGAAAAGTACGTACACCATCGCAATCGAGACCATGCCAAAATCCTTTGGTCCCAGAATGCCGGCGAGCACAAAAGTGAAAAGCGCGGAAAATGCCCGTTCCCCCCAATTGAGGGTGTATGACCACTTCACCGCGTTCAGAAACGATCGCTGACCTGCCATTTTTTCTTTCTTCCGCTGCTTGAAGAGTGCGCCGATTACTCTGCCCTTCGCACCGCGGCAATAAATTCTGAGGCGAGATACGAGTTCATCAGGCCGAGCGTCGCTCGGCTCGCCCTGCGGCTGCGACCGGCCAGGGTTCCCGAAAGGCTTTCGATTCGCATGCCGGCGTCGTTAACCCAGCGGCGCAAGGCTCGCCGGGACGTCCAGTGCACCCCACCTCGCTCATAATCGCTCATCATCGCGACCTGATCGTCACCCTGCAACCGTTGCCAAATCACTGGCAGCCTCTGAAGATTCGGCACTGAAACTACCGCCACCGAGTCTAGAGTCATGAGATTTTTCAGGGATGATAAGACGCTTCTCGGATTCTCGACCAGGTGGAGAAGGTCCAGCAGAAGAATGCAGTCGAACTGCCGCCCGGCGAGCTGTCTCACCGCCGTTTCAAAATCTCCCGCGACTAGTTCCATCGCTCTCGATTCCACACCTCCCGGAATCACCGGGTCCAGCGGAAGCGCTGTCACTGCCATGCCGCGTTCCACCAGACAAACTTCCGTCGCTCCCCAGCCGCAACCGACCGAAAGCACCCGGCGGGCATTTGCAGGAATCAGCGACAGGATCTCCGGCCGAGCGGGTTCGTAGTATCCTTTCGAATACAGGCCGTTTCTCAACTTTGTGTCGGTCTTAAACAAGGGTGTGGGCCGATGTCCGTTCCCGCCCACCTGCATAAGGCGGCTGATCTGCCTGCGAAGCTCTGCATCACCCACTCCCAGTTTTCCCACGTACTTGTTGGGGAGATGATGAATGACGAAGTCATCGATCTGCGAAATGCAAATAAGGCGGCGAAATCCGCATTGGGTGTAGGGGTCCGTAGCGGCGCTGCACAGCAAATCGTACTTCTCCTGGTGCGGCCTTACCAGGAACCCGCCTGAAGCGATGGCCCTCCTCAACTGCTCCCGCGTCAGTACATAGCATGCAGAGTGTTCATTGGTCAGAAACGCGAAAGCCTGGCCCCCGCGCAACCGGACCGAGCTAACATCCCAGTGAAAGTGCCCGTGGATCTCCGGATAGGAAACCGTGTTCTCCCTCGATACTTCGAAGCGCAGAAACCCCGCCAGTTCGTTATCGGCTAGCACGCCGGACGCCCGCACAAAGGCGCATAGATTCCTCTCCGTGATCAACGTGTCGTCTTCGGAGTAGATAAACAGGTCGTATTGATCCAGCCGGTCGGCAAAGATTTGCTTGTGGGCAAATGGCAGCGACCAGGGATTTTCCTCGGGAAGCCCGACCGCGACTTCAATCCCGGGCCCTAACGCTTTATTGAGGTTCGACATCACGACGACATCCACGTCGAACGACATTGAGCGGTACTCCGCCAACAGCTGCGAAAGGTACTGGTCGTTGCTCGTCCCATAGCTCGCGATTGCGACCAGAACTTTCAGCTTCTTTTGAGTTTCCAGCATAACCATGATCAGAAAACGTTCAGAAAAACGGAATGGGGATACCGACGGGAACTGAAGGGGGGCGGGAGGTTAGAATCCCCGTTGGATGATCAGCGTCTGTCGCGTTCTTAACGAATCGCCGAACCTCCCACTCGGAAGGTTCGGCGCTTAACTCTTAGTGGACATCTGCCGCCAGACCGGACGGGGGATCCGGCTTACTGCCATTGTTCCCGAAAACGTAGGCGCCGATATCCCAACTTCCGTTTGAAGGCCGGGAATTCCCATCGCGATCATTGCATAGCGCGTCTGGAAAAGTGCCCCCATTCTTGCTGCAGAGATTAGACAGGTTCACGGCGGCGGCGATCACCGCAGATCCGCTCTGCGGCCTTCCTTGGGAATCCAACTTCTCTGCGCCGTTCACATAGACGCCGCCACTCTCACTCGTCCACCCTTCCCAGGTGTTGAAACTGCTTTTGGTGAAGTTGAGAAAATCGCAGCCTCCGCCCATATGGCAGAACACCCAGGCATTGCTTCCGCCGTTCATGTACGCATTGTTGGACCATACGTAGCTGGGCTGGCCGCCGGGATATTCATTGTTTTGACCGGTCAACTGGACGCCGTCGGTGATCACGTTGTTCTTGACCACGACGTTGGGGCCCTGTGGATTCACCAGATACGAGACTTGCCCGCTTCCGCTTCCGATAATCGTGTTGTTGAAGATGTTGATATTGATGCCGTAAGCGTTGAAAAAGCCGTTGTTCATCGAGCGGCCACAACAACCAATGTTTACGTTGTTGAAGACGTTGGCGCCATTTTCGTTGCCTTCAAAGAATATGCAACCCGTATTGTCCTTGCCCCAATCGCCATCGCAGAGATTGTTGTAGATATTGATGTTCGTCATGGTGGCATTGGCGCACCAGCTGGTTCCATCTCCGCAATACGAAAACAGATGGATGCCATCGTGGTGAAAATTGGAGTTGAACGTGTCCCAAATCGCAGTGTCGTGGATATGGTTGTCGTGGAAGGTGATGTTTTTATACATCACGGTTCCGTTGCTGACGATTCCCATCCCTACGCCGTGGTCGAAGTTATAAATCTCATTGTTCGCGAAGCTAAATCCAGTGGTCGTTCCGCTCTGAACTCCGCCGCCGTTGAGACACCATGCCGCGTCATGCATGATGTTGTTGTGAATGTTGATGCTGCCGCCAGAGCCATTGAAATGCACGCAGCCCGGTCCAGGAGGGCCGGTCAAGTCGTCCTGAGAACTCCCGTGAACGTACATGTTAGCGACCAGCAGGTTACGGATCTCGATATCCGTCGCCCCGTTCGCCGATATGGCCAGAGAATTGACATTCTGGTTGGCCAGATTGGTGCCGTTGGCGGTGTTCTGGATTGTACCGTTACAACTGGTCACCGCACCATTGATGAAGCCGCAACTGGTGCCGCCATCCACCACAAAGTGACTGCGATTATCCAGATCGATGGCACCGGCTCCGGTCCACGCCGGAGAGGTAAGATTCGTACCCGACTCGAAGAAGATCGTGACCGGATTCCCACTCGTGCCATTGCTCTGCGCTGCCAGCATGGACTGGTTAGTGTTGCCCGTGAACGTGCCGCACAGATGCACCGTGGTTCCGGGGCCGATCTGGTTGCTGCCGCCTCCCCAGTTGGCGGCGCTGTTGAACCAGGCCGGGTTGTGGGGACTGGCGGTGCAGGCGCCTTGCGCGTTGCCGTCCGGCGTTATGTAGACGTTGGTTGCAGATCCGAAACTTAATGTCGCGAGGGTTGAGACAAGAATAATTGCACCGATGAGCTGCCAGGGGGCTTTCACCATTTCCTCCGTCAATCGCGAAGCTCTCAGTTTTGCTCGCCGCAAAACCGTGCTGGTTTGTAACAATTCCCAGTAGGGGGAGTTCGCCCGTGATCTACTGGACTGCCCAGCCTTCTTTATATTCGAGAGCACGAAAATGGAGGTAGGTGCCGTCAGGGCATGCCCCGTGTCATTGGTACAGTGGCCGGTTTCCCGTTTTGGGCTATCCGGCCCCAAAACCAACAGCTTACGACCCATGCCGCGCCGCCTTCAGCCGAGTCTTCGCGGCTTTCACCAGATACTGCGGCTTGGCCAGCCAGTCGTACGCGCCTTCGAGCTTGGCCTGAAATAACCGCCGGTCGTCGGCGGAGTTCACCGGCAACCGCGGCAGAAACAATGGATCGCTGGCTGCACTCGGACGCCCGATGCTGGTGCACACCCCGATCGCGTATCCGGTCTGCAGCAGCATTTCGCGCAGCCGGCGCTTGAATTCACCGTCCGCCTCGGGAAAAGCGTAAGGATAGGCGAAGGCATCCACCGGCCAGCCCAGGTTGTCTTCCATAGCCTTCTTCGAACCGGAGAGTTCCTGCTCGATGGCCGCCGGCGTCATCCCGTACAGCTTAGGATGCGTCACGGTGTGCGATCCGAACACCATCCCGTGTTGCTGCAGTTCGCGAATCTCTCCCCAGGTCAGGCATTCCCGGTCTTTGAAGGTTTGCGGAGTCTTTCCGATGAAAGCGGTCGGCAGAAACATCGTAGCGGTAAAGCCGTAGCGGTTCAGGACCGGAAACGCGTTGCTGCGGAAGTTGCGGAAACCATCATCGAAAGTGACGACCACGGTGTTCGCGACATTTCCGCCCTGACTGAGACGATTCCAGGCTTCCGCCAGACCCACGGCCTGATATCCGCCCTGATGCAGAAACCGCATCTGCTCTTCGAAGGCCGAGACCGTGGTGACGGTCTGATAGTACCCGGGCACGCCGGCCTCGTCCTCATTGCCGATACTGTGATACATGAGGATCGGAATGCAGCGCTTGCCGGCAAAACGGCGCAGCGGGCCCGCCAAATAGAGCGTGGCTGCGCGGTCCAGACGAAAACCCATCAGGCCGAGCGCTCCGCCAGGGACATGGCCGGAGTCTCCGCCACCGGCTTGCCCCGCTGGCTGCTCTTGAGGAAGCGCGAGACTTCCTGCGCGACCCGCGCCTGCTGCTCGGCAGTTAGCTGTGGAAACATTGGCAAAGACACGATCTCGGCCGCCACCTTTTCGCAGACCGGAAAGTCGCCAGCCTGGTAGTTCCTGCCGCTGTACGCCTTTTGCCGGTGAAGCGGAATTGGATAATGAATGCCGCTGCCGATGCCGGCGGCTTTTAAGTGCTCCATCAGCCCTTCCCGATCGTTGACCCGCACTACGTACAGGTGATAGACAGCCCTTGACCATGACGGCTCAAAAGGAAGAATCGCGGCGCTTTCGTCCCTCAGCAGGCGTTCGTATTCTGCGGCCCGCTCGCGGCGCTGCTCGTTCCACTTGGCGAGATGCGCCAGCTTCACGCTGAGGAAACCGGCTTGCATGCTGTCCAGGCGGCCGTTGTAGCCTTCGATGTCGTGGTAATACTTCTTGGCCTGGCCGTGGTCACGAAGCATTTTGACATGAGCCGCCAGCTTGGCGTCGTTGGTGCTGACCGCACCAGCCTCGCCGCAAGCGCCAAGGTTCTTTCCCGGATAGAAACTGAAGGCCGCCGCGCGGCCCATTGATCCGGCTTTTTTCCAGGCGTTCGACTTGCGTGAGAAGTATTGGGCTCCGTGCGCCTGGCAGGCATCTTCGACCACGATCAGGCCGTAGCGTTCCGCGATCTCGAGGATGGCATCCATGTCCACGGTCTGTCCGTAGAGGTGCACCGGAACAATGGCTGTGACCGGGCGTCCGCTGCCCAGGCTAATGAGCTGGCCCGAGGTCTCCCGGGTGCAGCCAACCTCAAGATATTCGCGCAGCTTCTCGGGGTCCATGTTGTAGGTGCGCTCGTCGATGTCGACAAACTCCGGCAATGCACCTGCCTGGGAAATCGCTTCGGTGGTGGCAATGAAGGTATGGGGAACCGTGACCACCACGTCGCCCGGCTGCACACCGCAAGCCATTAGGGCAAAGCGCAGCGCGTCCGTGCCGCTGTTTACCGCGATCGAGTGGCTGGTCTCGCAAAAGGCGGCGAACGCTTTTTCGAAGTCGTCCACCATGGCGCCGCCAATGAAGCCCGCGGAACGAATTACCTTCTGAAAGACCGCAGTGAGTTCCTGCTCGAGTTCGACGTGTGGAGTAACCAGATCCAGGAAAGGAATGCTATTGGAAACCATTATGTACTCGCCTCCGCCTTGGGTTCGATGGACCGCAAGAATTTGGCGGGATTGCCCGCCACGATACTGTTGGGGGGGACGTCTTTGGTGACCACACTGCCCGCGCCTACGATGGCGTTTTCGCCGATGGTGACGTTCGCCAGAATAGTGGCGCCCGATCCGACCGAGGCGCCTCGCTTAATGACCGTCTTCTCGACCTTCCAGTCGGCCTCGGTCTGCAACTGGCCATCTCCGGCGGTGGCGCGCGGATAGGAATCGTTGATGAACATGACGCCGTGTCCGATGAACACGTTGTCTTCGAGGGTCACGCCTTCGCAGATGAAGGTATGGCTCGAAATCTTGCAGCGCTTGCCGATGACCGCATTCTTCTGCACTTCCACGAAGGCGCCGATCTTGGTCTCGTCGCCGATCTCGCAACCGTAGAGGTTAATGAATTTGGAGAGGCGCACGTCCTTTCCCAGCTTCACGTCGGGCGCGATACAAAGGTAGGTGCTCATAGTTGAACCAAAGCTCCTCGCTTGCTCATGGACTCGCCGGCCGCTTCCAGCATCTTGACCACACGCAATCCCGCCACGCCGTCGTTAAACGGGGCTTGATTGCTGGAGATGCATTCGATGAAGTACGACATCTCCTGGCGCAGGGCTTCGACCTGCTCCAGTTGCGGCGAGTACATGTCACCGGAGCGGTAGCTCACCAGCAACTCGTAAAGGCCCTCACGATTCGTAATGCGGACTCCCTTGTCGTAAATCTTGATCTTCTCGTCGGCTTCCAGGTCGTTCCAGACCAGCATTTTCTTTTCCCCGCCAATCAGAGTGGTGCGCACTTTCACCGGAGACAGCCAGTTCACATTGATGTGGGCGATTATTTTGTCCGGGAAATATACGGTCAGGAACGCCACGTCCTCGCAGCCATTCAGGTGGGTCTGGCCGGTTGCCACAATGGCCTCGGGAGTCTTCTTGATGACGTAATCCATGATCGAAAGATCATGCGGAGCCAGGTCCCAGACCACGTTCACATCATGCTGGAACAGTCCCAGGTTTACGCGGGTGGAATCGTAGTAATAGAGCTTGCCCAGCGATCCCTCGTCCACCAGCTGATGGATCTTTTTCACCGCGCCGGTAAACAAGAAGGTGTGATCCACCATGATCTTCAGATTCTTCTTGTCCGCCAATTCAATGAGCTCTTCCGCCTGCTTCACGTTGCTGGTGAACGGCTTCTCGACAAAGACGTGCTTGCCATTT
>Ga0335076_10005255_pt1 | contig 13087 bp, 12 predicted proteins | sample Lox_Sample_25_FD_206717 | JGI IMG/M metagenome (GOLD analysis project Ga0335076, IMG submission 206717) | Soil microbial communities from Loxahatchee National Wildlife Refuge, Florida, United States - Lox_Sample_2.5 | ecosystem: Environmental > Terrestrial > Soil > Wetlands | place: USA...
AAACCGAATGGGTCGTGTTCGCTCGATCGGTCATTACTTTTCTCCCTTCTTGCTGTCGTTGGAGGGAGTACGTCCCTCGACGAGCGCCACTTCTTCCCTGCGATGGGTAATCCACCAAATGCCGCCGAGCATCATGCCGCCGAGGGGAACAAAGTCAGGAATGCGCGACAGAACACGGTAGGTGAGCAAAGGCAGCGGATCTTTCGAAACATTGGTGTGATAGCCGAAGGTCTCGAACGGAACTGCGGACAGCAGCAGGACCGAGGTGCCGCCGACTTCGTCGAGGCCGTAAATGTGGTCGACGTAATTGCCGGGATTGTCGTGGATGCGCCGCTGGGCTTCCGCGATCAGGTCGTCGCGCTCACCGAACTTTGTGGCCCCGGTAGGACAGATTTCGGCGCAGGCAGTCTGCTTGCCCTGCGAGACGCGATCCGGGCACATCGTGCATTTCTGCACCTTGGGGAAGAGCTTGCTCCATTCATATTTCGGGACACCGAAGGGGCAGGCGACCATGCAGTAGCGGCATCCCATGCACTTTGAGGGATCGTAGGTGACGGGGCCGACCGCGTTTTTCTGCAAAGCTCCAACCGGGCAGACGGAGGCACACGACGGTTCCTTGCAATTCATGCACAAGCGGCGCATGAACTTGTCGCCGCGAGTGAGGACGACGGTGAGCTTATGCTCAGACTGGATTTCTTCTGCGGCGATAGCGTCGTCGTATGGGAGTTTGTTTTGGCCTGCGCAAGCCTGCTCACACTGCTTGCAGCCGATACACATCGTGGAATCGTATAAAAGTGCTTTGCTCATGAAATGAATGTTCTCGGGTGCACCTGTGCGAGCACACAGGGGTACCCGGAATCCTTTCAATCGACGCCTCGACTGAAGAAGCAAGGAAGGAACGATTACCGGCGTAACCGGCGACGGGAATCGGACCAAGTGGCAAGCTGCTTACCTCAACAGATCAGAGGCTGTCGCGAAATTCAGCAGCTTCAGACATGAGCAGTTTCAACAATTAGCAGGTTCTAAGCCGTGACCTGTGTCACGGTTCCGCGTGATGGTGATCAATAGGTGTATCCCGAGCAGAGTGAGGGACTTGCGCTAGTTGATTTTCACATCAGCCATGATGTGGTTCGCAGCAGGGCCGAAAAAGATAGACAAGCTGCTGAAAGGAAAGCTGCTGCAGTGAATAGCGCGTGCCCCTGCTGGTTTTCAGGCGAGAAATGGTGTTGTGAACCACATCGTCGCTGCTGATGCGTTGCTTATCGGTTCGAAATTGGAACGTACTTTTCCTGGACCGTATCTCTCTCGAATCAATGCACATACAGGCCGAACGCCGCACAATCCCGGGTGCGATCGACATTTGGCGCGGCGATTGCCTTTAGTAAAAGGTGCGAGCAGCCGGAAGTGAAGGCGCTCCGAGCGAGGTGGGTTATGACAGTCATTCTAGTATTGCTGACATTCGGAATTTTCTTACTTATCGATTATTTTCGTTCTCAAAAGCAGGTTGCGAAGGTTGCGGTCGTGCGCGCGGCAAATCGCGAAACTTCGGCGAGAGTGGTTCCTGCCCTGGTTTCGGGCTTCCAGGTTCCAGCGAATCTTCGTTATCACGCAGGCCACACCTGGGCGCTGAGTGAGAGCAGCGACCTGGTCCGGGTAGGTATGGACGACTTTGCTTCGAAGCTGGCCGGCAAGATCGAGAATATTGCCCTGCCGCAACGGGGCCGCTGGGTTCGTCAGGGACAAAAGATGTGCACGATCTTCCGTGAGGGCAAGTCAGTGGACATGATTTCCCCGATTGAAGGAACGATCACGGGAGTGAACGAAGCCATCCTGAAGAACCCGGAATTGGCGCGCAAAGATCCGTACGGCGAGGGCTGGCTGATGACGGTTCAGGCGCCGGATTTGAAGATCAATTTCCGCAACCTGCTGGGCGGCACGCTGGCGCGGATGTCGACGGAAGAATCGGCTCTGCGCCTGCGCAACAGGATGCCGATGGCAATGAGCGGCGCACTGGCACAGGACGGCGGTGTGGCAGTCGATGACATCACCGCGCATCTGCCCGGCGAAGACTGGGCCAGCATCACGAAGGAGTTTTTCCTGTCATAGCTGAAGTTGAGGATAGGGCTCAGAACCTGCCTCGCGAATCCTCCTACACCGCCCGGGATCCATCCCGGGCGGCTTTGTTTTCGGAGCGATTACTCGGAAAGAGCCTTCTCGGGAACAGGGCGGGAGAACGAGCGGAAGATAAAGGTGCCGAGCGCGACGGCAGAGGTCAGCATAATGACGCGCAAGTATTGAGCTGGGGGGAGGGTGGCGTCTCCAAAAATGGTGCGGAGCAAGCCAAAAGTCGCGCTGCAAGAGCAAAGCAAGAAGTACGAACGCTCGCGAAGACAGCGGGAAAGCGTTACCAGCCAGAGCAAAATCGAGGTCACAACGAAGTAGATCCCAATCAGGATCAAGTCGGCGGTTGCGGCCTGGGCGGGGGCAAGAATTCCGGATTTGCGGGAGGCGAAGCCGTGAAAAGCGATCCCGAGAAAGACCACAGAATGTACCAGGGCAATCAGGGCGCGCTTGCGATTCGTAAGAATGGCGAATTCCTGCATACCTTTGAGTTTGGCAGGACGGGCTACGAAACGCGTGTGACTCGTCGTACAACCTGCTGTGATGGACGTCACAATCCCACCCGAGAAGATGCCTGGTAGCCCCTTCTGGCAACCTGTGGTGCCGGGTGATACCATCTCCGGCGACCATGACAACTCGCAACGTGGCAGTTGGACTTGTCTCCCTTTTTCTGGCGTCGGGTGCGCTCTCATTGTCGAGCATGGCGCAGTCGCGCGAAGCCTCGGCTCATCCTATTGTTCTGCACGCCGCCCGGCTGCTTGATGTCAAGGCTGGACGAGTCGTCACGCCGGGAGAAATTCTCGTGCAGGGCGAACGTATCGTCGAGGCGGGAACGTCCGTGAAACATCCGGCGGATGCGGAAGTGATCGATCTTGGGGATCGGACGCTGCTGCCAGGATTGATTGACGCGCACATTCATCTTTTTTTGCATCCGGGTGCGGAGGACCTGCAGACCGTGCAGGAGTCGGTGCCGCAACGGACGATCACTGCGACGCTGGCCGCGCGGGATGACTTGATGGCAGGATTCACCGCTGAGCGCGATATGGGCACAGAGGGCGCGGGCTCGGCGGACACGGCTGTGCGCAATGCGATCAACGAAGGACGAATTCCGGGGCCACGATTACGAATCAGCGGCAACGCCGTAAATATTCTCGGGGGACATGAAGATGCGATTGGCTACAACCCGGCGCAACACGTGCTATCGAATGCCGACTATGCGAACAACAGCGACGAACTGATCGCGGTAATGCGGCAGCAATTCAAGGAAGGCGCGGACTTCACCAAGATTTACGAGACCGGGCCGGATGCGGTGCGGGATGGAAAGTTCACGACCATTTATCAGTACACCGAACCGCAACTGGAAGCGGCGGTCAAAGAGGCTGCGAGACTGGGGCGGCGCGTTGCCGTGCATGCAACCGGTGAGCCGGGAACTTTGTATGCGGCGCAGGCGGGAGTGGCGTCCATCGATCATGCGAATCAGCTCGGCGATGAGACGATGCGGCTGATGAAAGAGAAACAGATCTACGCTGTTCCGACGTTCACGATTTTTGAATATTTCGCGGATCATGCTGCCACCCCGCAACAGGGCGCGCGCGAGCACGAGATGCTCGATCTGCACGCGCAGGAATTCAAGAAACAGATTGCGGCTGGCGTGCCGATGGCGGTGGGATCCGATGTGGGGCCATTTCCCCATGGAACGCAGGCGCGCGAGTTCGTGCTGATGGCGAAGTTTGGAATGTCGCCGCTGGCTGTGCTGCAAGCCGACCTTCTCAATGGCGCAAAGCTGCTGGGATGGGACGGACAAATCGGTTCGCTGGAAGCGGGATACTACGCGGATGTGGTCGCGGTTGCGGGGAATCCGCTGCAAGACGTGGCAGTGCTCCAGAACGTTTCGTTCGTGATGAAGGGCGGCGTTGTTTATAAGAAGTAGAGGCGCCTGGGGACAACATTAGACATAGCAAGCTGCAACTCTGTGCACAGTTACTTCCGATTCTCAGGGGCGACACTTAGCAAATCATTGATTCTGCATGGCTTACCACCTCCCTAATCGTCGGGGCGTGGTGGGCGGATTGCGCCCTTCCCCAGTGCCGCGCCGCCACGGCGGGCACTTATGGCTCCCACAAAAGTCACCCGAGTTCTCCTTTCGAGCGTATTCGCATTGGTTGTGAACTGCCTTTTCTGCTCGTTCTTGTTTGCGCAAGGGCCGTTGCCGGACGCGCCAGCGCCCGTCGTAGAAGCGAGTTCCAACCTGCTCGCAACCCCGGCTGCGGCGAAGATCGAAGCCAAGCATAGGTTCCTGGACAAAGAAAATCAGATCCTGTTCGCGGCGACGATCGCCACGAGTGCCGCGGACTTCGCCGTCACGCGTGCAAATCTGCAGAGCGGCGGGCGGGAACTGAATCCTCTGGTGCGCTTGTATGGAACATCGACGGCGGGCTTGGCGATGAATTTCGTGGCAGAGGACGCCAGCGTAATCGGGATCAGTTACTTCTTCCATCGAACGGGACACCACAAACTCGAGCGGATTGTTTCGTTTGTGAATATCGGTAGTTCCTCAGGCGCGGTCGTATACGGGCTGACTCACCGGTAAAAATTGGGCGCAACGCGTTAGACTAAAGCGAGTGCTCCGCGGGGAGGTGTGCGCGCCCGGCATGCACGGTGGAGGAAAGAGTCCAAATGCGGATCGCAAAAGACGTCACCCAATTGATTGGAAATACGCCGCTGGTGCGGCTGAACAAAGTCACCGCAGGTTGCGTGGCTGAGGTGGTGGCGAAGTTGGAGAGCCAGAATCCGGTGGCCAGCGTGAAAGACCGCATCGGCGTGAGCATGATTGAAGAGGCCGAGCGGGCGGGGAAAATCCAGCCGGGCAAGACGGTGCTCATCGAGCCCACCAGCGGAAACACAGGGATTGCACTTGCATTTGTCGCCGCCGTGAAGGGCTACAAGCTGATCCTGACAATGCCGGAAACGATGAGCCTGGAGCGGCGCGTATTGCTGCTCGCCTTCGGAGCTGAAATTGTTCTCACGCCTGGTCCGCGCGGGATGACGGGCGCAATATTGAAAGCGAAGGAAATTCTGGCGAATACGCCCGGCGGATATATTTTGCAGCAATTCGACAACCCGGCAAATCCTAAGATTCACGTCGAAACCACCGGCCCGGAAATCTGGAACGACACGGATGGGCGAGCGGACATACTGGTTTCGGGAGTCGGAACGGGCGGCACGATCACAGGAATTTGCGAATACATCAAGCCGAAGAAACCATCGTTCAAGGCCATCGCGGTCGAACCGGTGGATAGTGCGGTGTTGTCGGGCGGAAAACCGTCGCCGCATAAGATCCAGGGGATTGGCGCAGGATTTGTGCCGAGCATATTGCGCCGCGATTACATTGATGAAGTCATCACCGTGACCAACGATGAGTCGATCGCGATGGCGAGGCGGCTTCCGCTGGAAGAGGGGTTGCTGGTTGGAATCTCGTCGGGGGCGGCGGTGGTAGCGGCGCTGAAAGTAGCGCGCAGGGCCGAAAATGCGGGGAAGATGATCGTCGTGATTCTGCCCTCTTTCGGCGAACGTTATTTGACCAGCGTGCTGTTCCAGGAATTGCGAGACAAGGCCTTGCAGATCCCGACAGTGACGCTTCCGGCCTGAGAGGCCGATCAGCCATGCCACACCTGTTTTCGCTAATCCGCGAAGACGTATCCACCGTTCTGGAACGAGATCCGGCTGCGAAGTCGCGGCTGGAAGTTTACCTGTGCTATTCAGGCCTGCACGCGGTGTGGTTTTACCGAGTGAATCACTGGCTTTGGAACCACAGGTTTTTTCTGATTGGCCGTTGGCTGTCGCAAGTGGCGCGATGGCTCACTGGCATTGAGATTCATCCCGGAGCAAAGATTGGCCGCCGCCTGTTCATCGACCACGGGATGGGAGTGGTGATCGGCGAGACTTCGATTGTCGGCGATGACGTGACCCTCTATCAGGGCGTCACGCTGGGCGGAACCGGCAAAGAGACGGGCAAGCGGCATCCCACGCTCGAAGACAACGTCGTGGTCGGCGGAGGAGCAAAGATCCTGGGAAACATTGTCGTGGGCAACAACTGCAGGATCGGAGCAGGCTCTGTGGTATTGCGCAATGTACCGGAGAACTCGACGGTCGTAGGCGTGCCGGGTCATATCATTTTCCGCGATGGCAAGCGGGTGGTGATCACCGATCCCAAGCAGATTAACGATCCGCTGTCTGAGGCGCTTGCGGCGGTGGCGACAGAAGTCAGCAAGTTGCGCGAGCGGGTGCAGCAACTCGAAGGGTCGGACGTGGAAAGCGAGCCCATGTCGGCATCGCTGCAACGAATCATGGCAGACATGGACCTGGACTACCAGATCTAGTGCGCTGCACATGAGTCTAGCGTTTTGTTCACTCGGCCTCGCGATGGCGAAAATGCATCGGTCGATTCGCTTCCTCCGGCAGACAAGGGGCGTCATTCCTGAAGTGCCCGCGTTTTTTACCAGCGGGCCGAAGGTTTTCCCGTGGCACAACTTCATGGGGTAGGGGAGATCCTTCGCTCCGCCTGAAGAACGGCTCCGCTCAGGATGACGCCATTTAAAAGCGAGGCTGCCGTCGGAAGTTGTGCGACGGAGATCCCTGTTCGACTTCTGCTTGCTACCGCTCGTCGACCGCTCAGGGCAGGCCGGTGAAAACGCGGGGACTTCGGGATGCCCCTCGGAGCCGACAGTCAAACTGTCCCACTACCGGCAAGGCGTTTTCTTTGACAAAGAAGGGCTGATCCGTTAATGTTCCGGTTTGCTGTAAACGTTTACGCGAAAATCGCCATTCGGGGCGGGTTTGAGGCCGGGCGCGTTCCCCATGCTGCTGAAAACATTGCGCGAAGAGGTACTCGACGCCAACCTGGAACTGGTCCGGCGCGGCCTGGTTCTTTATACCTTCGGCAATGCCAGCGGTATCGATCGCGCGCAAGGCTTGGTTGCGATCAAGCCAAGCGGCGTGCCCTATGAAGACCTGACGCCAGAGCAGATGGTGATTTCGGATCTCAAAGGCAAGATCGTTGACGGAAATCTCAGGCCCTCTTCCGATCTGCCCACGCACGTAGAGTTGTACAAAAATTTCCCTAACATTGGCGGCGTGGCGCACACGCATTCCGAGTTTGCTACGGCGTGGGCGCAGGCGCAGAAACCGATTCCGTGTTTCGGGACCACGCACGCGGACTACTTTCACGGCGCAGTCCCCGTTACAGAAGAGCTGACGACCTCAGAGATTGAGGGCGATTATGAAGCGGAAACCGGAACCGCAATCTGCCGGACATTTGCGGAGATCGATCCTGACTCGATCCCGGCGGTGCTGGTTGCCGGACATGCTCCGTTCTGTTGGGGACGAAACGTGACGGAAGCCGCGCATAACGCGGTGATTCTCGAATACGTGGCGAAGATGGCATACCACACGCTCACGATCAATGCGGAAAGCGGTCCCCTGGCGCGCGAATTACACGACAAGCACTTTTTGCGGAAGCACGGCCGTAACGCCTACTACGGACAGGTCAAGACCTAATGAACGCTGCGCTGCTGGTGCTGAGTAGCTCTACGCTGGTCCACCTATCACCGGTTGACCTGGTGATCATCGTCTTTTATTTCGCCCTGGTGCTGGCAATCGGTCTCTATCTAAAAGAGCAGGCAAACACTGGCGAAGATTTCTTCATGGCCGGGCGCGAGATGACGGCGTGGGTTGCCGGTCTCGCGTTCTTGTCGGCGAACCTGGGATCCCTCGAACTGATGGGCTGGGCCGGCAATTCTTACAAGTACGGAATTCTGGCCGCGCACTGGTACTGGATCGGCGCGATTCCTTCCATGCTTTTCCTGGCGCTGGTCATGATGCCCTTCTACCACATCTGCAAGACGCACTCGGTGCCGGGATATCTGAAGCTGCGCTTTGGGCAGGGAGCGCAGGCTCTGTCGTCGATCTCGTTTGCGCTGATGACGGTGTTAATGAGCGGCATCAATATGTATGCCATGGCCGTGGTGATGCGGGTGGTGCTGGGATGGGACATCAATTTCAGCATCTGGGTTTCATCGATCACGGTGGCGGTGTATGTGGCGCTGGGCGGCCTGAGGTCGGCGATCTTCAACGAAGTTCTGCAGTTCTTTTTGATCTGGGCGGGTGCGTTGCTGATTCCAATCATGGGCCTGGTGGAAGCAGGAGGATGGAACGGGCTCAAGGCAAAGATTCTGCAAAATCTGACCGAGCAGAACGTTCCTAATCCGGGGTCGTACACGCATCTGTGGTCGACGTTGGGAAATTTCAACGACAACCCGATGGGGATCAACTGGGTGGGCATCGTCTTCGGTCTGGGCGCGGTGATCGCGATGGGCTACTGGACGACCGATTTTCTCGTCGTGCAGCGCGTATTGGCGGCGAAGGATCTGCGGTCGGCGAAGTTGGCGCCGATCATCGGCGCTGGATTCAAGATGTGCGTGCCCTTCATTGTGATTCTTCCGGGCCTGCTTGGATTGGCGCTGTTGCGCGATCCGCATACGGGAAGTCTGCTCAGGCTTGTTCCGGGCGATCTGGCCTGGTCGGATGCAGGACGAGCGCAGGGCCTGCATAGTTATGACGAAGTCTTGCCCCTGATGCTGGCACGATACTGCGGCCCGGGATTACTCGGACTCGGGGTGACGGCCCTGATTGCCGGTTTCATGTCGGGCATGGCGGGAAACGTCAGCGCGTTTGCGACGGTGTGGACCTACGATATTTACGGGGCGCTGATCAACAAGAATGCGTCCGATGAATTCAAAGTCAAGATGGGACGGGCGATCACGCTGATCGGAGTTGCGGTCAGCATCGGAACGGCATACCTGGTGATGCACGCGCAGAGCATCATGGATTACGTGCAGGCGCTGTTCAGCTTTTTCATTGCGCCGCTGTTTGGGACGGTGATTTTAGGAATGTTGTGGAAGCGGGCCACTCCGGCGGCGGGATTCTGGGGGCTGTTCACGGGAACGCTGTCGTCCGTGGGAATGTACGTATGGGTGAAAGTGGATCCATCGGCAGTGAGGTATGTCGCTTTTTCGATGCAGGCACAGGATCAGGCGCAAAATATGTTTCGGGCTCTGTGGTCTTGTTCGATCTGCGTGATTGTGACCGTCGTGGTTAGCATGGTCACAAAGCCAAAACCTGAAGCGGAATTAAAGGACCTTGTGTACGGGTTGACGCCAATTCCGCCCGAGGAACACGTCACGATTTTCCATAGCCCGGTCTTCTGGGGCGTGGTGGTAGGCGTGGCATTTGTCATCTTGCAGATTATTTTCTGGTAGGAAGAGAAAACGATGAAAGCCGGCGGAAACTTATCGATATGGTTTTTTATCGGGCTGTCTATGGCTGTGAATGGAGCCCTCATTTTTGGCCGCGGAATTTACGAGCTCATTTATCCGCCGGAAAGCAGGGTGGTGCTGTATGAACTCCACGCCAATGTCTGGTGGGGAGGGCTGTTGTGCATCCTGGGAGTGATTTATTGCGTGCATTTTTCGCCTGCCCGGGAACGGAAGCGTATGGCAGGAAATTCTTAATCGCAGTCATTGTGAAAAAGGGATCATATGCCTGAAAAGAAAATGACGATGGGAGTCATCATCGGGAATCGCGGATTTTTCCCCGATCAGTTGGCGAAGGCTGGACGCGAAGAGATGATACAAGCGCTGGCGAAAGCCGGCATAGATTGCGTGGTACTTGGGCCGGAAGACAGCAAGCATGGCGCGGTAGAGACGCACGAGGAGGCAAAACGTTGCGCAGCGCTGTTTCAAAAGAACCGGGAGAGAATCGACGGAGTGATCGTCTCGCTGCCGAATTTCGGAGATGAGCGGGCGATTGCGGACACTCTGCGGCTAGCGAGACTCGATGTACCGGTGCTGATCCAGGCGACGCCGGATGATGCCTCGAAGATGACGATTCTGCACCGGCGAGATAGCTTCTGCGGAAAGATGTCGGCGTGCAACAACCTGCGGCAGTATGGAATTCCTTATTCGTTGACGCGCTTGCACACGGTGAGTCCGGACTCTGACGACTTCCAACATGATCTTGGCTGGTTTGCGGCGGTGTGCCGCGTAGTGAATGGCTTCCGCGACCTGCGAGTCGGCAGCATTGGCGCGCGCCCGGCTGCGTTCAACACCGTGCGCTACAGCGAAAAGATTCTGGAAGCCAATGGCATTACGACTGAAACGGTTGATCTGTCGGAGATCATGGGACGAATCGGAAGATTGAAAGATGATCACGCGGGAGTGCAGGGAAAGCTCGCGGAGATCCGCAAATATGTCACGACTGGCGGCGTGCCCGAGCCGGCGTTGATCAAGATGGCGAAGCTGGGGTATGTCATCGACGAATGGATGAAACAGACTGACGTCAAGGTCAGCGCGGTGCAGTGCTGGACGGCGATGGAGGAGTTTCTGGGAGTTGTCCCGTGCACGATTATGAGCATGATGAGCAACAACCTGCTGCCGGCGGCATGCGAGGTCGACATCTGTGGCACGCTTAGCATGCATGCGCTGGCGCTGGCGTCCATGACTCCGAGCGCGCTGCTGGATTGGAATAACAACTACGGCAGCGATCCGAACAAGGCTGTCTGCTTCCACTGCAGCAATCTGCCCAAGCACTTCTTCCAGGATGTGCGCATGGATTACCAGGAAATCATTGCGGGGACCGTCGGAAAGGACAATACATTTGGCACCGTGGTCGGGCGGGTGAAGCCGGGCGCAATGAGCTTCGCCAGATTTTCGACCGACGATACGGCTGGAGTGATGCGGGGCTATGTAGGTGAGGGCTCCTTCACAAATGATTCACTGAACACGTTCGGCGGCGTGGGTGTGGTTCAGATTGCGGAATTACAGAAGCTGTTGCATTACATCTGCGAGAACGGCTTCGAGCATCATGTGGCAGCGAACTTTTCCACCACTGCCGGCGCGGTACACGAAGCAGCGGTACGTTATTTGGGCTGGCAAATGTACTGGCACAGGAACTAGGGAATGGCCATTGTTGCGGGAGTGGACTTTGGCACGCTGAGCGTGCGAGTTTCGATCGTTGACAGCGAGCGCGGGCTGTTAGCTTCGGCCGTCTCGGAATATCCCCTGCATCGCAAGCGCGAAGATCCCGACTTCGCGACTCAATCACACGAAGATCATATGCGCGCGCTGGCCGACGCCACGCGACAGGCAGTGAGTGCGGCCGCCATAAGCGGCGATCAAATACAGTCCATTGCTCTGGATACGACTGGCTCGAGCGTAATTCCAGTCGGCAAGGGGATGGTTCCGCTCGATGACTACTACCTGTGGTGCGATCATCGGGCAAAGGTGGAGGCCGTGCTGATCACGGAACTGGCGCGGCTCGAGAAGCTGGAAGCGATTCAATGGTGTGGGGGCGTGTATTCCTCGGAGTGGGGATTTGCCAAGCTGTTGCACTGGTTACGACATAATCCGGAAAAACGCGCTCGTTTCGTGAGCGCCTTCGAACATTGCGACATGCTGGCGGCGACGCTATGCGGCATTACCGATGCTGCGAAGGTGAAACGCAGCGTCTGCGCCATGGGGCATAAGTGGATGTGGAACGAATCTTTGGGTGGCCTTCCGCCGGAGAGCTTTCTCGCGAAGGTCGATCCGCTGCTGGCTGGAGTGCGGGCGAAATTGGAAGGCCAGTATGCGACCTCAGACAAAATCGCTGGAACCTTGGCGCCGGAGTGGGCTGAAAAACTTGGCCTGCGAGCGGGGATTCCGATACCGGTCGGCGCCTTCGATGCGCATTGGGATGCGATTGGCGCAGGAGCCAAGGAGGGAGACGTTGTCAACGTGGTCGGCACGTCGACTTGCATCATTGCGTATGCGCCGAAGGCAGAACTGGTCCCTGGTGTCTGCGGCGTGGTGCCGGGCAGTGTGCATCCGCAATTTACTGGGATAGAAGCCGGTCTCTCGGCGACTGGCGATATCTTCAGCGCTATTGCGCGGCGCGCCGGCACCAACGTGGAGGAGTTGAGCAAGGGGCTGGAGACTTATCGCGCCGGGCAGACTGGGCTGCTTCGCCTGACGTGGGACAACGGGGACCGGACCGTGCTGGTGAATCCGAATCTCGGCGGCATGACACTGGGATGGAACCTGCAGCACACAGCGCAGGATGAGTTGTTCGCGGCGATCGAGGGCACGGCATTTCATACGCGCGTGATCCTTGACCGGATGAGCGAGTACGGAGCGCCGACTCACCGGGTCATTAATGGCGGAGGAATTCCGCAGAACAATCCTGTACTGAATCAGGTTTACGCGAACGTGCTGGGGCGACCGGTACTGGTGCCGAGCAGCAAAGTCACGGGAATCGGATCGGCGATTTTTGCGTTTCTCGCGGCGGGAGTTTTCAAGAGTGTCGGCGAAGCACAAGAAAAGGTTTGTCCGACCCACAAAGTTTTTGAGCCGCAGCAGGGGACGCAGGAAATTTACTGGGAGCTTTACGAACTGTACCGGAAGATCTACTTCGAGTTCGGCAAGCCGGATTCAGCATCGCAATTCGGCGATGTCCTGCCTAAATTAATCCGGCTCTCGAGAGGCGAGAACAAGGGTAGCTGAATTACTCTTGGTAGTATGCGGTCTCGCTTCCCGGCATCGAAAGACAACAAGTTAGTCCAGATTGTCGACGCAGCTCTTGAAGACTCCTCCCGGCGGAGCGGCGATTGGCTGGCCTGCCGCCGAGGCTGCACGCAGTGCTGCATTGGCGCGTTTCCCATCAATCAGCTGGATGCGTGGCGCTTGCGGCGCGGTTTGGCTGAGCTTGCAAAGCGGGATGCGGACAGAGCCGAGGGCATCCGAATGCGGGCGCGTGATGCGGTCCGGAGGCTTTCGGCACAGTTCCCGGGCGATCCGGTGAGTGGCATTCTGGACGAAAGCCAAGCAGGTCAAGAGCGCTTTGCAGAGTTTGCGAACGATGAACCATGCCCGGT
>Ga0335076_10005256_pt1 | contig 13082 bp, 12 predicted proteins | sample Lox_Sample_25_FD_206717 | JGI IMG/M metagenome (GOLD analysis project Ga0335076, IMG submission 206717) | Soil microbial communities from Loxahatchee National Wildlife Refuge, Florida, United States - Lox_Sample_2.5 | ecosystem: Environmental > Terrestrial > Soil > Wetlands | place: USA...
CGCGATGTCGTTGGCAGCCGCCCACTCGACCGTCTCACGTGAGCCGGTGACGGGAACCCAGATGGGCGGATGCGGCCGCTGCACGGGTCGCGGCCAGATGGAGACGTCCTTGTAGTCGTAGAACTTGCCCTTGAAGGAAAAGCTCTCGTCGACCCACGCCCGGCGAATAACTTCGAAGGCCTCCTCGAAGCGGCCGCGGCTCTCGGACATGGGAACGTTGAAGATCTTGTATTCGCGTGGCGCGCCGCGCGCCACGCCCGCGATGAGTCTTCCGTTGGACAAACAGTCGAGCATCGCCAGCTCTTCGGCCAATCGCAGGGGATCGTGTAGGGGAAGAAGGTTCGCGTAGATGAGAATCTTCATCCGTGTCGTGAGCTGCGAGATCGCCGCGGCGATGAGGTTCGGCGAGTTGTTGAGCCCGAATGGCGTGGAGTGGTGCTCGTTGATTGCGATGCCGTCGAACCCCTGCCGCTCCATCTCGACCCAACCGGCGAGGTGGTTGCGGTACGTGTCGACCGCCACCTGCGCATCGAAGTGCGAGCGCCCGAGCTTCGGCATCTCGCCGTTCACACGGAAGCCGTCGACGCTGCGTCCGTAGGCCATCCAATCGAAGACGAAAACCTGCACCCTATGCTCCCGGCGCGCCAATGCGGAAATTCACTTCCTCTACGCGGCCGAGCCGCGCGTGGCCGTCCTTCTGCCAGGGATCCTCTGCCATGCGTCGTCTCACCGCGTCCTCGCTGTCCGCGCGAAAGACGAACAGCACGTCGTTGCTCGGTTGCATGAGACCGGCCATCGCGACGAATCCCGAGGATTCGAGACCGGCAACGAACTTTGCATGATCCGAGAAGCCCGCCTGCTCGTGCGCCGGACGCGACGGATCCCACGCAGCGGCGCGGTGCACGAAGGCGGCGAATAAGCGTTGCGACATGTGGGCACCTTGCGAGCCGAATGAGGCTAAGATTGGATTCTCAGGCAGCGCGCCGAGCGGAAAATAGTGCCGACTATTCGATTTTCGGAGCGAATCTACGTCGCTTCCACGCGCGAGGGAGAATCTGGCGCGGGACTGGCGGAAGATCTCGCGCGTCGTATCGAGGACGAGATCGCGGCCCTAGCGCTTACGCCGGGCGTCACCCTCGGCTCGCTGCGCGAGCTGTCGGAGCGTTATCGAGTGGGCCGCTCCGTGGCGCGCGAAGCCGTGGGTATATTGGAGCGGCGCGGGCTCGGGCGTATGCGGCCGGGCCCCAGCGGCGGCTTCATCATCGCGCGGCCGCTCCCCGCCGCGCTCGGCGCGCAACTTTCCAGTTATTTTCGCGCGACCGGGCTCTCGCAGCGGCAGCTACGCGATGCGCGCGACGTCGTCGACCTGCTCGGGCCGCCGTTCGCCAGTGAGCCCGTACTGAAGCTGCTGAGCGAGTGCGTGCAACGTCTCGAGGCCGAGGCGTGCAGCGGCGTCGCACCGTGCACGCGCGAGTGGCTACCCGCACGCAGCGGAGGAGGAACACTCGCCGCCGAGATCGCGCAACGCCTCGCGACCGAGATAGCGGCGAGTCGGGGGGCCGGCGCGAGGCTCGGGTCGGAATGGGATCTGTGCGAGCGCTTCGGCGTGAGCCGCCTCACCCTGCGGCAGGCTATTCGCCTCCTACAGGACAGCGGGCTCATCGAGTGCCGGCGCGGCCGCGGCAACGGCCTCGTGATCCGCGACCGGCGGCTAACCGGCAGCATCCGCCTGGTGCTGGCTTATCTCATCAGCGAGAGACTGGATGCGATGGCCGCCGGCACGGTGCTCTTGCAGATCAACAGCTACGTTCCGGCTCTCGCGGTGAGCCGCGCGAGCGTCGAGCAGCGCCGGCAGCTCGACGCGCTACTGGCGAGGCTCGAGAGCCGCGAGACGTTCGAGCGCTACGAGCTGCTCTGCCTCGTCCACTGCATCGCTCGCATGGCGGACAGCCCAATCATTGATTTGTTCTCCCGCTGCCTTGCGGCCTACGAGGCGCGCTTCACGCCGACGCTCGCAGAATGGCTGCCGGCCGCCGCGCAAGAAAGCTATTTCCGCCTCCTCCGCTGCCTGCTGGATGAGGTGCAGCCGGGAGACGACGCGTCGCTCGAGCGGGCCATGCGCGAATCCGCTGCGTGCATGCTCGAGATGAGCCGCCTGCGACCGATCTGAACGCGCAACGGGCGCGCTAGGGAAGCGCGGTTTCGATCATGTCGGCGGTCTCGTTGACGGCCACGTGCTGCAGGTCGTGGGTATACGGCATCTCCTCGACGCGCCAGTCCTTGCGCGCGCGCAGCCTCGCCGCCACCGGTGCGAAGGTGTCGTTCTTGTAGCCGGTCGCAACTACGTACGCCTTGCGAGCGATGCGTTCGCGGGCGCCCGTGAGCTGCGCTTTCTCGGTGAAGCAATAAACCGACTGCGGCACGCGCCGTTCTTCGTACGCGGCGCGGGCTGCTGCGTCCATGTGGGTATTGAATCCGACGAGATTTGCGCGCGGCGGCGGCACGAGATAGTCGCCTGTTTCCGACGGAAGATGCGGCGGCCCCGGCACGAGATCGTTGAGGCACTGGCCGTTTTCCGGAAGGAAGGCGTCCATGTACATGATCGATTGGATGATGCCGTCCGGCACGAGCTCCGCCGCGACCGAAATCGGCATACCGCCGTAAGAATGGCCCACGAGCAGAACGTTCTCGAGCCGCTCGAAATGAATGACGTTGGCCACGTCGCGAGCATGCAGCGACAGATTGACGTTCGGGCCATTGAGGTGCGCGCGCTCGCCGAGCCCCGTGAGAGTCGGCGTGAACACGCGGTGGCCGCGATCGATGAGCACGTCGGCAACAGCGCGCCAACGCCAGCTGCCTACCCAAGCTCCATGGACGATGACGATCGTTGCGGGTTTGTTTGCCATGTCTAGCGCGTCAGCCTGGTCTTGAATCAGTCGACAACGGCGATCGTGCGCAGCTCGTAGCTCATACGCTTCGGCGCATCCGGCCGCGAGGTGGGGTCGTCGAAAGCCGTATGGGCAGTCATGCGCATGTTCGTGTCGAGCGTGTCGCAAAGCCGGAACGCGAGCACTTCGTCCGGCTGCATGTCGGGATAATAGAACCAGCGGTGAGCTGGGTTGTACCCGAGCACGAATCCGCCGGAGTCGAAACCGCCGCGAAACTTGTCGGTCTCGATCGTCTCCGGCTTGCCGAACTTGATGTTCATGAAGTCGCCGGCGTGGATGCTGGTGGCGTCACACACTGCCAGCGGCGATCTCTCGACCGGACGAACAGGCGTCCACACGTTCACGTTGACGAGTCGTTTGCCAGAGAATTCGGCGGCGCGGTCGCCGGCCAATGTCGCGACCCAGTGCCGCAGCGTGTAGGCATTGAAGTCCACGTGCGCCATCAGGGCCGGGCCCCCGCCGAGGTCTGCCTCCCCTCCTCGCAGGATGCCGAGGAACGGAAAGACCTCGCTCGCGCCGGTGAGATCGGCGACGATCCGGCACGCTTGGGGATGCCAGCGGCTCTTGACCTCCTCCTCGCTCTCGAAGTCGATGTCCGTGGTTCTGCCGGCCAACGTGAATCCGCGTTCGGCGAATGGCGCAGGCCGCAGACGCGCGTTGCGGATGCGCATCGTATGATCTTCGAGACCGAACGTGAATTCCTTGTTCCCGCTGATGCGGCCGCCCTCGGCGCTGCGTTCCGGGTACTTGATCACGGCGTCCACGAAGGACGGACTGTCGATCGAGCGCGACTCGGCCATGAGCAGCGACGGTAGTCGCGCGTGGCGGGCGAAAATAGTCAGATCAATTCAGCGCGCGATGTCCCGCCTGAAGGTGCGCGCCGCGAGCCAGTAATGCACAGCCGCCCACAAATAGACGATCTGCACCGCGATGAGCGCCCGTCGCAAGCCGACCGCCGATGCGGCGCGACACGCCGCGTCTGCGGCCGCGGCGGCACCGGCAGCTGGGCCGCCCCCTGAGCAGGCCGCCGCGAAGTCGCCGCCGTCGAACGCCGCGGCGGCCAGATGATCGCTCACAACGCCAAGCACGGTGGGCCCGAGACCCGCACCGACGATGCCCGTCGCGAGCGCAAATAGTGCCACCGCCACGGCCCGGCTCGTCGGGCCGGCGAGGCTCTGCAGTGCGGCGCCCGTCGGTGCGACGTAGGACGCGAGCGCGAAGTTCGCGAGCCCGATAAGGAAGAAGGAAGCTCGCGCTTCCGAGCTGATGAAAGCGCCGGCATAAAGAGGCATGGCGACGAGCATCATCGCTCCCGGTCCCCACAGCAGCCAGCGAGCGTCACGCCGCGAGAGCCAATCGACGCCGAAGCCGCCTGCGAGCATGCCGAGGCCGTTTGACGCGAAGCCGATCGCGCCAAATACGGTTGCGGCAAACGCGAGCTGCAAGCCAAAGCCGCGCAAGTAGAAAGGCATCACGAACTGCGTGACGGCGTTGTAGGTGAATCCCCCGATCATCGACGCGAACAGCAAATGACGGAAGCTCGGCTTAGCGCAGAGCTCGAATATCACGGTCTTGAGCGAAGACGGAGTCGCTCCCGCAGAGCGACCTTCCACCAGTCCGCGTGGCGGCTCACGCAGCGTGAGCGCGACCACGAGGGCGACGAGCACACCGGGAGCGCCGACCGCCACGAACGCCGCCTGCCAGCTCCATTGCGCGGCGACCCAGCCTCCCACCGATTGCCCGAGCAGGAAACCGAACGGCGCCCCGAGCGCGAGGATCGCCAACACCGACGAGCGCCGATCCGTGCCGAAATGATCGGCGACCAGCGACCAGGCTGTCGGCTGGAATCCCGCCTCGCCGATCCCCACGCCGACGCGGCAAAGCAGCAGGGTCGCGAAGCTCGCCGCGAAACCGGACGCCGCGCTCAAGCATGACCATATGGCGACGCACGCGGCGAGGAGGCTCTTGCGGCTCACGCGTTCCGCTAGCCAGCCGAGCGGGAGCCCGAGGATGGAGTACAAGATCGCGAAGCCGAGCCCCTGCAGCATGCCGAGGTCGGCGTCAGTGAGCCTCAAGTCTTCCTTGATGCTTTGCGCGAGCACGGAAAGCACGGCCCGATCCGCAAAATTGAGCGTGCTTACCACGAGGAGCACCGCGACAAACCAGCGCGTGTAACCCCGGGAAAGAAGAGACTCGTCGCTTCCGCGGGAGAGCGGTTCGATGCGATCGGCGGCGCTGTTCACGGGCTTGCGCGTCTGCTGGACGTCGCGTACCGGTACGGTCCGAGCACTAGATACAAGCACGCGCTGAGCACGCCCCCGCCGATCATCAGCCAGTAGACCAAGGCGTACGATCCCTGCCGCTCGTAGATGATGCCGAACAGCGGCGGCGTAATGGCCATCGCGGTGCCTTGAAATACGATCTGGATCGCATTGGCCTCGCCGAAGGCGCGCAGGCCGAAGAATCGCGTCTGCAGGTAGGAGGCGATGGGACGCAGCGCCGCGGTGGCCGCGCCCTGCGCCGCCATGGCAGCGATGAGAAGCGGGACGCCGCCTGAGGCGACGTTCACGACTGCGAACATGGCCGCGCCTGCGGCCGAGAGAAGCGCAAACGCGGCTACCGGGCGTGCGGTACGAAAATGATCCACCGCGAATCCGCCTAGCAATGTCCCCACGAGACCCGTCAGCGTGGAGATCGCGAGAACGTCGGCGGCCGTCGTCGCCGAGAATCCCTTATCGGTCATGGCGGCCACGACGTGCGTGAGCATGCCTTGGTAGAGCCCTCCGCTCACCACAGCGAGCAGTACGAGTAGCCAAAACGTGCGATCGCGGAGGAATTGCGAGCTCGTCATCCCTTCCATTGGCGGCGGAGGTCGGTCCGTCGGACGCCCCGCTGCCGCTCGCATGCCGGGCTCGTGGATCACGAAGTAAATCACCGGTGCAACCGAAAACATGATGAGACCGTAAGCGAGATACGCGCCGCGCCAACCGAAATGCGCGATGAACGCGTTGGTCAACACGGGCAGCAATGCGAGCGCGACCGTGGACTCCGCGCCGAACACGGCCAGCGCCTTGCCCCGATGCCGTGTGAACAAGGTACCCATCACCTTCGTGTAGCCCACACCGCTGGAGCCGAACGCGCCGAGCAGCGCGAACGTTGCGTAGAGCCGCAACAAATTCGGTGTTTGAAACGACAGGACCCACATTGTTGCCCCGCCGACCAGCGCTCCGGCGAGTAGGATCGGTCGCACGCCAACCCGATCGGCAATGCGGCCGAACAGGATGACCGTGATCGAGCCAGCGACGAAGAACCACGTGGACGCAAACGCATACTGTGTCCGCGTCCAGCCGAGCTCGCCGATCATCGGCAACATCATCAGCGGACTGATGGTGGCCTGCACGTATGGAACGAATGTCGAGCCCAGCAGACATGCCGTAGTGACCGCGATCTTGCGTCTCGAGAAGTCCGACTCCTCGAAAGGCGCAACGGGATCACCCCGTGTCGCGCCTACGGGGTGCATTCGTAGATCGTGACCCTGCGGCAGTCTCGCTTGTAGCGGTCTCTTTCGTAGGGTGTGGCCGCGTGCATGGTGCAGCGGTTGTCCCAGATCACGAGATCGCCGCGCCGCCATTTGTGCGAATAGATGTACTTGTCCTGCGTCGCGAAGCGATACAGCTCGTCGAGCAGCTCGCTGCCGGCTGCGTCGTCGAGCCCGTCTACGCTCACCGCGTGCCAGCCGAGGTACAGCGCGTTGCGGCCGCTCGCCGACCGGCGCACCAGCGGATGCACCGTCGGCGGGTAGTCCTTTCGCAGCTGATCGTTGCCAAATTGGATACCGTGCCGCGCGAACGCGGTGAAGAGATCGTGCGTTGCGCTCATCCCGTCGATGCGATCCTGCATGTCGGGGCTGAGATCGGCATAGGCGGCGCGCGTGTCCACGTAGTTGGTGTTGGCACCCTCGGGCGGCACCACGTGCCCGAGCAGCAGCGACCATTTGGTCGGAAGCGTGTTGAACGGGCTGTCCGTGTGGAAGCCCTCGAGCACCGCCTGCATGCGCGGGTCCATCTTCGTCGGGACGATCTCGCCGTCGGCCCCTAGGTTCGTGACGTCGAAGAGCTCGCGCGCGATGTTCGGACGACGGCTCGCTTCGGCAGCGGGCGGCATCTCGATGAGTCCGAAGGCCTTGCTGAAGCGGATCTGGTCCTCGTCCCGGAGGCTCGCGTCGCGGATGACGCATACTGCGTAGCGCGCCATCGCGTCCTCTACCGTCCGAACCGTATCGGGAACGACGGCGGCGGACGTGTCGAGTCCGATGATCTCCGCGGCGAATAGCGGGTGCAGCTGGTTGATCCGCATGTACGAACCCCTCGACTGGGTTGTTGCCGCGTCACGGCGCGGGCTTCCTCTGCAGCGCGTGTCAGGGTGGGACGAACGGGAAATGAAAAATAGTGCCGAGAATTGGCCATCGCAGTTGACTTCGACGCTCGGTCATTATCGCGTCTCACTGGCGGCAAACAGGGGCGATGATTCCAACGTCTGCGGCGCAGCGCACTTCGCCAGTGCCGAGGGAGCAACGCTTTCGAGATGGCCCTTCGACGCCTGTATTTGCCAAACGCGTGTGATCTATTCTCGGCCGTCGTGAACAACCGGTCGCCCGGCGCACGGCGAAGCGCGCCCACTGCCGCTCGAGAACCTGGGTCTCGAGCATCTCGACATCGTCGTCCCCGACCCGGCGTGAGTCCGCACGCTTCCACAAGCGCGTCTTCTCCTCGCCGCTGCACGAGCAGGACTTTCGGGGCGGAAAGCGTTACTTCGTGCTGCTCGGCGATCTGCCGCCCGATCGGCAAGTCGGCTATGTCGCGATCGGCGCGGGCAACGGCCGGCCGATCACGGTCGGACACTACTGTGCGCTCGCCGAGTCAGCGGACATGGAGGCGATCGGCAAGAAGCTCGCGGCCGCGGGATATCCGCAGCCCGGCGGCGGCTTCGGCATGATCCCCGATCCCGACGGTCTCGAGCTGCAGCTCTTCAAGCCGCCGGCCGGGCTCGGGGCCGCCGCCGTGCCCCCCGCGCTCGAGGTGACTAGCGACGGCATTAGGCGTCGATCTTCTTTGCAATTCGTCGAGCTATCTCTCTCAACATGCTGTTTTATAAGGATGGCACGGGTGTTGCTCAGCCAGACGCATGGTTCGAAGCTCGGCGTACGCGGCCTTGCTGCTCGGCTCGCTGGCCATTTGCCGGCCGCTTTTCGCCGAGGGCGACTGGGGAATCGTGATCAACGGCCGCTCCGTTCACCTGAACGCCGAGAAGGACTGGAACCAGGACAACTGGGGGCTCGGGTTCGAAAAGGAGCTCAACTCCTCGGCGCGCTGGGTCGCGACCGCGGTCGCGAATGGCTTCAAGGACAGCATGGACAACCCGTCGTACATGGCGGGCATGAGCCTCAAACGGCGGTTTCGGGTGCCTTCGAATCACGTCTATTTCGATGCGGGGCTGGTCGGCTTCCTGATGACCCGGCATAACGTCCGCCACGACGAGCCGTTTCCCGGCGTTCTGCCCACGATGACATTCGGAGCGCGTCACTTTGCGGTGAACGTGACCTACATGCCGGGCTCCGTCGTCGACTACGTCACTCACGCCCATCTGCTCGATCCCGCGATCACGGGCGTTTTTTTCATCCAACTCAAGCTGCCCGTCGGTCGTTTCGGTCACGGGCACGTTGCGCTCGCCCAAGCCGAGAGTGAGAGCCACTGACCGGCGAAAAGTCTAGATGCCAGTCGAGCCGCGCGCCCGGCCGCGGACAGGCGGAATCAAAAGACGATCGTCACGAGCACGGCATCACGGTACGCGCCGGCGCCTACTGACTGGCCCGAGAAAACGCGTCCATAGATCGGCAGCGTGAAGTTCTGCTGCCCGGCACCGGCTTTCACGACGGTGGTCGTCTGGCTTCCGCCCGTGCCGTCGCCCCAGACAACGGTTCGGCTCACGTTCAGATAGAAGTTGTATCCGAGCCGGAACGGGCCCGCGAGCATCTGCCGCTGCGCAAACGTGCCGCTGCCGCCGGGCGAAATCTTGGCGACGAACTTGCCGGCCGAGCCCGTGCAGCGCACGCCGATTTGCCCCGTCACGTCGAGCGGCACGGCGTCAGCCGGCATATAGGTGCCAAACGAAAACGGCGAAAGCGAGATCGAGCAGTTCATGGCGGCGGCGGCCGGCCGCGAGACCAGCAAGGAGAGCGAGAGCACGAGTAGAAGGGCCGGGCGCTTCATGGCTCGCCGCTCGCGGAAGGCCCGTGCTCTGCGGACGCCGGATCGCAGATGACCTCGCCGAGGTCCGGTACGCCGCCCGTCGACGCCGGCAGCGTGCCGATCACGAAGGTGCAGCGGTCGGTGCCCGACACGATCTCGACGAGCGAGCCCGTGTGGATATCCTGCAGGTACAGGCGCCCGTCGAGACCCACGGGGAAGGACAGCGCGCCGCCGTCGACGCGCGCGGACGCGCCTTCCTGCGCGGCTCGGCCGTCGCGGTCGACGACGCGCAGCAACGCGTCCGCGGTCGCCGTGATCCCGAAGCTCGCGATCGCGCCGGAGCGATAGTACGGAGCCACGCGCAGCGCGGGGTTGTCGATGCGCACGGTCATCGGCAGGTCGGAGGACTCGACACGCAGCTGATTGCTCTCGTACGGACGCAAGCTCGGCACGAGCAGCCGCCCGTGCGAGTTAGTGGTGCCGATTTCCCGATTTTCGAGGTAGACGCGCACGCCCTCGAAGCCGCCCGCGTCGACCACGGCGAATCCGTCACTGATCTCGCGGGCCGCGAAGACTTCGCCGCCCAGAGCAGCGATGGAGCCGCGCGTCTCCGCGCGCCAACCATGCGCTCCGTCGAGCTGCGACATTTCTGCCGAGTAGTAGGCGTGGTCCGTATTGGCGTCCGCTTCGAAGTCGGCGCCATGCTGATCGCCGGCCTCGAGGCTCGTTCGGTAGCCGAAGCCTGGGCCGAGCGGCAGCTCGTAGCGCTCGTCGACGCGCGCCGAGCTTCCGTCGTGCCGCAATGTTGCGAGCGACGAGACACTGCTGCGTGGCCCGAGCGTGCGCATCAGACCGAACACCGCCTGCGTGTCGTTCTCGTCGGCTACGACACGGCTCACGCTCGCCGACAACACGAGGCGGCGCGACAGCGAGCGCGAATAGCTCAACGCAACGATGCGCCGATCGTGCTCGGCCGCGACGGCGTCGAACGACTCGTCGATATAGGAGGCGCCGAGCGATCCGCGGCTGCCGAAATTTCGGCCGCCGGAGACGACGACTTGCATGCGCGGGAACGCGGCGAGGCTCTCGAGACCGGGCTGCACGAAGTCGCGACTGCCCTGCACGCTGAACGTCGCGCGATACACCCGTCCCTGATAGTCGTGGCCGACCTGCCAGAGCACGCCGTTCGACTCACCGCCGGAGACCGCGAGCGCGCCCGTCATGACGCCGTAGCGGCCGACCGCGCGTGTGACCGTCACGCCGGCCGAGCGCTCGGCTGCAGTCCCTTCGACGCGCCCTTCGATCGTGAGCGCGTCCGACAGCCCGCGGCGGTACATGCCGGTCGCGAGCATTTCGCCGTATGCGTTGCTTTCGATGCCGTAGTTGTTGCGTACGGCGCCGACGGTGACCGAATACTCGTCGAGTCCGGGCTTGAGGAGACGCTCGCTCACGTAGAAGTCCTGCGTGACGACCTGCTCGTGGCCGAGCAAGTCGCGAGTGACGACTTGCATTTGCCCCGCGCCCGTGACGACCGGGATCTCATCGAGGTGGAAGGCTCCGCTCGGCACTTCGGTGCTCGAGCGCAGGGTTCCGTTAACGACGACGTCGAGCGCGCTCGGCACGGCGGCCGTGCCGTCGATCGACGGCTGCGGGAACGTGATCATGTCGGGCTGCGTCGCGAAATTGGTGCCGAACTGCACGCCGCCGACTCGCACCGCTCGCCCCCAGCTGCCGTACGGCGTAACCGCGTCGCCGATGCGCAGCGTGCGCATGTGCTCGACGTCGTCGCGGACGAACGCCGTGTCGAGCCGCACCCAAGGCGCGTCCGGCGGCTCGACCGGCGACGCCCCGCCTGCGTAGAGAACGCCGGTCGAGACGCTGCCGCCAGGCGTGAAGAACGTCGGCGCGAGCAACGCCGACAAGCCACGTTCGAGCGCGCCCGGGTCGTCGGTGAGCGTGACGTCGTAGTCGAGGAACGCGCCGAGCGAGGCGTTGGGTTTCACGCGTCCGGCCGTAGGCGTGAGCGAGCGGCGCGTGCCCAGCATGAGGTCCGGCGGCACGACGACCTGCGCCGTCATGCTGCGCTCCTCGATTCTGATCGCAAGGCCTGGGAGGGCGTCGAGCGGCCGAAGCGGCCGGCCCGCGACTTCGACCGCGGCGGGATATGGCGGCGCAACGCGCCAATCGGCCAACGCCGCGTCGTCCGCGTAAAAGCGCCCTGCACCGTCGCGTACGAGCAGCGTGACGTCTCGTCTCGCGCCGTTCACGGTCGGGATCACGAGCAGCGTCGTCGCGCCGAGCGTATCGGCTCGCGTCGCTCGTGCATCGATGGACTGAGCCGAGCCGTCGGTCGCGAAGACGGCCGCGAGCAACCCTGCTACGAGGATCGTGGATCCCGAAAGCCCTCGACCGGATCGCGGCGCGCGGCGCGCGCTACGGCAGCGCCGACACCGCATGCTCCCATTCTCCGCCGTCCTCGGCCTTGATCCGGATTGCGGTCACGTGCTGCTCCGGAAGCGCTAGCCTCGCGCGCGCGTCCGGCAGCAAGTAGCGCAGCGAGCTCACCGTCTCGAGCGGCAGCGCCGACCATTCGCCGTCGCTGCGGACGTCGATGCGCTCGATCTTGGCGTGCACGTTGCCGGTGTTGTGCAGCGTGAGACGCGTGCCGTCCTCGCTCGACGCGACGTCCTCGACCGCGATGTCGGCCGCGGCCGCACGCGCGATCGGCGCGACGAACACGGGTATGCTGAGGCTGAGCCTCATGTTGAGGCCGGGTCCGCTATCCGCGGCGCGCGTGCCGGCGAGCTCCGTCACGAGCACCCGGTAGCTCTGCTCGACGTCCTCGGCGGGTGCGCCGAGGTGTCCGATTCGGACGATCTGGCGCTCGCCGGGCGGGATCGTGACGATCGGCGGCACCGCGAGCACGGCTCGCGTATCGGCGAGCTGCTCGGCGCCGTCGAAGTCCTGCGACCACTCGCGAACGTCGACTTGGACCGACAAGGCCTCGTTCGACATGTTCGTGAGCTTGAGCTCGGCGGACCGCGCGGCGGGCGCTAGGTCGATTCGCACGGGATTCACGTCGAGCGAAGCCGCCGACGCCCTCGTCGAGATATACACCAGAAGGGCGGCCGCAGCCGCCCTTCTCCACCCCATAAGCGAGTGCATCGTTAGAAGACGATCGTGATTTGAACCGTATCGGTGTAGCTACCAACCGGCGCGGTGGCCGCATTCGCCTGCGCCACGCGCCCGTAAACAGTCACCGCGCCCGGGGGCGGGCCAACGTAGTAGCCGGTGCCAGTAACCGGCACCGTGTTGCCCGTTGTTCCGTCGCCGAAGACCGTGGTCCGCGCGGAATCCGTGTAGAGCTGATACGGAAGTGCCGCAGGGCCGCCCATGGAGCGCGCGGCGATGTTGCCCGATCCACCGCCACCGAGCTTAATGACGGTCCCGAAGCCTTTGGTGCACTGCCACTGGATGCTCGTTGTCTGGTCGTTGTCCGCAAGCGGATTCAAGGGACCGAAAGCGAGCGTCGTAGCGCTCACCAGGCAGCTTGCAGCGACGTTGGCGGTAACGGTTAAATTGGCGCTGCTGTCCGCGAGCGCGGCGCCGGAAAGGGAGAGGCTGGAAACGGCGGCCGCAAGCAGACGCCGATGAGACCATCGATTTTGCATGTTCAAGCTCCATCTTGAAGTGCCACGAAGTTCCGCGGACCGCCGGCTCCGTCACTGGAGCCACGCGCGGCGCTCGAAGCGGCCTCTTGCCGCGACGGTCGTCACGCTCTCGATCAGCGGGGCGGGATTATGGACAGCGGCTCTCTAGGCGCGCTGTGACACGGTTTGGCTTTCAGCCGGATCGCGCTAAAGTTTTCGCCGCAAGTGCCGAGTGG
>Ga0335076_10005257_pt1 | contig 13080 bp, 12 predicted proteins | sample Lox_Sample_25_FD_206717 | JGI IMG/M metagenome (GOLD analysis project Ga0335076, IMG submission 206717) | Soil microbial communities from Loxahatchee National Wildlife Refuge, Florida, United States - Lox_Sample_2.5 | ecosystem: Environmental > Terrestrial > Soil > Wetlands | place: USA...
CATGACGGCGGTGAACGTCTCCGAGGCGGGCGTCACGACGACGGCGGTCGCGGCCTTCTCCTCGCGGCGGACTTCCATCGGATCGACGTTGCGGCGCAGGTGGGCTCGGGCGTCGTCGCGAGCGTCACGCGCGGCGCCGACCTTCACATCGGGATAGGCGCCGATCGCGAGGAGCTTCTCGCGGCCGCCGAAGCGGTACTTCATGCGCGCGAGCTTCGAGCCGTTCGGCTGGACGAGCCAGTACAGCCCGCCGCCGTCGAAGATCTTGTAGGCCTTCGCTTGCGGCTTGGCGTTGCGCAGTTCTAGGTCGGTCAACATGGTCGATACCCCCACTTTCGGCGTCGAGCGGCGGGCGATACCCCCATCGATACCCCCAGATCGCTCGTGCTGTTACCGGCTGATAGTGGGTGCTAGGGACGCGAAGATCAAGATGTGGAGCGGGGCGGGTGGGGGTATTTTCGCGTTAATGGCTGACAGAGAGGGTAGAGCTGGCTCCCCGGGGCGGACTCGAACCACCGACCAACGGATTAACAGTCCGTCGCTCTACCAACTGAGCTACCGGGGAACCGATTCGAAAGGCACGGCATTCTGTAAGAACGCCAAAATCAAGTCAAGGTGAATGCGTTTGAATCGTTTTATTTCTCAGTAAGTTAGAAGATGATCTTAGCGTTGCTTGACAACTTGCTCGGCGACTCACGCGGTCATGTACCGCTCGATGCGCGCGAGCGCCTCGTCGAGCGTCTCGAGGCTCGCGGCGAACGAGAGTCGCAAGTGCCCGGGCGCTCCGAACGCGGAGCCTGGCACGAGCGCGACGCCTGCGCTGTCGAGCAGCCGCTCGCACAGCTCGACGTCGGACGTGACGCGCTGGAGTCGCATCGCGTCTTCGACGCTCGGGAACAAATAGAAGGTGCCGTCGGCGGGCGTCGAGCGAAATCCTGCGATGCGGTTCAGCCTGGAGAGCACGACGTCGTGCCGGCGCCGGAACTCGGCGCACATCTCGCGCACGCACGCCTGGTCGCCGGTCAGCGCCGCGCGCGCCGCGGCCTGCGAGATCGTGCAGGCGCTCGTCGTGCTCTGGCTCTGGATGCTCGTCATCGCCTTGATCACGTCGACCGGTCCCGCGGCGTACCCGATTCGCCAGCCGCTCATCGCGTACGCCTTCGACATGCCGTTGACCGTGATCGTGCGGTCATAGAGGTCGGGGCAGGCTTGGGCAAAGCTCGCGAACGGCTCGCGTGCCCAATAGATGTGCTCGTAGATTTCGTCGGAGAGAATCGCGACGCGCGGGTGCTCGCGCAGCACGGAGCCGAGCGCGACCCAATCCGTATACGAGTAGACGGCTCCGGTCGGGTTGCATGGGCTGTTCAGGATCAAGAGGCGCGTACGCGGAGTGATCGCGGCGGCCAGCGCGTCCGCGCCGATCTTGAAGCCGCGCTCGGCCGTCGACGGCACGATCACCGGTGTCGCGTCCGCGAGCTCGACCATGTCGGGATACGAAACCCAGTAGGGCGCCGGGATGATCACCTCGTCGCCGGGATCGAGCAGCGCGAGACACGCGTTGTAGCAAGACTGCTTGGCGCCGCTCGAGATCAGCACCTGCTCGGGCCGATAGTCGAGACCGTTGTCGCGCTTGAGCTTCGCGACGACCGCTTCCTTGAGCGCTCGTGCGCCGTCGACGGCCGTGTACTTGGTGTCGTTGCGGGCGAGCGCGTCGCGGGCCGCGGCTTTCACGTGCTCCGGCGTCGGAAAGTCGGGCTCGCCGACGCTCAGAACCACGATGTCGCGCCCCGCCTCGCGCAGGCGAGTGGCGAGCGCGGTGATCCCGACCGTCGGCGAAGGGCGGACGCGCTTGAGCCGCCGTGCGAGCTGAAGAGCCACAGGGAATCCTTTTCGGGGCGGGACGGGGCGCTTATCTTAAGCCGCTGGCGGGACCCCGCAAGCGCGGCCGCCGGCGGCGAGGGTGGGGATTGGCGAACGCGGTGGGCAGCGGATCCGCCGCAAGCTTGAAGAACCCGGTCGCGGCAACGACATAACGGAGCCTGCCCTGAATGACCGATAAACCCTTCCAACTCGTGTCCTCGTTCAAGCCCGCGGGCGATCAGCCGCAGGCGATCGCGCAGCTCGTGGACGGTCTCAAGAGCGGGCTCGCGAAACAGACGCTGCTCGGCGTCACGGGCAGCGGCAAGACGTTCTCGATGGCGCACGTGATCGAGGCGCTACAGAGGCCGACGCTGATCCTCGCCCACAACAAAACGCTCGCCGCTCAGCTCTACGGCGAGATGCGCGAGTTCTTCCCGAACAACGCGGTCGAGTACTTCGTTTCGTACTACGACTATTACCAGCCCGAGGCGTACGTACCGTCGACGGACACGTACATCGAGAAGGACGCGTCGATCAACCAGCACATCGAGCAGATGCGCTTGTCGGCGACGAAGGCGCTGCTCGAGCGCCGGGACGTCGTGATCGTGGCGACCGTGTCAGCGATCTACGGCCTCGGCGATCCGGCGGCCTACCACCGGATGGTGCTGCATCTCGCGCGCGGCACACGGATCGATCAACGCGATCTGCTGCGCCGGCTCGCGGAGCTCCAATACACGCGCAACCCGCTCGATCTCGCCCGCGGCACCTATCGCGTGCGCGGCGACGTGATCGATGTCTTCCCCGCGGAATCGGAGCGCGCCGCGGTGCGCATCGAGCTCTTCGACGATTCGATCGAGCAGATCAGCATGTTCGATCCGCTCACGGGCGAGGTCGAGCAAACCACACCCCGGATAACGATCTACCCCAAGACGCACTACGTGACGCCGCGCGAGACGCTGCTCGCGTCCGTCGATCAGATCCGCGTCGACCTCAAGAACCAGCTCGAAGCGCTGCGCGCGGCGAATAAGCTGGTCGAGGCTCAGCGGCTCGAGCAACGCACACGCTTCGACATGGAGATGATCGTCGAGGTCGGCTACTGCTCTGGGATCGAGAACTACTCGCGATACTTGTCCGGACGCAGGCCCGGCGAGCCGCCGCCGTGCTTGTTCGACTATTTGTCGGACGACGGTCTCCTGTTCGTCGACGAGAGCCACGTGACGATTCCGCAGATCGGCGGCATGTACAAGGGCGATCGTTCCCGCAAAGAGACGCTCGTCGAGTACGGCTTCCGCCTGCCGTCCGCTCTCGACAACCGGCCGCTGTCGTTCGAGGAATACGAGCAGATCGCGCCGCAGACCATCTTCGTGTCCGCAACGCCGGGGCCGTACGAGAAGGCGCATGCGGACCAGACGGTCGAGCAAGTCGTCCGGCCCACGGGTCTGGTCGACCCGATGGTCGAGATCCGGCCGGCCGGCACACAGGTCGACGACGTACTGTCGGAGATCAATGGCCGCGTTGCGCTCGGCGAGCGCGTCTTGATCACGACGCTCACGAAACGAATGGCGGAAGACCTCACCGACTACCTCCAAGAGCACGGCGTGCGCGTGCGCTATCTGCACGCTGACGTCGAGACGGTCGAGCGCATGGAGATCGTGCGCGACCTCAGGCTGGGTGAGTTCGACGTACTCGTCGGCATCAACTTGCTGCGAGAGGGGCTCGACTTGCCCGAGGTGTCGCTCGTGGCCGTGTTCGACGCGGACAAGGAAGGCTTCCTACGTTCCGAGGGTTCGCTGATTCAGACAATCGGCCGCGCGGCCCGTAACGTGCGCGGCACGGCGATCTTGTATGCCGACCAGGTCACGGGCTCAATGCAGCGCGCCATAGACGAGACCAATCGCAGGCGCGCGAAGCAGCTCGAGTTCAACGCGGAGCACGGTATCGAGCCGAAAAGCATCCGCAAGGCCGTGCAGGATGTGATGGAAGGCGCGCGTTCGTCGGTGCGCGGTCGAGGTCGCGGCGAGCGGGCGCGCCGGCCGGGCGGGGAGACGCGCCGCGGCTACGAGCGATTGACGCCCGAGCAGGCCGTCGCCCGAATCCAGCAGCTCGAGAAGCGGATGTACGAGCACGCGCGCGACCTCGAGTTCGAGCAGGCTGCGCGGCTGCGTGACGAGATCAACGAGCTGCGTGGCCAAGGCCTCGGCTTTCCGAAGCGCGCGGAAGAAGAACCGGCGTAGCGTTCCCAAGCTCGCCGCCGGACTTGAGAAGTCGCACACGATATCGGTATCGTGGCGCCCTTCAGGCGCGTAGCTCAGTGGTAGAGCACCACCTTGACATGGTGGGGGTCGTAGGTTCGAAACCTATCGCGCCTACCATCTTTTGAAACAGGCACTTAGGCGAACCCGATAGAGGTCTATCGCTCTGCGCGAGCATTTGACGCTAGTGGCGGCGCTTCTGCACGGACTCAACGACATCTAGTTGCACGACGACAGCGAAGACTCCGGCGGTTCGACAAGTCTCGCCGGCTACTGGAAGCCTCGGCACTGGCCAGCCTGGGCACTATGGCTGTGGATGCGACTCAACGCGGCGCTGCCGCTTCGGGTTGCGCTCGCGATTCATCGCCCCGTCGGCAAAGCGCTGTACCGCCTCGCGCCGAAGATGCGCCGCGTCGTGCACCGCAATCTCGAAATATGCTTCCCGAATCTAGACTCGGCCGCGGTCGAGACACTCGCGAAGCGCCAGTTCGAGGCGCTCGCGATGTCGATACCGGAGTGCGCGGCGGCGTGGCTCGGCCGCGACGAGCCGGGCCGCTTCGAGATCATCGGCATCGAGCATCTGAACGCCGCGGTCGCGAGGGGCAAGGGCGCGCTCCTTTATACGGGCCACTTCACGCCGCTCGACATTTGCGGCGCCGCGTTCAAGAGACTCGTGCCGCTCTACGCGGCGATGGTGAGTCAACGAAGCAGCCCAGTGCTCAACGAGCTCCAACGGCGCGGCCGCGCGCGCAACTCGCACGAGATCATCGCGAGCGACAGCGTTCGCTCGCTGCTGAAGTTCCTGAAGCGCAACGGAGTCGTCTGGTACGCGCCGGACCTCGCCTACCGAGAGGGAGAGCTGATACCGTTCTTCGGCGAGCCCGCGATGACCAACATCGCGACATCCAAGATCGCACGCATGAGCGGGGCGGCGGTACTGCCGTATCAGTACCGGCGCATCGAGGGCAGCGCGCGCTATGAGATCCACATCTACGCGCCGCTCGACGCTTTCCCAAGCGACGATCCGGTGGGCGACACGCGCCGCCTCGCGACTTTCCTCGAGCGGTTCATTCGCGACGCGCCCGAACAGTATCAATGGATCCACAAACGCTTCAGGTGGCGGCCGCCCGAGTTTCCTGATCCGTATTCGAAGGGAGCGCGTCGATAGGGCTCCATCGCGCTATAGTCGCGCCGAAGCTCACGAACTTCTTGGTAGCCCGCACCCATGCGCCAGGCCGTGCTCGCCGCCAGCCACGCGATCGTTGTCACGATCCTCGTGTCGTTGCTCGCGCCTGCGCGCGCCGCGGCGCAAGAGCTGCGCCCGCTCGGGCCGCTCGACGCACACGGCACCGTCACGTATTTCGTCGCCGCGGGTTCGCCCGAATCACGATACCGCGAGGCAGACCACGATCTCGCGATCTGGGCGCTCGCCGATTGGGAGCGCGCCGCACATGGACGGCTGCACTTCGAGCCCGGCGATGAAGCCAGCGCGCTCGTGCGCATCTACTGGGTCGAAGCCGAGGCGGGCCAGTACGGCGAGACGCGCGCGATCGACGTGAACGGGCGCCGTGGCGCGGCGGTGTTCGTCAGGCCGGACACCGATGCGCTCGGGCCCGACATCGCGAAGCTGGCCCGCGACGACGCGCTGTTCCGCGACACGATCGTCTATCTCACGTGCGTGCACGAGCTCGGCCATGCACTCGGTCTGCGGCACACGGCGACGTTCGCCGACGTGATGTACTTCTTCGGGTTCGGCGGCGACATCCCGCGCTTTTTCATGCGCTACCGCGAACGGCTCGGCGAGCGCGCCGACATCCCGCACGTATCGGGCCTCTCACGCGGAGACTTGGCGCAGCTCGATGCGCTCTACGGACCGAACGGCGGGCGCGACACAGCGGGCGCGGTCGAGGTGCTGGCCCCGGGGACGCGCGCCGCGGCGGATCTCGCGGCCGATCTCGAGATCGAGGGCTTCAGCGATACGACGCGGCTCTTGGCCGGGACGCGCCGCGCCCACTGACGATCCCGGCGCGAACTGCCTGAAAATCAAGGCGTTTGGTTGGGCCGCCCGCCTTGTGCGTGCCTGCACGGGTCCGTACAATGCCGCACTTGTCGCGCGGTCGGCCCATCCCGAAGCGCGCGGCGTGCTCGACGGGAAGGCCGTTGGCGAGCGCAGCGCGGGAGATCGATCCCGCAGACGCTAGCCACCGGCCGATGTTTTTCAGGGTCAAGCGAGGAACAGCGAATCACGCAAGCAAAGCGCGTACGACGGAACTCGGAGATCTCTTCGTCTCAGGTTCGCGTCATCGGTCCGAACGGTGAGCAAGTCGGTGTGATGGCCGTGCAAGAGGCGCTTCGTAGCGCCGAGGCCGCCGGCCTGGATCTCGTGGAAGTCGCGCCGACTGCAGAGCCACCAGTCTGCCGAATCATGGACTACGGAAAGTTCGTGTTCGAGCAGAACAAGAAGGCACAGTCGGCACGTCGGAAGCAGAAGCAGATCCAGGTCAAGGAGATCAAGTTCCGGCCGGGAACGGAGGAGGGCGACTACCAAGTCAAGCTCCGCAACTTGATCAAGTTCCTGACCCACGGCGACAAGACCAAGGTGACGCTGCGCTTCAGAGGGCGCGAGATGGTGCACCAGGAGCTCGGCGCCCAGTTGCTGAAACGCGTGCAGCAGGACCTCGAAGATTACGGCTCGGTGGAGCAGCAGCCCCTGATGGAGGGGCGCCAGATGGTGATGGTGATCGCTCCCCGCAAGCGCTGACCCCGTCGACGACTTAGACAAGTGTCCGCGCGCCGAACGTCACTCACGACGGCGGCGCGGGACCGCCTGCCCAGCACGAGGCAACGCTGGACCGGGCTAACACAAAGGAGAGAGTCATGCCGAAGCTGAAGACGAAGCGCGGCGCTGCAAAGCGTTTCCGCGCAAAGGGTAATGGCGGGTTCAAATCCGGCCATTCCCACGTGCGTCATATCCTCACCAAGAAGTCGGCGAAGCGGAAGCGCCAACTCGCCCGGCCGATGCAGGTCGACGAGCGGGACGTTCCCGGCCTCCGCATCCAGCTGCCGTACGCTTGAGGTAGACGGACATGGCGAGAGTCAAACGAGGCGTTACCGCCAGGGCCCGGCATCGCAAGGTGCTGGATCAGGCGAAGGGTTACTACAACGCGCGGCGCAAGGTCTATCGCGCCGCGAAGCAGGCCGTCATCAAAGCCGGCCAATACGCGTTCCGCGATCGGCGCGTGCGCAAGCGCGAATTCCGCGCGCTTTGGATCACGCGCATCAACGCGGCCGCGCGTGCGAACGGCTTGTCGTATAGCCGGCTCATGAACGGGCTCAGCCGGGCGCAGATCGAGGTCGACCGCAAGGTCCTCGCGGACATCGCGGTGTTCGACCAAGAGGGCTTCGCCGCTCTCGCGGCGGTCGCCAAAGAGGCGCTCGAAGCGGCATAACCGCTCGATCACTCGAAGGGGATTCGCCGCCGTGAGCAGCATCGCCGAACTGCTCGAGGAGGCCTCGGGCGCCGTACAGGCGGCAGCCGATCTGGCCGCGCTCGATGCCGTGCGCGTCCACTATCTCGGCAAGAAGGGCGTGTTCACCGCCCAGCTGCGCGAGCTCGGCAAGCTGCCGCCCGGAGAGATCCGCGCCGCGGGGCAGGCGATCAACTCGGCGAAGGAGTCGCTGACCGCCGCGCTCGACGCGCGCCGCGAGACGCTCGAGAGCGAGCGCGTCGCGTCCGCGCTCGCGAAGTCTGCGATCGACGTGACGCTGCCGGGCCGGGGCGAGCGGGCGGGGCAGCTGCACCCCGTTACTCGCACGCTGCGCCGCATGGTCGCGATCTTCGAGCACGCGGGCTTCGACGTGCACACCGGCCCGGAGGTCGAGGACGAGTTCTACAACTTCACCGCGCTCAACATCCCAGAAGGGCATCCCGCGCGCGCGATGCACGACACGTTCTATCTGAGCTCGGGGCTGCTGCTGCGCACGCACACGTCGCCAGTGCAGATCCGCGCCCTCAAGGCGAACGGCGCGCCGATCCGGCTGATCGCGCCCGGCCGCGTCTACCGGCGCGACTCAGACCTCACCCACACGCCGATGTTCACGCAGGTCGAGGGCCTCGTCGTGGACCGCGAAGTCAGCTTCGCGAACTTGAAGGCGCTGCTCTACGAGTTCGTCTCCAAGTTCTTCGAGCGCGAGGTGCGCTTGAGGTTCAGGCCGTCGTACTTCCCGTTCACCGAGCCATCCGCGGAGGTCGACGTGCTGTCGGACTCCGGACGCTGGCTCGAGATCTTGGGCTGCGGAATGGTTCACCCGAACGTGCTGCGCAACGCGGGCGTCGATCCGACCCAATTCAGCGGCTACGCGTTCGGCATGGGCGTCGAGCGGCTCGCGATGCTGCGCTACGGCGTCGAAGACTTGCGCTCGTTCTTCGAGAACGACCTGCGCTTCCTCGAGCAGTTCGCGTGAGGGCCGTCCCATGCGAGTGAGCCTCGACTGGCTTCGCGACTTCGTCGCGCTCGACGGCGACGCCGACCGCGTGGCCGACGACTTGACGAGCTCCGGGCTCGAGGTCGAGTCGGTCGAGCGTGCCGGCGCGCCGCTCGACGGCGTCGTCGTCGCCGAGGTGGTCGCGGTGGCTCGCCATCCGAACGCGGACCGGCTGTCCGTCTGCACGGTCAACGACGGCCGCGCCGAGGTGCAGGTCGTCTGCGGCGCGCCCAACGCCGCGGCAGGGATCAAGGCGCCGTTCGCGCGCGTCGGCTCGACGCTGCCCGGAGGCAAGGCGATCGCCGCAGCCGAGCTTCGCGGCGTGCGCTCGAACGGCATGCTGTGCTCCGCTCGCGAGCTCGAGCTGCCCGACGACGTGGACGGCTTGTTGCTGCTCGACGCCGATGCGCCGCTCGGCCGGCCGGTCGCGGAGCATCTCAAGCTCGACGACGCGATCCTCGAGGTCAACGTCACGCCGAACCGCGGCGACTGCTTCAGCGTGCTCGGCATCGCGCGCGAGCTCGCGGCGAGACGCAACGCCGCGCTCGCGCGCCGCGAGCCGAAGCCGGTGGCGGCCACCACGAACGAGATCTTTCCGGTTGCGCTGCTCGCCGGCGAGCATTGCCCGCGCTTCGCGGGGCGAGTGCTGCGAATTCGCGCCGGCGCCAAGTCCCCGTTCTGGCTCCGCGAGCGGCTCCGGCGCGCCGGGTTGCGAGCGATTCATCCGGTCGTCGACGTCACCAACTACGTGATGCTCGAGCTCGGCCAGCCGTTGCACGCCTACGACCTCGCGAAGCTCAACGACCGCATCGAGGCGCGCTTCGCAAAGGCCGGCGAGTCGCTCGTGCTTCTCGACGGCAAGAAGATCGAGCTGCGCGAGGACGTGCTCGTGATCGCCGACGCGCGAGGCCCCGTGGGGCTCGCCGGCGTCATGGGCGGACAATCGACGGCCGTGAGCCCCGCCACGTCGGCGATCTTCCTCGAGAGCGCGTTCTTCTCACCGCAGGCGCTCGCGGGGCGGGCGCGCCGCTATGGATTGCACACCGACGCGTCGCTGCGCTTCGAGCGCGGCGTCGATCCGACCGGCCAGGCGCGCGCGCTCGAGCGCGCGACGGAGCTGCTCGTCGAGATTTGCGGAGCGCAGTGCGGCCCGCCGAACGTGACCGAGCGGGTGGCGGACGCGCCGACTCGGGTGCCCGTGCGGCTGCGCCGGGCGCGTGCGAGCGCGCTGCTGGGCATCGCAGTCCCGGACCGCCGGATCGAGCAACTCTTCGAGCGCCTCGAGATGCGCGTCGAGCGCGAAGCGGACGGCTGGCGAGTGACGCCGCCGGCGTTTCGATTCGACATCGCGATCGAGGAAGATCTGATCGAAGAGATCGGCAGAATGATCGGTTACGGCGAGATCCCGTCGACTCCCGGCGCACCGACCGCGGTGTTGGGGCTCGCGACCGAGACACGGGTATCTTCGGACCACATCGCCGACGTCCTCGCGGCCCGCGGTTACGCGGAGGTCGTGACCTACAGCTTCGTCGATCCGACACTCGACGCCGCCGTCAGTCCGGGTGCGCAGGCCGCCGCGCTTGCGAACCCCATCGCGAGCGACATGGCCGTGTTGCGCAGCTCGCTCTGGCCGGGCCTGATCTGCGCGGCGCGCGAGAACCTGAGCCATCAGCGAGCGCGCTTCAAGCTATTCGAGATCGGTCAGCAGTTCGAGGCCGCCGGCGGCGGCGTTCGAGAGACCGCGGTCGTCGCAGGGCTTGCGGTCGGGACACGCACGCCGGAGCACTGGGACGGGCAGGGACCGGACGTCGACTTCTTCGACGTGAAAGGCGATCTCGAAGCGCTGTTGCAGGGCACGGGACGCGCCGGCGAATTTCGCTTCGCCGCGGCGGCACATCCGGCGCTGAGCCCTGGAAGAACGGCGAGTATCGTTCTCGATGGCGCGACCGTCGGCTGGCTTGGAGCGCTGCATCCGAACCTCCAGCGGCAGCTCGATCGGCCGCAGCACGCGAGCGGCGCAGCCATCGCTTTCGCGTTGCAAATCGAGCCGGCGTTCGCGTCGCGAATCCCGGCCTTTCGGAGCTACTCCAAGTTCCCCTCGATCAGGCGCGATCTCGCCATCGTCGTCGACGAGAAGATGCCCGTCGCGACGATCACGAAGGCGGCGAGCGATGCCGCCGGGGAGTGGTTGCAGCACGTCGTCGTGTTCGACGTATACCGGGGCGGCGGGGTAGATTCAAGCCGGAAAAGCATAGGCTTAGGCTTGCTTTTGCAGGACGTATCACGCACCCTTACCGACGCCGATGCGGACCAGACGATGCAAAAAGTGATGGCGCGTTTGGAACGCGAGCTCGGGGCCAAAATAAGAACTAATTAGATCTGACGCCGAACTTTTTCTATGGCATTGACGAAAGCAGATATGGCCGAGTCGTTGTTCAACGAGCTCGGGCTCAACAAGCGAGAAGCACGCGAGCTCGTCGACTCGTTCTTCGAGGACTTGCGCGCGGCGCTTGCGGTCGGGGAACAAGTCAAGCTTTCCGGTTTCGGAAACTTCGATTTGCGTGACAAAAACAAACGTCCTGGACGAAATCCGAAAACCGGCGAGGAGATTCCGATCACCGCGCGCCGCGTCGTGACCTTCCGTCCCGGTCAAAAACTAAAAGCGCGAGTCGAAGCCTATGCTGGAACCCGCAAATAACGACGAGCTGCCGCCAATTCCCGGCAAGCGCTACTTCACGATCGGTGAAGTGAGCGAGCTTTGCGGCGTGAAGCCGCACGTGCTGCGTTACTGGGAGCAAGAGTTCCCGCAGCTGAAGCCCGTGAAGCGCCGCGGCAATCGCCGCTACTACCAGCGCCAGGACGTGCTGATCATTCGCCAGATCCGGAGCCTCCTGTACGAAGAGGGCTTCACGATCGGCGGCGCGCGCCAACGCCTCACGGGCGACGAGGCGCGCTCGGACACGAGCCAGAGCCAGCAGATCATCCGTCAGGTCCGCGCCGAGCTCGAGGACGTCCTGAAGCTCCTGCGCCGCTGAGCGCTCCGCGGCTTTTCCCGCTAAACTTCGCACACGGTCGGGGCGTGGCGCAGCCTGGTAGCGCACTTGCATGGGGTGCAAGGGGTCGCAGGTTCAAATCCTGTCGCCCCGACCAGTTTCACGAAATTCGACTTTTGCGGCTCGCGTCGAGGAGCGCGCTACGATGCCGGTCCGTGAACGCCGCGCATGCCTGAGCCGTCGCCGTCGCGCTACTCGCCGCAAGAGCGGTAGAGAATCCGGATCGAAGGCCAGCGCAAGGCGCAATCCAGAGTCGCGGCGAGTGCTTTCGGTTAGGACTCTGGTTTGATCGCGGTGCCGACCACGAGCGGGCGCACGAACGGCGGAACTTTGGCAAGCGAGCCCGTCTCGAGCGAACGGATCGTGAACCCCGTTTGCTTGATGGCGTCGACCGTCGAGCGATTGCAATTGCAGCCGTGCGCCACGATACGGTTAAAGCCGTTCAGCCGGTCTTGCCACTTCGCGAGCTTCGGGTCATCGGATCGCACGTGCTCGATGAACAAGAGTTGCCCGCCGGGCTTCAGCACGCGCCGCACCTCGCGCAGCGCACGCAGCGGATCCGGTACGGTGCAGAGCACCAGCGTGGAAACGACTGTGTCGAACTGACCGTCGGGGAGCGGTAAGTGCTCCGCGCTGGCCTCGACCAGGTCCGCAGTTTTCGACTGCTCACGGAGATGCTTCGCGAGCCGGCGTGCCATCGGGGCTTCGGGCTCGGTGACGGTCAATGCTTCGACGTGCGGCCCATACAGCGGCAAATTGGCGCCGGTCCCAGCCCCGATCTCGAGCACCTTGCCACGTGCGGATTCTAGCAACCGAGCGCGGCGCTCGCGCAGCCCCGCCTTCTCCGTGCCCGCGAGCATCCGGTCGTACATCGCCGCAAACAGCCAACCGCCGAAGCTCATGACGCTACCTCCCGGGAGATGTCGCCGCGGGCGACGCTAGCATGAATCGTAGGCGCCCGGTCGGCCTGCTCAGAACAAAGACTTGGAACCTACCAAAGGCGGACGCGCTGAGGAATGGCAGGGACAGCGCAAATCGCCTCTCCTATGCGGGACGAGTGGTCCCCCGACGTTCACCTCGAGCTTGCAATAGGTAGTATTGGCGGCATGACACAGCAAACACCCGCGCATCCGGGCGATGTACTAAAGGGCGACTATCTCGAGCGCCTAGGGCTTTCAACTGATGAGTTTGCCGAATCGATTGGCATCCCTCCCAGACGGATCAGAGAGATTTTGAACGGTCGGCGTGCGATTAGCGCCGACACCGCCATGCGGCTCGCAGATCGGCTTGGAACGACGCCGCTGTTCTGGGTCACGTTGCAGACGAACTACGATTTGAGCCTGATGAGTCAAGCGTCGCACAGACGCGCGCCGCCGCGGCCGAAGCTGCCGCGAAGACGTCGTTAACGACGGGTGCTTGCCGCGCACCCC
>Ga0335076_10005258_pt1 | contig 13079 bp, 8 predicted proteins | sample Lox_Sample_25_FD_206717 | JGI IMG/M metagenome (GOLD analysis project Ga0335076, IMG submission 206717) | Soil microbial communities from Loxahatchee National Wildlife Refuge, Florida, United States - Lox_Sample_2.5 | ecosystem: Environmental > Terrestrial > Soil > Wetlands | place: USA: Florida...
TGGTTGTGGATGAAGTGCTTGCGGTTGGCGACGCGGCATTCCAAAAGAAATGTCTTGGCAGGATGGGTAAGTTTGCTCAGAGCGGGAGAACTGTGCTGTTCGTCAGCCACAATATGGAAGCCATCCGGACCTTATGCCACAGGGCCACATGGCTGAAGGATGGACGGCTGCATGGAGACGGCCGGGCAAACGAAATTATTGCGGAATACTTGAGCGCTGCGAACGAATCCTCATTTTCGTGCTCCAATTCAAACTACGGGTTAATTATTCAGAAAGTTGTTTTGAGAAACGGGCGTGGAGAGGAAAACCGGGAGTTTACTCCAAACGATGAGCTATGCGTGGAGATAAACTACGACGCCCAGAAACGATTGGAGCGGCCGTACTTTGTGCTTGAGGTCCAAGGAGTGAATGGCTCCTGCTTCACAGCCAATATGCTCCTCGACGGGTGCCAGCCAGAAGTTCTGGCTGATAAAGGAACGCTGAGCTGCCGATTCAAAAGCCTGCCACTCATTCCACAAGGCTACTCGATCAAGTTGGCGGTGAGCGCCAGAAACGGCATTGACGAAATCATCAGCTACCAAGACGTAGCCTATTTCACTGTTGTGGCGGATCTCACGGAATATGGCTACAAGGGGAGGTTCTTGTCTCAGGCTTCGAGGTTTGCCCCCGTAGTGGTGCCTTATGAATGGTGTCTTCCCGATGGGAGGGTGTCAATTGTATCTCTTGAACATGTGACAAGAGCCACTACGAATTGAAGCACGATGATTCCTGGCGGAGCCCGGGTTTACGACCATGTACTAGTGATTATTGGCGCATTTCGGGCTGCCAAAGCTTGTAAATTATTGAAGGAAAAGGGCGAACGACCGTACTTGGCCGAATGCGGTACTTTGTATGGTCCGACGGAGACCATAATAAATCCCATGCTGTTCCCTACACTAGAACTCGCCACCGATTCTTTTAATTGGAAGGTCTTCACTCTTGGGGCGAGGTTAGGGATTGGTCCGCCGGCGTATGAAGAACGACACAATGTCACATCACAATCAACTCTGCATGGGGTTGATTGTCCTCGTCGTGCTTGCGCTGACCGGATGCCAAGGATTGAATGGAAACGCCACACAGGACAGTAGTCTCGGACCGATTTCGTCAAATCCTGGGAGCCTCACATTCGGAAACACTCAGGTCGGCGGCAGCACAAAATTGTTCGAGACACTAACCAACACCGGGAATTCTTCGCTTACGATCTCCGAAGCCAATGCAAAGGGAGCAGGCTTCTCAATCAGTGGGTTGACCTTGCCCACCACGCTCAACCCAAACCAGAGCTTAACGTTCACGGCGATCTTCACACCGAGTGGCACTGGCGCCGTGAGTGGATCCATCTCCATCGTTTCGAATTCCTCTAATTCGCCGCTAAACATCTCGCTTTCCGGCATGGGCACAACCCAAGGCCAGCTGTCGGTTGCTCCCGCGTCCCTGAGTTTCGGCAGCGTAACCTTGGGATCGAGTTCATCACTTAATGCGAGCTTGAGCGCCGCCGGCACTACCGTCACCGTAGCCTCCGCCACTAGCAACAGCAGCGAGTTTGTGGTTTCAGGAATCACTCTGCCAACAACCATCGCTGCCGGCGATTCGCTACCATTTACAGTAACGTTCACCCCGAACGCGGCCGGCAGCGCGACCGCCTCTCTCATCTTTGTTAATCAAGCCGACAATTCGTCAACCGCGGAATCGCTAACGGGAAATGGGCAGGCGGGTCAGGCGCATTGGGTGGGGCTCACATGGGATGCCTCCAGTGGCGCCGTCAGCTACAACATCTACCGCAAGCTCCCAACGGACTCCGTCTACACGCAAATCGATTCGGGGAGTGCCACAACCTCGTATACCGATGGCAATGTAGCGGCCGGGCAGACATACGACTACGCGGTGACGGCAGTGAATGTCGAAGAACAAGAAAGCGGCTATTCAAACATCGCGCAGGTCACGGTTCCAACGTCGTAGCTATTTGAGAACTCGAATGCCTGGACTGGGGAGGAGGAGGAGCGCGATTTCCCTATCGTAGATAGTCCGCAGATCGTTCGTGCTTACACCCTGTGTTACGCACCGCGGCAGCCTTGCTTTATATCGACAACGCCTTCTTACCAGGAAGTTTGGCCCCCGTCGACTACCAGTACTTGGCCGGTGACGTAGGAAGAAGCGTCAGAAGCGAGAAAAACCGCGGCTCCTTTTAAGTCATCTTCGCTCCCGAATCTGCGCAAAGGAATCGCTTCGAGCAGCGAATCTTTCTTATGATCAATCACCCACTCTGACATGTGGGTTGGGAACCATCCCGGCGCGAGGGCATTCACACGGATATTGTGAGCTGCCCATTTACACGCCAGATCTTTGGTGAACGAGATGACTGCGCCCTTGCTCGCATGGTAGGCGGTGGCCTGAAGAATTTCCGGCGGTGCGCCGACGATTCCTGTCACGGATGCTACGTTGATAACGCTACCGCTGCGTTGGCTGATCATGACTCGCCCGACGGACTGCGCCATCAAGAAGGTACCAGTTAGATTCGTACTGAGGACACGATCCCAGTCCGTCAATTTCATTTGCTCGAACGGTGCGCCCCAGGAAATCCCTGCGTTGTTAACTAGGATGTCGATGCAGCCAAACTGACCTACAACTTCCTGCGTTGCGCGGTCGATAGATTCGGGTTGTGTGACGTCACATTCCAGCGCTAAGGTTCGGACGCCGAGCTGGGCCAATTCCTTTGCAGCCTCCTCGCAACGAGAAACTTTACGAGCACACAAAACCACATCCGCTCCCATCTCGGCCAGGCCTTGAGCGATCTGGCGTCCCAGGCCAATCGATCCTCCAGTGATGATGGCGACTCGGCCTTTGAGCTCGAACAGATGGCGCACGTTCATGTGGTCCTCAACTATCGATAAATATAGTCTTGATAAAGGACACCCCGCGCCCAGTGCTCAGTGTTTACACTGCGCCGTCTGCGGGGGCAGTTTCGGTGAGACGACGCCCACGTTCCAACCCCAGGGAATGTCTCCGCTGGCGCGGCGCCGGCAAACGACCTCTTCATTGAGTTCGTACATTCCGGGCATAAGGTCTGCGGACGGGTGCGGAGCATCGGTGAATGCCATATAAGCGCTCTTGGATCCGAACGCCGGCCAGTCAGGCTCATTTGCGGCGCGTGGCTGCCCCGTACGTACAAACGAACTCCAGTAGCCAATCATCGCGTCGGAGAGCTTCTTCTCTTCAGGAGTGTCTGGAATTTTCGGCCAAAGCGGCGGGGTCGCGTCGAAAGTGCCAAAGACGTAGGGCAATTCACTGGCGTGGAAGGCATGAAGGTTGGCGGACTCTTCGGCAGGGTAGCCATGATCAAAGAGATAGAGGAAAGCTGACTGTCCGAGTGCAGTTTGCTTTCTAGCAAGTCGCTCCGCGGTCCAGCCGTAAAGTGCGTCTCGCGTCGTGGCCCAGATGCTTTCTTGCAGGTTGTTGCTGGGATAGAGCCGCAGGAATTCATCAGCCAGATCGAGATATCGGTCACGAATCTGAGTTTCGTACTCGGAGGCAGTCGCGGGAGGCGGCGGGGCAAGGATTCTTAATGAGCGGATTTCGCCGCTGTTGAAACCAATGAGAATCGGTATAGATGCTTGTTCGCCCCGGTCGAAAACTTCGACAAGTTGGCGGGGAAGCACATGTCCGTCAATCGCTGGCCATGGAACATAGCCAACTGCGGGCGCGGATTCAGCCAGCGTGGCAGCATCCATTGCACGCAAAGCCGCGATGTTTTGCGCGTGAAGCGCGGCTGCCAGCTTGGTGCCGCTTTCTTCCGCAGACGGCGTGCCGAAGCTGCGGTGTTTCAGCGCGGGCACGGAAAGCATGTAGGCACTTTCCGCGATTCCCTTGGAAAACAAGCCTCGCGCGGAAGGCGCCGCCATCAGGTACATAACGCTTAAAGCCCCGGCGGATTCGCCGGCAATTGTCACGTTGGAGGGATCGCCGCCAAAAGAGGCGATATTGCGTCGGACCCAGCGCAACGCCTCGATCTGGTCGAGGAGGCCATAATTGCCGGATACGCCATCGGGCGACTCGGCGCTCAGTTCCGGGTGCGCGAGCCAGCCGAGGACGCCCACTCGATAGTTGATCGAGACCACAATGAGGCCTTGACTTGCCAGCCGTGTACCGTCATAGAACGGTTCCCTGCTCGCCCCGCCGACTAGCGCACCACCGTAGATCCAGAAGAAGACTGGCGCATTGCGCGCTTCGACGGGAGCCCAGATATTCAGCGTGAGGCAATCCTCACTCATCGGCATGGGATCGCGAGTGTAGATATTTGAGAGTGTGGGTTTCGGTTGCAAGCATGCGGGGCCGAAGTCAGTCGCTTTACGGACGCCCTCCCAACGAGGCATCGGAGCGGGGGGCTTCCATCGCGCCACGCCGACAGGAGGCAATACGTATGGGATGCCCTTGAAGACACGCACTGATCCTTCGATCACACCCTCGATTTTGCCCGCGGGAGGGTCAACAACTGGGTTGCGTTTGGTGTCAGCTGAGGATGCCACGGTCGTGTTCGCCTCGGCGCAATATAAAGGTGAGATGGCAAGACAGCTGACCACGACGCCCCACATGATTAAGTGACGATGCAGACTCATATGGTAACTCCCGGCGCATTGTTCTCGCGTGAAAGCACATGCGCGAGTCGCAAAAATAGCAAAATAGCCACGAGATAGAACGGGGCGAGCGTGTAAAGAGCAATCTGTAATGAGCTATGGGGGTGAGCCGGGTGAAAGAAATCGCTGGCTGCGCCGACGTAAGTGGGGCCGAGGCCAAGGCCGATAAAATTCATCACCAGCAACAGCAACGCGCCCGACATGACACGCTGATCCGGACGCACTTCTTCCTGAACAAGCGTCACCATGGATGAGAGATAGAAATAATTGAGAAATTGCGTGCCGACCAGAAAAAGCAGCGCAAGTTGCCACGAGGGAGCCCAAACAAAAGCGAGATAGAGGGGGACGGCAAAAACGAGCGAAATCGCAGGAACGAGGGCATAGGCCTTTCTCGAGGTTCGCGTGAAGCGATCGATCAAACGGCCCGAGACGAACATAGAGCCGCCGACCCCGAAGAGAAAAACTAACGCGTAGTAGACAGCGATCTGCTTGAGCACCATCCCCTTCTCACGCATAAGAAAGAGGACGACGAAGTTGGCGAGACCATAGGTTATGAACTGGTTGGCGCCGGAAGCGAAGGCGGCGAGTCTTAAAGAAGGCCGCGAAAAAAACATGGCAAGGGTTTGCCAGAACCCAGTCCTTGTCGTGGCTGCGACATCTGAGATGCGATCCAATCGGCCGCGACGGGGTTCACGCACGATCAGAAGGACTGCGAATGCCGCGAATATGCCAATGCTCCCCAGGAAAAGAAAAGCATAACGCCAGCTGAAGGCCGCGGCGATCGAAGCCCCGAAGGCGATCCCCAACGTCGCGCCAAAGGCTGGCCCGAGATTATAGAGACCGAGTGCCGTTCCCCGGCGGCCGGGCGGAAAATAATCCGAAATGATCGAGTACGAAGGAGGGACGCCGCCAGCTTCGCCAAAACCAACCGCCATATAAGCGACGACCAGTTGGGGGTAAGATGCGGCAAGGCCGCAGCCCATCGTGGCGGCACTCCAGATTGCGCATGCCGCCGCCAGAACCCTAGACCGGTTCGTCTTGTCGGCCATCCAGCCAACCGGAATTGAGATAAAGCAGTAAAAGAGCGCAAAGTAGAGTCCGCTGACCAAGCCAAGCTTACCGTCGGAGACGTGCAGACTGTCCTGGATCGGCTTGGCCAGGATCGCCGGGAGTTGCCGCGACAGGAAGTTCAGGACGTAGACGAACCAAAGCATCCCGAGCGCAATCCATGCGTGTCGGCTCGGAGGCACGAGCTGAGGCGTGGGCGGGGGATCGACCTGCGCGACCTTCACCTGTGCCTCTTGTTGCCGGGAGTTGCTCACGCTAGCGTTCCGCCGAAGGATCGCTAGCTTTGCCATCCGCGTTATAGGCAATCACTCGGTACTTGGTGGCGAACAGTTGCGCGACTGAACTTTTCGCAGCGTCTGCGTCTACCCACGGAGTATCGGCATCTGTAGCGCAGCGGTCGCAGATTGTTTGCCATTGGCCGGAATCGCCCACTCGGCGTTGGACGCTATAGATGACCGCCCCGGCTGAACCGTGCCACCCCAGGATTCCAATTCCCCGGAAGGTGATAACTGGGGGTGCAGGCACGACATGAGGAGGAACTGTCAGGCCGGACATCACGTAAGCATGGGTGCGCAAAAGTTCCGCGCGAGCTTGCATGTCCTGCGCCGAGTCGACCAGAGTATTTACACCACCATAGAAGAGAGACCACCACTCCCCGGTTTCGCCCCACTTTGCGTAGGCAGGATTTTTGGCGGGTGCGGAAATGGGTTGCCAGCCGAATTTATCCGCGTGAGCCTGGAGCGCCCAAAAACCGTCCCCGGAAATATTCGGGTCGGATTCCAAAGCGCTCAATACTTTTTGAAAATCATTGGTTGTGGGCCAGTCGGTAACGTCCCAGCCGTACTCATTGGCGACATACACTTTGCCTTTTGCCGTCGCCATTGCGGCATGCTTTGAAAATGTTTGCGCGGTTGTCTTCTGGCCGAATCCAAAGAGTGCATCCCAGTGTGGATAATATTCCGCTGTCTGGATATCAAGGGATTTAGCGTCGAGCGCCCGCTGATCAAAAAGAAAGAAGCCGCTGTTGTCTTCGTACAGATGGTTCTTGTCGATCGATTTGATAAAGCTCCCGATAGTATCGATCCAGGCGATGTACGGGTCGAGATGGCCGGCCTCCCCTGCAGCCACGAGGAAGCCGCACACGTTGCAGTTTTCCCACGCCAGGATGGTGGGATCGTCTTTGTAGGCGATACCGGTAAAAACATTTTTGTGTTCGAGGAGGGCGCGAATGTGGTCTTCAAATTCGGCGATAACTTCCGGATCGGTAAAGAACAGCTTGAAGTCTTTCTTGCCCTTCCAGGACAGGTACTCACCTTCTCCAGCCAATTCGCAATTCGAACAGTCGCCCACCAAAGTGATGATGAGGCGAAGGCCGCGCTCGTGCGCAGCCTTGATGGCATAGTCGACAACCTTGAAGGCTTCTGGATTGAACACTCCGGCTTTGGGCTCGAGGCAAAGCCCACATCCCACGCTATCGCCCATGGTTTGCGAGCGCGCCACACGCGCCCCCATCATTTTGGCGGTGTCGAGAGCATCATCGATTTCCAGATGCGAAGGGTAGCGAGGTCCAATGGAATCGTCCGGCCCATAGGCCTCAATTCCAAGCCACTCGATATTTGGACCACTATAGCGAAAATCTGCGCCGCCGAGGGTGAGTTTGGTTCCGTCGCGCCGCACGAATTCCTCGCTGTGTGAAGTCTGTGCTGCGCCGTGACCACCTGCTGCCATCACGCCCATCGCCCCCAGCACCACGAAAACGAGTGTGCCCGCCCGCGTCCGTACGCAGTTCGTCATTTGCATGCGACCCCAGAATGCAACCCGCAGAAAGCGTCCCTCAGAAGGCAAACCTCAACGCCAGTTGAATTACTCTTGGATTCGTGCTCATCGAAGTGATGGTGCCAAACGCTGAGGGCGTGGTCGTATAGGTATTATCCGGAGCAGCAAAGTTAGGGTGGTTGAGAGCATTGAAGAAGTCAGCGCGGAACTGCACACTGGCGCCTTCCCTTGGCCATGGAACTTTTTGGCGCTTGGTGAGCGAAAGGTCGACAACGGCCTCGTCCGGATCTCGCAGGATACCGTTGGGCGTGTTCCCAAAGCCGGTGGCGACGCCATCATCGCCGATTACCGGCGGGGCCGCGAAGCACGCGCCGTTGATGTAGTTGTTCACTCTTTGGCTGATTGATCCCCTGGTGGCTACATTCTGCGCGTTGCAACCCGGCGCATAGCTGGCCCGGTCGGATGTAATGCCATAGGCGTTGTAGATGTTGTTGTAGAGAATACTGCTCTGCTGGCCATCCTGGATCACAGTAGCCGTGGCGATACTCCAGCCACCGAGCATGGCCGACAAAAAAGGATTCGACCTTGGGCTCGGGAGCTCATAGTACGCCGAGAGTACAAAGCGCTGCGGCCGGACATTGTAATCGGGTCCGTATCCGGACTGGTGAGTACGCAGCGCGGTTTGATCGCCGGTTGGTCCGAATTCGTTCGACCCGGTAGTGAATCCCGGTACAGGGCTCAGAAGTCGCAGCCAGGTGTACGCAGCCTGGTACTGAAAACCACGCCGGAATTTCTGGGTTACCGATGCTTGCAATGAGTTATACCAAGCCTGTCCATCGGTCCCGAAGTAATACATTGTGTTGGCTGTCCACCCGAGGTAGGGCGCGCGAAGGGGAATATTCGCAACGGTGTTTGTGGTCTGGCCACGGATTGGGTTTGCGGGAGAAACCAGAGGTGCCTGGTTAATCGTCCTGCCCAGAATTGTATGCAGGTCGCGTGATCCGGAGTAGGCGACGTCTAAGACGGCGCCGCCTGGGAGCTTGGACTGCACGCCAAGACTATAGTGATAGATGGTCGGAGGACGCCAGTCCATCGCCAGCGCGGCCAGGGTGAAATCGGTTGAAGGGGAGTAAGGAACGAATACGGGGAAGTTCGGAATAGCCGGAAAAGGACTGGCATCGGTTGAGGCTGCGTTATACGGCCCTGACAGAACACTCCATAGACCAGTGGGAGCTTCCGCGCAGAGCAGCAGATTCATCTGGCCCTCGGTCGTGGTGTGATACACACCGATGCCGCCTCTGAGAACAACTTGATCCGAACCGGGCAGGAGCCATGCGAACCCAAAACGCGGATTCCAAGTATTCTGGCCGTCGCCATTGAATCCGAAATTGTTCTTTCCCCTTATCACTCCAGCAGGGATAGCAGGGCCTTTGTAATTGGAGTTTACGATGTAGCCGTTGAAGCTACCCGTCGCAGGTGGATTGGGATCAATCTTGGAAACGTCCACGTTGCCCCCGCCATTGGCCGATCCAAAGTTGCCAATGCGCTCATAGCGCAGGCCTAGGTTGAGGGTTAGACGGTTCGTGATTCTGTAATTGTCCTGAACAAAGGCATTGCCCTGCTTGTATCGCCAGTCGCGCTGGAAGTCCCCAAAACCGGCATAGGTCTCGTAAATATTGCTGTAGGGAATCCCATAGGGCAAATAACTCTGACCGATTAGAAAATCGGCCCAGGTCAGCGGAAGCACGTAAGCCTGGAAGTTAAATTTCGACATATTGTCCCGGCCGGCGGTAAAGCCGCCACCGAAGTTGAGCTGATGCTTTCCCTTGACCCAGGACAATGTGTCGGCGAATTGATACTCTCCCTGCAAAAATCTCAAGGCCGAAGTCGTGCCACTCTGAAAGCCATCGTCCACGATCCAGAGGTTGGGATACGCATCAACCTGTGCAGGGGCGTTCATGCCCAGGCTCGAGAAGGTCCACGCATTGCCGTAACTTTGGTCTGAGGTCGACCGATGGTAACCGACTACGAATTGGTTCACCAGAGTGGGGCTCAATGTATATGTGTCTCCGATGGACGCCACATCGAAGCGCTCTGGTTGAAAGAGTGGGAATCCTTCCGTTTGGTATAGGCTGGTCCACTCCACGTTGCTGAGCGCACCGAAGTAGCGAATCGCGATCCTGTTGCGGTCGGACACCAGGTAGTCGCCGTTGACCATCCATTGATTTTCATTGAAAAAGCCGGGCGAGTTGAGATAGGCGCTGCCCTGGGTTTCGAGCGGGCGAGTAGGGTCGATGCTCGTTGGCGTCGGTATTACGTATTGACCATTGGGCAGTTTCGCCTGGAACAGCGCCAAAGCCTGGGGGGCGATATTTGAGCCATCAGGAGCGATGGTGCCGAAGGCTGGACCGAGGTAGCCGTAATCGCCGGCGAAAGCGGCTCCCAATCCCGCTCTTGAACGGTCGTTGGTAATGGGAGGAAGCAAGACGAATTTATGGTTCGACGGGTCGGTGGAATTGAACTGCTTCGTGCCTTGCCAGGAACCAAAGAGGAGAAGCTTGTTCCTGATCACCGGACCGCCCGCGGTAAATCCATATTGATTCTGCCGCAGAATGCCACGCGACACGCCGGAACGATTGGCGAACCAGTCATTGGCGTTGAGGTCCTCGTTGCGGAAATACTCGAACAAGGTTGCGTGGTATTCGTTGGTGCCGGCTTTCGTGATGACATCAACGTTGGCTCCGGCATTGCGTCCCGTCGTGGCATCAAACAAGGCCGTCTGCACTTTAAATTCCTGGATGGTATCGGGGTTGGGAGCTGGAATTCCCGCCGAGTAAATCCATGAACCCTGGACGTCATTGATGGTGAGGCCGTTCATCTGAAAGTTGTTGTCGGTCGAAGTGGCACCCTGGGTCATAATGCTTCCGCCCGCGGGATTGGCTTCCTGGCTGCCGCCGCCCCTTCCGATCTCGCTGGCGTTGTTGACCTCTTGGGAGACGCCAGGGTTCAAGCCGATGACTTGGGTAAAGTTACGCGCAACCAACGGCAAGTTCTCGATCATCTCGGCATCTGTAACGCGGCCCAACGCACTTGATTCAGTCTCCAAATCAACGGCCGACGCAGCCACCGTGACGGTCTCATTGACCGCGCCGGTTTGCATGCGTACGTTGAGTACCGTTGTCTCCGCGACGATGACCTGCACATCCGACGACGAAGCAACCTTAAACCCTTGTTTCGTGACTTCGACCTTGTAGTGCCCTGGGGGGAGCAGGGAGACAAGATACAGTCCGCGGTCGTTGGATTGCGAAGTTCGCGCAAAGCCCGTCGCTTCGTCCGTAACCTTCACCTGAGCGCCCACCAGCACTGCGGCAGTGGGGTCCGTAATCGCGCCGCTGATGGCGCCCGTTCCACTTGTCTGCGCGCATAGCAAACTGCAGGCTGTAATCATGGTGGATGAGACGAACGCCACTATCATGCGGCGGTAGGGCGAGATTTGATTGCGATCAAATCGCATTGGTTGTGAGTAACGCATCGGTTTCCTCGTCTTGGAAGTTAGCTTCCCCGAATCGGGCCGCAGAAAGGAATGGGCGTATCCCAGGCAAACCACTGCAAAGCGCGACAGGTCCTGAGCAGACCTTTTCCTAACATTGACTAAGACCGCTTGCCTAAGATCATCGATTGGGTTTGCTTTCAACATTGAAGCAATCCTCACGTTCTACGACGGCAGTTACGATCTACGAAGACTCGACATTCCCATCCACGCTGATGGCCTGTCCGGTGATGTTTTGTCCCGCTGGAGAGCAAAGAAAAAGACACATGAGAGCGATGTCGTCGGCAGTCACCATACGGCGTAACGAAATTTTCTTGAGATATTGCTCTCGCATCGTCGCCTCATCCAGACCCTCCAATTCGGCGCGAGCTCGAATCACCCCATCCATCCTTGGTCCTTCAACAATGCCCGGCAGGACCGCATTCACCCGGATGTTGCTCGGCCCGAGTTCAATCGCGAGTGATTTGACGATTCCCACGATCGCCCATTTCGTTGCGACGTACGGCGTACGCCACTGCACTCCCATACGTCCGGCAATGGAAGAAATGCAAATGATGTTGGCGAATCGCGACTCTCGGAGAAGCGGTACCCCGTGGTGCAGACATCGGTACTGGCCGTTAAGATTCACGTCAATGGCGCGCTCCCAGTCTTCTTCGGCAATGCCTTCGACTCCAGCGGTAGGACCGGCGATGCCGGCACAATTGACCAGAACATCGAGGCCGCCAAATTTCTTGCGCTGCGTTTCAAAAATCGACGCGACCTGTTTTTCATCGGCCACATCGGCCTTGCTCGCCTGACAGCAGGGGAGGGTCTTTTGGAATGAGGCGAGGGCTGCGTCGTCGATGTCGCAGATGTGAATTTTGGCGCCGGTTTCCGCGAATGCAGTTGCGATCGCGGCTCCAATGCCAGAAGCTCCGGCAGTGACGAGTACACGAAGACCCGAGGGAGGGTAAAGCCGGTCTTTGAAGATCGTGCTCATCCAGGTTTCGTTGGACCTCTAGTTCCCGTTTAACCTCGCTCCGCTGAGTGATTCCGCGGAAGAAGAGAAGTGGCTGTTTTCCGCACCCTTGAGTCGGAGCATCTCCCTGACTTCAGTGGGCGTGGCAATTTCGAAAGAAAGTTCTTCCAGAATGCGCCGTATTTTGCTGACCTGTTCTGCGTTGCTCCTTGCCTTGACGCCTGGACCCAGGTAAAGGCTGTCCTCTAGCCCCACACGCACGTTTGCGCCGAGGACAGCGCCGACGGTAAGAAGGGACATTTGGTGACGTCCTGCGCCCAATACCGAGAACTGATAGTTCTCTCGGCCGAACAATCGATCGGCCGTCGAGCGCATCACGAACAGGTTTTCCGGGTCCGGACCGATCCCGCCGAGGATTCCGAGAATGGTTTGAATAAATAATGGCGTCTTGATGATGTTGCGATCGACAAAGAAGGCGAGGTTATAAAGGTGGCCCACGTCATAGCACTCCAATTCGAAGCGAGTGCCGGCCTCTCCGAGATGGCGCAGAATGTATTCAATATCAGCAAAGGTATTTTTGAAGACGACGTTCTTGCTGCCTTCGACGTATTCCTGCTCCCAGTCATAGCGCCATTTCGTGATCCGCTCAGCCACGGGATGAAGTGAAAAGTTCATTGATCCCAGGTTCAGTGAGCACATTTCAGGTTTGACATTTAGTGAATAGGCAAGCCGTTCTTCGATAGTCATCCGGGTGCTGCCACCCGTCGTGATGTTCAGGATGGCGTTGGTGCGTTCCGCCAGCACAGGACAAATCAACTGGAAGTGCGCGGGATCGGACGAAGGCCTGCCGTTTTCCGGGTGTCTGGCATGAAGATGGAGAATTGCTGCTCCGGCCTCAGCCGCCTCGAGAGCGCTGTCGACAATCTGCTGAGGAGTGATAGGAAGATACTCCGACATCGTCGGAGTGTGAACCGATCCAGTAATCGCACAACTGATAATGACCTTGCGATTCTTGGTTGCCATCGTCTCCCAGGTAGCCCCGAGAGATAATGGAGAGCAA
>Ga0335076_10005259_pt1 | contig 13079 bp, 11 predicted proteins | sample Lox_Sample_25_FD_206717 | JGI IMG/M metagenome (GOLD analysis project Ga0335076, IMG submission 206717) | Soil microbial communities from Loxahatchee National Wildlife Refuge, Florida, United States - Lox_Sample_2.5 | ecosystem: Environmental > Terrestrial > Soil > Wetlands | place: USA...
TCGATGTCCGGGCAGACGATTGAGATCGTCAATACCGACGCCGAGGGACGGCTTGTGCTAGCCGACGCGCTTTGGTACGCGCAGCAGACCTATTCCCCGCGCGCGATCATCGACCTTGCGACGCTGACCGGCGCCATCATGGTCGCGCTCGGGCATGAAGTGGCGGGCCTCTTCGCCAATAACGACGAACTGGCCCAACGCCTCGTCGCGGCAGGCGAGGCGTCGGGTGAGAAGGTCTGGCGCATGCCGCTCGGGGCGGCCTACGACAAGCTGATCGATTCGAAATTCGCCGATATGAAGAACACCGGCGGCCGCAGCGGCGGCTCGATCACCGCCGCGCAGTTCCTGCAGCGATTCGTCAAGGAGACGCCATGGGCGCATATCGACGTGGCGGGCACCGCAATGGGTTCGCCGCCTTCGGACATCAACCAGTCGTGGGGCTCGGGCTGGGGCGTGCGGCTTCTCAATCGTCTTATGGCCGACTCCTACGAAGATTAGGCTCTCGTTGACCATTTGATTCGAGAATCGGACGCAAAGGGCGTCAGGATGCGGTTAGGGTCCACGATCTTCGTGCTTGCCGCTGCCTGGAGCGGGTCGGGCGAGCATGCCTGGGCGCTCGCAGGGTGCGACGCGTTTTCCGCCTCCCTGCGCTCCGAGGCGAGCGACATGCAGGTCGCGTTCGGGCGCGCAATCGTCGTGTCGCGGACGCACTCCGACTCGAACGTGTTCGACGTCACAACCAATGTCGACGTCGATGCAACGCTTGCTTGCCGCGGCGACGAATTCGTCCGCTTCGAGGCGCGCATCGGCGAGCCGGCGAACGCGAGGACCAGCACCAATTTCGAACGCTTTCAGACCGCGGCGCTCAAGGCGGCGCTCGGCTGGGACGCCGGAAAGAGCAAGAACGTGCTGCGCGGCATGACCGCGGATGCGCGCGAATATCTCGCCGCCTCCCGCGAGCGCGGCGACGTCTACGTCGCCGGCAAGACAGAGGAGCACGAGCCGGGAGGCGTGAGCCTCGGGCTGATGGCGACCGGCTCCGACCGCACCTTCGTCATCGTTGGCCCGGCTGGCGAATGAGTGAGATCCGCTTTCATCATCTCGAGCGCCGGCGGATCGATGAGGCGTTGTCCCGCCTTCTCGAACGAGCGTTGGAGGAGGGCCGGCGTGTGCTTGTCCGCGCCTCGTCCGAAGACATGGCCGCCGCCCTCAACGAGCGACTGTGGACTTATGACGACGCGAGCTTCCTGCCGCACGGCGCGGCCAGCGACGGCGATCCGGCGACCCAGCCGATTTTCGTGACCAGCGAGACCGAGAATCGCAACGGCGCGACAATGCTGGTCAGGCTCTCCGGCGCCGAGGCGGCCCCAGGCGATGAGGCGTACGATCTCGCCCTTCTCCTGTTCGACGGCCGTGACGAATCGGCGCTCGCCCATGCCCGAGCCGAATGGCGTCGGCTCAAGGATGAAGGGCGGCCAACCAGCTATTGGCGCGAGAGCGACGAGGGCGGCTGGGAACGGGCGCGCTGACGCACGGCTCGCGGAGGCGAAAAGCGACGCCGCGGCTTCCGCCGTGCGTCGCTCAATCGAGTTCGTTCCTTCAGGAAACGGCGGCGCGCGACCCTCCCAGTCGGCGCGCCGCCGCCCGTCCCTCAGGCGCGCGTTACGCTCACGCCTTGGGGAACGGGACAGCCACGTATCGGTCGCCTTCGGCGGTCTGGATCCGCATCAGCACCGACTTCTTGCCCTGGTTGCGGGCGTTCGCGACCTCGGCCTTCACGTCCTCGGGCGTCGCAACCGGCTTGCCGCCGACGTCGAGGATGACCTGGCCCGCGGCGAGACCCTGCTCGGCGGCCGAACCGTTCGGATCGACGCCGGCAATGGCGACGCCCTTGTCTGCGACGGCTCCGGCAACCTCCTTGGCGGGGGCAAGCTGGATGCCGAGCTTCGCACCGGCGTGGTCATCCTTCCCGGCGTCGTCGTTCGAAGCCGTCTTCTCGTTCTTCTGATCGGCGAGGGTCGCTTCGGCAGTCTTCTCGGCGCCGTCACGCAGATAGGTCAGCTCGATCTTCGCGCCGGGCTTGAGCGCGCTGACCTGAAGCGTCAGGTCGGAAGCGTCCGCGACGGACTTCCCGTTCACCTTGGTGATGACGTCGCCATACTTGAGGCCGGCTTCGGCGGCCGGGGTTCCCGGCATCACTTTGTCGACCAGCGCGCCTGCGGCCGACTTGAGGCCCATGTTCTCGGCGATGTCCTGGGTCACCGCCTGGATTTCAACTCCTAGATAGCCACGGGCGATCACGCCGCCGTGCTCGAGCGCGGTCGAGACGTCGCTCACGGTCGAGGCCGGAATGGCGAAGCCGATGCCGACGCTGCCGCCCGAGGGTGAATAGATCGCGGTGTTCATCCCGATCACTTCGCCCTGCATGTTGAAGGCGGGTCCGCCGGAATTGCCGCGATTGATGGGCGCGTCGATCTGGATGAAGCGGTCATAGGGGCCGTCGCCGATGTCGCGGCCCTCAGCCGAGACAATGCCAGCGGTCACCGTGCCGCCGAGGCCATAAGGATTGCCGATTGCCACGACCCAGTCGCCGATCCGCGGCATCTCCTTGGCGAAACTGACGAACGGATAGTCGCCCGGCTCGTTGACCTTGATGACGGCGACATCGGTCTTCGGGTCGGTCCCAACGACCTTGGCGTCAAGCGTCTTGCCATTGTCCATGGTCACGGAGACGGTCTTGGCGTTCTGGACCACATGGTTGTTGGTGACGATGTAGCCGTCGGAGGAAATGAAGAAGCCGGAGCCTTCGCCCATCATCATCGGCTGGCGGGCCTGCGGGGCGCCTCCGTTCATGTCGCCCATTCCGCCGAACCGCTTGAGGAACTGCTGGATTTCGGGCGGCAGATTCTCCGTCTGCACGCCGTTGTCCTCAACCGAGGCGTTGGCGATCTTGACCTTGACCGAGACGACGGCCGGCTTCACCCGCGCGATCAGATTGGCGAACGACGGAGCGCCCTGCTGAGAGGCGCTCGGAGCGTCGGTCGCGCTCATCGTCACGTTGGCCGCGTGGGCCGGATAGGAGGTGGTCAGGGCGCCGTCGGCGAACGCGCCCGCCGCTGCAAGCGCGGCGACCGCGACCGAGGCGAGGATCGTTTTGCGCGCCGGGGAATTGGCGAAGCGGGAGTTCAGCATGGGAGGCCTCCAGATGGTTGACCGCAAAGCGGCTTGATCGGGCTGATCATCCCTCCTCGCGTCTAACCGGAGCTTGGACGGCGCATTAAGGTTTCTCAAGGAAACCAGGATGTTAAAAATTGTTAAGGCGACGGAAGGGTGACGCGGGCTAAGGCGCTGTCCGTCTGAACTCCGCCGCCAAGCTTGAATAGAGCGCCGTGAAACGCTCGCGCTGCTTCATGAATTGAGCGGCGAGTTTGGGGTCGGGCGTCGTCACATCGGCGATTTCCGGCGGCCGGCAGACAATCTCAGGCGGCTCTCCGGTCGCCGCCAGGCGCGCGAGGCGCGCGGCGCCGAGAGCGGGGCCGGTTTCGGCGCTCTTCATGCGGACGACGGAAAAGCCGGTCGCTGCGGCGATCATCCGGGTCCATAACGCGCTCTTCGCGCCGCCGCCGATGAGGCCGACGCGATTGATCGTAGCGCCTGCGGCGGCGAGACAATCGCGGGCGTCGGCAAGCGTCATGGCGACGCCCTCCATTGTCGCGCGAGCGACGTCGGCGCGCGAGGTCGTCTCGCTAAGGCCGAACAGCACGCCTCGCGCATAAGGGTCGTCGAGCGGCGTGCGCTCACCGGAAAGATAGGGCAGGAACAGCGCCGCGCCGGGTCCGGCGTAGTCCGCCGCCGCCTCGCGCTCGAGCGCCTCAGGCGGCGCGCCGAGAAGCCGGCCGGCGAAGGCGAGCGCACCCGCGCCGTTGAGCATCGCCGCCATCACGTACCAGCGGTCCGGCAAGGCGTGGGCGAAACTGTGGACGAGCTTTTCCGGCGCGCTCAAATAGCGGCCGGTGGCGACGATGAGCTGGGTTGCGGTCCCGAGCGAGATGAAGGCTTCGCCGGGCGCAATCGCGCCGAGGCCAATCGCGCCCACCGCCGCGTCGCCGCCGCCAGCGGCGAGAACGACGCCGCGCCGCAGACCGAGCGCGTCGGCGGCCTTGGCCCTGATCCGCCCGGCCGGCGCCGAACCCTCGATGAGAGGCGGCGCCCAGGCGGGATCAGCCTCGCAGGCCAGGAAGGCTTCCGACGACCACGCCCGCGCCGCCTCGTCCAGGAGCCACATGCCAGCGGCGTCGCTCATGTCTGTCGCGGGGTCGCCCCCAAGCTTGACGCGCAAGTAGTCCTTCGGGGCCAGGACCCAGGCGACGCGGCGGCGATTGTCCGGCTCATGCCGGGCGATCCATTTGAGTTTCGGCCCGGTGAAGCCGGGCATCGGCTTCACGCCGACGACCCGCGCCAGCTCGGAATGATTGCGGGCTAGTTCGTCGGCCTCACGATGGGCGCGCGAATCGTTGTGAAGGATCGCGGGCCGGACCGGCGCCATCGCGCGGTCGAGCAGGACCGCGCCATGCATCTGGCCGGAGAAGCCGATCGCCTTCAGCCCCGCAAGCGCCTTGCCGGCGGAATCCTTGAGGTCGGCGATTGCGCCGGCCATGGCGGCCGCCCAGACCTCCGGATCCTGCTCCGACCAGCCGGGGCGCGGACGATCGGGCGAATAGGCGCGCTGGGCGCTGGCGACCGGCTCGCCGCGCTCATCGGTCAGGAGCGCCTTGAGCCCGGAGGTCCCGCAGTCGAGGCCGAGATACATGGCCCGGATTCTGCGCCGCACGGCGCACGTTCACAAGCGCCGGGCGCTTCCCCCCATTTTCAGTTCCGTTTCGAGCGATTCCAATGCCTTCCGGCGCCTTTTCCAATCCGCCGGCAGCTCGTTGATCTCATGAGTCCGGCAGGTATTAACAGTTGATAAATGTAATAAGTTTCCAGCGAAGGCCGCACGCCGCCATTCCCAGGGGGACGAAGGACGCCCAGCCAGTCACGGACGATCGGGAGCGGAGAGGCGGCTGAAACAAGTCGCGTCTGTGGCGAGCTCAGCCGCCCGCTTCAATGCCTCCAGGCTCCGCAGCGGGAAAACGTGGGCATTGGCGCGCGCCAATCCTCGAGCGGATCGGGATCGTCTTCGTCCAGCTCGCGGCCGCGATCCAGAATGAATCTGAGTCCGGAGAGGATCGGTTGGTCGGTGCCGTGCGTCGCTTCGCCGGCGCCTTTCCAGTCTCCGTCGCCGGCGTGGCATGAGAAGCGGCGGACCAGCACGGCGGCGAACGCGCCGCTCGTCAGGTTGCGCTTGGCCGCGTCGCGCGAGAGGCGCCGAGCGAAATCGCCGCCGATCGAAAGAACCGCGGCGCGCGCGACATGAGGGTTGGAGCAGGTCAGGACGATCTCCCGCACGATCATGGGCAGGCTCCCTCTCTCAGCATTGGCATTCGATGTTATGAAGAGCGAATTTGTCCTCAGCGTGTCATCGCGCGAAAAATCTTTTTAGCCCGACAATGGTCAATGTTTAGAAACCCCAGTGTCAACGAATTGTCATACTTGAGTGTGTGCGCTGCAACATGTTTTTTGCACTTTTGAACTCTCGCCCTGACAAGAGTTCAGGGCATATGCTTCATCAAAGCTCATTTGCTCAGATGAGCGCCTTGATTTTTACTGAGCGGTTCCCGGGTTAGGCGCGGCACAGAGAAAGACGGAAAAAGGCGGCCGGGAGGTCCGCGCCGCATCAACATTCCTCCCGCGAGGTTGCAGGCCATCATACGAGAGCCCAACCGGCGACTAGGGCGCACGAGGCCGGTTCGCCCTCGACCCAAAGAGCGAGCCGAACCGCGCGGCGGAGCCACGGATCGTTGCCATGGTCGGCGGGCGGCGCCATGGTTCGCCCGCTACTCACGGCCGCGCCGGGGAGGGACGATGAACCGCGCGATTCTGCCCATCGTCGCCCTGATCGTTCTCGCTGGACCCGCCGCGGCGAAGGACACGCGCTTCTGGAACCTGACGAGTTCAACCGTCAGATCGCTTGAGCTTGCGCCCTCCGGCACGTTGGGTTTCGGTCCCAATCAATGCGCGAACGATCCCGACGGGGCGGTCGACCATGACGAACGGGTCAAGGTGACTGGCGTGACGACTGGCGCGTATGACGCGCGGCTCACGCTCGCCGATGGACGAGTGTGTGTGGCCAAGGCGGTGCGGATCGAGACGGGCAAGCCGTTCGCAATCGAGGACAAGGACCTGGTCTGCGCGCCCTGACCGTTGCTTCGATCGCGCGTCCTTGCGGCGTTGGCCAACGTCCCTTCGCCCCGCATTCGCGGAAGAATGCGGCAGGCTCAAATTCCTCGCGAATCAACCTTAGAGGAAAGGACCATCGGTTAGCGCAACGCGCTCTCAGATGGAATCAGCATCGCCCCTCTCGTCATTCCCGCGCAAGCGGGAATCCAGAGCCACATCGAAGCTTTCCATGGATGCCGGCTTTCGCTGGCATGACAGAAAGCGGCGAGGGATGACGGCCCGATGCTTCTAACAGATTATAGGCAAAAACTAAGGTTCGCGCCGCGGCCCCCGGGCGCGTCCCCTATGCGGCGCGCAACGCGCCCCGTCGAGAGATTGAGCGAGCCTTCCGGCGCTCCGTCGATCAGACGGAAACGCCGGCTCGCGCTCACATTTCGGCAGTGAGATAAGCCGTCACTTCCATGCCGGCGCAGATTTCGACAACGACCGGAGCTGTCCAGCTCATGTTTGTTCTCCTTCAACGCGCTTCCTGCCCGGCCAAGCCGGGAGAACCCAAACTAGCAGCTTAGGCGCCGGCCGTCACCCCCTATTGGTCCCGATGCGGGATTCTTTGGTCTCCGGTTTGACAGATCACGCCGATTTGAATTTCCGCCGCCCGCTATTCTCACGCGACAGCCGAGCAAGAAAGTTTTGCCGACGCCGCGAAATTATTCTCGCAATCGCGCGACAATGCGGGCAATCGTCGCCGCCGGCCCAATTTCAAGGCGCGTCAGGTGCGATTTTCCTTTGCCAATGTGGCGTTGCAGGCTCTGGCGCACAATTCCGGCTGGCCCGAGCAATGGCGCCATCCTGAGCCGAAGGCCGCTTATGACGCGATCATCATCGGCGCCGGCGGGCACGGGCTCGCGACCGCCTATTACCTCGCCAAGGAGCACGGCCTCGGCAATGTCGCGGTCCTGGAAAAGGGCTGGCTCGGCGGCGGCAACACCGGGCGCAACACCACCATCATCCGCTCGAACTACCTGTGGGAGGAATCGGCCGCGCTGTACGAGCACGCGCTCAAGCTCTGGGAGGGCCTGTCGCACGAGCTCAACTATAACGTGATGTATTCGCCGCGCGGCGTGATGATGCTGGCGCACAACACCCATGACGTCCAGGTGGGAAAACGCCACGTCCACGCCAACCGGCTCGCCGGCATCGACAGCGAATGGCTGTCGCCGGAGGAGGCCAAGGCCTTCTGCCCGCTGCTCTACACCGGACGCGACATCCGCTATCCGGTCCTCGGCGCGGCGCTGCAGCGCCGCGGCGGCACGGCGCGGCATGACGCGGTCGCCTGGGGCTATGCGCGCGCGGCGTCGGCGCGCGGCGTCGACATCGTCCAGAATTGCGAGGCGACCGCGATCCGCCGCGACGCCTCAGGCGCCGTTACGGGCGTCGAGACGACGCGAGGCTCGATCGCGGCGAGGAAAGTCGGCGTCGTCGCCGCTGGGCATACCTCGGTGGTGATGGCGATGGCCGGGGTCCGGATGCCGCTCGAGAGTTATCCCTTGCAGGCGTTGGTCTCCGAGCCGGTCAAGCCGATGATGCCGTGCGTGGTGATGTCGAACACCATCCACGCCTATATGTCGCAGTCGGACAAGGGGGAACTCGTCATCGGCGCCGGCACCGACGCCTACGTTTCCTATTCGCAGACCGGCGGCCTCCACATCGCCAATCATACGCTCGAGGCGATCTGCGAGCTTTTCCCGGCGGTGCGCCGGATGCGGATGCTGCGCAATTGGGGCGGCGTCGTCGACGTGACGCCCGACCGGTCGCCGATCATCGGACTGACCCCGGTTCCGGGCCTCTACGTCAATTGCGGCTGGGGCACCGGCGGGTTCAAGGCGACGCCGGGCTCGGGCCATGTGTTCGCCCACACGATCGCCCGCGGCGAGCCGCATCCGCTCGCCGCGCCGTTCACCCTCGATCGCTTCCGCTCTGGGCGGCTGATCGACGAAGCCGCGGCGGCGGCGGTTGCGCACTGAGCGGCGCGTTTCGATCAGAGATGGCCAACTGGGAGGCCGCGATGACTGCGAGGACGGACGACTACGACGCGATCGTTCGAGTCGTTCAGCTCTACATCGATGGATTCAACGACAACGATGTCGGGAAGTTCAAGGAAGCCCTCCACGAAGACGCCTGGATGTTCTACGTCAATGCCGACGGCTCGCTTTACAAGAATCCGGTCTCGAGAAGCTTCGAGGAGTGGGCGACGCCGCCGGGCTGGGGCGTCGTGGGCAGAATCGTTTCGGTAGCTCAGGTTGGGGATGCAGCCGCGGTCCAACTCTATTGGGATCGCGCCACGGACAAGTCCGGCGGGTGGATCGACTTCCACAATCTGCTCAGGATCAACGGCGTCTGGAAGATCACCAACAAGTCCGCCACCCACAGCAGCAGATAGGTTTTTCTCTCGCGGTCGTCGCCGCCGTCCTTGTCCTTAATCTGGGTTCCTTTTCATGCTTCTCATCCCCTGTCCCTATTGCGGCATGGAGCGGCCGGAAATCGAATTCGCTTACGGCGGCGAAGCGCATATCGCCCGGCCGGCCGATCCGGCCGCGCTCGCCGACGACGAATGGGCGAAGTTCCTCTATTTCCGCTCGAACCCGAGGGGCGTGATCGCCGAGCGCTGGCGTCACGCGTTCGGCTGCGCGCGCTTCTTCAACTGCCTGCGCGACACTGTGAGCGACAAGATCCTGGCGGTCTACAAGGCCGGCGAGGCGCGGCCCACCCTCACCGCCGAAGAAGCCGGGCGGGGCGGATGAACCAGCCGTTTCGCGTGGAGGGGATCGGCGCAGTCGACCGCGCGCGCCCGCTTGCATTCACCTTCGACGGCGCCGCCTACCAGGGTTACGCGGGCGACACGCTCGCTTCGGCGCTGATCGCCAACGGCGTTCATCTGGTCGGCCGCTCGTACAAATATCACCGGCCGCGGGGAATCCTCGGCGCCGGGGCGGAGGAGCCGAACGCGCTCGTCAGCATCTCGCGCGGGCCTGGCCGGTTCACGCCCAACCTGCGCGCGACCCAGATCGAGCTCTACGACGGCCTCAGCGCGTCGAGCCAGAACCGCTGGCCGTCGCTCGCATTCGACCTTGGCGTCGTCAACGATCTGCTGTCGCCGCTGTTCGGCGCTGGCTTCTATTACAAGATGTTCATGGGTCCGAACTTCTTCGGCAGGAACTGGGCCTGGACCCATGTCTACGAGCCCTTGATCCGCCGCGCCGCGGGCCTCGGGGCTCCGCCGCGCAAACCCGATCCCGACCGCTATCAGCGGACGTTCGCCCATTGCGACGTGCTCGTCGTCGGCGCGGGTCCGGCAGGTCTGGCGGCGGCGCTGGCCGCGAGCGCGAGCGGCGCGCGGGTCGTCGTCTGCGACGAGAACCCGGCCCCGGGCGGCTCGCTCCTCGCCGAGGCCGAGGCTCGGATCGAGGGGCTGAGCGCGGCTGACTGGCTGGCGAAAGCCGTCGCCGAGCTTCGAAACGCGCCCAACGTCCGCCTGATGATCCGAACGCAGGCGTTCGGCTATTACGCCCAGAATTTCGTCGCCCTGAACGAGCGCATCGCCGAGCCGGACCTGATCGCCGATCCCGACCTGCCGCGCGAGCGCTTATGGCAGATGCGCGCGCGCGAAGTCGTGCTGGCGACCGGCGCGATCGAACGTCCGCTGGTGTTTCCGGACAACGATCGCCCGGGGGTGATGCTCGCCGGCGCCGCGCGCCGCTATTGCCGCCAATACGGCGCCAAGGTCGGCGCGCGCGTGGTCCTTGCGACCGCGCATGACGAGGCCTACCGCGCCGCGCTCGAGCTGAAGCAGGCGGGCGCCGACGTTGCGCTGATCGCCGATCTGCGCCCGGACGCGAAAGGGCCGCTCCCGGAAGCCGCGCGCGCCGCGGGGATCGAGGTTGCGACGGGCGCCGAGATCCTCGGCGTCGACGGGCGTCTTCGGGTTAAGGCGGTGCGCACGAGCGTCGCCGGAGCAAGGCGGACTATCGCCTGCGACGCGCTCTTGATGTCGGGCGGCTGGACGCCCTCGGTGCATCTCTTCTCGCAATCGCGCGGCAAGCTCGCGTTCGACGAGGCGCGGCAAGTCTTCAAGCCGGGCGCGTCGGCGCAGCGCGAGCGCTCCGCCGGAGCCTGCAACGCGACCTTCGATCTTGCCGGCGCGCTCGCCGAGGGCGACGCCGCCGGGCGCGCGGCCGCCGCCGCCGCCGGCTTCGCCGCGCCGGCTGCTCGAATCTACGCCGTCGAGGGCGCGCTCCCTGCCCTTGGCGCCGCCTTCGTCGCCGCGCATACCGCCGACGGCCGCGCCAAGGCGTTCGTCGATTTCCAGAACGACGTCTGCGCCAAGGACGTCAATCTCGCGGTGCAGGAAGGCATGCGCTCGATCGAGCATATCAAGCGCTACACCACGACCGGCATGGCGACCGACCAGGGCAAGCTCTCCAACATCAACGCGCTCGCGATCGCCGCCAATGCGCTCAAGAAGCCGATTCCCGAAGTGGGGCTCACGACCTTCCGCCCGCCCTATACCCCGGTCAGTTTCGGCGCCTTCGCCGGCCCGGCGCGCGGCGAGATGTTCGATCCCGTCCGCCGCACGCCGATCCACGATTGGGCGGCCGAAAACGGCGCCGTCTTCGAGGACGTGGGCGCATGGAAGCGCGCCTGGTATTTTCCCCGCGGCGGCGAATCGATGCATGAAGCGGTCGCGCGCGAATGCCGGACGACGAGGGACGTCGCCGGCCTGTTCGACGCGACCACGCTCGGCAAGATCGAGGTGGTCGGCCCCGACGCCGCGATCTTCCTCGAGCGCATGTACGCCAACGCGTTCCAGAAGCTCGAAGTCGGCCGCTGCCGCTACGGCCTCATGCTGAGCGAAGCGGGCTTTCTCCTGGACGACGGGGTGATCGCGCGCCTCAAGCCCGATCGCTTCCATGTGACGACAACGACCGGCGGCGCACCGCGCGTGCTGGCGCAGATGGAGGACTACCTCCAAACCGAGTTTGCAGATCTCCAAGTCTGGCTCACTTCGATCACCGAGCAATGGGCCACCATCGCGGTCCAGGGGCCAAGGGCGCGCGATTGCATCGCGCCGCTGATCGAGGGCGTCGATCTCGCCAGCGAGGCCTTCCCGCATATGAGCGTGCGCGAGGCGCGCGCCTGCGGCGTTCCGGCCCGGCTGATGCGGGTAAGCTTCACCGGCGAGCTCGGCTACGAGATCAATGTGCCCTCGCATTTCGGCCGCGCGGTGTGGGAGGAGGCATGGCGCGAGGTGGAGAAACGCGGCGGCTGCGCCTACGGCACCGAATCGATGCATGTGATGCGGGCCGAGAAGGGTTTCGTCATCGTCGGCCAGGAGACCGACGGCACGGTCACGCTCGCCGACCTCGGCCTCGACTGGGCGATCGGCAAGACGAAGAAGGATTTCGTCGGAAAACGCTCGCTCGCTCGCCCCGACATGCTCAAGGCCGATCGCAAGCAGCTGGTCGGGCTCCTGACCGAGGACCCGGCGATCGTGCTGGAGGAGGGCGCGCAGGTGACGGAAAGCGCCAACCCGCCGACCGGCTCGCCCGCGCTCGGCCACGTCACCTCGTCCTATCCAAGCGCGACTCTCGGCCGCTCGATCGCGCTTGCGCTCGTCGCTGGGGGGCGCTCGCGCGTCGGCGCAAAGCTCCATGCGCCGATGCCGGGCGGCGCGGTCCCGGTGACCGTCACCGCGCCGATCTTCTACGACAAGCCGGGAGCACGCCTCCATGTCTGATGCGACGGTCGCGCTCCGTTCGCCGCTTGAGGGCCTCGCCCTCCCCGCGGGGCCGCGGTTCGCGCTCTCCGAGGCGCCGCCGGCTGCGCGTTTCATCCTGCGCGGTGGCGAGGGCGCCCGCGTCGCTTGCGGGATCGCTTGCGGCGCCGAGCCGCCGCCGAGGCTGGGACCGGCGGGCGAGAGCGCCTCTCGCGCGGCCCTCTGGCTCGGCCCGGACGAATGGCTGCTGATCGCGGAGGGCGCCGATCCCGCGCCGCTCGGCGCGGTGCTCGAATCCGTGCTCGACGGGACCGCGCACAGCCTCGTCGACATCTCGCATCGCCAGATCGGCCTCATCGTCAGCGGAAGCGCCGCGGCGCGCGCTCTCAACGCCGGCTGCCCGCTCGACCTCGACGTCAAAGCCTTTCCGGCCGGAATGGCGACCCGCACTTTGTTCGACAAGGCCGAGATCGTGCTCTGGCGCCGGGCTCAGGCGGCCTTCCATGTCGAAGTGTGGCGCTCGTTCGCGCCCTATCTCGCGGCGTCGCTGATCGAAGCGGCGCGCGGCGCGGCGCCGGGTTGGTAGCTGAACCCGCTTCAGCCTTTCGCCGACGCCGCGACCGAGCCTGACGCGCCCTCGCGAAACTGGCGCGCGAACGCCTGCGCGACATCCGCGGCCGGAATTCCGTCCTTTGGATTGCGCCCCATCGACTGAAGCGTTTCGGCGACCCAGCCCGGCGAGACAGCGTTGACCCGCACGACGATCGACGGCTCAGCCGCCGCCGCGCGCACGAACGCCTCGACCGCCGCGTTGACCGTAGTGATGATCGCGCTGCCGGGCGAGGGATATTGCGCAGCCAGGCCCGTGGTGAGCGTGATCGCGCCGCCGGATCGGACGTTTTTCGCCCCGTAGCGCACCACGTTCACCTGACCCAGCAACTTGTTGGCGAGCGAGAAAGCCCAATCCTCGTCAGTCAGCTGAGCCCACGGCTTGTAACGCGCCGCTCCGCCAGTGCAAACGGTCCCG
>Ga0335076_10005262_pt1 | contig 13077 bp, 1 predicted proteins | sample Lox_Sample_25_FD_206717 | JGI IMG/M metagenome (GOLD analysis project Ga0335076, IMG submission 206717) | Soil microbial communities from Loxahatchee National Wildlife Refuge, Florida, United States - Lox_Sample_2.5 | ecosystem: Environmental > Terrestrial > Soil > Wetlands | place: USA: Florida...
AGCCCGCGCTGCGCGGCGCAAGAACCCGTAGTGGATCAGTGCTGACTCGCCGCGGGGCAGTCCCTCCATCCGGGTGAGTTCGGGAGCGAACACGGGCAGCAGCGGACGATCCCAGGCCAGGGGGTCAGTGCTGAGCGCCTCAAGAGCATTACGGAAGTCGGCGAATGCGCGGTCGAGCACCTCGGCGCTGATCACGCCGTCACGGGTGTCCCAGTTGATCTCACACGCTCCCTCGATCTCGAATACCTGGCAATCCAACAGCACCTGCGGGGTCTGGCTTAGTCCGCGGCCCGTTATCGGGCGCAGGAACGACGCGTCGGGGCCCAGGTCGCCGCCCGTCGAACCGAGCGTCGAGGTGAGCACCACGTGCGAGTGCTCGCCCCGGTTTTCGTCACTTCGCGCCAGCATGCGCGCGATTTCGACGCCACCGACCGTCGCATGGTCCATGTCATCGAAGAGGCGCCCGCCGATAACCTGCAGCAGCTCGGCGAACGTGCGCTGCCCGCCGACGTCTACCTCCAACAAACTGGTGCCGGTGAAGTCCCCCACCAGTAGACCGACCTCCGGGGTGAAGGGGCGGCGGGCCATCGTTGTCAGCGTCAACAGGAAATGGTCGCGATCACCGTACCGGCCCAGCACCGTGCTGAACGCCGCAGTGATCGCCACACTGGCGGTGGCGCCATGCTCCATCGCGCGGCGGCTGAAGGCCGCGAAATGATTCGGCGGCAGCCGCATTGACCGCCGCGAGAAGGTGGGCGCGAGATCGGCCGACCCGGTCTGGTCGATCGGCAGCAGCGGCAACGAAATCGGCGGCGGAAGCTGATCGAGTCGGGCTTGCCAGTAATCGAGGTCTCGTTGCCGACGACGGGATCCGGCGAGCGAGTTGCGGTGGCAGGTGAGGTTCAGCAGGTATTCGCGGAAGCTGAAATCGACTGCTGAAGGTGAATATTCCGGATCGAGCAAACATCGCCCGAAATCGGTCATCACGATGAAGATGCTGACGAAATCGGCGATCAGCAGGTCGACCGAAACGTGCAACACGGTGTCTTCCGGACCGATGGTCACCACGATGTCGTACATCGGCCCTTCACCCAGCGGGTAGGTGTGGTTCCTCAACTCGTCCGCGATGCGCACGCGCTCGTCTGCGATGTGCCGGCTGTCGGAGCTTTCGCAGATCCTCAGGCCGTCGTCGAGGTCGGGGCAGATGATCTGGTAGCCGTCGGGGTGGACGACACAGCGCAACATGTCGTGCGCGTCGACGACTTTGCGCCACGCCGACCGATACTCGTCGGCGGTGGGTGTCGCCACGTTGTGGTCGACGGCGAACTCCGCATATCCGTGACAGCCCACACCGCCCCAGCGGAACGCCGACGTACGTCCGACCGAATACGCCGCCTGCACTTCGGTGAGCGGAAACGGCTCGAACCTGTCCTGCGGTGCCCGCAGCACCTTCGTCTCGCGCGTCAGCTCGGCGATGACGTCCGCTTTGGCAGCGGTCAACTGTGCTTTCAGATCCGCATCCAACGCGCCTTGCGGTGCACGGAAGCGCAGCTTCTCGCCGTCGACCCACAGTTGCACGCCGATCCGGCGGACATGGTCGATCAGTTCGACGGCGCTCACAACACACCCTCCTCAATCGCCGAATCGTCTTGGGCGGCCAGGGTCCCGAGTTTTTCTGCGAACTCCCCGATCACGGGGCTCTCGAACAGCAGCCGCAGCGTCGCTGTGGCTGACACCTCCCGGCTTATCTGCTCCACCACCCTGGTCGCGGTGACCGAGTCGCCGCCGAGTTGGAAGAAGTTGTCGCACGGCTCGACTCGCGACAGGCCCAAGGCCGTTGCGCAGATTTTCAAGACGCGTTCATCCGGCTGTGCCGCACGCGCGGGCGAAGCGCCCGCGGTGACCATCGCGTCGACCATCGTGTCAAGGTTGCGCCGTGCGGTATCGGGTGAGATCGCCTGCGTAACAAAATCCCACGACAACGAGAGCGATCCGGCGTTCTCCCACATCTGGAAGTCCAGCAACGTCTGTGGTGTCTGAGAGAGGCTGAATGCCAATTCGCCGAACTCCGATGATGATCCGCGCGGCCTGTCCATCAGTCCGAGTCCACTGGTGAAGACCACCGGAAATACCGCGTTGGCTAGCTGGCCGTGATGGCGCAGCAGCTCACGCTGCAGCCATACCGCGTCCGCGGTGCGATGGGGCAGGTCGGTGAGCAACTGCCGTTGTAGTCGACGCGCCTGTTCCCAAATCGACACGGTCGCATCGACGTGGCACTCCAACAGCAGCAGCGATGTGAAATCGCCAATGATATGTTCGATCCCGGGAACGGCGGGATCGCGGTCGAAGAGTGTGACGTTGACGCAAAAGTGACTTGTTCCGGCCCACTGAGCCAGCACTCGTGCGTAGTTGGCCAGTAAAAACGAAGCGGCGGTGACTCTTTCAGTCCGGCATGCGTGGGTGATCGCGTTCCAGTCGGCTTCGGCAATAGCGGCTTGCACCCGCTCGAACACCGGTTTGTCGATATCGAGAATCGCCTGCATTCCAGCCAGCTCCGGGGCCGGCGGTAACGAGGGCAGGCGCGCGCGCCAATAGTCGCGGCTCGCGGCAAGCTGTGGCAGCGCCGACTCATCCGCGTCGGGCCACAACTCCGGGTGGCCATTGACATAGTGTGCGAAAGATGTTTTCAGTGATGCGAATTCATCGACCCTTCCGCCCCGGTAAAGATAGTCCAGTTGGGCAAGAGCGATCATCATGCTGGTGCCGTCGAGCATGACGTTGTCCATGCTGATCCCGACGATGCTGCACCCTTCATCGGATTTACCGGATACCTGCACCCCGAAATCGATTCCGGGTCGCGTCGCAAGATCGATGACCTGATCACGCATCCGTGCTCGCACGTCGTCGTATTCGCGGACCACGGGTTCGATCGGCGCCGGGTGCACGGCGGCGCCGAGGCGCGCCGGCTCGGCGCCATCCGTCGCGATTTTCACCGTGGTGCGTAATCCGGGATGGTGCTCGACGAGTTGCCGTGCGGCCGTCTCGAACCTCGACCGATCGAAATCGCTTGCCTCGAACTCGAAATAGCAGTGCGCCGCAACGCCGCTGAGCATAAACCCGCCCGCACGACCGGCTAGATAGGCTTGCTGGACAACGGTGAGCGGAAATTCGGTTTCGTCGTACGGCTGCGGCCGGGCCGCCGCCTGAGCGTCCGCAGCCTGCGGTGATGCGGGCGCGCCGGCATGCGCCACGAGCTCGCCCAGCACCGGATAGTTGAACAGGTCGACAAGGGCCAGCCGCCCGAAGCCGGCGGCCCGCAGATCGGCGTAGACCCGGGTCGCCACGAGGCTGTCTCCGCCGAGCAGGAAGAAGTCATCGGTCGCGGTGGGTAAGGCGGGCGTCGAGAGATTCAGGTGCCGTTGCCAAATCGCGGCTATCGTGGCCAGCGCAGACTCGTCGACGAAGTACGAACGCTGCGGAGCCGGCGATAATGCTGCGGTGTTGGCGGGGGCCGCCGCTTGCGGCGGCGCGCAACTCTGCTGCCGGTGGGCAACGATCGTCAGGCCCGGACCGTCCTGCGCCATCTGCACCGGTTGCCAATCATGTTGGCCGATGAACCGCCACCACTGGTCGGCCGCCCGCAACGACCCTGGCGAAAGCAGACCGGGGTTGATTACGGCCGCGCTCGCCAGTGTGGCCGCGGTGACCTCGCAGACCTCGGCTACCCACAGCCAGCCGCCGTCGGCCATGGCGATCGCATTGAGCACCGCCCCCGGATCAAGAAGCTGATGCAGTGATGCGCAGCAAACCACGACGTCTACCCCCGTAGCCGCCAGCTGCTCAAGTGAACTGATCTGCCGGGTTGTCGTCGTGAGATGCCGTCCGGCGGCGATTTCAGCCAGAACGTTATTTGGCTCGTAGCACAAATACTCATCGACGACCGCGCCGGTCATGTCGGTGAGCCGTTGGGTGATCGCCCCGGTCCGCGAACCGACTTCCATGATGCGAAGCCGCCGCCCGACTCGGCGGGAATGCCCGAAGATACGCTCGCTGAGATCGTCGAGCGCCAGTTGCAGACGCCCGTCAGCGAGCAGCATCACCTCGGGCGCCAATTGCGGGTCGCCAATCAGCGTCTGCGGCGAGGCTGCGCCGGTCACAATGTCGGCCAATCTCCGAGCTACGCGTCCGGTAACGGGGATGTCATCGCCTGCCGCCCGGGTATTCCGAAATTGCTGCCAACGCCGCACCAGCGCCGCGTACTCCGGCCGGACCTCCTGGGCTGCACAGAGGTGGCCCGCGGCGGCAATCACCGCGCTGGCCCACTCGGAGTCTCCGGGCGGACCCTCGTCGGGGGCCGCATCGACCCGCCCGGCGTATCGGCGCACCGCACGCTCAAAATGCGAAAACGCCTTCGCCAGTGATTCATTGGCGATAACGCCGGTGGCCGTATCCCAGCTGACCCGGGCGCCGGTACCCTCGTCCTTAACGTAGTCCTCAACTTGGCAGTCCAACCAGACACCTGGAGTTTGGGTCAACGTTCGGATATTCGATAACGTGGTCGGTCCCTGGGGGGCGAGGCCGAGGGTGCTGGTGAACACAACCGGATAACCGGCCGAACCGGCCGCACGCATTACGGCGAGGTGCCCGGTCGCATCGCTGCCGCTGCCGACCGCACGCCACAGTTGCTCCTGCGCGCCGATGACCGCCTCGTCTGAGCCGGGTTGCGCTGTGCTGTAGTCGATTTCGCACAGGGCCAGTCGGGTGAAGTTGCCCAGCACCTCACGGTCAACCGGAGCATAGTCGGGTCGGTGCGACTTGGGAACAACGATCGCGAACCGCTCACCCGCGCCGATCGAATACAGGGCGTCGGTGAAGGCCTCGAAGATCAGCGCGGTGGGCGTGACACACAGTTGTGACGCTCGATCGCGCAGGCCGGCGAACTCCTGTGGGTCAAGAGCGAAACTGGACCGCGCGAAGTGGACACGGGCAGCCGAGTCGAGTGGCTGGCCACAAACCGGAAGCATCGGCGGTGCACTTACCTCACGGTTGAAATCTTCTTCACCACACTGGCTTTCAACGGCGAAGCGCGCGAAAACGTCGGCGCCGGGATCAACCTGTCGTGGCCGGGGGGCCTGTTGGTAGTCGGCGACGATCGTCCCGATAACGCTAGCCAGGCTGCGGGCGTCAAGGCTCAGGTAGTTGACCAGCAGACCGACATACCGCGACGAATCGGACAGCGAAAAACACTGGATGACCGGGACTGCGCGTGGATCGAAGGCTGCCCCCGCCATCCGTTGCATCAACACGTCCGGGTCGGCGGCGTCGATAAGGTGAACGGCCACGTTGGCGGGGTCAGCGCGCACGCACTGGCTGGTGTCGGCATCCAACGCGCAGCGTAGGATCGCGAATTCATCAACACATCGGGCGATTACGGCTACAAGCCGCTCGACGTCGATGCTGCCGTCCGGCGGATTTGCCGCCAGAACGATAGAGAAATACGTTGGGGCACGGATGCTTCCGTTCAATCCCGCACTGCCGAGTACATACGCTTGTTGCAGACGCGTCAGCGGAAACTGTGTCTCGCATCCCACGGGTTCGACGGCGCGACCGGCCGGGTCCCGCGGGAGCCCACCGACAACGCACACCGAGCTGAACTCGCCGAGTGTTTGCCGGCCGAGTAGTTGACCGACCTCTGCCCCGCGCACTCCCCTGCGTTTCAGATTCGCAGCTACCTGCGTCGCGTGCAGGCTGTCACCGCCGTGCTGAAAGAAATTGTCGTCTCGGCTTGTGATAGGCGTCCCGAGCACATCGGACCAGACGTCGGCAACCAACTGCTCGACCGGGCTGAGCCCGGTGGCCGACTGTCGACCTGTCGCCACTCGAGCGAAAGTCTCCAGCTCCGTGGCGGCCCAGCGACGATCCACCTTCCCGTTTGCGGTGAGCGGCAATTCGCTACGGCCGACGAGCGATTTCGGAACCATGTACTGCGGTAACCGGGCCGCGAGGTACGTACTCAGCTCTGCCGCAGCCGCATCGGTGAATTCTGCAGCACCGCAGGCAAAGACGACGATCGCACCCAGCGCCGTGTTGCCGTGAATCGGCACAACCGCAGCGCTGTCGACCAGTGGATGCCCGCGCAAAGCGTGCTCGATCTCGCCGCACTCCACCCGATGACCACCGATCTTGACTTGCGAATCGACCCGGCCGAGAAATTGCAATGTGCCGTCGTGCCAGTAACACCCGAGATCACCGGTCCGATACCACCGGCACCCCGTCTCGTCAACCACGAACCGTTCGGCGGTCAACTCGGGTGCATTGTGATAGCCCTGTGCGACACCTGCCCCGCCAATCCACAGCTCACCTGCGACGTAGTCGGGGCGATCGCGGCCTAGGTGATCGACTACCCGAAACATCTGATTGGACAGCGGGTATCCGTAGGGCACCGACACCCATTCGGGATCGATGTCGGTGACTTTGAACTCGTTCGACCAAATCGCGGCCTCTGTTGCCCCGCCCATCGCGACCAAGCGCGCCCTCGGCGCCGCGCGGTGCAGTCGCGCCGGCAAATCGAGCGGAATCCAGTCGCCGGAAAGGAAAACCGACCGCAAGCTGGGCAGCGCGTCGGCGCTTTCCCCCGCCGCGATCAGCAACATGTCCATCAGCGCTGGAACGGAATCCCATACCGTGACGTCAAACTCGGCGATCAACGAGTTCCAGCGGAATGCGTCGCGACGGGACCGCTCCGATATGGTCACCACGCTCGCACCACAGCTGAGCGGGCCGAAGATGTCGTAGACACTGAGGTCGAAGTCCAGCGCCGACACGGCCAGCAGTGAGTCGGTGCCTTCGATCCGGTTGCGGCGGTTCACGTCGATAATCGTGTTCAACGCCGCTGCGTGGGAGACCAACACGCCCTTGGGCTCGCCGGTAGAGCCGGACGTGTAGATCACGTAGGCGGTATCATCGGGGTCCACCCGAACCGGCGCCACTGGAGTACATCGGATCATCGACTCGATGTCGTGGACCACCGGTCCAGCCGGAGTTGCGTTGTTTTCCAAGGGCTTCGAGAGGATCAAACCCGACACTGCGGACAAGGCGCAGATGCGGGCGAATCGGTCGTGCGGCTGGTCCACACCGACTGGGAGGTAGCTGCAGCCGGCCATCAACACGCCGAGCACGGCGACGATCTGAGCGGGCCCCTTGGGCAGCTGTATCCCTATGATCGAGCCCGGGGCATGCCGATCGGCCAGCACTCCCGCGACACGGCGCGCATGTTCCTCGAGTGCGCCATAGGACAGCTTTGGGTACGCGAGTGCGATCGGGTCACCGTGGAGTCGGTCGTCGAACTCGCCCTCCGCCCAACACACCGCTGTCAGCATGGGATCGACCTGCACCTGCTCTCGAAACGCGTCGTAGAGCAGCCCGGTAGGCCTGGGCGCGGTTGTGGCGTTGCGCTGCTGGCGAATCCGTCGTGAATGCTGCGGCAGATCGACGACCGCACGTGTCGACCAGTCATAGGTGCCAAGACTTTCCAGCAGGTTGATATAGGAGGCGAACATGTCCGCGACGACACCGGGCGGGAAGCAGCCCGCACGATAATCCCACGACACGATGAGGTTGTCGCCGACGGCGCCCACCTGGTGGTCGATGATCACCTGCGGGGTCATCGATGTCACTTCTCCGACGGCACCGAGTATGTCAACGTCGCGCTTCGGCAGGAGGGTGGTGTCCGCCGCGTAGGTGAACACCACCGGGGCGATTCCGCTGTGCCCGGTACCGGCCTGCATCTGTGCCGCAAGTAGCTCTGTGGATTCGGGTGCTATCAGCGCGGCGCGCAAGCCTCGCTGCGCGCCACGTGCCTGCTCGGCAAACCCGGCCGACTCGTCCACAACGGCCCGGTAGAGATGGGTCTCGGTGAAATCGCCGATTACGTCGGCGAGCCCCGGGGGACGACCGAAAGTCGTCAGGTTGATGAGGAAGTCGTCGGTGCTGCTCCAGCGTCGCAGCACAAGGGCGTAGGCGGCCAAGAACACGGCGGCGCGGGTGACCCCGTGGGCCCGGCAAGCCACGTCGAGGGCCGCCATCGCGGCGGTGTCCAACGTGTGTTGCTGACGGCGGAACACAATGTCGCGTTCTTCGACGCGCGGCAACTGCGGGCACTCGGGCAGCCGTTCGACGGCGTTCGCCGGCAGCGATGGAGCGGCGACTTCTCTGAAAGCTGTCGACAGTGCGGGTAATTCGTCACCGCGGTATAGCGCGGCCAGGTCACGCAGAAGAATACCGATGCTGGTCAGGTCCGCGATGATCAGGTCGATTGCGAAGTGCAGGACGCAACCATCGGGCAGCCGGGTCAGTTCGATTCGCCAGGTGTCTCCGGTCTCGATAGCGAATCGGTGGTTACGCAGCCTGTTGCGGACCTCGTCGAGGTGCCGGCCGCGCGCGTCGTCGGTGGCTTCCGTCAGATCGTGTACCTGGAGTGGGGCGTGGATGATCTCGGGTGCGATGCGACATCGGTTGACGTCCGGAAACCTACTGCGCAGCATGGGGTGTCGGTGCGCCAGCGCATCGAGCGCGGCGTCGAGCGGACCCGGGTCGATGGTAGCGCCGCCGAGTTCGAAATAGGTCTGGCAGCCCACGCCGCCGAGCGGTTGTTCGGTACCGCGGCCGATCCAGTACGCGCGTTGCAGCGCTGTCGTCATGAATGTGTCGGATCCGGCCACGCCGGAGTTCTGGGCACTGGTCGGTGGCGCGGTGTCGAAGAGCCGCTGCCAATTGCGCAGTGTCGGTTCGGCATACAGGTCGGCGAAGTCTAGGTGCCGATCCCGCGTCGCCGACCATTCGACAACCTGCGCGGTCATCATCGAGGTCAGACCCCTTGCGGTCAGGTCGGTGTCGCCTGCGAGTTCGTGAACCCGCACGCCGAGCAAGCCCGCGACGCATTGGGCCAACTCGCTGGCCGGCCGGTCAGCCCTCGACGGTTCCGCCCGGGTCGACGCCTGATGGACGACGTCGAATTCCCCGGCATTGAGCATGCTCAATGCCTTGCGACGCCGGATTTTTCCCGACGTGGTCCTGGGCAGCACGCGGGCGCGCACCCATACGATGCGCTCCGGTGTGATTTGGTGCACCGCGAGGATTCTGCGGCGCAATATCCGACTTAAATCATCGAGATCCTCTGCGGCAGCTTCGGTTTCCACAACCAGCCACCACTCGTCGGCTATCTCTGAAGCGTCGGGCTGGACGGCGCAAGCGCCGCCGCTCTCGACACCGCAGCGTGCCTCTTCGACGGTCAACTCGATGTCGTTCGGAAAGTAGTTGCCGCCACCGACGATGATCAAGTCGCGATAACGTCCGCAGATGTACAGTTCGCCGTCGCTCCGGAATGCCGCGTCACCCGTGCGAAGGTAGGGCCCCATGCCATCTGCGGTGGTGGCGCCGAATGTTTCCGCGGTCTGCTCCGGCCGGCACCAATATCCTTGCGGCAGACCCGTTCCAGCTACCCAAACCTCGCCGACTTCACCGTCAGGCACGACGGTTCGCCGCTCTGGATCAACGATGCGCACATCCCAATCGAATGTGCAGTCGCCACAACTGACCAGCGTGCGTGTGCGCTCCTCTGCCGCGGGCGAACCGTTGATCTTGACTGCTCGACCTCGGTTGAGTTGTTCGGCATCGAAACTCGCCTGCACCCACAGCCGAGGCTTGAGCGTTCCGGACACCGCCACACCGGCCTCGGCAAGCCCGTATTGCGGCGCTACGACATCAGCTCGCAGGCCGGCCGGCTCAAACTTCGCCACGAAGTCGCGCAGGGTGGCGGAGCGGACGGGCTCCGCGCCGTTGGTTGCCAGGTGCAAGCAGGAGAGGTCGAGAGTTTCGACCGTCGCGGCGTCGAAGGCGTCGATGCAGAGCCGGTAGCCGAAATCCGGCCCGGCGATCCAGTTTCCGCGGACTCGGTCGACAGTCTCGAGCCAGATGCGCGGATTGCGCACGAAATCGAATGGCGGGATGACGGTCGCGGTCCCGCCGGTGCCCAGCGCCAGCAGTACCCCCCAGAAGATGCCCAGGTCGTGATACAGCGGCAGCCAACTGACGGTGTGTACGTCGTCGGGTCGGTTCCACAGCGCCGTACCGATAGTGCGCTGATGCAGCATCGACTGGTGAGTGTTGACGATTCCCTTTGGCTCGCCTGTCGAGCCCGAGGTGTACTGCAAGAACGCGACGTCTCCGATAGCGGTCGCCGCCGCATCGGCGGGTGGTCGCCGCGAGGCGTCGACGATGGAGTGGGGAGTCCGGAGGGCAAGCCCGCCCAGTAAGGCATCGCGCTCAAGCGCATCGACGAGGTCGGCACTGGTATAGACGGCCGACGGTGCGCAGTCCTGCAGTATGTGCTCGGCCCGTCGCAGGAAGCGCTCGGGCGCATCGATGGAGGGCAGAAACAGCGGAACCGGGATGAGCCCAGCTGCCAGTGCGGCAACGAATCCGGCCACGTAGTCGGCGTCACCGGCCTGGGCCATCACCACACGTGAGCCCAACGGGAGATCGACGAAGGCGCCGTCTCTGATCTGGGAGACCCGGTCCCAGAGCCGCCGATACGTCCAGACATCCGTTCCGGCCGCGTTGACGAACCGAAGCGCGACCGCGTCGGGGCGGCGGTCGACCCACTCGGCGATCACGTCGTGGGCGCGTCGATCAGCCGGCGCACTTGGCCGGGTGCGCTCAGACTGACCAGCGAGGGCTCCAGCCCTCTGCGTCCCAGTCGCCGTGAGCACCACCCCTTTCTCCTCCACCTGCGTCCCTCATCTCGCGGGGGGTTGACAAGCGGCGACTTTCTGAGGAAATTCCTAGATGCGAATCATGTGCATCATAAGTTTTTCTTCGTGACGTCGTAGCGAGTCCGGAAGGAAACATCAAAATGGCGCACCGTCGTCGTATCGCGAGGGCCCTGGCCGCGGCGGCAGGTGCGCTGCTGGCCTCGGCCGTACCCATGGGCCTCGCTTACGCCGACGATGACCCGTTCACGGATTTCACCACCGCGGTAGGAAACTCCGCTGCGACCAGTGTCGCGTCCAGCCTCGATTCCACGTTGTCCCAAGCCGATCCCAGCCTTGCCGCCACGATCGACGGCTATGTCGCTGACCCGTCGACCATCCCGACGAGCGGCCTCACGATCGCCCCCGGCAGCGATAACGCGTTCGGCGACCTGCTCCCGGCCGACGCCACCGCGGCGCAGATCGCCGAGGCGAACGAACTCGACAACGTCTTGTACAGCGACTTGGCCGCCGCCGGCCAGACCACCACTATCGCCTCGCTGGACACCGAGGCCAGTGCCCTGGTCACGGTTGTCCCCCCGGCCAACGAGGAGCCTTTCACCGACTTCGCCGCCGCCGTCGGCAACCCCGACCCGGATGCCGCTGTTCTTGATGCGAATCTGGATCCCAACCTTGCCGCCACGCTGGCGGGGTATGTGGAAGACCCATCAACCATCCCAACCGGCATCCCGACCGCGCCCCCCGCCGAGGACGCGTTCGCCTCGCTACTCCCGGCCGACGCCACCGCGGCGCAGATCGCTGAGGCGAACGAGCTGGACAATATCCTCTACGCCGACGTTCCCAACGAGGGCGCCGAGTCCGCCTTCTACGCTCCGTCGGTGACTCCGGCACTCGACGACCCGTTCTCGGACTTCGCGACGACGGTCGGATCGACCGACTCCGCTTCCGGGGTGGCCAGCCTGGACGCGGCCCTCGCCAACGTCGATCCCACCCTTGGCTCCGTCCTCAACGGGTATGTGGACGGCATTTTGAGCGTGCCGAGCGGGCTGCTGACCGCGCCTAGCGGCGATGACCCGTTCACCGAGTTGCTGCCGTCCGGCGCCAGCTCGGCGGACGTCACCGAGGCAGAAGACCTCGACAACGCCCTCTACACCGGCTTGACGAACGCCGGCGATTCCAGCCTTGCCGGCACGCTCGGCAGCGATGCCGCCGCCCTGACATCCACCACGGTCACCTCGACACCCCCCGCGGCGGATCCCTTCACGGAGTTGGCGGGGTCCGTCTCATCGATCCTCAGCCCTCCGGGGGTGGCCGGCCTGGACGGAGACTTCATCAAGGCCGATCCCACCCTGGCTGCCACGTTTGCTGCGTATGTGTTGGATCCGTCGAGCATCCCGACCACCGACCCGGCCGCCCCCACCGCCGACGACGCGTTCGCCGACCTGCTTCCGTCCACGGCCACCGCGGCGCAGATCACCGAGGCGACCGACCTCGATAACGTCCTGTACGCCGACAGTCACAGCGTTGCCGCCCTGCTAGGCGCCGACGCGTCCGCACTGATCCCGGCGGTCACCTCACCGGTCACCCCGCCGCTCACCCCGCCCCTGGACCCGATCACGTTGTTGGAGCAGGACGTCACCACCACTATCGCGAACGCCACCTCAGTGTTCACTGCCGGCCAGGACGCCGTGAACACTCTGCTCTCCGGTGACACCGCAGCGGTGTCCGGGAACCTGGAGATCGCGCTGGAGGCCGTGACGCTGAGCGGTGCTCCCGCGGTTGTTTCGTCGGCTGTCGTGGACCAGACGCTTGGTGGTGTCTCGGAGGCGACCGCCGGCGGCCTTCTGAACGGCGGCGTCGCGGTTCCGATTGAAGGCGTACATGAGCAGGTGTACGGCGGTCTGCTTGGCCAAGGTTTCGGCGTGCCGGGCGGTACGGAAGGTGACTTGATCGCGGCTCTCGATAATTTCGCCGCGTCGCCGTTGAGCGGTGTGCTCATCGGTTTGGCGGGCCCGTTCATCAGCCCCGAGGTGGCGCTGCTCAACAGTGTGGACGACATCATGACCGACCTCAGCGCTGGGGATACGACGGACGCGCTCACCGAACTCGAGGACACGCCCATCAACGCCGTCGACGCGTTCTTCAACGGCGCCACCCTCAATCTCGATTCTCTGGCACCGGTCTTCGAGTCTTTCGTCAGTACCGGCGACAACGGTGGAGAGTCAATCACCGGCCTCAGCTTCGCGTTCGGCGGGCTCTTCAGCCCGGGCAGTGTCGTCGATGGTGTCGGTGACGTTGAAAACGGTGT
>Ga0335076_10005263_pt1 | contig 13075 bp, 10 predicted proteins | sample Lox_Sample_25_FD_206717 | JGI IMG/M metagenome (GOLD analysis project Ga0335076, IMG submission 206717) | Soil microbial communities from Loxahatchee National Wildlife Refuge, Florida, United States - Lox_Sample_2.5 | ecosystem: Environmental > Terrestrial > Soil > Wetlands | place: USA...
GCGCGCAAGATCGCGACGCCGATCGCCAGCGACGCGCCGATCAGCAGGCTGGCCGCTCTGGTGTCGGTCCCGTAGTAGACGCGGTCGAGGTTCCGGCCGGCGTCGAACAGCGACCCCATGTCGACAGCCGACGCGACTACGCCGGCGACGGTCACGCCGAGCAATACGAAGAGCGGGCGCCGGCTCTCGGGGCTCCGCCCGAGCCGCGTCGCGAGCCACAGTACTCCGCCGAGCAGGATCGGCCACAGCAGGTAGAACTGTTCCTCGATCGCGAGCGACCACGTGTGCTCGAGCGGCGACACCGGCCCGCTGGTGGCAAAGTAGCTCGCTCCGGCCGCGATCTGATGCCAGTTGCTGTAGTAGGTCAGCGCCGAGATGCCGTCTCCCTTCAGCCCGGGAATCGCCTGCGAGGAGCCCGCCGCGGCGTAGTAGAGCCCGATCACCGCGACCAGACAGAACAGCGCCGGCAACAGACGGCGGGCCCGGCGGGCCCAGAACGCTCCCAGGGAGATCGCGCCCGACCTTCCCCACTCGGCGAGCAGCAGCGAGGTGATCAGGAAGCCCGACAGGACGAAGAACACCTCGACCCCGAGGAACCCGCCCTTAGCCCACGTGACGCCGCCGTGGTACAGAAGCACGGCGGCCACCGCGATCCCCCGGAGTCCGTCGAGTCCGCCCCAGTGGGCCAGCTCGACCCGCCCGCGGCGGTTCCGTTCGACCCGCCCACGACGGATCCGCTCGACCCGGTCGCGAACGTTCCGCTCGACCCGGTCGCGAATGCTCCGCTCGACCCGACGGCGGAGGTTCCGGTCGACCGCGCCGCCGATGGGCCAGTCGACCCGACGGCGGAGCCGCAGGCCGAGCGGCCTGCGAGGACTCGGACCGAGCCATGCGCGACCCGACCCGGGTTCGGTTAGTTCCCTGCTCACCAAACGAGTGGTACCCGTCTGGGCGTAGCGCGAGCGTAAATCAGTTCGCGCCCTGACTACCCAGCGCCGATTCAGCTTAGCCCTTGACAACTTATTAGTGGCTGCTAATCTTCGTCGCAGTTAGCACTCACTAAGAAGCACCGGAGGAGCCCATGCCGAAGACAACAAGCCAAAGCCGCAGGATCTGGACACTCGTGATCGTCTCGCTCGGCCTGTTCATGACCGTGCTCGACAACCTCGTCGTGAACGTGGCGCTTCCGAGCATCCACCGCGACCTCGGGGCCTCGATCCAGACGCTCGAGTGGACGGTCAACGCATACGTGCTCGCATTCGCGGTGCTGCTGCTCACCGGGTCCGCGCTCGGCGATCGGTTCGGGCGCAAGCGCATGTTCATGATCGGGATCTCGGTGTTCACCGCTGGATCCGCGGCCGCAGCGCTCTCCCCTTCGATCGGCTTCCTGATCGCCGCCCGCGCCCTCCAGGGAGTCGGCGCCGCGATCGTCACCCCCCTGACCCTGACCCTGCTGGCCGAGGCATTCCCGCCCGAGCAGCGCGGGCTCGCCCTCGGCGTGTGGTCTGCGATCAGCGGCATCGGCGTCGCGGCGGGGCCGCTCGTCGGTGGGGCGCTCACCCAGGCCGCCTCCTGGCACCTGATCTTCTGGGTCAACGTCCCGATCGGCCTCGCCCTGGTCCCGCTCGCCGGCTCTCGCCTCTCCGAGAGCTTTGGATCGGTCAAGCACCTCGACGTCCCCGGGGTCGTCCTCGCCTCGGCCGGGCTGTTCGGGATCGTGTTCGGCCTCGTGCGCTCGCAGTCGCTCGGCTGGGGCAGCACCGAGGTCGTGATCTCGCTGGCCGTCGGCGTCGCGCTCGTGCTGGCGTTCATCGCCCAGGAGCTGCGGAGCGACGAGCCGATGCTGCCGATGGAGTTCTTCGCCAACCGTGGCTTCGCGGTCACGAACGCGGTGTCGCTGGCGATGTACTTCGGGATGTTCGGCTCGATCTTCTTCCTGAGCCAGTTCCTCCAGAACGTCCTGCACAACACGCCGCTCGAGGCGGGCGTGAAGCTGCTGGTCTGGACCGGCGCGGTGATGGTCGTGGCGCCGGTGGCGGGCTTCCTGTCCGAGCGTGTCGGCAGCCGGCTGTTCATGATTGCCGGGCTCGCGCTGCAGGCGATCGCGCTCGGCTGGATGGCGAGCGTGGCGAGCGTCGACACGAGCTACGCGAGCCTCGTGATCCCGTTCGCGCTGGCCGGAAGCGGCATGGCACTCGTGTTCGCGCCCTCGGCCAACGCGGTGCTGGCATCGGTGCGGACCTCGCAAGCCGGACAGGCGTCCGGGGCCACCAACGCGATCCGCGAGCTCGGTGGCGTACTCGGCATCGCGGTGCTCGCCACCGTGTTCACGAGCCACGGCAGCTACCTGTCGCCCGAGAGCTACGTCGCCGGCCTGACCCCGGCGCTGTGGGTAGGTGCGGCCGTGCTGGCCGCCGGTGCGTTGATCGCGACGGTGTTCCCGTTCAACACTCGCGCCTCGGCGTCCGCGCACGCGGCCGAGGAAGCGGCGGCCGGACAGGCGTACCGCGGAGAGCTCGCTGGTCAGACCGTCTGATCGTGCCCTAGGATCGAGGACCACACCGTGACCACCACACCAGCAGCCAACCAGAAGACAACCCGCCAGCGCGTCCCGGCTGCCGAGCGCCGGGACGCGCTCATTGACGCCGCCGTGCACGAGTTTGCGCACGGCGGCCTGCACGGTACGCCGGTCGATCGGATCGCTCGCCAGGTCGGAGTCGCGCAGCCGTACGTGTTCAGCCTGTTCGGCTCCAAGCGAGAGCTGTTCCTGGCCGCCGTGGAGCGGTGCTTTGACCGGGTGGCGAAGCTATTCGCCCGGACGGCGGCCGAGTTCGATCCGGCGACCGCCCCGCCGGACATTGACGTGCTGAAGGCGATGGGCAACGCGTACGTCGACCTGCTCGCCTCCGACCGCGACTACCTGATGCTCCAGCACCAGGCGTACGCGGCCTGCGACGACGAGGTAATCCGCGAACGGGTGCGTGCGTGCTACGCACGGCTCGTCGTCCGCGTCGAGGAGCTGTGCGACGCCGAGCCGGAGCGCATCGACGAGTTCTTCCGCTACGGCATGTGGCTGAACGTCGCCGCCGCAATGGGGGTCGAGGATCTCTCGGTCGGCTGCGAGTGGGTCCAGGCCGAGCAGCAGAGCGCCGAGTAGCGGCTCTCAGTCGGCGAGACGGCGCTCGGGATAGCGCGGAAGACCGTCGTCGGGAACCGGCTCCCACGGAGCGGCGTAGTGCCGGGTTCCAGCCGGGCGTTCGCCGAGGCGCCCGTGCCCGTGCGGCGCTGGCAGCGGGTGCAGTGGCAGTACTGGGCCGAGACCGGCGGCGCGGTGACCTCGAAGCGGACCGCTCCGCAGCCGCACCCTGCCCGTGAGTCGGAAGCTCGTCGCCATGCCCCGAGACTCTAGAAGCTAGAGCGGCGCGGCGACCTTGACAAGCTGGCGGTCCGGAGCGATCCCCCAGCGTTCAGCGACCTGGGCGAGGTGGTCGTCGAGATCCCAACGGTCCGGGCGCTCCTCGCCAGAGTGCTCGGGGCTCGCGCCCTTGAGCGCCATGCAGCCCGTGTTGTCGCCGATCGACCGGATCGCGTCGACATCGTCCGGGGATAGGCGCTGCTCGGCCGGGAGCGCGGCGAGCTCGGCCCGCTTACTCTCGACAGGGCGGGCGCCGGCGCCGATCTCCTGGATCAGCGTCGGCACGACGCAGTCGACCGGCGCGTGGGCGAGGTTCCACTGGCACGCGAGCTGGATCATCGTGAGCCCGGCGCGCTCGGCCACGGGCCGCATCAGCTCGAGCCGCTCGCGGCCCTGCTCGATCCAGCCGGCCGGCCGGAAGCTCCGGTGGTCCTGCCGCGCCAGCTCCTGCCCCGGCATCAGGTCGTCGTAGAACAGACCGCCGTAATCGACCACCCGTGTGATCACCTTCACCTGCGCCGCCGCGGCGGCGTCGAGGCACAGCTCTCCGGGCCAAGGCTCGAGGGGGTTGAGGATGATCATCGCCCAGTCGAGCAGCGCGCCGAAACGCTCCAGACAGTCGATCAGGTCGAGCGTGAAGCCATTGGCGGGACCCGGCGCGACCCCAATCAGGCGCGTCAGCCCGGCGTCGCGCAGCGCCGCCATCCCCTCCCACACCGCCTCGCTCGTGTAACCGGTCCGGTCGGGGTTGTGCAGCAGCAGCAGGTCGAAGCCGTCGATTCCGCACCGCTCGAGGCTGCGTTCGGTCGCCATGCGCAGATAGCCGGCGTAATCCGACGCGCCGCGCAGGCGTGGGTCGGTGAAGCGCGGGAAGCCCTTGGGGCCGTCCCGCTCGCCCGTGTAGAAGTCGTGGCCCACGGCACCGACGACGCACATCTCGCCGCGCCGGCGACCCGCGATCGCACGCCCGAGCATCCGGTCCGCCTCGCCCGCGCCGTACACGTCCGCGGTCATCACGGTCCGGATCGACTCGTCCGGCGTGATCAGCGCGATGAACCGCTCGTCGTCGAGCGTCTCGCCGAAGTGCATGAAGCGTCCGCCGCTCCAGGTGCCGACGGCGACGGGACCGGGATCGAGCGCCGCTATCGATCGGTCAGCCATGAGCCGCAGTTTATGACCGGGGGTCAGCGCTGCCTCCACCACCTCCCCTTCTCGAGGTCGCAGAACACGATCTCGTCGCGACCGCACGTCGTGACGACCTCCCAGTAGCGCCGGCGAAGCGGTCGTTCGGTCCACCAGCGGTCCTCCACCAGCCAAGACTCGCGCACCGAGTCGATGGTCCGGCCGTCGACCGTGATCGGGCAGCCCCCCTCGCCGGCGGTGACCGCGACCCGACTGGGAACGGATAGCCGGCGCGGTCCGGTCACCTCACGCCCCCCTAGCCCTCGAATGGCGTCAGCACCGCGCGCCGCTCGGGAAAGCGCGACTGGGGATCGACTTCGAGCACGCGCAGGGCGGCGTCCGGACCGGCGGCCGCTCGGGTCTGTCGGATGGCCTCGCGCAGGCGTGCCTTGCGGGCCGCGGCCGGATCATCCAGCAGGCTTCGCTGATCGCTCGCGTGCGGTCCGAACCGCTCCACCGCCAGGCGCAGCTGCTGCGCCGGCGCCGGCATCAGTGCCAGCCGCGGGCCGAGCGCGAGCCGCATCCTCACCGGGTCGGCCAGCGCCTCGCGGAACACGACCTGCTCGCGCCAGGTCCCGCCCTGCTCGACGAGCACCGCGGACAGCACGACCGCCCGAAACGTCCGGCCGCGCCGTTCCCGCCGGGCCAGCAGGCGATCGATCAGCAGCCCGAGTGCGCGCTCCAGCTGGATGCCCGATGCCGCCTCCGGGAGCTCGAGCACCTCGCGCAGGAACTCGCTCGCCGGCCGTGGCCGCAACGCGCCGTCGCCACCGCTCGCCAACTCGTGAGCATGCAGGCCGGCTGTGCCGAACCGGTCGGCCAGCGCCGCCGGCGCCAGCGCCGCCAGCTCGCCGAGCGTGCCGATCCCGAGACGTTCGAGCGCCTCTGGCAGGTCGGCCAGCGCCGGGCGGGCGCGCAACAGCGCAACCGGAAGAGGCGCGAGGAACGCACCCGCCTGCTTGCGCCCACCCGAGACGACCACCGGCCGGCGGATCCGGGCGCGAGTCGCGGCTGCCACCGCGGCGAATCTCGACGGCGCCACCCCATAGCGAGCCGGCGTGCGAAGGCTTTTGCGTGCCGCGGCAAGGACGCCCTCGAGACCGCCATGCAACCGCAACAGCCCGCGCACGTCGAAGCAGACGAGCCCCGGTCGCTCGGGCTCGACGGCAGCACCCATCGATTCCAGGCGTACGAGCAGCCGTTCCCAGGAGTCGGCGACGCCGGCGGGATCCGGAGCGACGAGCGTGAGACGGGGGCAGCGCGCCAGCGCCTCCCCGAGGCGCATCCCGGGATGGACGCCGAACGCCTCGGCCGAGAGTGAGACCTCGCCGATCTGCTGCGTTCCGCCCGGCTCCGGCGCGAGCGCCGTGGGCGCCTGCAGCAACTCCGTTCTGCCCTCGGAAGCGACGGTCAGTTGGAAACGGGGAAGGAGGACGCAAGCGATCATGGACGAACACATGTTCGCATGCGGCTCGGATGGACGTGGTTGAGATACGCTCGCGCACATGGCTCCCCCCAATCCACTCGACATCGCCGCCGACGGCATCCGCACACTGCGCGCGTTCGGTCAGCGCATCCCAGGCGCCGGCGACGTGCTCGCCCGCTCGCTCGAGGACGCGGTCAGCGGACGCACGGTGATGATCACCGGCGCGTCGTCGGGGATCGGCAAGGCCGCGGCGCTCGAGATTGGCGAGGCCGGCGGGACGATGCTGCTCGTCGCCAGGCGCGCGGATCAGCTCCAGGATGTCGCGGACGAGATCGAGGAGCTCGGCGGCGTCGCTTACGTGCACACATGCGATCTGACCGACACCGATGACATCGACCGGATGTGTGGGGACGTGCTCGAGCAGCACGAGTCGGTCGACGTGCTCGTCAACAACGCGGGCAAGTCGATCCGCCGCTCGGTCGACCGAGCCTATGACCGCTTCCACGACTACCAGCGGACGATGCAGCTCAACTACTTCGCCGCGGTCAAGCTGATCCTGAACCTGTTGCCGAAGATGCGTGAGCGCGGGTCGGGTCACATCATCAACATCTCGACGATCGGGCTGCAGATGAACACACCGCGGTTCTCGGCGTATGTCGCGTCGAAGGCGGCCCTCGACGCGTTCAGCCGCTCGATCGGCCCCGAGGTGATCAACGACGGCGTCCACATCACCACGGTCTACATGCCGCTGGTGCGCACTCCGATGATCGCCCCCACCAAGATCTACGATCGGTTCCCCACGCTCAGCCCCGAGGAGGCCGGGCACATCATCGCCGAGGCGATCCGCAAGCGCCCCAAGCGGGTCGCGACCACGCTCGGCACGATAGGCCAGCTCACCTACGCGGTCGCGCCCGGGGCCCAGGACCTGATCGTCAATCGCGCCTACCACCTGATCCCCGAGGGGGATAAGAAGGAACCCGACCACGTGCCGACGCCCGAGGAACGGGCGTTCGTGAGGGCGACCCGCGGTGTGCACTGGTAAGGGTTATTTCACACTGGGTAACACGGCCGTCGCATCGCAGTAACACCAGCGACCCGCGACCGAACCTGGGTTCCGCCGGCCGGTGTGCTTGCGACCCGTGCAGCCGGCCCCGAAGGGGGGTTTAGCGCGGCGCGAGCGACGCGCCCGTCCGGTTCAAGAAGCCCTAGACGGTCGAGCCGGCGTCGCGAATCAGCTGTCCGACCGGGACGGCCCGCAGGTGGAAGGTCACGAGGCCACGGTCGAGCTTCTCGATCAGAATCGCGACCTGTTTCGAGCTCGTGCAATCGAGCTCCACGACTTCGCCCGCACGAAGGTGCCCGACGCTGTCGTCCCTGTCCTGCAGCCGAACCGCGCCGGCAACGAGGCGACCGCCGGCTCCGTGGGCCATCCACCACTGTCCAACGCTGGGGCCGCTCGACGCGTACAGGAAATGGTGGCTGAACCTGAGCGGCATCATCAGGTCGTGGAGCTGGTCGCGTGCGCCGAGCCAGCGCACGAGGCCACCGTTCGGAAGCCGCGGCACGGCCTGATCGCCGTAGGCGACGACCAGCGGCTCCTGCGGATCGGCCGCCTGACTCAGCGTGAACGAGGCACGGATTCCGTGCTCGGACAGGTAATTGGCGATCATCGGGATCTCGCTCGCGGGCGCGTCGACGAGCACGCCGACCTCGGGGCGGGTCGTGGCCACAGCGGTCACCGGGCGCATGTGCACGAAATGTGAGACGAGGCTGTACGACGCGCCGGTGGTCAGCGTCCAGCCGGCGATCGCAAGCGCCGCCGCCCCGGTCGCCGCCCAGCGTACGGTCCGCACGCGCCAGGCCGGCAGCGGCACCGACCGGCGCTCGTTGCCGAGGATCAGCGACGCGGTCGATGGGCGGCGCGCGAACGACCCGTTCGGCTCCGGACGGTGCTCGAGGGCCCGCCCGAGCGCGGGCCCGATGTCGGATACGTCGGTCGCCACCTGCGCGAGACCGAAGCGCACAAGCGCCTGGTTCGAGACCCGGACGTGGCCGTAGCCGAAGCCGTAGGAGATCACCGGGCAGCCGCGGATGATCGCCTCGAGCACGGTCAGCCCGGCGCTCGAGTGCACGAGCGCATCGCTCGCAGCCAGGACGTCGCCCATCCGGTCCGTAAATCCCATGACGCGCAAGCGCGGCTCAGAACCCAGCTCGCGCGTCACTCGGCTACGCAGCTTGTCGTTGCGCCCACACAGGCACAGCACGAGCGCACCCGGCACCTGCAAGGAGGCCCGAGTCGCCCCGAGCAGGTCGCCCACGCCCCAACCGCCGCCCGACACCGCGATCACCTTGGTGTCGTCGACCGGCAGACCAAGCGCCCGACGGGCATCGGACCGCGACCGCGCCGCCAGGAACGCGGGCGAGGTCGGCGGCTTGGCCCACCGGACGCTGCCGCGGCCCGCGATGCTCTCGACCTCCTCGATCGTCTCCGGATGGGTGACGAAATGGAGGTCGACCCCGGGATGGGCCCAGAACTGCATGCCGGCGAGATCGGTGATCGACGAATAGACCGGGACCTTCAACCGCCCGGTCCGGCGCAGCTCGGCCAAGACCGCCGTCACCCCCGGGTACGTGGACACGATCACGTCGGGATTGTGCGAGCGGATCAGCCGCATCAGCCCGCGCCGCCCGAGCAGTGTGAGCGTCTTCATCGAGATCCACCGGGTCGGCGCGAACCCCATGAACAGCCGGTACTGGATGTCGAACAGCCACGGCACCCAGCGGAACATGAACTCCGAGTTCTCGCGCAACAGCTTGGTCAGGAACCAGCCCATCGCGGGCAGGCCGTTGACGATCGCCACCAGCGCGTCGGGATCCTCGTCGTGGAACTCCCGCGCCACCGCGCGCGCCGGCAGGTCGTGGCCCTCGCCGATGTCGGCCGAGATGATCAGCACCTTGCGCGGTCCGGACTCGAAGTCCGGCTCGGCCGCCGGGATCACCGCGGCGGCCTCGCGTTCGGCCGCTCTCGCAGTTTGCTCCTGGCGCCACTCGACATACCGCCGGACACCTTCGGAGAACGGAGTCCGCGCGGTCCAGCCGAGCTCACGCGAAGCACGGTCGGACAGCACGATCTTGCCGTTGAAGTCGCCCGGTCGCGCCGGCGTGTACACGATCTCGACATCGCCGAGCAGCTCCTGGACGCGCACTGCGATCTGCTTGATCGTCACGTTCTCGTCGCTGGCGAGGTTGTAGACGCGGTTCTGGGCGACGTCTGCGAGACCGAGCGCGACGCCCTCGGCGAGGTCCTCGACGTACACGAACCGCCGCGACTGGCCGCCGTCGCCGGCCAGCGTCAGCGGCTCGCCCTTCAGCGCCTTGTTCACGAATGCGGGAATGACCGCGGCCTCGCGAGCCCGGGGGCCGTACGGGATGCCGAAGCGCAGGATCGTGTAGTCGATCCCGTACAGCTCCTGGTAGGCCTTGCAGTACAGCTCGCCCGCGAGCTTCGTGCTCGTGTAGAGGTGCGACGGCGCGGGCAGCAGCGTCTCCTCGTCGACCACCTCCTGCTGGCAGTCCGAATAGACCCAGATCGTCGAGGCGTACACGATCCGCTTCACGCCGGCACGCCGCGCCGCCTCCAACACCGCCACCGTCCCGCGCGCATTGACCCGCTCGGCATCCTCGGGTTCGGCGTGGACGTCGTTGACGTCGGCGACAGCCGCGAGGTGGGCGACCGCGTCACATGAATGCAGCGCGCGCTCCAAAGCCTCGCGGTCGGTGATCGACCCGAGCACGGTGTCGACGCTTCCGGCCTCGTGCCACGGGGACGGCCGCAGGTCGTAGATGACGGGCTCGTGGCCCTGCGCGCGGAGCTTGTCGACGACGTGCGAGCCGATGAATCCCGAGCCGCCTGTGACCAGGACCCTCATACGTTCTCCGGCCGGTAGTACAGCGGAACGCAGGAGTGGTTGCGCGCCACCCAGTCGCTGTTCGGCAGCTCGACGTGATGGCCCATGATCCGGTGACAGGGCTCGTCGTACACGCGACCGGTCGAGCGCTCCAGCCACTCGAACACGATGTACTTGTACAGGCCGGAAACCATGCCGCGCGGCAGTTGCAGGCGGCTCGGGTTTACCGGATCCAGGTGCTCGCGCGCCACAGAGTTCTTCCACGCGACGATCTCCGGCAATCGCTCGATTTCGGTGAGCCCGAGCGCGGCCGTGAACTCGTTCATCCGGAAGTTGAGGCCCGGGACCTCGTAAGCCGGCTTGCCGTAGTTGCGAAACGCGCGCGCGTGCTCGAGGACCGCGGGCCTGCTCGAGACGAGCACGCCGCCCTCGCCGGTCGTGATCGTCTTGGTCGCGTACAGCGAGTAGACGCCGGCGTCGCCGTATGTGCCCGGCTTGCGCCCGTTCCACTCGGCCCCGTGGGCGTGAGCGCAGTCCTCGATCAGGAAGATCCCGTGCTCGGAGCAGTAGTGGGCGATCTCCTCGACCTCGAACGCGAGATGCCCGCCGATGTGCACCAGGAACGCTGCCTTCGGCTTGTGCTTGTCCGCCTTCGCCTCGAAGTCCTTGAACGACATACAGAGGTCGTCGCGATTGCAGTCGACGAACTCGACGCTCGCGCCGGCGCCGAGCACCGCGAGCGGCGTGGCCATGAACGTATTCGAGGGGCACAGCACGGTCTCCCCCCTTACGCCGGCAAATTGCAGCGCCGCCAGCGCACCGCCCGCCCAGCTCGACATCGCCACCGCGCCGAGCCCGTTGTGAAGCTCCCACGCGGCCTCGAGGCGGGCCGTCATGTCGCCCTCGGACCACCGGCCGGAATCGATCACGTCGTCGATCAGGGCGTGGAACCGGGCCCGATCTCGGGGATCGAATCCGATGGTGAACCGGGAGAAGTTGGGCACGCCAGGCTGGCGCGTGGGGTCTTGCGAGGAAACGGTGGTCATCGTCGTGTCGCGCGCCCAAGCCTCGGGATTGTCCTGCTCGCTCCGCCGGCCGAAGCGCAATCCCTTCGCTCAGCTCGCCATCCTCTCAGGTCCTGGTGCGCGCGGGCAAGCCTGTCAGACAGGCAGGACGGTACCGATTTTCTGGCATTTGAGTTCTGTCACGATCAGCTCCAGGGCCTTCGCAGTGCGCTCGTGGGAGCCTCGGGATGAGTAGAAATCCGCATCGTGCAGGAGGATCACGTCGCCTGGGCGCAGGTTCGCCGTGGCGTGGCGTGCGATCGTCGCGGGCGTCGTGAACCGGCGCCAATCCTTGCCCCAGCGCGACCACAGGAGCGGCCGCAGGCCGCGCGCTCGAATCGCGGACAGCCCCGCCGGGCTGTAGAGCCCATACGGCGGCCGGTGCCACGCGGGACGGATCTGCGTCGCCCCCTCGATCACATCGATCGCCCGCCCCACGTCGATTTGCACGGCTTTCGGCCGCATCGCCGGCTGGGGCCGGTGGCGATAGCCGTGAACCGCGATCAGATGACCCTGGCCCGCGATTTCGGCCGCCAGCGCGGGGCGGCGCTCGACCTGCTCGCCGACGAGGAAGAACGTGGCCTTGATACCGGCGCCCGCCAGCACCTCCAGCACCGCCGGCGTTCCCTCGGGATGGGGACCGTCGTCGAACGTGATCGCCACACCGTCCGCGCCGGGCAACGTCCGCGGCACATCCAGCGCAGCAGCGGCCTGCGGAACGTGCGGTGCGATCAGGTTGCGGATCACGTTGATGATTTTTCTAGTGATCGCCGGCGGACGTGATCCCCATCGAGCGGACTCGTTCGGGAAGTTCCGTCAGCATGGACGCAGTTTCTTCCCAAGGACGCGAATGCCCGACCTCGACCACTGGCTCCCGAAACCCTCGATGCGCGTCGCCCACCGACGCGAGACCGACGCCCCGCCCGAGCGGCTGTGGGAGGCAGCCCGCACCGTCCGCCTCGCCGACACGCGCCGCCTCGGCCGGATCATCCGCTGGCGGATCCCGGGGCTCGCGCCCGACATCTCGTTCGACGAGATGTTCCGCAACCAGCCCTTCATCGTGCTCACCGAGACCGAGGAGCAGACACTCATGTCCGGGCTAGTCGGGCGGATCTGGACGCTCCGGCGGGATTACCCGCGCCTGAGCGACCCCGAGGAATTCCGCGAGTGGTCAGCCGGCGGCACCGCGCGGGTGCTGTTCGCGAACTGGATCGAACAGACTCCATCCGGGCGCACCGCGCTCCGGTCGGAGGTCCGCGTCGAGGCGATCGGCGCGCAGGGCAGAATCGGCGTCGCGGCCGTCCGCCCGCTCGTCGGGGCGTTCAGCAACCTGATCGGCAGCGACGGGATCGAGGCCGCGGTCCGGCGGGCCGAACGCAGGTAGGCTCGCCCGTATCGGTCGAGCAGACATCCGGCGCTGACCGCAGCGCTGAGCGCCCTCTCGCGACGTCGTGTTCTCATGCCTCACGGGCGCCGAGCGAGGCCTCGAGCTCCGCCCCGGTCAGGTCGCAACGTTCCGTCGACGACGGCGAGCTTGAACCCGCCGCCCGGGGACAGGAGGGGCGACCTGCCCCCGGCAGAGCGGGCGGGTCCAGCTAGGAGTTCGACGGCGAGCTCGACGAGGAGCGCGGCGCGGCGATGAAGATCGCGCGCACGCTCCCGGTCGAGGTGGTGGCGCCCGAGCCGGTCGAGGTGCTCGTGCTGGACGAGTGACAGTGCCCGAGGTGGCTGCCGAGCACCTTGACGAGATCGCCGGCGGCGGGCGGGTTCGCGCCCTGACCGAAGAACACCTTCGCGTTGCTGAACGTGTAGGTCACCATGGCCGGCTGCGCCGTCTGGGTTTTCGAGCGCTGGCCGCTCCAATGGGCCCTGAAGCCCGGAGTCGCCACGGAGCCCTTCGTGACCGTGATCGAACCGCTGTACGTGTTCGTCCCGGTCTGGGTCGCGCTCCATGTGACCAGCGTTCCGAACACGGAGTGTCCGAAGCTCCGGCCACGGCGCCCGAAGCGCGTGAACTGACCGTGGCCCTTGTCGCTGCGGGACTGGACCCCCTGCTTGTCCTTGCCCTGGCCTTGCTGAC
>Ga0335076_10005264_pt1 | contig 13073 bp, 10 predicted proteins | sample Lox_Sample_25_FD_206717 | JGI IMG/M metagenome (GOLD analysis project Ga0335076, IMG submission 206717) | Soil microbial communities from Loxahatchee National Wildlife Refuge, Florida, United States - Lox_Sample_2.5 | ecosystem: Environmental > Terrestrial > Soil > Wetlands | place: USA...
GGCACCGGCGGCTCGCGCCCGTAGTCGTGCTCCTGGTCGAGCTCGGCTTCCTGTCCGGGCTCGCATCGATGGCGTTCCTGCGCGAGCGAACACCGTTCCAATCGCTGCACGCGTGGCTCGCGAGCGGAGCGCTGCTCGGCTTCGCGGGCGGCGGGGCACTCGGCCTCGCGCTCGAGCGCCGCGGCCGGCCGAGCCTGCGCAACTGGCACGCGCTGGCCGCCAGCGCCGGGCTGCTCTTCGGGTTGGCCGCGGCCGTCGCCGGCTTCGCGATCTTGCCTTAGGGGGCTTCGCTCGCCTGCGGCTCGCTGCGCGCGCCTTCGGCGCTTGCGTCCTCGCTCGGGGCGGCCCTCGCTCGGCCTCGCGTTTTCGATCGCATCGCTTGTGAAGAGGGGACGGAGTTCTGATCGGCTTCGCTCGCCTGCGGCTCGCTGCGCGCGCCTTCGGCGCTTGCGTCCTCGCTCGCCGACATCGGACCGCGGGCCGATGTCCCGCGTTGGGCCCTCGCTCGGCCTCGCGCTTTCGATCGCATCGCTCGTGAAGAGGGGGACGGAGTTTTGATCGACTTCGTTCGCCTGCGGCTCGCTCCGCGCGCCTTCGGCTCGCTCTGCTTCAGTCCGACAGCGCGCGATCCATGAGCTCGCGGAACTCGGGGCGGCCCAGCAAGGCGATGCCGTTGCCGCTCTGCAGCGCGGACTGCACCTCGGGGTCGGCGGCGAGCTGCGCGAGCGCGGGGTCGTCGCGGATCGCCTGGATGCGCGGGGCGGCCGTCGTGAGCGAGGTGCGGACCGCCGCTCGGAAGGCCTCCGGGTCTTCGCGCGCCGCGGCCGGCACGAGCCCCAGGTCGGCGAGGCGGGCGCGCGTCTCGTCGTCGTGCATGAGCTGGAAGAAGCTCGTTCGGGCGAGCGCGGCGTCGAGCTGGTTCGAGCCCAGCATCTCCCAGAACACGCCGTCCTGCTGCAGGCGCGACAGCGGACCGCTCCCGAGCAAGCCCCGGAGCGAGACGAGCGCGTCGCCCGGGTTCGCGACGAGCTTCACGGCGAGCCGCGCACCCGGGCCGTCGCCGAGCACGCCGCCCAGCCCCTCGGCGACGACCTGCCGGGTGCTGGCGACGAGGAACGAGTGGCCCGCGTCCATGCCCTGCGGCAAGCCCGCCCTGTACGCAGCGTCGAGCACGCTGCCGAGCACGGCCAAGAGCAGCAGCGACAGGCACGCCTGCAGCGCGCCGAAGCACGCGCCGCCGAAGCGGTCGAACGCCCCGCGCGGCTGGTCCGCGCGCCGCTCGCGCTCCATGCGGATGAGGAGCGCCGACGTCACGGTGCCCGCGAGATACACGAACAGGAACGCGCCGCTGCCGAGGCATACGGCGGCGGTGAGGCGCGTCCCGCCCGAGAGCAGCGCGACGAGCTTCGCGAGCCGCGTCGCCGCGAGCCAGCCGGCCACGTAGGCCGCGGCCACCGTCGCGACGCGCAGGCTGCCCGCGAACGCGCCTCGCCACACGCCGAGCGCGATGAACACGACGAGCAGGCACAGCGCCGCCAGGTCGAACGCCACGCCTCGGAATCGGCGCGCGGTGCGGAGCGCTTTACGGCGCGATGGCGCGCTGCAGCAGCAGCTGGTCGCAGAGCACGAGCGCCACCATCGCCTCGACCATGGGCACGGCGCGCGGCAAGACGCACGGGTCGTGGCGGCCCTGCGCCTCGAGCTTCACGCGCTCGAGCTCGCGGTTCACCGTGTCCTGCTCCTTGCGGATCGTCGCGGTCGGCTTGAACGCGGCGCGCACCAGGATGGGCTCGCCGTTCGAGATGCCGCCCTGCACGCCGCCGGAGCGGTTCGTGCGCGTGCGCACCTTGCCGTCTTCCACGACGAAGGCGTCGTTGTGTTCGCTGCCGAGCATGCGCGTACCGGCGAAGCCGGAGCCGATCTCGAAGCCCTTGGACGCCGGCAGCGACAGCAGCGCCGCGCCGAGCTCGGCCTCGAGCTTGTGGAAGACCGGCTCGCCCAGTCCTGGCGGCACCCCGTGCGCGACGCAGGTCACGACGCCGCCGAGTGAGTCGCCGTTCCGCCGGGCCTCGTCGATGCGGCGGATCATCGCCTCCGAAGCCGCTTCTTCGGGGCAGCGCACGAGCGAGGCCTCGACCTGCTCGCGAGTCACTCCGAACGGGTCGAGCTTCGCCTCGACCGTGTGCACCTGCGAGACGTAGCCGACGATCTCGCCGACACCGAAATGCTTCAGCACCTTGCGCGCGACGGCGCCTGCGGCGACGCGGCCGATCGTCTCGCGCGCGCTCGCGCGCCCGCCGCCCTGCCAGTTGCGTATGCCGTACTTCGCCTCGTAGGTGAAGTCCGCGTGCGAGGGCCGGTAGACCTCCCGCATCTCCGCGTAGGCCTCGGGGCGCGCGTCCTCGTTGCGCACGAGCACGCAGATGGGCGTGCCGAGCGTCCTGCCCTCGAACGTGCCCGACAGGATCTCCGCGCGGTCCGCTTCCTGGCGCGGCGTGGTGAGGCGGCTCTGTCCGGGCCGGCGCCGGTCGAGCTCGAGCTGCAGGTCGGCCGCGTCGAGCGGCAGCCGCGGCGGACACCCGTCGATGACCACGCCGACCGCGCCGCCATGGGACTCACCCCACGTGTGGATGCGGAAGAGATGTCCGAAGGACGAGCTCACGGCGAGAGCTTAGCGCCTGAGGAGCACGTACGTGGCGCCGGTGCCGCCGTCCGTCGGCGGCGCGCTCGAGTACGCGAGCACGATCTTTCGCGCGGGGCCGCGGGCGAGCCAGCGGGGCAGGCTCGGGCGCAGCACGGGCTCGCCGTTCGGCGAGCGGTTGCCGCGGCCGTGCACGATGCGCAGGCAGCGCAGCCCGCGCGCGTGCGCGGTGACGACCAGTGCCTCCACCTGCGCGCGCGCGGTCTCGGCGTCGCAGCCGTGCAGGTCCAGGTCGGCCTGCGGCGTGAACTCGCCCTTGCGCAGCCGGCGCACCACGCGCGGGTCGAGCCCGGGCACGCAGCCCGAGAGCTCCTCGCCGGCGTCGCGCACGTCGAACGGGCCCTCGCCGGCGACGAGCGCGTCGAGCTCGCGGATCACCTCGTGCTCGCGCTCCGAGACTGGAGTGGGCTCGCGGTAGACCGGGCTCGGCGGCCGGCGCGTCTGCTCGAGCCGCGCGACGCCGGCCACCGCCTCCTCGAAGAGCGCTGCCTCGTCGTCCGGAGCCTGCGACATCGGGACCTCGACCCCTGCTTCTCCTACATCGGACGGGCGAGCGCCAGGGCTTTCTTCGCCAGCGCCGAGAGGGGCAGGCGCGAGCGGTCGGCGGCGTTGGCGAAGCGCGCCTCGGGGCGTGCGGTGGGCCGCAGGCGGCCTCCGCGGTCTTCGAGCGCGATCACCTCGAGCCGCAGGTCCAGGTGCGTGAGCCGGTGGCGGAGGCGCCCCAGGCTCGCGCCTGGCGCCGCGCGCAGACCCGTGCGGCGCAGCAGCTCTGCGGCCAGCGCTTTGCCGTCGCCGCTCGGCACGGTCGGCAGCTCCCACAGACCGCCGTAGAGACCCTCGCTCGGGCGCCGCCACAGGAGCGTGCGGCCGGCGCGGACGAGCACTCCGGCCACCGCGGCGCTGCGCCGCACGGCGGCCCGCTTCGCGGGAGCCGGGAAGCGCTCGGGGGCGCCGCTGGCGTGCGCCGCGCAGCCAGCGGCAACCGGGCAATCTCCGCAGCGCGGCTGCTTCGGCAGGCACACGGTCGCGCCGAGTTCCATCAGCGCCTGGTTCCAGTCGCCCGGCGACTCGTCGGGCACGAGCGCCTCGGCCAGCCGCCACAGCTCGGTGTCGCTCGGCTTGGCCAACCCGCGCACGCGCGCCAGCACGCGGCGCACGTTGCCGTCCACGACCGCTGCGCGTGCGCCGAAGGCGATGCTGCGCAGCGCGCCGACCGTGTAGCGCCCTACACCGGGAAGTGTCGCCAGCGAATCGGCGTCGCGCGGCAGCTCGGCCCCGTGGTCCCGCACGACGAGGGCGGCGGCGCGGTGCAGATTGCGCGCGCGCGCGTAGTAGCCGAGTCCGGCCCACTCGCGCAGCACGTCCGCCTCACCCGCCTCGGCGAGCGCCTCGACCGTCGGGAAGCGCGCGAGGAAGCGCTCGTAGTACGGCACGACCGTCTCGACGCGCGTCTGCTGCAGCATCGTCTCGGACAGCCAGATGCGGTACGGGTCGCTCGTGCGCCGCCACGGCAGATCGCGCCGCTCGCGCGCGTACCAGCCGGCTAGCCGCCCGACGAAGGCGTGGTCCCGAGCTTCGCCTCGATGTGGTCGTCGATCCATTTCTTGTCGAACCACTCCAGCGGGTCGACGAAGACCCCGTCGAGGATCATGGCGAAGTGCAGGTGGTCTCCGCCCGCCAGGCCGGTGGTGCCGCTCTTGCCGAGCGTCTCGCCCTGGTTCACGGGCTTGTGGATCTGCACGTCGATCTCCGACATGTGACCGTACAGGCTGAACAGCCCGAGGCCGTGGTCGAGGATGACGGCGTTGCCGTAGATGCCGAGCGGCCCGGCCCACACGACCACGCCGTCGTTCGCGGCCGGGATGTCCGCGTGCGCGGTCGACGCGAGGTCGTAGCCCATGTGCGTCTGCTGATCGACGACCTTCCCACCGTACACGTAGCTGCGTCGCTGCGCGAAGCTCGCCCCCGCGTGCGTATTGGGCATCTGCGTGAACGGGCCCGACCACAAGCGGTCCACGCTCGAGTTCGCGCACACCTCGGCGATCTTCGCGTCGTTCTCCTTGCGCACGTCGCGGTTGATCTTCAGGTAGCCGTCGAGCGGCGAGCCTTGGAAGTCGGGCAGGATCTCCGCGATCTTGGCCTTCATGAAGTCGTCCGTGAGCGGCAGCGTGTCGGCCGGGAACGTGCGGTCCATGAGCGACGTGACGAGTGGGATCTTCGTCGAGTTGCCCGCGGGATCGGTGGCGACGAGCGTCGGCTTCGCGTCCGCGGGTGCGTCGGCGGGGATCGCGTAGAAGGCCAGGTGGCGCTTGGGGTCCTTCGGGTCGACGAAGCCGGGGAAGAACTTGTCCCCCACCGCGACGCCGCTGCGGTCGACCTTGTCTTCGACGGTGTACACCGCGAGCTCCGAGCCGCCGCGGCGCACGTACGTGAGCCCCGTGAGCAGCGACGCGCGGGGCGGCGTCGTGTCGATCGTCAGCGGGATCTGCTCCACGGCGGTGTTGGGCACCCACGCGTAGTCGGTGACCTCGGCTTGCAGCACCGCCGGGCCATCAGGCACGCCGAGCTCCTTCGGCTTCACGACGACCTCGACCTCGCGCTCGATCGCGAGCTCCGCGCCCGTGACCACGCTGCCGGGGAACTCCTGGTCGGTCAGCTGGTAGTTCTTGCCGCCCGCCTCGAGCCACACGCGCACGTGTCGCACGCCGGACTCCTTGTCGTTGAAGCGGAACGTGTGGCGGTACTCGGCCCCCGCGAACGCCGGCGTCGAGAGGCCTCCGATCGTCGGAGGCACGCGCTCCAGGCGCGTGTACGCGTAGTAGCCTGCGCCCCCTGCGAGCACGAGCAAGATCAACCAGACGATGCGCATCTCTCCCCCCTCGAAACTGCGCCCGCGACGAAATCAGGAGCGGCTTGCCGAGTCACTCTTCGTCGGACGCGCGCAGCTTGACCAGGACCGAGAAGTCTTCGAGCGTCGTGGTGTCTCCCGCCGTCTCTCGGCCGGCCGCGACGTCGCGGAGGAGCCGCCGCATGATCTTCCCTGAACGAGTCTTCGGCAGGGCCTCGGCGAAACGTATGTCGTCGGGGCGCGCGATGGGCCCGATCTCCTTCGCCACCCAGTTCTTCAGCTCGGTCGCGAGATTCGGATCGAACGCCTGCCCCGCCTTCAACGTGACGAAGCACACCACCGCCGTCCCCTTGATCTCGTCGGCGCGGCCCACGACCGCCGCTTCCGCCACCTTGGGATTCGAGACGAGCGCGCTCTCGACCTCCATGGTGGAGAGCCGGTGCCCCGCGACGTTCATCACGTCGTCCACGCGGCCCACCACCCAGAAGTAGCCGTTCGGGTCGCGGCGCGAGCCGTCGCCCGTGAAGTACGTCTTGTCGAACTTGCCGAAGTACTGCTCCGCGTAGCGCTTCGGGTCGCCCCACACGCCGCGCAGCATGCCGGGCCACGGCTTCGTCAGCACCAGGTAGCCGCCCTCGTTCGGCCCGCAGAGCTCGCCCTTCTCGTTCCACACCTCGGGGAAGATCCCCGGGAAAGGCAGCGTCGCGGAGCCCGGCGTGGTCGCGACCGCGCCCGGCACCGGCGAGATCAGGATCCCGCCCGTCTCCGTCTGCCACCAGGTGTCGACGATGGGGCAGCGGTTCTTGCCGATCGTCTTGCGGTACCACATCCACGCTTCCGGGTTGATCGGCTCGCCCACGCTGCCGAGCAAGCGCAGAGAAGCGAGTGAGTACTTCTTCACGTGCTCGTCACCCCAGCGCATGAACGTGCGGATGGCGGTGGGCGCCGTGTAGAAGATCGTGACGCGGTACTTGTCGATGATGCGCCAGAAGCGCTCGACGTCGGGGAAGTTCGGCGCTCCCTCGTACATGACGGCCGTCGCGCCGTTCGAGAGGATGCCGTACACGACGTACGAGTGGCCGGTGATCCAGCCGATGTCGGCTGTACACCAATATGTGTCGGTCTCCTTGAGATCGAAGATGTACTTCGCGGTGGCCGTGACGTGCGTCAGATAGCCGCCCGTCGTGTGCAGCACGCCCTTCGGCTTCCCCGTCGAGCCGCTCGTGTACAGGATGAAGAGCGGGGCCTCCGCGTCCAGCTTGGCCGGCTTGCAGTCCGCCGACGCGTCGGCCATCAGGTCGTGCCACCAGCGGTCGCGGCCCTCCTTCACGAGCACGTCGTGGCCGGTGCGCTTCAAGAGGATCACGTCGGTGACGCTCGGCGCGTGCGCGAGCGCGTCGTCGACGATCGACTTCAGCTGCACGATCTGGCCGCGGCGCCAGCCGCCGTCGGCGGTGACCACCACCTTGGCCTGCGCGTCGTTGATGCGGTCGCGCACCGAGTCGGCCGAGAAGCCGCCGAAGATGATCGAGTGGATGGCGCCGATGCGCGTGCACGCGAGCATCGCAATCGCGAGCTCGGGTACGAGCGGCATGTACAGCACCACGCGATCGCCCCTTGCGACGCCGCGCCCCAGCAGCACGTTCGCGAACTTGCACACCTCTCGGTGTAGATCTGCGTAGGTCAGCACGCGGCTGTCGCCCGGCTCGCCTTCCCAGATGAGCGCGGCCTTGTTGCGCCGCCAGGCGTTCTCGCCCGAGAGGTGCCGGTCGAGGCAGTTGTAGCTGACGTTGGTCTTGCCGCCGATGAACCACCGGGCGAAGGGCGGCTTCCACTCGAGCGTCTTCTTCCACGGCGCGAACCAGTGCACGTGCTCGCGGGCGAGCCGCGCCCAGAACTTCTCGGGGCTGCGCGCGGCCTCCTGCGTCCACTTCTTGTATTCGGCCGGCGACAGGTTCGCCTGCTTCACGAACGCCGCGTCGGGCTTGAAGCGGCGCTTCTCCTTGAGCGTCGACTCGATCGAGTTCGCGTCCGCCATTGCTCAGCTCCTCATCCACGCTTCCACGTCGGAGATCTCCCTGGGGATCGCCGCCGTCAGGTTCTCGAAGCCGCCGGGTGTGATCACGAGGTCGTCCTCGATGCGCACGCCGATGCCGCGGAGGTGCGCGGGCGACTTCGGCTCGCTGGTGCTGAAGTACAGCCCCGGCTCCACGGTGAAGCACACGCCGGGCTCGAGCGGGCGCGGCTTGCCGTCGACGAAATACGAGCCCACGTCGTGCACGTCGAGCCCGAGCAAGTGACTCGTCGAGTGCATGTAGAACGGCCGGTAGGCCTCGGTGCGGATCAGCTCGTCGACGTCGCCCGAGAGCGCGCCGAGCGACACGAGCCCGAGCACGAGCTGGCGCAGCGCCGCCGCGTGGATCTCCGGCAGCGTCACGCCCGGCACGACCGCGCGGAACGCCGCAGCCTGCGCGTCGAGCACGACCTGGTACACGTCGCGCGCCGCGCCCTCGTAGCGCCCGCCGACGGGGTAGGTCCGCGTCACGTCCGACGCATATCCGTGTAGCTCGACGCCTGCGTCGATCAGCACGAGCTGGCCGGCCTCGAGCCGGTCCTTGTTCTCGACGTAGTGGAGGATCGTCGCGTTGTCGCCCGCGCCGACGATCGGGTTGTACGCGGGGCCCGCGCCGCCGCCGCGCCGGAACGCGCGCAACAGCTCGGCCTCGAGCTCGTACTCGCGCACGCCGTCGCGACACAGATGTGCGGCGCGGTGGTGCGCCTCGGCCGAGATCGCCGACGCCGCGCGCATGATCTCGAGCTCGCTCTCCGACTTGAGCCGCCGCATCTCGTGGATCAGGTCGTGCGGCGACACGACCTCGCCCGGCGCGGTGACGCCGCGGCGCCCGCGCGAGCGCACGTCCGCGAGCGCCGCGACGACGCGCTCGTCGAGCGCGCGATCGCGCCCGAAGCTGTGCCAGAGCCGCAGCTTGTTCTCGATGAGCCCGGGCAGGCGTTCGGCGAGCTCGCCGATCGGGAACGCCTCGTCGGCGCCGAAGCGCGCCACCGCGCCCGCCACGCCCGGCCGCCGGCCGTTCCAGGTCTCCTGCAGCGGGTCGCGCGGCTGCACGAAGAAGCTGAACCGCTTCGCCGTGAACACGGCGACGGCCTCGGGCTGCTCGAAGCCCGTCAGGTACCAGAGATCGGAGTCCTGGCGGAACGGGTAGTCGGTGTCGTGCGAGCGGATGCTCGAGTGGCCGCCGGGCACGAGCGCCACGCCCTCGCCGAGCTGGCTCTGGAACCGGCGGCGTCGCTCCGCCAGCTCGGCGGGCGAGATCGGGTCGAAGCTGGGCACGGATCCTCCGAGCGGTCGCGCGAGGTTATCAGGGCCGCGCGGCCAGTTCACCCTTCCGGATCGGACTCTCGTGCGAACGACTTGCGTGCGCTCGGACCCGAGCTGCGCGTACGCCCGTCACAAGCCGGACGGCCGGGCGCGCCGATGCGTCCCCGAATGGGACGAAGCTTCCCCCGACGCTCGATCCTCGCCTGCGCGCTCGCGCTGGCGCTGCCGTCCGGCGCCGTCGCCGACGACCGCTTCCCCGTCCCGCCCACCGCCGTAGCGGCGGCCGCGCCCGACGCGGTGAAGGCGCGCGTCGAGGTGCGGCTGCTGGTCGATCCCACCCCCGCGCCGGGCCGCGTGGCGCGCGTGGGCGCACTGTTCCGGCTCGACCCGGGCTGGCACCTCTACTGGCGCAACCCCGGCGACGCCGGCCTGCCCACGCGCGTGCGCTGGCAGCTCGACGGCGCGCAGCTCGGCCCGCTCGGCTGGCCCGCGCCCGAGGTGTTCCGCGACCACGAGGCCGACCTGGTCTCGTACGGCTACTCCGGCGAGGTGTTGCTCGCGAGCGACGTGGCGTCGCTCGGCCCCCGCCGTGGCCCGCGCGAGCTCCGCGCCGACGCGGAGTTCCTCCTCTGCAAGGACCAGTGCATCCCGGGCAAGGTGACCCTCTCGCGCGATCTCGACCGCGCGCTCGATTCGGCGGGCGCAGCCGCAGCGGCGCGCACGCACGCCTTGTTCGAGTCCTTCGCCGCGCGCGTGCCGCTCCCCGCGGAGCGGCTCGGCGTGGGCGTCGGCGTGCGCGTTCTAGAGCTCGCCGAGCAGGCCGGGGCGCCGCTGCGCGCGCGCCTGCACGTGGAGCCCTGCAAGACCACGAGTGACTCGAGTGACTCGGCCTGCGCGGTCGAGTCGGCGTCCTTCGTGCCCGACGCCAGCAAGACCGTCGCGCTGCAGGACGCGAGCGCCCGGGCATCGGGCGCGGGCGCGTTCGACCTGCCGCTCGAGGGCCGCGCCACCGTCGACCGCGCGCGCCGCGACGCCCGGCTGGCGGGCGTGCTCGAGCTGCGCGCCCACGACGGGCGCGCGCGCTTCGTCGCGCTCGACCTCCCGCTCGCGGAGGACGCGCCCGCCGGGGCCGCGCAGGCGGCGGCCACGTCGTTCGCGTGGGCGTTCGCGCTGGCGGCGCTGGGCGGGCTGGTGCTGAACCTCATGCCGTGCGTGCTGCCGGTGCTGGCGCTGAAGGTGTTCGCGCTGGCCGAGCTCGGCCGGCAGAGCCGCCGCGAGACGTGGCTCCACGCGCTGGGCTACGCCGCGGGCATCGAGCTCACCATGCTGGCGCTCGCGGCCGTGATCGTGGCGCTTCGCGCCGCGGGCACGTACGTGGGTTGGGGCTTCCAGTTCCAGGAGCCGCGCTTCGCGCTGGCGATCACGCTCGTGCTCGTGGCGTTCGCGCTGAACCTGTTCGGCGTGTTCGAGATCCCGCAGCCGACGTCGCTCGCGAACGTCGGCGGCGACGCGAGCGGCGTCGCGCGCAGCTTCTTCGACGGGCTGCTCGCCGTGGTGCTGGCGACGCCGTGCTCGGCGCCGTTCCTCGGCACCGCGATCGGCTTCGCGTTCGCGGGCTCGGCGGCGGACGTGTTCGCGATCTTCGCGGCGATCGGCGCTGGCCTCGCTGCGCCGCTCAGCTTGGTGGCGCTCGCACCCGCCGTCGGCAAGCTCATGCCGCGCTCCGGCCCGTGGATGGCCAAGCTGCGCGCCCTGCTCGGCTTCGCGCTGCTCGCGAGCGCGGCGTGGACGGCCTGGATCTTCGGGCGCACCGCCGGCGTCGACGCGCTCGGCGCGGCGCTGGGCCTCGCGCTCGGGCTCGCGCTGGCGGCCTGGGCGCTCGGCAGCTTCCAGGCCGCGGACCGCGGCGGCCGCGGCCTCGCGGTCGCGGTCGCCCTCGCGCTCGCCGCCTTCGCGCTCGCGCGGCCGGCCTGGCGGGCGGCGCCGCAGCCGCTCGACCTTCCGACGGCCGCTTCCGCGCATGCCGGCTGGCAGCGCTTCGACCAGGACGCCGTCGCGAGCGAGCTCTCGGGCGGGCGGCCGGTGTTCGTCGACTTCACGGCGGCGTGGTGCCTCACGTGCGCGGTGAACGAGCGCGCCGTCATCGCCAGCCCGCGCGTGCAGGAGGCGCTCGCGCGCCGCGACTTCGCGCTCTTCCGCGCCGACTGGACGCTGCGCGACGAATCGATCCGGCGCGAGCTCGCGCGCTTCGGCCGCGCCGGCGTGCCGCTCTACGTGGTCTACGATCCCGCGGCGCCCGGCGAGCCGCGCGTGCTGTCCGAGCTGCTCACCGTCGACGCGCTCCTCGACGCGCTGCGCGAGCGGGACGGGCGCGGTGCGTGAGCGGATCGCCGCTCTGGCGCTCGCGCTACTGACACCGTTTGGTGTCGCGCACGCCGTCACGCGCGCCGACGTCCACGTGCTCGGCACCGTCGTGTCGTCGCAGGCCGACCGCTCGCTGGCCGTGGTGGACGACGGGGGCGCGCGCCGCGTCGTGCACGTCGGCGACGAGCTGGCGGGCGCGACGGTCGTCGAGATCAAGAGCGACGCGCTGCTCGTGCGCCGCGGTGGCCGCGTGGAGTCGCTCGACCTGCAGAGCGTGTCGCGCGCCGGCGCAGCGACGGGCGGGCCCGTGCCCGCGGCGCCCGCGCCCGGCGACTCCGACGCGCTCGACACTGCGGTCGCGGCGCGCAACGCGGGCCGCAGCGGCGCGGCGTCCGCTGCAGCAGCCGGCCAGCGCGCGCCCGCGCAGCGCACCCGCAACGCCGCCTCGCGCGGCGGCGCAGCCGCGTCCGCGGCGAATGCGCAGACGCCCGACGACCTGCTGGCGCTCCTCTCGCAGCAGGCGCGCTTCGTGCCCGTCATGGACAACTCCGGGAAGCTCAAGGGCGTGGCGCTCCTCAACGTCATGCCCGACAGCGAGGTCGAGCGCCTGGGCCTGCAGAGCGACGACGTGGTGACTTCGATCCAGGGCGTGCAAGTCGACTCGAGCGGCGCGGCGCTGCAGGCGGCGCACGGCATCGACCCCGCGCAGCCGGTCACGCTCGGCATCCTGCGCCATGGCAACCCCACGACGGTCGTCGTGAACCTCCAGCACCACTGATCCGCGCCGATACGAGTCGGAGGAGGCGCACGCGACATGTGGAGGGGCATCACGCCGCAGCTGCCGGTCGCCGACGTGGCGGCGGCGCAGCGCTGGTACCGCGACGTGCTCGGGCTCGAGATCGCGTGGACGCGCGGCGAGAGCTTCGGCGCGGTGCGTGCGCGCGGCGTGGAGCTCTACCTGGCGAAGTCCGAGCCGCCGTTCGCGCCCGCGATCTGCTGCGTGCTCGTCGACGACGCCGACTTCGCCTACTCGGTCTGCCGCGAACGCAACGCGCCGATCGTCGAACCGATCGCCTCCACGCCGTGGGGCACGCGCGAGTTCACGCTGCGGGACCCGGACGGTCACCTGCTGCGAATCGGCCACTCGACCCGGCGCTAGCCAGAAGCGAGCCGGACAGCCGCCCGCGCGAGTCGACGCGCAGGTTCGGCAAGCCCAGGCCATCCAGGAAGCGCGCGCCGCCGCGCTCGCCCGAGAGCAGCGCGACCGTCGTCGCGGTGCCCGCGACGAGACACTGCTCGGCGACGACGCTCGCGCTCGCGAGGCCGGACACGGGCCAGCCCGTGCGCGGGTCGAGGATGTGCGAGTAGCGCACGCCGTCGACGACCATGCAGCGCTCGTAGTCGCCGCTCGTCGCGAGCGCCTCCCACCGGAGCGCCACGCTCGCGAGCGCGCGCTCGGGCGCGCGCGGGTCCCGGATGCCGACGCGCCACGGCCGGCCGTCGGGGTGCGGGCCGATGGCGCGCAGGTCGCCGCCCAGGTCGACCATGCCGTGACGAACTCCCAGCTCGCGACACAGATCGGTGACGCGGTCGACGGTGTACTCCTTCACGAACCCGCCGAAGTCGAGCTCCATTCCCGCGACGGGGAGCGCCACGCGCGGGCGTTCCCAACGCAGCTTCGCCCAGCCCACGCAGCGCAGCGCTTCGCCGACCTCGTCGCGCGAGGGCACGCGCCCCGAGCGGAAGTTCCACACGCGCCGCAGCGTGCCCGACGTGGCGTCGAACCGGCCGCCCGAGTGGCGGTGCGCCGTGTCGGCATA
>Ga0335076_10005268_pt1 | contig 13068 bp, 8 predicted proteins | sample Lox_Sample_25_FD_206717 | JGI IMG/M metagenome (GOLD analysis project Ga0335076, IMG submission 206717) | Soil microbial communities from Loxahatchee National Wildlife Refuge, Florida, United States - Lox_Sample_2.5 | ecosystem: Environmental > Terrestrial > Soil > Wetlands | place: USA: Florida...
ACGCTGCAGGCGGCCCTCGAGCAAACCAACGTCCAGCTTACCGGCGCGCTTGACCACGCCGCCGACCGCTTCCGCCAGACGGTCGCCGAAGTGAAGGAGATGGCGAGCCAGGTCCAGCGCGAGCTCCACGAGACACGACAGGAATTGCGCCGCGGCGTCCTCGATCTACCGCAGGAGACAAGCGAAACCGCCGAAGCAATGCGGCGGGTCGTTTCCGATCAGATCCGGGCGCTCAAGGAGCTCGCGGCGCTGGTCTCAGATTCGAGCGCGGCCTTCGACGTCGCCGAACCAGCGCCCGTCGCTGCGGCGGCCGCCGGGGGCGCCGGCGTGCGTTTCGACAAGCCGCAGCCGCGGACTGGCGAGATGGCCCTGCGCAGCCACTTTGAGGCGCCCTTGCCGCCTGAGTCGGCGCTTGCCCGCGCCGCCGACAGCATCGCCCCGCCCGCTGTCGAGAGCTCGGCGCCCGGACCGATGATCGCGCCGGCGTCGGACCAGGGCACGCCGTTCGGCCGCGTTGCGCCGCAAGCGCGGCCAATGCCTGCGGCGGCCGACCGCGGCCAGGCAGGATGGCTCTCGAGCCTGCTCGCGGCCGCCTCGCGCGACGAGCCGGAGGCGCTTGCGCCGAAGGCCACGGAGACGCTCGATGCACTGGCGCTGGAAATCTCCGGTCTCATCGACAACGAGGCGGCGGTTGAGATGTGGGATCGCTGGCGCCGGGGCGATACCGCCGCCGTGTCGCGCCGCCTCTACACCGAGGCCGGTCAGCAGGCGTTCGACGAGATCCGGCGCCGCTATCGCACTGACCCGCAGTTCCGCGACACGACAACGCGCTACATGCAGGAGTTCGAGCGCGTGCTGGCGAAGGTCAGCCAGAGCGACCGCGACGGCTCGCAGTGGCGCGCTTATCTCCTGTCCAACACCGGCAAGGTCTATACCATCCTCGCCCACGCCTCGGGCCGGCTCGGCTGAAACGCGTTTGACGGCGGTCGTAAGCGGCTCGCGCCTGCGCCGCCGGCGCGTTCACACGACTTCGTCGGAGGCGAGAGCGCATGCCGCGGTGGGGTCGATCTCGATCTGCGCCGTCGAATGGCCGATGTGGAATCGCTCGGCGAGCTGATCGCAGAGCCCATGCAGGAAGCCATCGCCAGGGTGGCCAGCCGGCATCACGAGATGGCAGGTCAGCGCCACCTCGGTCGTGCTGATCGGCCAAATGTGCAGATCGTGCACGCTCGCTACCCCCGGTTGGCCGAGAAGGAACACACGCACTTTCGCCGGGTCGATGTTCTCCGGCGCGGCCGCCATCGACATTCGCAGCGCATCGGTCAACAGACCCCAGGTCGCCCAGACGATCACGCCGTTGATGATCAGGCTGACCAGCGGGTCGAGCCAAACCCATCCGGTCATCAGGATCACGAAGCCGGCGGCGATGACGCCTGCTGACACCGCCGCGTCGGAGACCATATGCAGGAAGGCGCCGCGAAGGTTGATGTCGTCCTTGCCGCCCGCAAACATGTAGGCGGTGACGCCGTTGACGAGAATCCCGATCGCCGCCACGACCATCATCGTTGCGCCCGCCACCGGCTCCGGCGCGCCGAAGCGCTTGATTGCCTCCCACGAGATCGCGCCGACCGTCGCCATGAGGAACATGGCGTTGAACAGCGCCGCGAGGATCGAGGAGCCGCGCAGGCCATAAGTGAACCGTTCCGTCGGCGCCCGGCGGACGAGAACGCTCGCCAGCCACGCGACCGAAAGCGCAAGCACATCGCTCAGATTGTGGCCGGCGTCGGAGAGCAGCGCGACTGAATGGCCGAGTATCCCGTAGATGGCCTCGATGGCCACGTAGCCGAGGTTCAGCGCGACGCCGAGCGCGAAGGCGCGGCCGAAATTCGCCGGCGCATGACGATGGCCGTCCCCTTGCGCATGACGGTGGCGATGCCTTTCGTCGGCGCTCATGTCATTGGCCTTTCGCATTACCGCCGCCGAAGGCCCGCTCTTGCGGATGGCGGGGCTCAGGACCGGTAAAGGTCTTTATACGTCTCCCTGAGCGCCGCCTTCTGCACCTTGCCCATTGCGTTCCGCGGCAGCGATTCGACAATGATGACGCGCTTCGGGGCCTTGAACTTGGCGAGCCTGCCGCCGAGCGCGGCCAGGATCGCCCGCTCGGTCAGCGATGCGCCTGGGCGCGGGACGACGGCCGCCGTGACCCCCTCGCCGAAATCGGCGTGGGCGACGCCGAACACGGCGCTCTCGAGCACGCCCTCGACGGCGTCAATCTCGGTCTCGACCTCCTTGGGATAGACGTTGAAACCCCCGGAGATCACCAGGTCCTTCGCGCGCCCGACGATGTGGATGTAACCGTCGCGATCGATGAGGCCGAGGTCACCGGTGATGAAATAGCCGTCGGCTCGAAACTCCTGCGCGGTCTTCTCGGGCATCCGCCAGTAGCCGGCGAACACGTTCGGCCCCTTGACTTCGATGACGCCGACCTCGCCGGCTCGAACCGGCGCCCCATCATTCGGGTTCGCGATCCGAACGCTTACTCCCGGCAGCGCGAAGCCGACCGTCCCCGGCCGGCGTTCGCCCTCATAGGGGTTCGACGCAATCATATTGGTCTCGGTCATGCCGTACCGCTCGAGAATCGAGAATCCAGTCCTCTCCCGCCAGGCGTGGTGGGTCTCGGCGAGCAGCGGCGCCGAGCCAGAGACGAAGAGCCGCATGTTGGCTGAAGTCTCGCGTCCGAGGCGGGGATGATCGAGCAGGCGGCTGTAGAACGTCGGCACCCCCATCATCGTCGTCGCCTGCGGCATCGCCGCGACAACCGCATCCGGATCGAATCGATTCATGTAGATCATGGTCGCGCCGGAGATGAGCGCGACGTTGACCGCGACGAACAACCCATGGGTATGAAAAACCGGCAGGGCGTGAATGAGCCTGTCCGCCGCGGTGAAGCGCCAGCAGTCGATCAGCGCCAGCGCGTTCGACGCGAGGTTCTCGTGCGTCAGCATCGCGCCCTTCGAGCGGCCCGTCGTGCCCGACGTGTAAAGGATCGCCGCCAGATCGCCGCTAACACGCGGGGCCGTCTTGAACACGGCCGGCGCGGCGGCGACGACCTCGGCGAAGGTTCCATCGCGCTTGACACCGAGGCATTCGACCCGCGGCAAGCCGAGCTTGAGCGCGAGCGTCCAGACCGAGTCCAGCAAGTCTGGGCGGCAAAGGATGAGCGCAGGCTCGGCGTCGCCCAGGAAATATTCGAGCTCGGCGAGCGTATAGGCCGTGTTGAGCGGCAGGAGGACCGCGCCGACGCGAAGACAGGCAAGCGCGACCACGATCACGTCGGTCGACTTCTCGATCTGCGCCGCGACCCGGTCGCCGGGCTTGACGCCGAGCGAGGAGAGCGCATTCGCTGCCTGCGCGGATCGTGCGAACAGCTCGCCGTAAGTGAGCGCAGTCACGTCGCCGGTCTCGAGCGCGAGTTTGCCGGGATCAGGCGCCCGCCCGGCGATGAGATTGAAGAGATTGGCGGAGTCTGGCACGGACCGCTGGTTGCCCCCTGGGGTTTCCGCTTTCTAGCGCAGCTTTCGCTCTCGCGCGAACAGATCCGCGGAACTGCCATACAAGGACCTCTACGGCGCGATCGTCGGGAGACCGCGCTCCATTTTCGAGAAGAACCTGGTCAACCCGGATTTGGTTGATCGGCGAGCAAATTGGGCGCACTTGCCGGAAGCGCCAGAATCACACCATCCAGAAAAGCAAAACTCGGCTCGCCGGGCATTGATCGCGCCGAGCGACGTCCCCGAGGGGCTGGCATGGGGGCGCGGGCACGTCACCGGCGTTCCGGCCTTCGAAATCGTGCTGCGGATTCGCCCGAAAATCGGTGGCCGGTCGTCGACCTTACGCTTACATACAATCAGCTGGAGAAGAGACATGAATAAGCTCGGCGTACACTCCTTCGTGTGGGCGAAAGGTTGGAGCAATGAAGAATGCGCCCGTGCGATCGACAATTCGGCCGAGGTGGGTTTCGATCTGATCGAAATCGGGGCTCTACCAAAGTCGGTCGACGTGGATTTCACCCGCCGCCGGCTCGAAAAGGCCCGGATCGGTTGCACAGCGTCGTTGGGGCTTGCGGCCAACGAAGACATCTCGAGCAACGACCGCGACAACGAGAAGCGGGGGCAAGAGAAGCTTGAGCAGGCAGTCGCAATCGCGCGCGACGTCGGCGCCACGCACGTATGCGGCATCCTCGAATCCGCATTCCAGAAGTACCACACGCCGACAACGCCCGAGGGGGTGAAGCGTTCGACCGAAGTGTTGCAGCGCGTGGCTGAAATTGCGGCAAAGAGCAACATCATCCTCGGGCTCGAGGTGGTGAACCGCTATGAGTCCAACGTGCTCAACACCGCTTCGCAGGCCGTCGAAATGTGCAAGCGGATCGGCGCCCCCAACGTCAAGGCGCATCTCGACGTCTATCATATGAACATCGAGGAATCCGACATCCGGCAGGCGATCCTCGAGACTAGCGACTATCTCGGCTATTTCCACACTGGCGATTCCCATCGCGGCTATATGGGCTCCGGCTCGATCGACCTTGCCGGGGTGTTTCGGGCGCTGGCGACGTCCGGCTACCAGGGACCGATCACCTTCGAATCGTTCTCCTCGCGCGTCGTCGGTCAGCCGCTCGAGGGAATTCTAGGCATCTGGCGCAACCTTTGGGAGGACAGCCGGGATCTTGCTGAACACGCGCTCATGTACACGCGCGCTCAGCTCAAGGCGGCGCAAGAGGCGCATAAGCAAGGGCAACGCAGTCGGCTGCCCTGGCCCGGCGAGGCGCCGAAAGCGGAGCGCGCGAAGCCGCAGGTCGGGACGGCGGCGAACCCTGGGTGATCCTCTTCACCAGACGACGCTGGCCGGTCGTGGTTTCTGGCGTGGCGGTTCGACGCGACGCCTTCGCCAGACAGGCGTCCGCGCGCGGCGACCATATGGCCGACTGATTCTAGGAACTTGATTTCCCGGCCAATCCGCCGTCAAAAGCAATCTCCAGGCGCCGATCGCGGCTGAGCGAGAATGGGGGACATGGCGGCGAACGAGAAGGCTCTGCGCGAATCGATCATCGCCCACGGCTTGAGCCTTGTCGCGGCCGGGCTCGGCGGCGCGCCCGCGGGCGGCATTTCGGCGCGCCTCGACGATTCTCTTCTCATCACCCCGAGCGGCGCGAGCTACGCGAGCCTGAGGCCGGCGATGATCGCTCGCATGCCGCTGGTGGGTGAGTATGGCTCGTGGAAAGGGCCGCTGAAGCCGTCGGCCGAATGGCGCATTCACCTCGACATCGCCCGCGCTCGCCCCGACATCGGCGCGATCGTGCGCTTCCAGTCGCCTTACGCCACAGCAATGGCGATGGCGCGCAGGGACATCCCGGCCGCTCACTCCATGATCGCGCTTTTCGGCGCGGCGAGCGTGCGCTGCGCCAGATATGCGCCCGCCGGGACGACGGAGCTCGCGGGCCTCGCGCTCGAGGCGCTCGGCCAGAGCCACGCCGTCCTGCTCAGCAATTATTGCGCGCTGGTGACCGGTCCGACGCTCGAGGCCGCGCTCGTGCGCGCCCGGGAGCTCGAAACGCTGGCGAGACTCTACGCAATCGCGCTCTCGGTCGGCCGGCCGGCGATTCTCCCCGACGAGGAGGTCGCCCGCATCGCCGAGCGCCTGAAGTCCAACGGCTCGGACGTGGAGGCGCACATTGCGCCCCCGGCCAAGGCGAGGGCCAAATCCAAGACGCCCGCCAAGCGGAAGCGCGTCGCGCGCAAGCGGTCGAAGTAGAGCGAAACGCCTGCGCCGGAACGTCCGTTCAACGGGCGTACTCACACCCTGTTTCGGACGGAGTCGCCAAGCGCCAAGCCCACCCGCGCCCCCATCCTCTCGTTCACGATCAGGAGCTGGGCGGCGGTCGCGGCGGCAATCACGGCGGGGTCCTTGGATTCGAGCCCCGAAAGGCCGATCGGGCACACGAGGCGGGCGAGCGCGGCTTCAGACAGGCCCGCCGCCCGCATTTGGCTCAGGAACCGCGCCCGCTTGGTCGACGAGCCGATAAGCCCCACGAAGCCGAAACGCCCCGCCGCAAGCGCCGCGGCGACGATCTCGAGATCGAGCGCGTGCGAATGAGTCATGACGGCGATCAGCGCGCCGTCGGGCGCGGCGGCGATCTCCGCGGCTGGCTCCGGCGCGAAGACCAGCGCCACGTTCGCAGGCGCCGCGGCCGGAAACGCGTCGCGGCGCGAATCAATCCAGCGCACCGCGAATGGAAGCGGCCCGAGGGCGAGTGCGAGCGCCCGTCCAACATGCCCGGCGCCGAACAGGTAGACGGCGCGGGCGCTCGTCCCGATCGGCTCGACCCATCCGCCGTCGCCGGGCTGCGACGTCCGTGGACGCTGCTCGTCCTCGCCTGCTCCCAACGCCCGTTCGACCCTGCCGTCCGGCCCCAGCCGAGCCCTGAGGGTCGCCGAGTCCCCGCCCTCTGCGATCGCCAAGGTTGAAAGATCGTCGAGGTCGCGCGCGTCGAACGTTTCGACCCGCCATTCGACACGCCCGCCGCAGCATTGCCCGAGCTCGGGCCCGAGCGCGAGCGAGCGGCGGAAGGCCGGTCCGCGGCCCGCTCTTAGCGCGGCCTGGGCCGCGTCGAGCGCCGCGAATTCCAACGCCCCGCCGCCGATCGTGCCATGAAAACCGCCGGACGGTCTCACCACCATGCGCGCGCCCGCCTCGCGCGGGCTCGACCCCTCGACTCGCGCGAGCGTAACCATCGCCCCCGAACCTTCGGCTTCAATCGCGTCGATCAGGCGACGAAAGGCGCGCATGGCTCGGTCTCACGCCCTCCCATTCAGCGAGGCGATTGCTCTCAGGATCGATTCCGGCGTGCACGGCGGATCGAGCTTCGGCTGCCCCTTGGGATCGGTCGCATGGACCGCGTCAAGAATTGCCGAATATACGGAAATGCCGTGCATCAAGGGCGGTTCGCCGACCGCCTTCGAGCGATAGATGCTCGGCGTCGGGTTGGGGCGAGTATAGAGCCGGGTGTTGAAGATCGGCGGCGTGTCGGACGCGACCGGGATCTTGTAGGTCGCCGGCGCATGGGTCGTGAGCCGACCGTCGGCGTCGTAGACGAGCTCCTCGGTGGTAAGCCAGCCCATGCCCTGAATGAACGCGCCTTCGACCTGGCCCATGTCGATGCCCGGATTGATCGATGCGCCCACGTCGTGCAGGAGATCGGCGCGCAGGACCCTCATCTCGCCGGTCAGCGTGTCGATCGCGACTTCCGAACAGGCGGCGCCGTAGGCGAAGTACAGGAACGGACGCCCTTTCGCTTTGAGGCGATCCCAATGAATTTCCGGCGTTTTGTAATAGCCGGCATGCGAGAGCTGCACACGCGCGAGGCGGCAGGCCTTGGCGAGCTCACCGAAGCTCATCGAGATGTTGCCGGCGAACACCCGGCCGTCGCGGAACTCGATCGCCTCCGGCGCGACGTTCCAGGAACTCACGGCGAAGGCGGTCATCCTCTCTTTGATCGCGCTGGCGGCGATCTTCGCCGCCATGCCATTGAGGTCAGTTCCGGACGAAGCCGCGGTCGGCGAAGCGTTGGGAATCTTGGCGGTGTTGGTCGCTGTGATACGGACGAAATTGAGCGGCACACCGAACTCTTCGGCGACGATTTGCGCGACCTTCGTGAACAGCCCCTGCCCCATCTCCGTGCCGCCGTGATTGAGATGGATCGAGCCGTCGGAATAGACATGGACGAGCGCGCCGGCCTGATTGAGCGGGATCAGCGTGAACGAGATCCCAAACATCACCGGGGTGAGCGCGATGCCCCGTTTGATGATCGGGCTCGCGGCGTTGAGGGCGGCGATGCGATTGCGGCGGGAACGGTAGTCGCTCGACACCTCGAGGTCTTCGATGATCGCCCGTTGGGTTTCGAAGTCCTCGACCGTCTGATCATAAGGCGTGCGCTCCGCGCCCGCCCGCAACAGATTGGCCTTCCGCACGTCGAGAGGGTCGAGGCCGCGCTCGCGCGCGATCGCATCCATCACCCGCTCGATCGCAATCATGCCCTGCGGGCCGCCGAAGCCTCGAAAGGCGGTGTTGGATACGGTGTTGGTCTTGAGGCGACGGGTGGCGATCGAGACATCGGGCAGCCAATAACCGTTGCCGGCGTGAAACATAGCCCGGTCGCAAACGCCGGGCGAGAGGTCGGCGGAGCAGCCGCAGCGTGCGTTGAGCGCGACGTCGTAGCCTGAGACAACGCCCCGATCGTCGTACCCGACCCGCCAATCGGCGCGGAAATCGTGCCGCTTGCCGGTCAGCATGAAATCGTCGTCTCGGTCGAGGCGGATCTTGCACGGACGGCCGGTCATGCGCGCGGCGAGACCGGCGATCGCCGCCCAGGCGCAGGCCTGGCTCTCCTTGCCGCCAAAGCCGCCGCCCATGCGCCGCGTCTCAACAGTGACGAAAGCGTCGGGGATCCCGAGGACGCGGGCGACGATGTGCTGAACCTCGGTCGGGTCCTGGGTCGATGCGTGCACGGTCATCTCGTCGCCCTCGCCCGGAAAGGCGAAAGAAGCCTGGCCCTCGAGATAGAAATGCTCCTGTCCGCCGATTGCGAGCTCGCCCTCGAGCCGCCGCGCCGCTTTGCCGATCGCGGCGGCCGCGTCGCCCCGCCCGAAGGCGTAGTCCTCCTGAACCCGCCCGCCGGTTATGAGCGCGTCCGCGATCGTGACCGCCGGCGATTTCGCCTCGATGCCGATCTTGGCGAGCCGCGCCGCCCGGCGGGCTTCGTCGCGGCTGCGGGCGACGACGGCGAACAACGCCTGACCGTGGAACATGACCTCCCGATCGGCGAACAGCGGCTCGTCGGCGAACACCGGCGCGATGTCGTTCTTGCCGGGGATATCTGCGGCCGTGAGAACCGCCACCACGCCCGGGGCCGTGCGAACCGCATCCAGCCCCAGGCTCTTCAGCTCCCCGGAGGCCTTGTCGGCCATGCCGATCGCTATGTGCAACGTGCCGGCAGGCTCGCCAATGTCGTCGACATAATTCGCTGCGCCCTGGACGTGCAGAACTGCGGAATCGTGTGGCAGCGGTTTGTGGACGACCGCGGTCGCAGGATCGAGCTCGGCAGCGTCAGTCGGCGGCATGGAGCATTCCAATCCGCGTCGGGTTACTCGCGCCGGCGATCTCCAGCAGCGCCTTTTCGAGGAGGTTGGCGGCGACCGTCACGCGATACGCGGCGCTTGCGCGCTGGTCAGTCAGCGGGGCGAAATCTTGCGCCAGCGCGTCGCAGGCCGCGCGCCAAGTCGAGCGCTCGTCCAGGTTTGCGCCGACAAGCGCCCGCTCCGCATTGACGGCCCGTTTCGGCGTCGCCGCCATGCCGCCGCAGGCGATGCGCACAGCGGCGATGCGCCGCAGGTCCAAGTCGACACGCACCGCAAGCATGACGGCTGAAATGTCCTCATCCAACCGCTTCGACACTTTGAAGGCGCGGTAGCTCTGGTGCGCCTTGAGACGCGGCGCCTCGACCGCCAACACGAACTCGCCAGAGCCGCGGTCTTGTTTGCCGTAAGCGATGAAGAAATCTTCCAGCGGCAGCGCCCGGGTCTCAGCGCCCTTGCGCAAGATGACCCTGCCGCCGAGCGCGATCAACGCCGGCGCGAGATCGCCGATCGGCGAGCCGTTGGCGATATTGCCGCCGACTGTTCCGCTCGCCCGCACCTGTTTCGAGCCGAAACGGCGCATGAGTTCGCTCAAGTCCGGATGGATCGCGCCAAGCAGCGGCGCGGCGTCCTCCAGCGTCAACATCGCCCCGAGCGAGACGGCGCCGTCGGCGCTCTGCCGGACCTCATCCAGCGCGGTGACTCGACCAAGCCAGATGACCCGCTTCAGGTCGCGCAACTGCTTGGTGATCCAAAGCCCGACGTCGGTCGCCCCCGCGACCAGGGTGGCGTCGGGAAAGCGCGAGTAGAGCGCAGCGAGCGAGTCGACGCTCGTGGGCGCAGCAAAGAAGGCGCCTTCGTCGCCGACGAACACGTCTTCCTTGCGGTCCATGGCTGCGAGAGCCGCCGCTCGGCTCCCCGCCGTCGCCGCGAATCGGTCGGCGGGCGCCCCGTTGCAGGTCTCGAGCGCGGCCGCGATGATTGGGCGATAGCCGGTGCATCGGCAGAGATTGCCGGCAAGCTGGTCGCATAGCGCGCCATAGGTCTGTGGCGCTCCGGAGTGATAGGCGGCGAACAGGCTCATCACGATCCCGGGCGTGCAGAAGCCGCACTGCGAGGCGTGGCGATCGACCATGGCCCGCTGCAGCGGATGCAGTTCGCCCTGGGCTGCGAGATCCTCGATGGTGATGAGCTCGGCCCCGTCGAGTTGGCCAAGGAGCAGAATACAGGCGTTGATCGGCTCATAGGTCAGCGCCCCGCCCTTGAGCCGCGCCAGAACGATGGTACAAGCGCCGCAGTCGCCCTCCGCACAGCCCTCCTTCGTCCCCTTCGCTCCCATGTCCTCGCGCAGCCAATCGAGAACGGTCGCGCGGGGAGAGAAGCGATGAAGGACAACCTCGTCGCCGCGGAAGAAGAAGCGCAAGGCGTTGCGAACGCGCGCGGGTCCTCGCTCAAACGACATCGTCGCTCCTCGATCCCCGCACCATGATGAAGCTTTTGTCGGAGAAACGGAAGATCATCCTCTTAGGTCCGGCGGCACGGCCTCGAGGGCCAGGGCCTCGAGCGCTTCCTTCACGCCCATGGCCGATTGGGCATTCGAGCCAAGACGGCGCAACGACACGGTGTTTTCGCTCGCTTCCTTGCGCCCGAGAGCGATGAGGACCGGAACCTTGGCCAGCGAATGCTCGCGCACTTTGTAGTTGATCTTCTCGTTCCGCAAATCAGTCTCGACCCTCAACGCCCGTTTCTTCGCAGCGGCGGCGAAGCGAAGCGCGGCATTGTCCGCGTCGCTGGTGATCGTGCAGACCACGATCTGCGTCGGCGCGAGCCACAGCGGCAAGTGCCCTGCGTGATGCTCGAGCAGGATGCCGATGAAACGCTCCATCGAGCCGCAAATGGCGCGGTGCACCATCACCGGCGTCGTCTTTTCGCTGGCGCCGGAAATGTAGAAGGCGCCGAAGCGCTCGGGCAGGTTGAAATCGACCTGGGTCGTGCCGCACTGCCAATCGCGGCCGATCGCGTCGCGCAGCACGTATTCGAACTTTGGTCCGTAGAAGGCGCCCTCGCCCGGATTCAGCGCGGTGGTGACGATGTTGCCGTGACGCAGCCGGATCTCGTCGAGAACCTGGGTCATGACCGCCTCCGCGTGGTCCCACATGGCGTCGGTTCCGACGCGCTTCTCAGGCCGCGTCGAGAGCTTGACCACGATCTTGTCGAAGCCGAAATGACCATAGACCGAGAGAATGAGCTCGTTGATCTTGAGACACTCCTCGGCGAGCTGCTCCTCGGTGCAGAAGATATGAGCGTCGTCCTGAGTGAAGGAACGCACGCGCATGAGGCCGTGCAGGGCCCCCGACGGTTCGTAGCGGTTGACCGCGCCGAATTCGGCGAGACGCACCGGCAGCTCGCGGTAGGAGCGCAGGCCATGCTTGAAGATCTGGACGTGGCCGGGGCAGTTCATGGGCTTCAGCGCGTAGACGCGCAGGTCTTCGGTCTCGGCGTCCTCGCCGGCCGGCCGGCACATGAACATGCTTTCGCGATACCAGCCCCAGTGGCCGGAGACTTCCCACAGGTGCTTGTCGAGCACCTGCGGCGCGTTGACCTCCTGATAGTCGGCGGCGAGGCGCCGGCGCATATAGGCGACCAGCGTCTGGAACAAGGTCCAGCCTTTCGGGTGCCAGAAAATCGAGCCGGGACCTTCCTCCTGGGTGTGGAACAGGTCCATTTCGCGCGCGAGCTTGCGATGATCGCGCCGCTCCGCCTCTTCGAGCTGCTTCAAATAGGAGTCGAGCTCATCCTTGTTCGCGAACGCCGTTCCGTAAATTCTCGACAGCATTGGCCGTGTGGAATCGCCTCGCCAATAGGCGCCTGCGACCTTCATGAGCCTGAAGGCGTCGCCGACCTTGCCGGTCGAGGTCATGTGCGGGCCGCGGCAGAGGTCGGTCCATTCGCCCTGGCTGTAGAGCTTCACATCCTGGTCGACGGGAATGGCGTCGATCAGCTCGATCTTGAACGCTTCGCCCTTCTTCTCGAAGACGCTCTTGGCCTCCTGGCGCGAGACGACTTTTTTCCCGAACGGCTGGTCGCGAGCGATGATCTCGCGCATGCGCTTTTCGATTGCCGGGAAATCCTCGGGCGTGAACGGCTCGTTGCGAAAGAAGTCGTAGTAAAAGCCGTTCTCGATCACCGGCCCGATCGTCACCTGCGTGCCGGGCCAGAGCGACTGCACCGCTTCGGCGAGGACATGCGCCGCATCGTGACGAATGAGCTCGAGCGCGCGCGGATCGTCCCGCGCGATGAATTCGAGCGATGTATCGCGATCGATCGGGTCGGCAAGATCGGCAAGCTCGCCGTCGCGGACGACCGCGATCGTGCGCTTGGCGAGAGAGGGCGAAATGGATTTCGCGATGTCATAACCCGAAACGCCGGACTCATAGGCGCGCTCAGCGCCATCGGGAAAGGTGACGCGAATCATCAACGGCCCTCGGGCTCACTCGCCGATACCAATCGGCGTAAGCGATTGAAGGACGGGGATATAGACGGCGGCGCAGTCCGGGGCAATGGGCGTGGGGGGTTTGCCTCCGGGACTAGACGGTGAATTCCTCGATCACCGGCGCTCCGGCATAGTTTGCGTAGCGCAGCCACCGCGGCTTCACCACGATATAGGCGATGTCCGGCCAATTCTCGCGCCCCCGGCCGTCCGGCCACTCGCGGAAATAGGCGGCTTTGGCGTAGGTCAGATCATCGCCTTGCGGCCGGCGGGCGTCGCCCTCGATCTGGACGGTGATATCGTTGTCCCAGCCAATGACCAGCGCCGCAACGGGACGGCGGGCGATATTGATGGCCTTGCGACTCGACCCCAAACTGTCGAACACAA